>Ga0302279_10006779_pt1 | contig 12012 bp, 7 predicted proteins | sample III_Bog_N3_3_FD_194541 | JGI IMG/M metagenome (GOLD analysis project Ga0302279, IMG submission 194541) | Peat permafrost microbial communities from Stordalen Mire near Abisko, Sweden - III_Bog_N3_3 | ecosystem: Environmental > Terrestrial > Soil > Wetlands > Peat | place: Sweden: Abisko...
GCGGGCGACACCCGTTGCATTCTATGGCATGTTCCAATATGATACAAGGCTCTGGGCCACATCATGCTTCGATTGGAAACCCATGTTGCTCCCAGGCCGTTTTTTCGAAAATGTAAATATACAATTGACTGGCGACGTACGGGGCGGGGAACGCGAGGCCGAAAGCCTTGCGGGGCTTGGCCCGAGGCAGACCGCGGGCGCGGCCGGTCTCGTCCGGGAAACACGACCAACGCACAAAGGAAGGGACATGATCATACCCATGGAACTCTACCTGCCCATCGCGGGCAACAGCGTGAACATCGCCGCCGTTTTCGGCCTGGGGGGGGCGGTTGGCCTGCTCTCGGGCATCTTCGGCGTGGGCGGCGGCTTTCTGATGACGCCGCTGCTGATCATGATGGGCATCCCGCCGACCGTGGCCGCGGCCTCGGATTCCAACCAGATCGTCGGCGCCTCCACGTCCGGCACCCTGGCGCACCTGCGCCTGGGCAACGTGGACGTCAAGATGGGCGTGTTGTTGCTGGTGGGCGGCGTGCTCGGCGGCACGGTGGGCGTCCAGATCATCAAGATCCTGCGCCAGATGGGCAACGCGGACTTTCTCATCAACATCACGTACGTCCTGATGCTCGGACTGGTGGGCGGCTACATGTTCGTGGAGAGTCTGCAATCCATGAGCAAGGCCAAAGCCAAGGCCAAAGCCCCGGGCGCGCCGGAAAAGCACGTCAAATCCAGCGCCTTCGGCCGGTTCTCGGCCAGCCTGCCCTGGCAGATGGATTTCACCCGTTCCGGGGTGCGCATGTCTCCGCTCATGCCGCTGTTCCTGGGCGGCCTGGTGGGCGTCTTGTCGGCCATCATGGGCGTGGGCGGCGGCTTCATCATGGTCCCGGTGATGGTGTACCTCCTGCGCATGCCCATGCACGTGGTGGTGGGCACGAGCCTGTTCCAGATTCTCTTCACCTGCATCAACGTCACGGTGATGCAGTCCATCTCCAACCACACCGTGGATTTCGTCCTGGCGCTGATCCTGTTGATCGGCTCGGCGCTCGGCGCCCAGATCGGCGCCAAGATCGGCAAAAAGCTGCACGGCGACCAGCTCAAGATCCTGCTGGCCTCGCTGGTGCTGGTGATGATGTTCCAGATGCTCTACGGACTGTTGGCCAAGCCGGGCGTGCTGTTGGCCTATGTGGGAGGTCACTAGCCATGAAACGCGCCGCACTGCTTTGCATCCTGCTGCTTGTTTTGCCCGCGACGGCCATGGCCGACGGGATCGCGTTCCAGGTCGCTCCCGGAAGCATCGACATCGACGCCCTGTACAACGGCACCGCCATTGACGTGTCCGGACAGGTCCCCGAGGGCTCCCAGGTGGTGGTGCGCTTCACCGGCGCGCCCGAAGACGTGGCCATGAAGCAAAAGGGCAAGGCCCTGGGTCTTTTGTGGATGAACATGAACACCCTGCATTTTTCCGGCGTGCCCAAGGTCTGCCTGGTGGAATCGACCGTCCCGCTCGACCAGCTGGGCGAGGCCGCCGGCAAGCTCGGCCTGGTCGGGATGGCGCAGGCCATCGGTATCGAGCCCGCCACGGCCGACCGCAAGGAACTTTTGCCCGAACTCCTGAAACTCAAGCGCAGCGAGAAGCTTTACCGCGAGAGCGACGGGGCGGTAAAACTCGGCGAGAGCCGGGACGGCTCGCGCCAGTTCACCGCCAACCTGCCCATCCCCTCGCGCCTGTCGCCCGGGCCTTACGAAGTCGAGGTTTTCGCCGTCAAGGACGCCCAGATCGTGGCCCAGGGCGTCGAAAAAATCGATGCCCGGCTGGTGGGGATACCGGCCGCGATGGCCGACCTGGCCTTCAACCACGGGGCGTGGTACGGCATTCTGGCCTCGATCATCGCGATTTTCGCCGGCCTGGCCATCGGGATGATCTTCCAGAGCAAGGAGGCGCATTAACGGATCATGGAACTGCCGAGCCTCACGGACTTCTTCGCCAGGTGGCGCGCCAAGCCGCCCGTGCCCTTTTCCGTGCTCTTCAAGAAATTCAAGAGCATACTTGAGCGCAACAACGCGATCTTGGGGCTTATCGGCGATATGGGCGACAAGCTCGGCGGCGATTACATCTTCGACCGGCAGTATATCCTCGAATCCTGCGAACGGCTCGGGGACCAAGTCTTCAAGCTGGTCTCGGACCTCAGCCTCTTGTGCCAGCGCAAGAACGTGGGGCTGTTCACCGCCTTCGAGCGCATCTCGTACCAGATCAGGGAGGAGCTGGCGGGACGCCGGGTCCTGTCGCGCACCGACCACCTTTTGCCGCTGTGCGACCTGACCCACGACCTGGTCGACGAGGGCGGCAACAAAATGGCCAACGTCGGCGACATCCGCAACATCCTGGGCTTCACCGTGCCCGAGGGCTTCGTCATCACCGCCGGGGCCTATTTCGACGCCATGGAGCGCGCCGGGCTGCGCAAGCGCGCCTCCGAAGTCTGCGCGAAATTCGAAAGCGGCGATCTGTCCGGGTTGGCCGAAGCCGCCGGGCAAATGCAAAAAGACATCCTGGCCATGCCCCTGCCCAAGGGCTTGGCCAAGGCCGTGAAGCAGGCGGCCAGGCGGCTTACGTCCGAGGGCGGACAGCTTTTGGCCGTGCGTTCGAGCGCCTGGGGCGAGGACGGCGAGTCGAGCTTCGCGGGCATGTACGAGAGCGTACTCGGGGTCTCGCCCGACCAAATCCTTACCGCCTACCGCGAGGTGCTGGCCAGCCTCTTTTGCGAACAGGCCCTGCGCTACCGCGCCCAACGCGGCCTGGTCCTGGAAGAGCCGGCCATGGCCGTGGGCGTCATGCGCATGGTGGACGCGACCGTCAGCGGCGGCCTGTACACCTACGTCCCGCTTGTGGAGCACGACCAGCCCATGGTGGTCAGCGCCGCCTGGGGCCTGGGCAAGCCCATCGTGGAAGGCACGGCCGAGACCGACACCTTCTTCATCGGCCGCGAACCGCCCCATGCGCTTTTGTCCTCGGAAATCGGCGTCAAAGCCACCCGGCTGGTGCTGGGCGCGGCCGGCGGCACCCGCACCGAAGACGTTCCCGCGACCGCCGCCGATTCCCCGTGCTTAAGCGGCGATCAACTCACCTTGCTCGCGAAAACGGCCATGAGCCTGGAGCGTTTTTTCAAGCGGCCGCTGGACGTGGAATGGGCCTTCACTCCCCAAGGCGAGCTGGTGATCCTCCAGGCCCGCCCGTTGTCCATCAAGCCGAAAACCTGCACCCCGGGCCTGGACGTCGCCGAAGCCACCAAGGACGTTCCGGTGATCATCTCGGGCAAAGGCGTCCCGGCCATGGGCGGGGTGTCTTCGGGCCCGGTCCACATCGTCGGCGAAGGCGCGGACCTTTCCGATTTCCCCTACGGGGCCATCCTGGTCACCCACCATTCTTCGCCGCGTTTCGCGCGGATCATGCCCAAATGCCGGGGCATCATCACCGAAATGGGCTCCGCCACCGGGCACATGGCCACCATCGCCAGGGAACTGCGGGTGCCCACCCTGGTGGGCGTGAGCGACGCCGCCAAAATCCTGCACGAAGGCCAGGAGATCACTCTCGACGCCGATCACATCGTGGTCTACGAGGGCGTGGTCGAGGCCCTGTGCCGCTATGAACTGGGCAAGGAAGACGTGTTCGAGGAATCCTGGGAATACCGGACGCTCAAGCGCGTGCTCAAGCACATAAGCCCGCTGACCCTCCTCGATCCGGACGCCGACTCCTTTTCCCCGGAAAAATGCGAGACCTTCCACGATATCGCCCGCTACGTGCACCAGCGCGCCGTGGACAAGCTCATCAGCCTCTCGGAGGAACACCAGGAGATCAAGGAGAGCGCCCCGCACAAGCTCGTCACCAAGCTGCCGCTGGGGCTGACGGTCATCGACGTGGAAGGCGGGCTCGCCTCGGGGGCCAGCAATGAAATACGCGAAGAGGACGTCCGCTGCCGGCCGCTTCGCGCCCTGCTCGAGGGCATGAACGCAAGCGGCATGTGGGAAACCTGCGCCGTGGCCGTGGACATGGGCAGTTTCATGTCGAGCGTCACCCGGACCATGACCGCTTCCCAGTCCCATCCCACGAACCTGGGACGCAATCTGGCCGTCATTTCCGAGGAGTATCTGAACCTGCATCTGCGCCTGGGCTATCATTTCACCGTGGTGGACGCCTACCTGGGCGAGAGCGTGAACGACAACGCCGTGCTCTTCCGGTTCATGGGCGGAGTGACCGATTTCACCCGCCGTTCCCGCAGGGCCGGGCTGATCGCCGCCATTCTGGAACAATATGATTTCGTGGTGAAGATAAACGGGGATATGGTCACGGGCCGGGCCAAAAAGCATCCGGAAGAGGCCATGCTGGACAAGATGTTCATGCTCGGCGGCCTGATCGGCTACACCCGCCAGCTCGACGCCAGGCTCGGCAGCGACGACGCCGGACGGCATCATTTCGAGGAATTCGTGCAACGCATCAATGCGCTCAGGGCGCTCAGGGAGGCCACAACGTGACAGACGAACCGAACTCGCCCAACGGGCCGGACGCCCAGGCGACGGCGGCTGAAAAAGGCGGCCCGGGCAAGGCGCGCACCAGCATCCTGGTACTCGACGACGAAGCCATCGTCTGCAAGCGCCTCAAACCGTTTTTCCAGAAAGCCGGCTATGAGGCCGAGGCCTACAGCAACCCGGCCGAGGCCCTCGCCCGCGTGCAGCAGCGCCGTTTCGACGTGGTCATCACCGACCTCAAAATGGAAGGCCTGGACGGCCTGGCCTTTTTGGGCAAGGTCAAGGCCCTGTACCCGGACACCGACGTCATCGTCATTACCGGTTTCGCCACCCTGGAAACCTCGCGCGAATCGTTTCGCAAGGGGGTCTTCGATTTCGTGGCCAAACCCTTCAAGCTGGCCGAAATCCTGGACGTGGTCCGCCGCGTCGAGAAGGAGCGGGGACTCACCCGCGAGTGAGACGTTCTCCCCAAGACGCGGACGCACCAGCGCCGCCGTTTCGAAAAAGACCGCCTGCCTGGACGCCTGATTCCAGGCAAAGCCCATGCCGCCCGCGACGGCGCGACCGCCTTGCAGCGGCCGCCCGCCGCGTTGGGGAAACGCCGTTGAAGCAGCCAATCTGTGTGCCCAGCGCGACACGGGCCGCCCCATGAAAGGCGCACGGGACAATCCGCCGGACGACGGCATGGGACCGGGCGGAGCCAAGTTTCTCTTCCGCTCGTTCCAACGCATCCTTTCGCTCAACACCGCCGCCCTGGAACGCATGGCCCAGATGGACCGGGCGCTCGGCGGCGAATACGTCTTCGACAAGGCCTTTCTTGAAAGCGCCGTGCGCGACGTCTGTTCCCTGACCCACCGGGTGGCTTACCAGCTCAACGGCATGGCCGGAGAAGGCTATGTCGCGCTCTACGACGCCTACCTCGCGGTCAAGGACGCCCTGGAGGACGTCTTGGCCGGGGGCATGGGGCCGCTGGCCGGACGCCGGGTTCTCTCTTTCGACGAAATCGGCTGGGAAATGGAGCCCATGGCCGGCCTGTGCAGCGTGGGCCTGGCCGTGCTCGGCCGCAAGATGGGACTGCCCGCTCCGGACGGCCTGGCGGTCACGGTCACGGGCCTGCGCGATCTGGCGGGGCCGACGCGCGAGGCGGCCCTGGCCGAAGTGACCGGCGCCGTGACGGCCCTGTATTCCCGCCTGGGCGGCGTACGCCCCCTGGAACTGAGCCTGATCGCCGTGGGGACGGACACCCCCGGGCGCGTCCTGGAGACGGTCGCGGCGGATAGCGCCGCCCAAGCCGCCGCAAGCGTTTTGACCTTTGCCGCGGACTGCCCGCCGGACGCCCCCCGGGCCGTCTGCCTGCGCCGGAAAATCGAAGGCCCGGTCCACGGCACGCTGCAAACCCTGGCCCATGATCCGAATCTGCCCCCGGCCATGCTGGTCCAGGCGCACGCCCCGGGAGCCCCTCAAGCGGGCGATCGCTCCTGGATCTCGCGCATCGCCCCGCACGACCCCCTGCGCTCACGGATCGCGCCCAAGCCGCTTGAGGCCGATCTGCCGGGCGGACGCGCCCTGGACGCGCCCGGGGGACCGCCCCGGCGCGGCAGCGCCTGGCTGCCCGCGGACACATCGGCGCTTTTGGCCGAACTGGGCCTGGCCGCCGAGCGCGCGCTCGGCGGGCCGTGCCTGCTCTCCTTCGTGCTCGAGCCGGACGGCGAGCCGTTCCTGACCGGCGTGGAGCCGATCGACTCGCCGTTTCCGGACTGGGAACAGAACGAACCGGCCTCGCCCGTCGAGGAAGAAACGCTCCTTGCCGGGGGCCAGATCGCCTGCGGCGGCGTGGCCGCCGGACCGGTGATCGTGCTCTCCGAAGACAATCCGCCCGCCTCCGTGCCCCTGGGCTCGGTCGGAGTGGCCAGGGCTTCGGTCCCGGCGCTCGCGACCATTGTGCCCAGACTGGCGGCGCTTTTGACCGAAACCGGCACGGCGGCCAGCCATCTGGCCACCGTGGCCCGCGAAAACCGCGTTCCCGCCGTGTTCGGCCTCAAAGGGGCGCTTGGCCTGACGCCCGGCGACGTGATCACCGTGGACGCGAACGAACCGGCGGTGTACCGGGGAGTGTTGGAAACCCGCCTGCGCCAGGCGGCGATCGAAGAGACCCAACTCGGCAGCGAGCCCGAATACCAGGTTCTGCGCCGCCTGTTGCGCCACATCCGCCCCCTGAACCTGGTCGATCCGCGGGCCGGCGATTTCGACGCCGAGCATTGCCGCACCTGCCACGACATCATCCATTTCGCCCATGAAAAGGCCGTGGAGCTGCTTTTGTCCATCGACGCCTCCGGAAAAACCGGGAGCGCCGGGACCGGCTCTCCCCGGCGCCTGCGCGAAGACGCGCCCTTCGCCCTGAGCATCCTGGACATGGGCGGCGGACTTGCCGCCTCTTCCGGCAAGAGCCGGGACGTGGGCCTGGCCGAAGTGACCAGCCGGCCCTTGCGTGCCTTTCTGGACGGGCTTCTGCTGCCGGAAGTCCGCCGCCAAGGTCCGGGCCGGCTCTCGCTCGGGGACATCATGGGCGGCCTGGGCCGCACCTCCCAGGCCCTCTCCGGGCCGGCCGGCCTGTCCGGACTGAACCTGGCCCTGGCGGCCAAGGACTACGCCAACATCACCATGCGCCTGGGCTATCACTTCAGCGTGGTGGACGCCGTGGTCAGCGACCGGCCCGAACACACCTTCGTCTACTTCCGCTTCGCCGGCGGCTTCGCGGACGGCGACCGCCGCGCCCGCCGCGCCGGGCTGATTTTGTCCATCCTGACCAGGCTCGGATTCGCCGCCTCGCGCAAGGGGGATCTGGTGGTGGGCAAACGCAAGCTCATGGAGGCCGACGAGGCCCTCACGGTCCTGCGTTTCCTGGGGGCCCTGTCGGCCTACACCCGGCAGCTCGACATCGAACTGGACTCCGACGCCGAGGTCGAACGCCTGGCCGGTGAATTTCTGGCCGCTTCCGGCCTGGCCGGCTCAAATCCGGAGGCGGCCTCGTGAGGCCGGGCTTATTCGCCTGGCTTACCGCGCGCCTGGCGAAACGCCGCCAGCGCCGCAAGGACGCCGCCCTGCACGAGATCAAGTCCCGCTACCACATCTTCCGGGTGCTCTTGTCCTATAACGAGCGCGCCCTGGAAGCCCTGGCCGAACTCGATCGGCTGCTGCGGGAAAACGAGGCCTCCCGGGTAACGGCCGTGGCCGCGATCCTCCACGAAACCACGCTTGAACTGGCCGACGGCGTCAACCGCCTGACCGCGAGCTCCCACCTCGACCTGTATCCCGTGATCGAAGGATTGCGCCGTGACCTGGAAGAGGCCCTGGGGCGCTACCGGATCACCCCGCGCGGCCTCTGGCTGCCGCTGGCGGAAATCACGCCGGACCAGCGCGAGCAGGCCGGAGGCAAGGCCGCGCCCCTGGGAGAACTCTTGCGGGCCGGACTGCCGATTCCGGACGGCCTGGCCGTGACCCGCCGGGCCTGCCGGGAATACCTGCGCCAGGCCCATCTGGAAGACCGGCTCAAATCGATACTGCGCGCGGCGGCCGAATCCGGCGCGGATCTGGCCGCCCTGGCCGCCAAGGCCGAAGACATGATCCTGGCCTCCGCCCCGACCGAGGCCTTCGACCGGGAGCTGCGCGCCGCCTGGGACTTTCTCGCCCAGGGCCGGCCCCTGAGCATTTCCGTGCGCAGCAGCGCCTCGGGCGAGGACGGCCGCGAACGCTCCTTTGCCGGGCAGTACGAAAGCGTACTCGGAGTCCGCGGGCCGGACGCCTTCGTCTCGGCCTTCAAGGCCGTCCTGGCCAGCGCCTTCTCGGAGCGGGCCCTGGCCTACCGGGCCGGAGCGCCGGGCGAGTCGCTGGACATGGCCGTGCTCTGCCAGCGCATGGTGGAGGCCACGGCCTCGGGCGTGATGTTCACGGTGGACCCGATGCACCCGGAGAGCGGACGCCTGCTCATCACCGCCGTGCCCGGACTGGGCACCCAGGCGGTGTCCGGCCGCGCCCCGGCGGACATTTACCGGCCCGGGCGCGGGCTTGACCCGCTGGAGACGGCCGGTTGCCCGGCCGAAATCGCGGAAAAAACCCTGCGCGAGGTGGCCGCCGAGGACGGCGGGCTGCGCCTGGAGGAAGTGACCGGGCCGGAGCGCACCCTGCCGCTGCTCGCCACGGCCGAGATCGAAAGGCTGCGCGCCCTGGCCCTGCGCATCGAGGCTCTGGCCGGCGATCCGCAAGATATCGAATGGGCCAGGGACGGCTCGGGCGCGATCTGGATCCTTCAGTCCCGCCCGGCCAGGTTGGGCCAATCGGCCCGATCGGCCAAACCGGCCGCTCCCGCCCAGGCCAAAAGCGGTGCCCCCGGCCGGGTGCTTTTGGAAGGCGGCGCCGGAGCCTCGCCGGGCAAGGCCGCCGGACGCCTGGTTGTGGTCCGCTCCCGCGAGGAACTGGCGGCGGCGGCAAACTCCTCGGCTGAGGCGCAAGCCGGACCGATGGTGATCGCCTTGCATCACAGCCTGGTCGACGCCGCCTCGCTGGTGCCGCGAGCGGCCGCGCTGCTGGTGGACGGGGGCAACACCCTGGACCACCTCGCCTGCCTGTCCCGGGAACTGGACATCCCCATGATCACCGGCCTGGGCACGGCCACGACCGCGCTCTCCCCGGGCCAATGGGTGCTGGTGGACGCGGACGCGGGCCAAGTTTTAGCCACGGACCCACGGCTGTGGCGAGACGCCCCGGCGCGCGCGCCGCGCGCCCCCGCCCGCCTGGGAGCGGCGGCGCGGGCCGTGCGCCGGCTCGCCCTGCCGTTGAACCTCACCGACGCCCACGGCCCGACCTTCGCCTTGGCGCAGTGCCAAAGCCTGCACGACGTGGTGCGCTTCATCCACGAGAAAGCGGTCCTGGCCATGTTCAACGCCGGGGACGCCCTGGCCGGGGAGGCCTTCGCCCTGGTGCATAGACTGGAGAACGCCGCCGGCTTGTCCTTTCTGGTCATCGATCTGGGCGGCGGGCTCGCGCCCGGGCGCCGCGGCCCCATCGCCTTGGACCGCGTCCTTTCCGATCCCCTGGCCGCGCTCTGCCGGGGCATGGCCGCGCCCCATCCGCGCTGGGGAACGCCGCCGCCCTTCCAAAGCACCGCCGGACCCATGCCGCGCTCCCTGCCGGATAAACCCGGCGAACGCCCGGCCGGACGGCCCAACTACGCCCTGGTGACCCGCGACTACGTCAACCTCAACGCCCGGGCCGATTACCATTTCGCCATGGTCGACGCCGTATGCGGAGCCAACCCTCGGGAAAACACGATCCGTTTCCGCTTCAAGGGCGGCGGCGGCGCCCAGGCGCAACGCGACCGCCGGGCGGCCTGCATCGAAACGATCCTGCGCGAACAGGAATTTTTCACCAACCGCCAGGGCGACATGGTCACCGCCGTCCTGGTCGAGGGCGCCAGGGAACCGATCCGGGCCAAGCTTGAGATGCTCGGCCGCTTGCTGGGATTTAGCCGGCTTCTGGACGCGGTCATGCTCGACGACGCCATGCCCGGCCGGATAGCCAGGGCGTTCCTGGACGGGGATTATTCCCTCGACGGCCTGGCTGGGGAAACGGCCGCCACGGCCCGGGCGGGCGGGACGGGCGCCGGGGGTCAGGCGTGATGGAACCGGAGCGCCGGCAATTCCACGGCCGTGAGGATGCGCCCGTAGCCGGCTCCGGTGTCGATGCCGATGAGCCCGTCCGAGACGAGCGGCGTTTTGACGGGCATATGCCCGAATACGAGCGTTTCGCCGTGCCTCTCCCAGCCGAGCCCGGCCAGGTCGCGGCGGGAGAGAAGATATTCCAGGCCGGCGCCTTGCGCCTCGTCCGGGTCGGTCCCGTACGGCAGCGGGGCATGGAAGAAGGTGTACCCCGGGATTCCGTGCCAGCGCGCCAGGCCGCTTAAAAACGTTCGGTGGGACTCGGGCATGAAATCGAGCCCCTGTTTGCCCGAGGCGGCCGGATAACTGTCCAGAGTCGCCTGGAAGCCGATGCCCCGCAAACTCCGAAGCTCTTCGAGGTCCCGGCCGGCGGCGTGGCGCGCAAGCATCGCCTCGTGGTTGCCCATGAGAAAGACCGTATCCGGGCGGGCTTCGCGCAGCGCCAGCAGCGTTTCGATCACCCGGCGGGTCTGCCCGCCCCTGTCGATATAATCCCCCAGAAAAACGAACCGAGCCTCGGGACGCAGCGCGGTAAGCCGCGCAAGCAAAGCCGCAAGCCTGTCCGCGCGGCCGTGGATGTCGCCGATGGCGAAGATATGCATGGGTCGCCTCCGGGGAGATCGCCGTCGTATCCGGTCCGGCCGGACAGGGCGGCGTCCGGCATGGCCGTCAGCCTATCACACCCAGGACCGGACATAAACCGCCGCCGGTCCGCGGCGCGACGAACGCAGCCGGCCGAGTTCGGACGCATTGCCATCCGGCTCACCCATGATACCGGAACCGCCGAGGGCACGGCGGACCCAAAGGAGCGGATCGCGGCGAATTCGGACGCATTGGGAAGGGTTCGTCGGGTTGGACGGAGGGGAAAAAACAGGCGGCGCGGGCGTGGCCCGCGCCGGTTGTCCGGCGGAGAAAACCACCGCCGACGCACGCCGTTTCGCAGAGGCCTCAAGGAGGGGTCAGCGCCCCCGGGTCGCCAACCGGCCCTCGCACGCCACCGCTTCGTAAGCGCCGGAGGAGTCCGGCCTGGGCATAAGCTTGCCGCGGCCGGTCGCGGACCGGGCAGTCGGCCTGGGATCGTCCGCGTGCCGGTGGAAGACGGCGATGTTCCCGGTCAGGCGAAAACCGCATTGCTGATAGAAGAGCATGGCCAGAATATTTTCGCATTCCGTCGTCACCTCGACGCGGCTGACCCCGTTCGCCAAAGACCAGTCGAAGACGCGCCGCATCAGGGCGGCCCCCGTGCCTTTCCTTTGCGTCAAGACCGACAGGAGGTCGATGACCACCTTGTCGTCCTCGGGCTTAAAGCTCACCAGCCCGTCATCGGCCAAAAATTTCAGCACGTCGGGCGAGGTCAGGGATTGCTCCAGACGCATCCTGTTGAAGGCCGACCACACCGTCTCGGTTATGCGGGTATCGAATTCCAGGCTGTTGCAATGAAAATTCCGGGCATGCCGGTCGAGCAACGTCGTCTCCAAGTCCACGGCGATCAAGGGGAGCGGGCAAGAACACAGCGCGTCCACGACACGTTCCGGGACACATTCCGGGGCGAGTTCCACGGCCAGGACGCTTTGCAGGCAAATCTTGTGAAAGCCCAGGCCCATCAGGACCCTGGCGTTGAAGGCGTCATTGCCCCACAACCGCGCTTCCACGAGGGAAGGCCCCGTGAGGGCGGCCAGGTCGGCGGCCACGTTGGAATAGTCCAGATGCACCAAACGGTAGTAGTTGCGGCCGAATACGGCGCTGAACTCGTCCTGGCTCTCGAGGCGGGGATTGTCCA
>Ga0302279_10006783_pt1 | contig 12008 bp, 11 predicted proteins | sample III_Bog_N3_3_FD_194541 | JGI IMG/M metagenome (GOLD analysis project Ga0302279, IMG submission 194541) | Peat permafrost microbial communities from Stordalen Mire near Abisko, Sweden - III_Bog_N3_3 | ecosystem: Environmental > Terrestrial > Soil > Wetlands > Peat | place: Sweden: Abisko...
CCGGACCGCCTCTGGCGCTTCGACCATTCCGGGCACGGCCACGGTCCGGATCGAGCCGAGCCGGTTCTGCCCTTCCAGGGTGAACAGCATGCGGCCGTCCCCGGAGGGGAAGATCCGCAGCGGGCGGTCCCCCGCCCGCAGGAGGAAGTCCTCGACCTTGCCGTCCGCAGTCACCCGGCCGATGCACGGGACGCCGGGGTCAGTGAACCAGAAGTTGCCGTCCTCGCCCGGGGCGATGCTGGTGGGCTGGCGCGGTCCGTTGGCCAGCGGATCGAGCGGGATGACCTTATTGGTCAGGTCCGGCGGTCCCTCGTCCTTCCCTTTCTTGATCGTAAGTTTGATCAGGTGGCCGATCCCCTGGAGGGTACCGTGGAAGGTGTCGCCCGATCCCTTGGCCAGATCATGGAGTCCGCCCTCCACCTGCAGGTGGTACGTCAACCCCTGTTCCAGGTCGGTTACCATGATGACGTCCGGCCGCTGGTCGCGCAGGATCAGCAAGGTCGAGTGGAGCGCCAGGAGACCGACCTGATCGCCCCCCGCCCCCAATGCTTCGGCATCTCCGGGACTGTGGCTCATGTCCCGGGGGTTCATCACGTGCATCTCCCCGTTCTGGAAGAATACGGTGTTGGCGTTGCTGGTGAAGCCGATCCCCCTGGGCGGGCGGGTCAGCTTGGGGCCGGGGAAGACCTGGGTGCTCCAGTCCTTGCCCCCCTGGAGCAGCTGGCCCGTCGGGATGAGGTGGACCCCCTGGTCGGTGAACAGGTAGATGCGGCCCTCCGGGTCCTCCTTGATGGCCAGACAACGCAAGTCCGCCTCGAAGACCATGTCAAAGCTCCAGCCGGTGGGCGCCAGCACCCGAAGGCCGGGACCGTCATCGCGGATCCAGACCAGGAGGCGGTCCCGGGTCAGGAGGATGCGGTCCTGCTGGTCGGCCGAGGCGGGGCCCAGCCCCAGCAGGCGCACGGTCCGGATGGTGCCCACCGGCTCGCCGGCGACCCGCTGGAAGAACGGGTGGAGCTGCGCGCCGCTCAGGTCCAGATTCTTCGCCCCGCGGATGTCGGCCCGGAAGAACCGGGCGTCCTTCACGGACGCCCCCCGGAAGTCCACGGATCCCAGGCGGGCGCGGTAGAAGTCGGCCCGGGTCAAGTCCCCCCCGGAGAGGTCCAGGTTCGACCCGCGCAGGTCGAGCCCGGCGAAATCCTTGACCGGCAAGCCGGCCTGGAGCTTGCGCTGGAGCTCAGCCACGGCGGCGGCTCTGTCCAGATCGGGCGGAGCCAGCAGGAGCCTGGCGGTGAGGGCCTTCTCTAGCTTCTCCGGGGTCTTCCAATCCAGGGGCCGGGTCTTGGGGGTGGCCGTTTCCAGGATGGCTCGGACCACCTCCGGCGGCAGGTCCTTGAACCCATCCATGACCGCTTTGGTCAAGGGGTTCCCTGGGCCGCCAGGGGTGGCCTTGGTTTCGACCGCGGGGGGCCGGGCACCGGCGGCAGGCTGCTTGGGTTGCGGCTTGGCTACCGCGGCTCCGGCGCCAGCCTTGGTCGCCACGGCGGGGCCCGGCGGGGCGGCGGACTTGGCCTGGGCCGCGACCTTCTTCGCCTGCTGCTTGTGTTTCTTCTTTTTCTTGCCGCTGGCTTCCATGAAGGGTGCGCCCACCACCAGGCTGAGCAGGATCGGGCTGAGGAAGAAATGGCGGAGGGGGCGGCGCTGGGTCATGGTTCGGCTGGATCCAGGTTGGCCGGGCGATCAAACAGGAGCCGGCCCCTCATTATATATTTTGTTTATTATGACCGAGACAAAGATTTGCCGGCCCTTGGCTTCAGGAGTGCGTGATTCTTAGCCTATTGATGAATTAAAATATAGATATTTCAGTATTGCTTGACCGAACTTCACGGTTGCTCGCCTGCCGGGGGATAGCATTCAAAGGCCCCGAATCCGGAGAAGCATCGGCCAAGTAAACAGTCATCAATGTTTCCGGGGGGTGGTGGCCACCGGCATCATGCTGGTGGGCTACCTGTTCAATTTCATCATGTAGTTTTTCACTCTACTGAAGGAGATCCCATGCTCATCGAAGTTTTCGGTCCCGGCTGCGCCAGGTGCCAGACCCTGGAAAAGAACGCCCATCAGGCCTTGGAACAGTTTGGCGGCGACCACAGGGTGGTGAAGGTGTCCGACTATGCCGCCATGGCTGCCCGAGGCATTCGCCAAGGCGCGCCTACGCCGGCCTCAAGGAGGGCGGCAGCGGATCCGGACCGTCCGGATAGGAGCGTTACTGAGAGGGACTCGTCCCGGAACGGGGCAGTTCGACCGTGAAGACCGCACCCCCTCCTGGCTCGTTGGCGGCGGAAATGCGACCACCGTGGGATTTGACAATCCAGGCGGCAATGGCCAGGCCCAACCCGGACCCGGGTTTCCGGTCCCGGGTTCGGGACGGGTCGGCCTGATAGAAACGCTGGAAGATCCGCTCCAGGTCCTCGTCCGGGATGCCGGGCCCGGTGTCTCGCACTCGCAGTCGCACCACCTCCCCTTCGGGGGTGACTTCCATCCGCACCCGGCCGCCGGGAGGGGTGAACTTGAGGGCATTGCCAAGCACGTTGCCGACCATCTGGTAGAGCCAGCGTTCGTCCCCTTCCACCGCTGCGGAGCCGGGGGCGGCCACCTCCAGCGTCACTCCAGCCTCTTGCGCCATCGGCTGGTGGATCTCGGCCAAGGCTTGGACCAGGCTGTCCAGCCGCACCGTCTCCCGGTCCATGGCCAAGTGCCCGTTATCGGCCTTGGCCAGGAGCAGAAGATCCTCGACAATTCTGCGCAGGCGGTCCACGTCCTCGCCCAGGCTTGCCAGGGCGGCCTGCTGCTCTTCGAGGGTGCGCGGGCGCTCCATGATCACGTCGATGGTGTTGCGCATGGTCGCCAGGGGGTTGCGCAACTCGTGGGAGGCGTCGGCGGTGAACCGCTTCATGGTGTCGAAGGAGCTCTCCAGCCGCGCGATCATGCGGTTCAGGGTCACCACCAGCCGGCCGATCTCGTCGTCAACACCCGGATTGGGCAGTCGCTGATCCAACTTGCTCGCCTCGATTTCCCGGGCCATTTTGGCAATCCGGCCCACGGGCGCCAGGGCCCTGCCAGCCAGCCAGAATCCTCCCATGGCTGACCCCAGGATTCCCGCCGGGATCAGCACCAGCATGGCAAAGCGCAGATGCGTCAGGGTGTCCTGGATGTCTTCATTGTCCTCCATCAGGCGGATGACCCCCCGGCGCCCGTGGTTCGCCTGATACGGCTCCGCGACGACCCGCCAGGACTCCCCCTTGACCCGGGCGGTGGTGAAACGCCGGGCCGGAACCTCGGCCCACCCCAGGGTTTGGACTGACGGAGCGAGAGGATTCGCCATCATTTCCGGGGACTGGTAGTGGGTCGGGTGGGCTCCGCCCTGTTCATGCACCAGGATGTTCTCGCCGAGGTGGTCGAGCGCCTCCAACTGGGAGGACGTCAGGGCGGTGCTGGCCCCCGGTGTTTCCAGGATGGCCCGGATCTGGGTGACCTTCTGCGTCAGCATGGCATCGTGGTGGCGCAACAGGCGGTATCTGACGATCCCATACATGAGCGCCCCCAGCAGGAGCATCACGATGGCCAGGGTGGTGCAATACCCGACCGTGAGCCGGAACCTCAGTGTCCGGGCCGGGCGCATCACGCCTTCTCCCCTAGGATGTATCCGGTGCCGCGCACGGTGTGGATCAGCCGGGTGGCAAAGGGCTGGTCGATCTTCCGCCGCAGGTAGTTGATGTAGACCTCCACCACGTTGGAGCCGCCCTCGAAATCGTAGCCCGCGTCCCACACCTGATCCAGGATCATGGCCCGGGTCACCACCACGTCTTTCTGCCGGACAAGGTATTCCAATAGTGCAAATTCCCGGGCGGTCAACTCGATGGTTTGTCCCGCCCTGCGCACTTCGCGCTTCTGCGGGTTGAGTTCCAGGTCGGCCACCTTGAGCGTGGTCTGGGGCTCCACCTGGGGCCGCCGGGTGATGGCCCGTAGCCGAGCCAGCAGTTCCCTGAACGCGAAAGGCTTGGGCAGGTAGTCATCGGCGCCGAGATCCAGGCCCCGGACCCGGTCCTCGATCCCGCTCCGCGCGGTGAGCATGAGCACGGGGGTCTTGTCGGCGGCTGCGCGCAGTTCCCGCAGCACCTCGAAACCGTTCTTGCCGGGAAGCATCACATCCAGGATCACGGCGTCATAGGCACCGGCCAGGGCCGCCTGGAGGCCCGCATCACCCTTGCGTGCCACGTCCACGGCCATGCCCTGTTCCTTGAGCCCCTGGAGCAGGATGTTCGAGAGCTTTATCTCATCTTCGATGATCAGGATTTTCATCCGTCCGGCTCCATTTCGCTGAAATTCGAGATTACCGGTCCGAACTGGGCGCGTCACCAGGTAAATAGCTGCCCCAGGCCCTACCTTAGAGCTTCCTTAGAGAGAACCCCGATTGTCTTGCCTGTCGTTTCCAGCGGCCTAAAATCAGTCTCGAGGAAGCCAAACAACTTCCGGTCCCACTGAAATCCAGGTGGTTGACTTCACCAGGAAGATCATTCCCGCTCCCAATGAATCCCGGCCGATCCTTTCTTGGCTTTAGCGGAAGACAACTCCCAGAATAGTCTCCCTAGTTGGCCCGAAGTGCTCCCCACCGGCACCATGCGCCAGACAGCCGATCGACAGCGTTCTACCTTGGACCCGATGCCGTCCTTCCTGCTTTCTACCCGGAACCCACGGTTCCGGATAACCGCGGACTCGCTCCGCACTCACCTCCCAATCCAGGGGACATCCGATCCCCACTGGCACAAGGAAACCATCATGTTCTCTCTCCTGCTTACCACCGCTCTCGCCTCTTTCCCCGGCCAGCCGGCCCGCATTCCGTTCGTGCCTGCGGCTTCGGTCTCCACTTACCGATCGGCCTATATGGAACCGCGCCAGACCCAGACCCAGAACGACAATGACCCTGACCACGATTTCGACAATGACAACGCCGACCGTGAAGGCGGCGACCGCCGTTGATGAGACGGGGCCTGTAGCTGCCCTTTGGCCCCAAGCCAAGAACGACCTGAACCAGGCCCAAGCGCCGCACAAGGAGATCCCCGTTGGTCCCGACCCCCACCCGCCCCAAACGCTCCCGGAGCCGGATCGCACTCTGGACCCTCGCTGGTCTCATGGCCACGTCCGTGGCCATCCAGTTCGTCCCCTACGGCCGGGACCACGCCCAACCGCCGGCCAGGAATCCGTTCCGATGGAACTCCCCGGCGGCGGAAGGGATCGCCAGGGCGGCCTGTTACGACTGCCACAGTACGGAGACCAAGTGGTGGTGGGCCGTGAAGGTCGCGCCTTTCTCCTGGCTCGCCCAGCACGATATCAACGGAGCCCGCCGCCACGTCAATTTCTCCGATTGGGACGGCGCCCTGAACGCCGGCGGCATGCAGCGGGCCATCCAGGGCGACATGCCGCCGCTGCCGTTCACGCTGGTCCATCCAGAGGCGAGGCTGACGGAGGCCGAGAAGCAGACTTTGCTGAAGGGGTTCCAGGCTTCTCTGGCGGGAAACGCTGGGCTTGGTCCGGTGGCGGATGCGCGCTCCTCCACAACCCCAGGGTCAAGCGCTGTCACGATCATCCAGGCCAGTTGCAGATCTTGCCACCCGGCTGCCTTCGCCCTTCAATACCGCACAGCCAGCGCAGGGAGGGCGAAGGCCCTCCTTGACCGGATGGTGCGGCACGGTGCCAGGCTTTCGGCACCCGCGGAACAGACCCTTATCAACCAATTCATCAGACGAGGGTGAATCGCCCGGAAACTGGATGCTGGTGGTCGCGCTCCGGGCCCTGATCACGTGCGGGGAGCGAGCGTGGTCCGGCCCGCCCAGTGGTTCCGCTCCATGCCCTGCGGGGCAACCGAGGCCCCAGGCTGTTCAATGCTGATGCTCGTGCTCACCGTGGTGCTGGCCGCCCTGGCAGGTGAACTCCTGGGTGAACCGCTCGAGGTCGCCGTGGACCAGGGCCTTGACGGCCGCGGCCACGCTGGGGATGCCGGTGCCGCGGTAGACCTCGACCCCGGCCTGATTGAAGCCCATCAGGGGCCGCATGCCCATGCCGCCGGCGATGAGCACGGTCACGCCATTCCGGGCCAGATGGTTCACCGCCGCGAGGCAACCGCCCTGCTCGTGGGGGACGCAGGGCAGGGTGCTCACCTGGGTGATCTGGCCTTCCTTCAGGTCCACCAGCGTGTAGACATCGCAGTGGCCGAAATGGGCCCCGACCTCGGCCTCGAGGCCGCCGGGAAGGGTGGAGGGGATGGCGATGCGGGCCTGGTTCATGGATTGTCTCCTTGGAAAGGAAAGCGAGGGGCCATGCCGGTGGGGCCGCCCCTTGCGCGTGGTTTGATCTGGGAATGGGGAGGATCCGAAGCCACCCATTGTGGTTTCATTGTGAGTATATGTTCATAATGGGGTCCCCGGCACCCTTCGCGTCAACTCCGAACAGCCGACCTTTCCGAAAGGAATCCCATGTCCAGTTCCCCTCGCATCCTGATCGTCGGTGGTGTGGCGGGCGGCGCCAGTGCCGCGGCCCGCGCCCGGAGGATCTCCGAGCAGGCCGAAATCGTGCTGTTCGAACGGGGCCCCTACGTCTCGTTTGCCAACTGCGGTCTGCCCTATCGCATCGGCGGGGTCATCGAGGACCGCGCCCGCCTGCTGGTGCAGACCCCCCAGAGTCTCCACGACCGTTTCGCTATCGACGTGCGGGTCAACACCGAGGTGGTGTCCATCGACCCTCAGGCGAAGGTGGTGGTGGCCCGGAACCTGAAGACCGGCAACTCGACGACGGAGCCCTACGACGCCCTGGTGCTGAGCCCGGGCGCGGAAGCCATCCGGCCCGGCATCCCCGGCGCTGATTCGGACCGAGTCTTCACCCTGCGCAACATGGGCGACATGGACGCCATCCTGGCGACCCTGCCCGCGGCCGGGGCGGGGCGGGCCCTGGTCGTGGGGGCTGGCTTCATCGGGCTTGAGCTGGCGGAACAATTCCGGCACCGCGGCCTGCCGGTCACCGTGGTGGAGAAGCTCGGCCAGGTGCTTGGGGTGGCGGATCCGGAAATGACCTTCCCGCTCCAGGAGGAGCTGGCCAGGCAGGGGGTGGACCTGCGCCTGGGGCGCTCGGTGGCGGCTTTCGACCAGGCGGACGGGGCGCTGGTGGCCATCCTGGACGATGGCGGTCGGATCCCCTGCGCCCTGGCGGTCATGAGTGTGGGGGTGCGCCCCGAGACCCGCCTGGCCAAGGCGGCGGGACTCGCCCTCGGCAGCACCGGCGGCATCCTGGTGGATGACCGGATGCGCACCAGCCAGCCGGGAATCTATGCCGTGGGCGATGCGGTGGAAGTCCGGGACTTCGTGAGCGGCGAGCCCGCGCTCATCCCTCTGGCCGGCCCGGCCAACCGTCAGGGCCGGATCGCCGCCGATGTCATCCTCGGCCGGAACAGCCGCTACAAGGCGAGCCAGGGCACCGCCATCTGCCGGGTGTTCGACCTGACCTTCGCCATGACCGGGTTGTCCGAGGCCGCCCTGGGGCGCAAGCGGATGCCCTACCGGCGCATCTATGTGCTTCCGGCGGATCACGCGGCCTATTATCCCGGGGCGCACCCGATCACCCTGAAGCTGCTGTTCTGCCAGGTGGGCCTGCGCGGTTATGTCGCCGCGCGCCTGCTGTCCCAGCATGGCTTCAAGGTGCGCAACCTGTGCGGCGGATACCGGCGCTATGCGATGTGGAAAGGCACCCAGGTGGCTCCAGGAGGTCGAACATAACAAACTCGCCGCCCTGCTTTTATGTGGCCTGTTCCAGAGCTCTGCCTGGCGTTGCCTCTCCCAACCCCGATCGGGCCAGCATCCACGGATCCTGTCAGCCTTGGGATCCCTTCACCGGGCAAGCTTCGCACGGGGAAGGTTCGCCTTCGGCCAGCGCGGCCTTGGCCGGGCAGCGTTCGCATCGTTCGGGGCCGATCATGCAGAATGAACCGCCTTCGATGCGCAGGGCGCACCCTTCCACCAGCGCCTTGGTGACCTTCCGGTGCGCCGCGTCCAGCACCCGGCCGAAGGTCGCCCGGGAAACGGCCATGCGTTCCGCCGCCGCCTGCTGGTAGAGGCCCTCCTTGTGGGCCAACCGGAGCGCCTCCAGTTCCTCCACGGACAGGACCACCTCCTCCAGGACCGACAAGGGTACGGCTCGGGGTTTGAAATAGCTCACCCCGGGCATTTCCTCGACTCGCTTGCAGCATGGGCGACGGGCCAAGGCCTCCTCCAGGACCAGTGTCCGGGCAAGCCCCTGGCCTTGGCAAGCAACAAACCTTTTTTAAAATCATTGACATGGTTTAATGACAATATAACTTTATAGTTGTAATGTGGAACCATGAGCGCCATCCCGATCAATGACCAGGTCCTCGAGCAAGTCGGCCGGATCTTCGGATCGCTGGGCGACGTATCCCGCCTGAAGCTGCTCCGGGCCCTCCTGGACGCCCAGGAGCCCCTGTCCCAGGGAGCTCTGGTTGACCTGACCGGCCTGTCCCAGGCCAATGCGAGCAAACACCTGGCCTTCCTGGTCCGGGTTGGGCTGGTGACCCGGGAACCCCGGGGCAACCTGGTCTTCTTCCTGCCGGTCAGCCCGTTCGTTGACCACGTTTGCGAAATCGTCTGCGGCCATGTCAAGGACCGGATCAACCAGGCCTATCGCTCTTTGAGCTGAATTTCCGGAAAGGAACCTGACCGCATGATCGAACGATTGAAAGTCCTGCTGCCGCTGGCAACCATGGCCCTCCAGGGCCAGACTCCGCTGTCCATCCAGGACGCGATCCGCACCGCCTGGAGCGGCCAATCCGGGCTGCAGGCCGGAGCCGCGTCCGTGGACCGGGCCCGGGCCGAGGCCGCAGTCCAGGGCAGCCTGCGGCTGCCCACAGCCACCCTGGGCGTGGGCTATATCCGTACTGACGAACCGATGATGGCGTTCGGCACCCGGCTGGATCAGGCCCGGATCACCCAGGCCGATTTCCTGCCGTCCAGCCTGAACCGGCCGGCGGCCATCGCCGGCACGGGGGCGACCTTGACCTTGGCCCAGCCGCTCTATGCCGGCGGCCGGCTGGAAGCCGCCCGGCGCGCGGGGAACGCCATGGCCGGGGCTGCGGCGGCCGCCCAGGAGCAGCGCAAGCAGCAGGCGGCCCTGGCCATCACCCAAGCCTACTTCGGGGCGCAGATGGCGGAGCAGGGGGTACGCTACGCCGAGGACACCCTGAAGCAGGCCATCGCGACCGAAAGTTTCGTCCATTCCCGGGTGGCCGAGGGCCTGCTGCTGAAGTCCGACGGGGAGCGCACCCGGGCCTTCAGGGCCCAGTGCGAGGCCGGCCTGGTGGAAGCCAGGGCCCGGGTGGCCTCGGCCCGTTCCGGGCTGGCCCTCCTGGTCGGGGCGGACGTGGCCGCGTGCACGCTCACCACTCCCCTGGATTCCCCGGCCGAGGCGGAGACCACGGTTGCCGGCCAGCGTCAGGATCTGGCCTCCATGCGCCAGCAGGCCCAGGCCGCCCAGGAAGGGGTGAAGGCGGCCCAGGGCAGTCTGAAGCCGGAAGTGGGCGTCCAGCTCACGGCCGGGACCATGCGCCAGGCCTGGAACGTGGGCGGAAACTGGACCACCTTGAGTGTCGGCGCCAAGTGGACCTTCTCCTTCGCCGACGCCCAGCGGGTGAGCGCGGCCCGGGCCGAGGCCCGGGGTGCCGAACTGGCCGTGAAGTGGCAGGAGGCGGTGGCGGACCGCGAGGTTCAGGAAGCCCGTAGAACGGTCCAGACCGCCCAGGCCAAGATCGCCTTCGCCCGGACCGGGGTGGAAGCGTCGGAATCGGTGCGGCTCATCCGCACCGCCCGCTACCGGGAGGGCCTGCTGCCCCTGGTGGAGGTCCTGGATGCGGAAACCAGCCTGAGTGGAGCCCGCACGCTCCTGGTCGCCAGCCAACTCGACCTGAAACTGGGGGAGGCGCGATTGGCCCTCGCCCTCGGCCAGCCCATTGAAAACGTGAAGGAGTAGTCCGGTGAACCGAATCCTGCAGTTGTCGCTCCTGACCTTCCTGCTCGCGGGCGTGGCCTGTGGCCGGCGTGAGACCGCCGCGGCGCCCGTGCCGCTGGCCAAGGCCACGGTGCGCCTGTGCGCCCAGGAGCCCAGTCAGGAGTCCGGCTGGGTGGCCGTGACCCTTGCCGCCAGCCAACGGGCGACCCTGGCCACGCGCATGGCCGCCACGGTAAAGCGGGTCCACGTCACCGAAGGCCAGCACGTGGCTGCGGGGGTCTTGCTGGTGAGCCTGGCCGACGAGGACCTGCAGTCCGGGCGCAAGGCTGCGGAGACCAACCTGGCCGCCGCCCAGACCCAGGTCCGGCGGATCGAGCGTTTGGCCGCCCAGGACGCCTCCACCCCGGCCGAGCTGGATCTGGCCCACGTGCAATTGGCCCAGGCCCAGGCTGGCCTGGCCTCGGTCCAGGCCAACCTCGGCTACACGCAGCTCCGGGCGCCGTTCGCCGGGGTGGTCCAGACCCGCCGGGTCAACGACGGCGACTTCGTCACCCCTGGGATGCCGCTGCTGGAGCTGGAAGGGCAGGGTGCCATGGAGTTCACCGGCAGCGTCTCCGCAGCCGAAGCCAAGGGCCTGAAGCTCGGCCAGACCCTGGCGTTCGAAAGCGAAGGGCAGACCGGCACGGCCCGGATCACCGGTCTGGCCACGGGCGGCGATCCGATCTCCCAGCGGGGCAGCCTTAGGGCGCGGGTGGTCAAAGGGCTCGAGGGGCTGCGCAGCGGCGGCTTCGGCCGGCTGAAGGTGCCCAGCGCCCCCGGGGGCCCCGGGCTGTCCAGCTCGGTCGCCGCCGGCCAGGACCTGACCGTTCCGGCCAGCGCCCTGGTGCGCAGGGGTGAATTGAACGGGGTGTTCCTGGCCAAGGACGGCTTCGCCCAGCTGCGCTGGCTGTCCCTGGGCGCTCCACAGGGCGACCGGGTCGCGGTCCGGGCGGGTCTGGCCCCGAGTGATCTGATCATCGACGGCCCCGCCGGGCTTCAGGATGGTCAGCCCATCGAGGTGGCCCGATGAACGAGACCCTTCCCTTGGGCCTGGCCGGCCGGCTGGCCAAGGCCTTCCTGCGCAGCAAGCTCACCCCTCTGATCGTGCTGGCCTCCCTGATGCTGGGGGTGCTGGCGGTGGTCCTGACGCCCAGGGAAGAAGAACCGCAGATCATTGTGCCCATGGTGGATATCTACGTGCCCATGCCCGGCGCCAGTCCCCGTGAGGTGGAAAGCCAGATCACCACTCCGCTGGAGAAACGGCTCTGGGGCATCTCCGGGGTGGAGTACCTCTACAGCACCAGCCTGCCCAACCTGGCCATGATCACGGTGCGGTTCAAGGTGAACGAACCCCAGGAGCCCAGCCTGGTGAAGATCCACCAGGAGCTGGCGGCCAACGCCGACCTGCTGCCCAGCGGCGCCCTGAAACCGGTGGTGCGCCTGCTCACCATTGATGATGTTCCATTCCTGGGCCTGACCCTCCATGGAAATGGCCAGACCCCAGGGCAGCTGCGGACCCTGGGCGAGGCCCTGGCCCGGGAACTGAGCACCGTGCCGGCCACGGCCCAGGTCAAGGTCGTCGGCGGCGCCCGGCGCATGGTCCGGATCGAACCCGACCCGGACCGGCTCCGCGCCCTGGGCATGAGCCTGGGCGAGCTCCAGCCGGCGCTGCAATCGGCCGAAGCCCAGCTGCCCGCCGGCGCCCTGGTGGATCGCGACCAGCGCACCGTGCTGGAGGCCACCGGCTTCATCCTCCAGGCCGCGGACCTGAACCGGCTGGTGGTGGCGGTTAAGAACGGCCGGCCCATCTACCTGGGCGATGTGGCCCTGGTGACCGACGGGCCGGAACCGGAGCCGCCGGTGGTCCAGTTCGGGACTCGCATCGGCTTCGAGCCGGCGGTGACGGT
>Ga0302279_10006785_pt1 | contig 12005 bp, 12 predicted proteins | sample III_Bog_N3_3_FD_194541 | JGI IMG/M metagenome (GOLD analysis project Ga0302279, IMG submission 194541) | Peat permafrost microbial communities from Stordalen Mire near Abisko, Sweden - III_Bog_N3_3 | ecosystem: Environmental > Terrestrial > Soil > Wetlands > Peat | place: Sweden: Abisko...
GCCGCATCTCGTCGACGCGGGCCTCGGCGGCGCGCTGGTCGGCCTGGGCCTCGAGGCGCTGGCCGGTGATGCGGTTGCCGGTGAAGAGCGGCAGCGAGACGCTGACCCCGCCCGCGACGTAACCCTTGTTCGCATAGAGGGCGGGCAGCTCGCCGTCCTGCACCCCGCCGGTGGCCTGCGCGGCGAGGACGGGGCGATTTTCACGGTCGGCGGCGTCGAGCCTCGAGTCGGCCATCTGCACGGAATCGCCCGCCAGCCGGGCCTCGGGCCGGTTCTTGAAGCCCTCGGCGATCGCCGCCGGGAGGTCGGGCAGCGGCACGGAGCGGCTGAAATCGCCCGCCAATTCGAGCGGGACCTCGCGCGACCATCCGAGCAGCTGCCGCAGGGCGGACTCCTGCTTTTCCAGCGCGGCGAGCGTGTCGGTGCGGCGGTCCGCGGCGTTGTCGAGCCGGACCTGGGTGGTGAGCACGTCGAACCGGGTGGCGGTGCCCCCGGCGAGCTTGCGCTCGGCGATCCGCCGGGCCTCCTGCAGCGCGCGGATCTCCTCGTCGGCGACGCCGACCGCCTGGCGGAGCAGCAGCGCCTCGTAGAACGCCTGGATGGTCTGGTACCCGAGCTGGCTGCGCACCTGGTCGAGGGCGTCCCGGGAGGAGAGCTCGCCCTCCCGGGCGAGGTCCACCAGCGCGTCGGTGCGGCCGAAGTCCGTGAGCAGCTGCCGCAGGTTGAGGGTCGCGTTGTAGGTGTTCTGGGCGGTCTCGTAGAATGCGCTCGGGCCGTTCGGCAGCTGGAATTCGACGTAGGGGCGGAACGACAGGTAGTTGTACGCGCCCGCGGCGGAAAGCTGGGGGAGCCGGTCGGCCCGGCTCTGCTCGGTGCGGCCGCGCGCCGCGTCGACCGCGGCCTGCGCGGCCGCGATGGTCGGGTAGCGGTCAAGCACCGTGGCGAGGGCGCCCGCCAGGGTCAGGGGCTCGGCGCCGGCGCCGGGGATGGCCCCGAGGGCGAGGAGGAGGAAGGCGACGGGGAATTTCATGGCAAGGGTCAGTGGGACTCCGCGGCGGCCGCGAGGGCCGGGCGGCCGGCCCGGCGGGGGCGGCCGGCGAGCAGGATCAGCGGCACGCAGCCCACGGCGATTGCCGCCACGAGCTGGTAGGCGTCGAGGTAGCTGAGCAGGCTGGCCTGCCGCTGGACCATCCCCTCGAGCGCGCCGAGGGCCTGCCGGGATGCCTCCCACGGGGTGGAGCCATGGGCGAGCATGCCCCGGGTGAGCAGGGCGAGGCGCCCGGCGGTCTCCGGGCTGCCGGCCGCCAGCCGCGTGACCAGGTTGAGGCGGTGGACCGCCATCCGGTGGTCGAGAAAGGTGTTGATAAAGGCGATGCCGAAGGAGCCGCCCAGCTGGCGCATCATGTTGTTGAGGGCCACGCCCTGCGGAATGTCGCGGGGGGGCAGGCCCGAGACCGCGAGCTGGGTGAGCGGCACCGTGACGAGGCTCAGGCCGATCGCGCGCAGGATGATCGGCCAGAAGAAATCGTGCGCCCCGGTGTTCAGGTTGAGGCGGCTGAGCATGAACGCGAACGCCGCGACGATGAGGAACCCGGCCACCACCATGTACTGCATGGGCACGCCCTTGACGATCATCCGGCCGATCAGCGGCAGCACGCAGACGGCCACGCCCGCCCCGGGCAGGAACAGCATGCCCGTCTGCATCGCGGTGTAGTTGAGCAGCCGCTGGGCGAACACCGGCACGATGAACACGGTGGAAAACAGGGCGAACCCGAGGACGAAGGTCAGCACCGCCGCGGTGGCCAGCGTCCGGCTGCGCAGGACGCGCAAATCCACGACCGGGTGATCGCTGGCCAGCTCCCAGGCGATGAAGGCGAGCAGGCTGACGGCCGCCACCGCGGCGAGGACCACGATGTAGCGCGTCGAGAACCAATCCTCGGTCTCGCCGCGCTCGAGCACGGTCTGCAGGGAGGCCAGGCCGGCGACGAGCAGGCCGATGCCGGCCCAGTCGATGTGCTCCGCGGAGCGCGCCTGCGCCGGCTCCTTCACGTAGGCGTAGGACAGCAGCGCCGCGAGCAGGCCGATCGGCACGTTGATGTAGAAGATCCACCGCCAGGAGTAGGTGTCGATGATCCAGCCGCCGAGGGTGGGGCCGATCGTCGGGCCGACGAAGACGCCGACGCCGAAGATCGCGGCGGCGAACCCGCGCTGGGCGACGGAATAGGTTTCGAACAGGATGGCCTGGGAGGTGGAGAGCAGCGCGCCGCCCCCGATGCCCTGGACAAAGCGAAAGGCCACGAGCTCCCAGATGTTGTGCGCCTGCCCGCAGGCGACGGAGGCCGCGGTGAACAGCAGGATCGAACCGATGTAGTAATTCCGGCGCCCGAGGCGGGCGGCGAGAAAGCTGGTCATCGGGATGATGATCACGTTGGCGATGGCGTAGGAGGTGACCACCCAGGCCACGTCCTCCAGCGTCGCGCCGAGGTTGCCGCTCATGTCGGACAGCGCGACGTTCACGATCGAGGTGTCGATCAGCTCGATGATCGCCGCCGTGATCACCGTGAAGGTGATGATGATCTTCCGAAAGCCGGTTTCAGCCATCGCGCGGGGGCGGAGTCAGTCCCGGGTCCGGATGTCGGCGTCCACGCTCATGCCGGGGCGCAGCACCCGCTCCGGGTCGGGCGCGTCGGTCAGGACGATCTTCACCGGCACGCGCTGGGTGACCTTCACGTAGTTGCCCGAGGCGTTGTCGGGCGGCAGCAGGGCGAAGCGCGCCCCGGTGGCCCCGGAGAGGGAATCGACCCGCCCGTGAAAGACCGCGCCGGGATAGCTGTCCACGGTGAATTCCGCGGGCTGGCCCGGCCGGATGAGGTTGAGCTGCGTCTCCTTGAAGTTGGCGACCACCCAGACATCGCGGTCGGACGCGATCGAGAGCAGCGTCTGGCCGGCCTGAACAAATTCGCCCGGCTCGATGTCCTTGTGGGAGACCACGCCCGCGATCGGCGCGGTCACGGTGGCGTAGGAAAGCTGAAGCTCGGCGTAAGCGACGTCGGCCCGGCGCTCGTCGATCGTGGCGTGGGCGGCGTTGATCCGGGCCGCGGCCTCGGCGGCCGCCGCGGCCGCCGCATCGGCCTCGCGGCTCACCGCCTCATAGCGGGCGCGGGCGACATCGGCGGCGGCCCGCGTGTCGGCCAGCTGGCTGTCGGTGATGGCGCTGGTCTGGAAGAGGGCGGTGTCCCGCGCCAGGTCGGCTGCCGTCTTGGCCCGGGTGACGGCGGCGGTGGCCACATTGGCCTGGGCGACCGCCTCGGCCGCGCGCGCGTTGGCCAGGGCGGCCTGGGCTGTCGCCCAGGTGGCCTCCGCGGTCTGAAGGGCGGCCTGCGCCTGGGCCAGCCGCAGGGCGAGATCCTGGGCGTCGATTGCGATCAGCGGATCCCCGGCGGCCACGTGCTGGTTGTCGCGGACCTGCACGCGGGTCACGTAGCCGGAGATGCGGGGGAGCACCGGGCTGATGTCGCCCTCGACCTGCGCGTCGTCCGTCTCCTCGTGGGTGTGCACGAAACGCCAGTGGCGGAGGCCGAAATAGCCCCCGACGAGGACGACGAGTGCGGCGGTGACGCCCAGCGCGAGGTTGCGGCGGACCTGGGAGGCGCGGGGCGGCGGGGCGGGAGGGGCGGGCGGAGGCGCGTCGGGAGGCTGGCTCATGGTGGGAAAATATACTTAGGAGCCTAATTATCTAGAAAAGCAAGCCGTCGACCGGCAGTTCCCGCCACCGGCCGGGGGCGAGGTCGCCCAGGTCGAGCCGGCCGAAGCGCTCGCGGTGCAGGGCGGTGACGGTGCAGCCCTGGCTCGCGAACATCCGCTTGACCTGGTGATAACGGCCCTCGGTCAGCGTGAGCTCGGCGGTTTGCGGGCCGCGCCAGCTCAGCTCCGCGGGCAGGCAGGGCTCGGATTCGTCGGGCAGCAGGAGGGTGCCGGCGGCAAAGAGCGCGGCCATGGCGCCGGCCGCGGCGGGGGGCACGTCGGCGTGCAAGGTGGCGCGATAGACCTTCGGTATCTTGTGCTTCGGCGACGTCAGCCGGTGCACCAGCGCGGTCTGGTCGGTGAGCAGCAGGACGCCGCTGGTGTCCCGGTCGAGGCGGCCGATGCTCGTCACGGCCGGGTTGCGCCGCTGCCAGCGGGGCGGCAGCAGGTCGTACACCCGGGGTCCCTCCGCCGCGCGGTGCGAGCAGACGAGCCCGGGCGGCTTGTGCAGCAGCAGGAGCAGGCCGTCGGGATGATCGGGCTCCTCGCCATCGATCCGCACGTCGGCGGGGGCGGCTTTCCGGCCGGGATCGTCCACCTCCTCCCCCTGCACGGTGACGCGCCCGGCCTCCAGCCACGCCCGCGCCTCCCGGCGCGAACAATAGCCGAGATTGGCCAGCAGCTGGTCGAGGCGTCGCATGGGGAGCCAGGGTAGCGCCGCCGCCGCCGCCTGCAATCTTGGCGACGGCCCGGCAGGGGATCAATTCGTTCGAGGTGGAGCGGGTTGTCCCCAACACGCTGGTCCGACGTGGCACGGGCTTCCAGCCCGTGTAGGGGATGGCATGGGCTGGAAGCCCATGCTACGTCCAGCCTTCGAGCGTAATTCTTGCGCCCCGGCGGTGCCTCCATTCGTATGGGTGGCATGCTCCGCGCCGCCCTCCTGATTGCCGTGCTGGCGGCGGCGGCGCTGGGGCTGCTGACCGTCGTCAAGGCGCCGGACTGGCTGAGCTGGTACTGGGCGGTGCTCGCGGGAGAATACGGGCATTGGGTCGCCCTGGGGCCGCTGGCCGCCGCTGCCCTCGCGTGGCGGGTGCGCGCGGGTCATCCCGCGACCACGGTCGTCACGGTCGCGCTGGGCGCGGCGGCGATTGCCCTGCTGCTCAACCCGGCGGCGCAGGCCTGGCGGATCGGACGCGCGCTGCCGGCGGAGCTGGAGCGGGACTTTGGCCGGGTCGAGCTGGAGCGCAGGCCCTTTTCCTTCCCGGCGCTTTTCGCCCCGGGGACCCGCCCGATGCCGTTCGAGACCATGGCCTATGCCGGGCCGCTGCAGCTCGACTTTTACCGCGCGGCCGGCCGCGTGCCCGCTCCGTGCGTCATCGTGGTTCACGGGGGCGGCTGGAACAACGGGGATCGGGGGGAGATTCGGCAATTGGACGACTGGCTGGCGCGCCGCGGCTACGCCGTCGCCGCCATTTCGTACCGGCTCGCGCCCGGCGCCGTCTGGCCGGCCCAGCGCGACGATCTCATGGCCGCGATCGCCTACGTGAAAGCGCAGGCGCCGCGGCTCGGCGTGGATCCCGCGCGGCTGGTGCTGCTCGGCCGCTCGGCCGGCGGGCAGATCGCCGAAGCCACGGCGTATGCCGCGCACGATCCGTCGATTCGGGGGGTGGTCGGGCTTTACGCGCCGGCCGACATGAACTTTGCGTGGGCCTGGGGCCGCGAGGACGACGCCCTGAAGTCGCCGCAGCTCCTGCGGCAGTTTCTGGGCGGGCCGCCGGCCGTCGCCGGCGCGGCCTACGACAGCGCCAGCGGGATCCGGCTGGTCGGCCCGACCTCGCCGCCGACCCTCCTGGTCCATGGCCGCCTCGACACCCTCGTCTGGTATCGACAGAGCGAGCGCCTGGCGGCACGACTCGCCGCCTGCGGCGTGCCGCACGCCCTGGTCTCGCTCCCCTGGGCCACCCACGCCGTCGAATACAACCTGCGCGGTCCCGGGGGGCAGCTCGCGACCTACGCGCTCGAATGGTTCCTGGCGGCGGCGACTCGCTAGTCGTGGCCGTGGATCTCGCGCAGCGCCGTGATCACCCGGGCGCGGCGGCGGGCGTAATAGATCGTCATGCCGCCCTGGTAGATCACGGTCAGGGCGAAGACGATCTCGTAGAAGCCGACGTACGCGTCCTGCAGCATTTCGGCCTTGGTCAGGTGGTAGAGCTGCGCGTATCGCTCGATCGCGTCGTCGGCCGACCCCGCATCGGCGAAGGCGGCGAATTGGGCGATGACGGCGGGATCGATATGGGCGAGCTGCCAGCCGACGTAGGCGCACACCGCGCCCATCAGGCCGAGCTGGCTGGCGATCAGCCAGTTGACGCCGCGCTCCCGGCCATGCCGGAGCAGGCCGGCGCCGTGGAGCTCGATCGCCCCCGTGCCGGCGACCACCAGCCCGACGACCGTCCCGGTGGTGTCGTGGTACCAGGCGGAAACCAGCGCGAAGGCCCCGGCGACCACCAGCAGGCCGGTGCCGTCGAGATGGGCCATCCGCAGCACGCGGCGCAGGACCTCATCGGGGAGGAGGGGAGGCGATTTGCTCATCAACCCTCAGGCGCCCTGCGGGGGAAAATGTGCGGCCAGCAGCGTTCCCGCGCGCTCGATGCCGTGGACGAGGCCGGCGGTAAATTCGCCGCGCTTGAAGTAGACACCCATCGCCGCGGCCAGCTCGCCCCAGAAGGCGTCGCCGCACGCGTCGTGCACGGCCTTTGACCCCACGACGGCGAATCGCCGGGAGCGGGGGGAGACAAAGATCAGCACCGCCCGGGGGTGGGAAACCCCGCCCAGGCCCAGGCGCTCAAATTGCCGGTGGGCCGCCGGCACCGGGTCCTGGGTCCGGTGGCGCGCGACGAGCACGCGAATCTCCCCGGAGGTCTGGCGCTCCGCGTCGGCGATCGCGGCCACGACGCGGGCGTGGTCGATCCGGGCGGGATTGGAAAAAAGCCAGCGCATGGGCGTCACCAGCTCCCCCCCGCGCCGCCGCCGCCAAATCCGCCGCCCCCGCCTGAGAATCCGCCGCCCCCGCCGAATCCGCCCCCGCCGCGATAGCCTCCTCCACCTCCGCCGGGCAGGATCCACGGGACGCCGCCCCAGATGGTCCGCCGTCCCACGCCGCCATAGACGACATGCTGCCGGCTGCGGAAGATGGAGGCAACCACGAGGAGGACCAGGAAGGCCAGGGGAAACCAGAGACTGGAGCCGCCCCCCGACTGGGCGTCGGCGTTGGTGCTGCCGTTGCCCGTGTACTCGCCCTTGGTGGCGGCGATCATCGCCGCCACGCCGGCTTTCAGTCCCCCGTCAAAATCGCCCTGCTTGAATGCCGGTGTGATCTCCTCGTCGATGATCCGCTTGCAGAGGGCGTCGGGCAGCGCGCCCTCCAGTCCGTAGCCCGTCGCGATCCAGATCTTATGGTCCTGGACGAAGACGAACAGCACCGCGCCGTTGCTGCGGGCCTTCTGGCCCGCGCCCCAGGACTCGGCCACCCGCACGGCGTAGTCGTCGACCGACGAGTCCGACTGCATCGTCGGGTAGACGACGACCAGGATCTGGTTGGAGGTGGCCCGCTCGAACTGGTCGAGCTCGGCGTTGAGGGCCTGGGCCGTCGCCGGCGACACCACCCCGGCATAGTCGTTGAAATACCGGGCGGGAGCCGGCGGGATGACCTCGGCGGCCCGCAGGGGGCCGGAGGCGCAGAGCAGAAAGAGCGGCGCGACCCACGCCAGAAGGCTCCGGCGGGGAAAATTCACGAATTTTTTCCGCTGAAGTCGAACTGCACCTTCGGCGCGGTCTCCGCCCCGGGCGCGGCGGTGAAGTAGGGCCGGTCGGTGAACTTGAAGATGCCGGCGATGATGACCGCGGGGAAGCGGCGGATCGCCGTGTCATACTGCTGCACGGTGTCGTTGAACTTGCCGCGCTCGACCGCGATGCGGTTTTCCGTGCCCTCGAGCTGGGCCTGCAGCTCCTGGAAGTTCTCCGTGGCGCGCAGGGTCGGGTAGTTTTCCGACACCACCAGCAGGCGCGAGAGCGCGGCGCCGAGCTGCCCTTGGGCCTGCTGGAAGGCGGCGAGCTGCGCCGGATCGGTCGGCGCGGTGCTGGCGGGGAGCTGCACCCGGCCCACCGAGGCGCGCGCGTCGGTGACGGCGGTCAGCGTCGACTTCTCGAAGTTGGCGGCCCCCGCGACCGTGCTGACCAGGTTGGGCACCAGGTCGGCGCGGCGCTGGTACACGTTCTGCACCTGGGCCCACTGGGCGTCGGTGGCCTGCTGCAGGGTGACGAGCCCGTTGTAGCTCCCGAAGCACCAGAGGGCCACGATGACGGCCAGGAAGAAAAAGCCGGCGAAAACGGCGAGGAGAATTTTGCCTGCGCTCATGCCCTCCAAGGAATCGCAAACCGGCTGCGGCGCAAGGAACAAGCGCGGCTCCGCGGTTTCCCATTGCAGCCGCGGTTGATCGCACCAGACTCTCGCCCGATCATAACGCTAATGATGAAAACCCCCTCCCTGTGCTGCGTGATTTTCGGACTGGTTTCCGCCCTGCCGCTGCAGGCCAAGCTCGTGAGCCGGGCGGTCCCCTACGAGCAGGACGGGGTCGTCCTGGAGGGCTACCTGGCCTATGACGACGCCTTCCCGACCGTGAGCCGGGACCACTCGGGCCGGCCGGGCGTGCTGATCGCCCACGAGTGGTGGGGCCTCACCGACTACATCCGGAGCCGCGCCGACCAGCTCGCGGGGCTCGGCTACGTCGCATTCGCCCTCGATATGTACGGCAAGGGTGTCTACACCACGCACTCCAAGACGGCGGGCGAGCTCGCCCAGCCCTTCTATGGGAGCCCGATGATGGCCCTGCGCGCCAAGGCCGGACTCGAGCAGTTGCTGCAGACCGGCCTGGTGGATGAGGACCGCGTGGCCGCGATCGGCTACTGCTTCGGCGGCACGACGGTCCTGGCGCTCGCATTCAGCGGGGCCCACCTCGCGGGGGTGGTCTGCTTCCACGGCAGCCTGATCCCGGTGCCGCCCGGGACGGCGACGAAGACCAAGTTCCTGATCTGCGCGGGCGCGAAGGATCCCTTCGTCACGAAGCCGCAGGTCGACGCCTTCATCAAGTCGATGAATGACGCGAAGCTCGATTACCAGTTCATCAGCTATTCCGGGGCCATGCATGCGTTCACCAATCCGGACGCGGATCAGCTCGCCTTCGACAACCACCTCAACGGCATCGCCTACAACGCGGCGGCCGACCGCCGCTCTTGGGTGGCGATGCGGAGCTTCTTCCACGAGATCTTTGGTGTCTACTAGGCCCGGGCGTCACGCGAGGCGGTAGCGGCCCTTCCGCCTTTGCACCGTCAGCCGGGCGCCGAACGCGCCGCTGAGGGTCCCGGTGGTGACCGTGGACGCCTTGGGCCCGGCGGCGAACACGGCTCCGCCGCGCAGGACGAGCGCATGGGTGAAGGCGGGCATGATCTCCTCCACGTGGTGGGTCACCAGGACCAGGGCGGGCCCGCGCCGGCGCCGCGCCAGGGCGTCGAGGAAGCCGAGGAACTCCTCGCGCGCCACCGGGTCGAGCCCGGCGCACGGTTCGTCGAGGATGAGCAGCCGCGGGCGGGCCATCAGGGCGCGTGCGATCAGCACGCGCTGGCGCTCGCCCTGGGAGAGATAGAGCCACTCGCGCCGGGCGAGATAGAGGCAGCCGGCCAGCCGCAGCAGGCGGCGCGCCTCGGCGAGGTCGGACGCCGTGGGATGGGCCCACAGGTCGAGCTGGGCGTAGCGCCCGCTGACGACCGTCTCCAGGGCGATCTCCGCCGGCGGGATCGAGGCTTGGAGGGCGCTCATGACGATCCCGACCTGGAGGCGGAGTTCGCGCCAATCGGTCTCGCCGTAGCGCTTGCCCAGCAGGGTGATGGCGCCGAAGGTGGGGGAGAGGTAGCCGGTCAGCGACTTGAGCAGCGAAGTCTTGCCGCAGCCGTTGGGCCCGAGCACGACCCAGTGCTCCCCGTGCGCGACCCGCCAATCCAGCCCGCGCAGGATCGTCGTGTCCCCCCGAGCCACGCACAAACCCGAGACTTCAAGAATCGCCGCCATGCCCCACAGCATGCGCTCCGCCGCAAAAAGTCCAAGCGGAACGGCGACGCCAGAATTCACCGCTGACGGGGTTGAAGCAGCGCAGGCGTCCCGCCTGCGCTACTTTGGCCAAGTCATGCGTCGACCGGGTCGGAAACCGGTCGCGTCGGCAGTTGCTATTATGAGGGAATGATCAACTCGCTCAAACTATGCGCCAGATTGAGGCATCGCTTAAGCGCGAGATTCATCGGGTTGAAGTGTCGCTTAAACAAGAAATCCATGGCGTCAGAACGGCCATCGCCGAGACCAAGTTCGAAATGATCCGATGGCTGTTCATTTTCTGGGTCGGGCAGGTCGCGGCGACGGTGTCGGTGATCAAGTTGCTGCGGCAAGAGGGGCGGCTGTCGTTGGGGTTGCAGGCCGGGACGCCTGCGCTACCTTGCCTCCGCCATGAGCACGAAACCGCCGATCCCGACTGACGCCGCCTACGCCGAGCTGACCGCGCAACTGCGCCGGACGTACTCGCTCGACTCGGTGGCGGGGTTGCTCGGGTGGGACGAGCAGGTGAACCTGCCGGCTGGGGCGGCCGCGCAGCGGGCCGAGCAGCACGCGATGCTGGCCGACGTGGTGCACGCCGCGGCCAGCGCGCCGCGCGTCGGGGAGCTGCTGGCGGCGCTGGAGGCGCCGGGCGCAGGCCTGGACCCCGACCCGGCGGCCGTGGTCCGGGAGGCGCGCCGCGATTACGATCGCGCGACGAAGCTGCCGGCGGACTTTGTCAGCGAAAAGGCGGCGCAGGGCAGCCGGGGCTACCACGCCTGGGCGGAGGCTCGGGCGGCCAACGACTTCGGCCGCTATGCGCCCGTGCTGAAAAAAAACCTGGAGCTGGCGCTCCGGGAGGCCGCGTACCTCGGGCGCGCCGATTCGCCGTACGACGCCATGCTCGACCTGCACGATCCCGGTCTGACCGCGGTGGCGGTCGAGCGGCTTTTCGCCGAGCTCAAGGCCGAGCTCGTTCCCTTCGTGCGCGCCATCGCCGCGTCCCCGGTGCAGGCGAAGGTCGGCGCGCTGCGGGGATTTCCGGTCGGGGAGCAGCGGGCCTTTTTGCGCGAGGTCACGGAGCGGCTCGGCTTCGACTACCGGCGCGGGCGGATCGACGTTTCCCTCCATCCCTTCTGCTCCGGGGGCGGCGACGACGTGCGCATGACGACCCGGTTCAACGAGGACGAGCCGCTCGACTCGCTCTTCGGCTCGGTCCACGAGACCGGCCACGGCCTCTACGAGCAGGGCCTGCCAGCCGCCGGGCGCGGCACCGCCCTCGGGACCCACGCCGGGATGGCCGTCCACGAATCGCAAAGCCGACTTTGGGAGAACCAAGTGGCGCGCAGCCGCGGCTTCTGGCGGTTTTTTGAGCCGCGCTTCCGCAACCTCTTTCCGGCGCAGACCGCGGCGGTGACCTCGGATGAGCTTTACCTCGTCGTCAATTCCGTCGCCCCGACTTCCATCCGCGTCGAGGCGGACGAGGTCACCTACAACCTGCACGTCATCCTGCGGTTTGAGATCGAGCGGCGCCTGTTCGCCGGCACCCTGGCCGTCGAGGACCTGCCCGCCGCCTGGAACGAGCTCTCGCGCGAACTGCTCGGCCTGAGCCCCCCGAATGACCGGGAGGGCGTCCTGCAGGACGTGCACTGGAGCGGCGGGGCCTTCGGTTATTTTCCCAGCTATGCCCTCGGCAACATGATCGCGGCGCAGCTCTGGTCCCGGATCCGGGACCTGCGGCCGGGGATCGAGGAGGAGTGGGCCCGCGGCGACTTCAGCTGGCTGCTCGGCTGGCTGCGCGAGAACATCCACGCCCAGGGTCGGAGGTTCGACGCGCTCACCCTGGTCCGCCGGGTCACCGGGGAGGAGCTGTCGCCCCGCCCCCTGATGCGCTACCTGAGGGAGCGGTACGGAAATCTTTATTTGAAATGAGCGCAAAAGCGTCATCAACGTAGACGCGGCGTCCCGCCGCGTCGGAAGCGGCAGGATGCCGCTACGTTGGGCACCTCGGCGCATCCTTCCTCCTCATGGGCCTGATCGACACCCACACGCACCTCGATTCCTTTGCCGCCTCGGGTGCCCTGCCGGGCATCCTCGAGCGGGCGCGCGCTGCCGGCCTCGAGGG
>Ga0302279_10006788_pt1 | contig 12002 bp, 6 predicted proteins | sample III_Bog_N3_3_FD_194541 | JGI IMG/M metagenome (GOLD analysis project Ga0302279, IMG submission 194541) | Peat permafrost microbial communities from Stordalen Mire near Abisko, Sweden - III_Bog_N3_3 | ecosystem: Environmental > Terrestrial > Soil > Wetlands > Peat | place: Sweden: Abisko...
CCGCACTGCGGGTGCGGTCGACCACCACGGCGAGGATGACGGCCAGCGACAGGTAGGTCACCACCAGGAAACGGCTCGGGATGATGTTCTGGAACACGGGCTGGCCGGCCAGGACCTGCCACGGCAGCCACACCGTCCGGTCGGCCCCCGAGGCCAGGACCACCGAGACCGCCGTCATCGCCCCGAAGAACCAGAGGCGGCGGTCCCGGCGCCAGACCAGGAGGCCGACCACGGCCACCACCGCCAGGCCGATGCCGACGTACTGGCCCGAGAGGGTGGGGCCCTGGTAGCCGCCGACCCGATGGGAGAAGAGGGTGTACCCGGGTGACGCCGGCGTGGGCCAGAGGTAGGCCCGGGCCGTCGTCCCCTCGAAGCCGAGGTACAGGGACGGCCACACCCGGCCCGACACGTGGACCGGGCCGTCCAACGCGTAGAACGTCGGCCAGGCCAGGAGCACCCCGGCGGTCAGGGCCGCCGTGCCCAGCCCGACCAGGGCGCGCCGCGCCCGGGCCCGCGCCTCGTCCAGGTGGGCCAGGGCGTAGCCCCCGAGCAGCACCGCGGCGGGCACGGCGGCGATGCCCAGGATGAGGAGGACCTCGGTGCCGACGAAGAACTGCACCACGAGGAGCAGTCCGAGCACCAGGCCGACGGCCACGGGCCCCCGTCGGCGCCGGAAGAGCAGTTCGTCGACGCACGCCACCACCAACGGGGGGACCACCGCCCATCCGAGCATGAGGTGGGCGTCCGAGAGGCTGACCAGCACCAGCGGCGAGAACCCGTAGAGGAGTCCGCCGACGAAGGCGGCCGGCGCCCACCGCACCCAGCGCCGCAGCAGCACGAACATGGCCAGGGCCGACAGGGCGGGGGCGAGCGTCAGGGCCACGTTCATGGCGGCCACCGGTCCGAAGGCCCAGGTGACGGGGGCCAGCACGATGCCGAGCGCCAGCACCGAGGTGTTGTCCAACAGGTTGACGCCGGCCGGATGGGACATGGCCGTGGAGAAGAACGGGTCGAGTCCGTGGGCGAGGGCGTGCGCGGGCCAGGCGAAGAACCAGAGGAACAGGGCGCTGTCGCCACAGCCGCAGGTGGTCGTGGCCGTCGGGTGGCCCGACCACACGTTCCACCACACGAGGAGGGCGACAGCCAGGTAGGCGACCGCGGCCAGGACGAGGGCCCGGCCGCGTCCGGTCGGCCCGGCCGCCGGCCCGTCGGGCACCGCCGGGCGGGGCCGTCGCGTCATCGTGACGGTGCCGACCACGGTGTCAGGCCCCTCCGGACGTCGGGGCGCCGAGGATGCACTCGGGCACCGCCAGCCGGTCGACCGGTGGCGGCGGCGGGGCGAGGCAGCGGGCGAAGTCCGTGCGGGTGACGGGGGCCGGACGGGGCGCGGTGGCGACGCCGTCCCACACCCAGGCCCGGTCGACGTGGACCGGGAGTTCCCCGAGCACCGCGGTGAAGAAGGCGGCGGCGTAGGGCCCGCCCCTCCCCCGCTCGTAGACGGGCAGCCCGGCCTGGTCCGGCACGACGACGGTCGTCACCCGCCACTGCCGCAGGGCCGAACGCACCGCGGCCACCGCGGCCGGATCCGGCACCGGGGCCGGGCCCAGCGGCAGCGATGCGGCGGACAGGACCTCGAAGCCCGGTCGGGCCCCACCGGCCCGGGAGGGCTGGCCCTGCGGTCCGCCGCCGCTCGCCTGGGCCCAGGCCATGGCGTTGACGGCCTGCCAGGCCTCGGACGACTGGAGGCCGGACGAGGGGATCGGGTAGGCCAGTACCACGTGCCCGGGAGGCAGGGCGCCGCCGGTGCGCGCGTACCACGCCGGCAGCACCACGGTCCGGGTGGTGAGCGGCAGGTTCGGCCCCAGGGCCACCACGGTGGGAACGAGGACCACCAGCACCAGGAGCCACGACAGCGGGCCGGCGGCGCGGTGCCCGCCGACGCCACGCGCCGACAGGCCGCGGCGCGCGTGGTCGAGGGCGAGCGCCACCAGCACGGCCGCGCACAGCGCCACCACGAGGGTGAACCGGACCTCGACGACGTCCCCGATCCACGGCAGGTGCTGGAGCGCGTCCCACGGCACCGGGTACCCGTGCCCCGGACCGAGGGAGAGGACGGCGGCCACCACGCCGACCCCGGCGAACAGGAGCATCCGCCGGTCGTGTCGCCACACGACCGTGCCGACCACGGCGACCACGAGCACGCCGAGGCCGAGGTAGCCCAGGCCGACCAGGACCGGTCCCTGGTAACCGCCGAACTGCAGCATCGACGCCCGGAGTCCGCCGAGGCCGCCGGTCGACACGAAGCTGGACAGGGAGGTGCCGTACCGGGTGGTGGCGCCGGCGGACCAGATCGGACCCACGAGGTGGGCGGGCCCGTCCAGCAGGAACCAGAGGGGGTAGGCCAGCACGGCGGCCGACGCACCGACGGCGACGGCCCCGCCCCGCAGCGCCCGCCCCAGTCGGGCCGACAGCTCGTCGGGGCGCCGCACGGCCGACCAGGTGACCAGGAGGACCAGGCCGACCAGGACGGCGACGACGGTGATGACCAGCACCTCGGTGCCGATGAAGAACTGGGCCACGACGAGACCGGCGAGCGCGAGTCCGTCCACCCACGGCCGGCGCCGCTGCGTCACCAGGAGGTCGGCCAGGACCAGGACGATGAGCGGCGGGACGGCCAGGAAGGCGATGTTCAGCTGGTTGAGCGCCAGCTCGGTCACCACGAAGGGCGAGAAGCCGTAGACCAGGCCACCGACGAACGCGGCCGGGGTCCACCGCACCCACCGGCGCAGCAGCACGAACATGGCCAGGGCCGACAGGGCGGGGGCGAGCGTGAGGGCCACGTTCATGGCGGCCACCGGTCCGAAGGCCCAGGTGACGGGGGCCAGCACCACGGCCAGCGCGACCACGCTGGTGTCGTCCAGGAGGTTGATGCCGCCCGGGTGGAACAGGTAGGTCGAGTAGAGGACGTCGTGGCCGTGGGTCAGGGCGACGGCCGGCCAGCGGAAGTACCACAGGAAGCGGGCGGCGTCGCCGCAGCCACACGTCGTGACCGTCGACGGGTGCGTGGACCACGTGTCCCACCACAGCCCCGCGCCGAGCACGAGGTAGGCGGCCGCGGCACCCACCAGGCCCCACGGTCCACCGGCCGCCGGCGGAGGCGCGTCCGGCGCGGCGACGGCCGGGTCGGTGGTCGTCGCCGTCACGACCGGGCCCCCGCCGACCCGCAGAGCTGCACCTTGGCCACGCGCGGGTCGGCGCTGAACTGCAGGGTGGTGAACCCGAGGCTGTCCCCGATGTTGGCGAACGCCTGTCCGACGGACAGTGGCGCGGTGATGGCGTGCAGGTAGGCCCGCAGCGGGTCGCACGACAGCGCCGCCCGCGCCGCGGCGACGGACGCCGCGGACGGTCCTCCGGGCACCGCCGTGGCGCCGGGTACGCCGAAGCGGCCGAGCATCCAGGACGGGCCGACCAGCTTCTCGTGGCCCGGTCGGGCGTGGTGGGTGACCGTGGTGTGGCTGCCCACCGGATTGGCCAACGAGAACTCGTCGTAGACGTAGACGTCCGGACCGGCCAGGTAGCCGATCACCCCGATGGCCGGGAGATTGACGGCGAGGGTGAAGGGCAGTGGCGACCGGGCGGGCACGACGGCCGACGGGTCGACCGGGGCGAAGGGGTTCGTGATCACCAGCAGGCCCTGCCGGCCGGGGGGCAGGGCACGGGCGGCGCGGGCCAGCACGGCACCGGCCCGACCGGACAGCGCCCGGCGGTAGTCGCCCGCCGTCACCGGGTGGGAGGAGCCGGTGGCCGTGATCCAGCTGTTGCGCTCGTTGGAGATGAAGACGGTCTGCAGACCCAGGTGCGGCGGTGGGGGCGGCTGTACGAACCGCAGCCACCCGAGGCAGACCACCGACCACACGGCGATGCCGGCGACGGGCACGACGAGCGCCCCCCGGAGCGACCGGACGCCGACGTAGACGGGCAGGCACAGGGCGAAGAAGGCGGGCAGCAGCAGACGGGCGTGCATGTAGTCGCCACCGATCCCGACCACGTAGAGCAGGTCGACCAGTCCGACGACGATCGGGGTGACGGTCACCAGCACCCCCGTCCGGTCGCCGAGCCCCCACCACCGGACCAGCCGGACCCCGACGACGAAAGCGGCCAGCAGCAGCGGCAGCCACAGCGTGTATGGCGCCACGAAGTTCCACAGGTAGGTGGCGCCCTGCGACCACCACGACGACCCCGCCGCCTTGGCCAGGGCCGTCGAGGGGACGAGGAGGGCGTAGTAGGCCATCCGGAACACCTGGTAGGCCACCGGCAGCGCCAGCGCGGCGGCCAGCACGGCCGCCGGCCGGCGGACCCGGCCGCGGCGACCGGCCCGACCGGGCGATGCGGCGAGCGCCATCAGGACGACGACGAAGACCGCGGACGACAGGGCCAGCTCGGGGCGGACCAGCGCGCCGAGCCCGGCCACGACGGCGGCGGCGGCGGCACCCCGGCCGCGGTCGGCGACCCGCACCAACAGCAGGAAGGTGCCCCCCAGCCACAGGAAGACCATCGACATCTCGAGCCCGGAGGTGGCGAACTCCCAGACGCCGGCGACGACGGACACCATCAGCAGGCCGAGCGGCAGGACGGTCCCCTCGTCGTGCCGGGCACCCAGGCGGACCACGGCGGCACCGCCGGCCACGAACCCGCCCGCCGTGCAGACCAGTCCGAGCACCACCGAGGTCCACTCGAGCGAGGCCCAGGGCGTGACGCCGTGCACGGCGGCGAGCGTGAACATCCACAGCGGGTCGGAGTCGACCTCGACCCGCTCCCCCACGTTGAAGACCGGGCCGTGCCCGGCCAGGAGGTTGTGGATGACCCGGAAATTGATGAAGGCGTCCTCGTCCACCCACCGGTAGGTCCAGGCCCCGACGAGCACGATGGCCAGCGGGACCAGCACCGGCCACCAGGCCCGGAGGCCCCGGACGGTCCGCCGGCGCGGTGGGGACGCAGCGTCGGTCGTCCCCGGGCCGCCCGACGCGGGCCCGGTCGTGACCTCGGTGTTCCCCCGGTGTGCGATGGCGGTGATGGTAGTGGAGGCACTCCCCGGCCCGGGGTCCCCCGAGGGCGCCGGTGTACCATCCTGGCGATGGCGACACGTGGTCGACGAGCCCAGGGGCGACCCGGTACGCGGCGGCCACGGACCGGCGACGTCGACCGGGTCGGCAATGGGTAGCCGGGGCGGGGCCCACTCGCCGGGTGCCGCCGCCACCCGCGCCCGGGCCGTGCCGCAGCCGGCCACCACCACCACCGGGACCCCCGCCGGCACCGGGGCACCCACCGCCGCCACCGCCACCGCCGCCGAGCCCACGCCGGTGGACGGGACCACCTACCCGGACGACCCCACGGCACCCGAGCCCTACCGGTTCCGACTGGGCAACCGGCCGCCGCTCACCGGCATCCGGGCCCTGGCCCTCTTCACCGTCCTCACCTACCACTCCAACTTCGAGACGCTGCCCGGCACCTGGGTGGCGCTCCAGGTGTTCTTCGTGCTGTCCGGGTTCCTGATCACCGCCATGCTGGCGGGCGAGGGCCAGCGCAACGGCCGGATCAGCCTCGGCGCGTTCTACGCCCGACGCGGCGTCCGCCTCCTCCCCCCGCTGCTCCTCACGGTGGCGCTGCTCGGCATCTACGCCTACTTCGTCAACGTGACCGACGCCGCCCAGCGGCTGTGGGGCGACAGCTTCGCCGCGCTCTTCTACTACGCCGACTACCGCCAGGCCTTCGGGCACGCCCCCTTCTTCGGGTACCTGGCCCAGACCTGGTCGCTGTCGGTGGAGGAGCAGTTCTACATCCTCTGGTCGCTCGCCATGGTGGCCGCGGTCGCCGTGCACCGGCGTCGCCTGGCCTACGGGCTCGCCATCGTCGGGATGCTGGCGTCCTCGGCCGACCGGCTGTTCCTCGTGTACCACGCCCACCACTTCGACAACGTGGTGTTCGACCGCATCTACTACGCCTTCGACTCGCGGGCCGACGCCCTCTTCCTCGGGTGCCTGCTCGGCATGCTGGCCGCCGACGGCCACCTCCACGGGTGGGCCCGGTGGGCCCGCGGCCTGATCACCGCGGCAGCGGCCGGGGCGGCCGTCTTCCTGTGCTGGATCCTGCTCTACGCCCCCCTCAACACGGAGAACCTCGTGGTCTGGTGGCTGCCGTCGACCACGGTGGCCTCGGCGATCATCATCACCTACTTCGTGATCTGCCCCTCGAGCCTCGGGTCGAAGCTGGTCGGCCTCGGGTTCCTCGTCTTCATCGGCGACCTCTCCTACACCGTGTACCTGATCCACTTCCCCGTGTACCTGGCGATCCAGCAGGACGAGACCGGGTGGGCGTTCTGGCCCAACGAGCTCGCCCGGCTGGGGGTCATCTTCGCCATCGCCATCGCCAGCTGGTTCCTCATCGAACGGCCGCTGATGCGATGGCGCCAGCGCTCCGCCGCCGCCCACTCGGCCAGCTGAGCGGGCGCGCCCCGACGACGGGGCGTCGGAGGTCCGGGGCTACTATTCGGCGGTGGGAGGAGCCGTGGAGGAGCAGGTCGCGGCCGGTCCGCACCCAGCCGACGACGACCGTGCGACCGTCGGAACCACCCCGGCGCCGGAGCCGTCACTCGGGCGGATCCCGGCGCTCGACGGTATCCGGGCCCTGGCCATCGTGCTCGTCCTCGTCTTCCACGGCGGGTTCGCCTGGGCCGGCGGCGGCTTCTTCGGGGTCGACGTGTTCTTCGTCCTCTCGGGGTTCCTCATCACCGGACTCCTCGTGTCCGAGTACCGCCAGAATTCCGGCATCGGGCTGAAGCGCTTCTGGGGCCACCGTGTCCGGCGTCTCGTCCCGGCCCTCCTGGTCATGCTGGCGGGCGTCGCCCTCTACGGCTTCTTCCTGGCCCCGTCGGACACGCTGGGCGAACTCCGTAGCAACGCCGTGGCCACGCTCCTGTACTTCAACAACTGGCACCAGGTCTCCGGCGGGCAGGGCTACTTCGCCGCCCTCAACACGCCTCAGCCGCTGCTCCACACCTGGTCGCTCTCGATCGAGGAGCAGTTCTACCTGGTCTGGCCGCTCGTCGTCCTCGGCGTCCTGCGGCTGTCCCGGACACTCCGGCCGCTGCTCGTCCTGACCGTGGTGGGCGCGGCGGCCAGTGCGATCACCATGGCCGTCGTCTACGGCAACGGCGCCGGCGAGAGCCGGGCCTACTACGGCACCGACACCCGCGCCCAGGCCCTGCTGATCGGCGCGGCCCTGGCCATCGTGCTCGCCCACCCCCTCCCCCGCCGGCGATCCGGTGCCGTCCCCACCACCACACTGGTCCGCGGCTTCACGCCGGGTCCGGCGGCCCGGGCGGCCCTCGTCGCCGTCGGGGGCGTCGGGCTGGCCACCGTGCTCTGGCTGGCCTACTCCGTCGACGCCACCTCCACCTGGATCTACCGCGGCGGGTTCACCCTGGTGGCCCTGGCCACCGCCGCCGTCATCGCCAGCGTCGCCCTCCTGCCCGCCAGTCCGTGGGGACGGTTCCTGTCGCTCAGACCGGTGCGGTACGTGGGGGCCATCTCCTACGGCCTCTACCTGTACCACTGGCCGATCTTCGTGGTGCTGACCCACGAGCGGACGGGCCTGTCGGGATGGGCCCTGTTCACTCTCCGGGTGGGCTGCTCGGTGGCGGTGGCTGCGGTCTCCCTCCACTTCCTCGAGCTCCCCATCCGCCGGGGGCTCCTCCGCAGCTGGCGGGGCTGGGTGGTCACCCCCCTCGCCGTGGGGGCGACGGCGGTCCTGGTGATCGGCTCCACGGCCGGAGCCACGGCGGCCGTCAACCAGACGCCGGCCATGGTCCCGGGGACCGGACCCGGCAACGGGGCCCCGGGGACCGTGGCCGACGTGGCCGCCGTGCCCGCCGGCACCGGGGGGCCGATACGCGTGCTGCTGGTCGGCGACTCCGAGGCCAGCTTCCTGGGCTTCGGGCTGGGACCGGACTCGGCGAAGTACGACGTCCTGTACGCGGGCGACGGCGTGTTCGGCTGCGGCCTGCTCACGTACGCCACGAGCTTCCACGGCACCGTGGTCAGCGGCAGCGAGGGCTACCGCGGCGGGCACGCGCCCGTGCCGTGCGCCGGCCAGCTGACCCGGTGGCAGGCCGACGTGGACGCCTTCCACCCGGACGTCGTCCTCCTGGCCGACGGCGAATACGAGGTGCGGGACCAGCGCATCGACGGCAGCTGGCAGCACATCGGCACCCCCGCCGTCGACGACCGCGAGCTGGAGGCCCTCACCCGGGCGACGTCGGTCCTCGGCTCGACGGGGGCCACCGTGGTGCTGCTGACCGCCCCCTACTATCAGCAGGTCGAGCAGGCCGACGGCCAGGCGTGGCCGGAGGACGCCCCCGCCCGGGCCGACCGCTACAACGCGCTGCTCCACCAGGTGGCCGGCGCCTCGGGCGGCCGGGTCGTGGTCCTCGACCTGGGGGCGAAGCTCGATCCCGGGGGCCACTTCACCTCCACCATCGACGGTGTGGCGGTGCGGTTCGCCGACGGGATCCACGTGACCCCGGCGGGCGCCCTGCTGGTCTCGCCGTGGCTGCTCACCCAGTCGGCCGCCCTCGGCACCGCCGACCGGGCGGCGGCCTCGGGGGCGTCGACCACGACGACGACCCGACCGGGCTGAGGCGCCGTCAGCCCGTCACCGGCGCGGCGGCGCCGGAGCGGTCGGTCACGGTGACCGCCATGTCGCCCACCCGCCCGACGTAGCCCGTCGACGACGGGGACGCCGGGGTCCAGGTGGACAGGCCCACCACCCGTGACTCGGTGCCGTCGGTGATGTACCCGGGACCGAACTGCGCCCTCCAGAACGCGTCGACACGCGGTGCGAGCCCGGCGCGGTCGAGCTGGTTGACCAGGCCGATGAACTCCTCGAGGTCGATGAGCTGGGTGTCGGCCGTGCCCGCGCCGGCGTCCTCGACCGCCACCCGGGCACCGGGGACGAGCCGCGGTTCGACCAGTGCAGCCAGTCGGGCCACCCGGGGATCGCTGACCCGGGCCAGCGGCGGGATGGCGGCGACGCACACGCAGGCCACCACGCCGACGACCACCGCAACGGCGCACAGCCCCACCCGGATCCCCGTCGCCCGGGAGCGCGCCGAACCACCCGACAGCACCGGCACGGGTCCGGGGACGGTGCCGACGCCGATCAGGGCGGCCACCGGCAGCACGACCGCCCAGATCACCAGGTAGCCGTAGATGAACCCCACCACGTGGGTCACCGCCACCACGGCGGCCACGGCGCCGAGCAGTGTGAGGGCGCCCGTCCCGACGGCGAACCGGTCGCGACGACGGGCCCCCAGGACCAGCACGGCGGCGGACACGACCAGTGTGGCCAGCGCCACGGCGACGGCCAGCGCGGCGTGGGCCGGCGTGCCGCCCAGGATCGAGGTCATCACCTCGGACGGACCGACCACCAGCACCGTGGACGCCGCCGCCACCGACCACAGCGACGCCGTCAGCGACTGCCCGGGGTGCGATGCGCCGAAGAACCGGACGATGAGGCCCAGGTTGCCCGGATGTCCGGTGAACTGCTGGACCACCGGCGGCACCCACATCACGACCAGCGCCACCAGGCCGACCACGGCCAGGACCACCGCCCGGTGCCCGCCGGCCGCCGGCTCCGGCCCGCCGCCCGGGGCCGCCGGGGACGCGGCGTCCACCGGTGCGGTCCGGCGTCGCCGGTCCCGGAAGGCGGTCACGGCCCAGGTGGCCCCGGCCCCGCCGACCAGGGCGACCACCAGCGGCGTGGTGGAGATGTCGGTCTGGACCACGTAGGAGCCGACCAGCAGGGCCCCGACCAGCGACGGGCCCGACCGGTCGACGGCGCCGGCGCAGAGCAGCAGCAGGAGGAGGAGGGGGAAGAGCACCACCATCGGGTTCCACGGGCTGACCAGGGCACCCAGGACGGTCTCCGAGTAGGTGGTGGCCGACGGACCGGCGGCGGCCAGCACGGCGGCCAGCACGCCGATCCACACCGCCGCCCACAGCGCCCGCGTCGGGGTCGTGCGACGACGCACCACACCGATGCAGGCCACGGCGGCCAGTCCGTTGAGCACGGTGGCCCCGACGAACAGGGACCGGGCGCTCGAGCCGAGGACCCGGTAGGCCAGGGACACCAGGTAGAAGTAGGCCGGACCGGGGTGGTTCCAGTTGTTGTGGTCGAACACCCCGACCTGCTGCTTCCAGATCAGCGCCCGCCGCACGTGGAGGTCGATCAGGGCCAGGTCGTCGGGGAGGGCCAGGTGGGCCGAGGGGGCGGTCGCCAGGCGCAGCGCGGCATAGGCGAACGGCGCCGCCACCACGACGAAGGCCAGGGCGGTCAGCCAGGGACCCGACGGGACCGGACCCGGCGCGGCGGTGTGCGCACCCCGACCCCCCGGGCGCGGAGCCTCGGGGCGGGGCGGGGCATCCGGGGACCGGCCGTCCGGGAACTGGCCATCCGGAGACAGGGCCTGGTTGACGGGGGGAACCACGACCGCCCGATCGTAGGGCACCGGTCCGGACGAGGGGGCCGAACCGGACGGGCGGGTCAGCGCGGCGTCGGCCGCCGGAGCGACGGGGTGGGCCGCCCGGCCTCCGGCTGCGGCGGGGCGCGCCTCAGAAGCTGGGCACGTAGCCGCCGCGACCCATCGACTCGCTGACGAACGGATCCACCGAGTCGTCGACACCGCCCACGACCTCGGTGACCCAGTCCAGCCGCTGGTGCAGGATCCGCTCGACGCCGCCCTGGAGGGTGGACGAGCTGATGGCGCACGAGCTGCACGCGCCCTGGAGCTGCACCTCGACGACGCCGGTCTCGACGTCGGCACTGATGAGGGCGAGGTCGCCGCCGTCGGCCTGCACGGCGGGTCGCATGAGCTCGATGATCGAGGTCAGGGCGGCCAGGCGGGCGCCGCGCTCCTCGTCGGTGAGCGCCACCGGTGCCCCGTCGACGGGGACGTCGGTGCCGGTCGCTGTCGTTTCGTCGTCGCTCGGTCGGGTGTCCACAGGGTCGTCCTTCCGCCGGCGACTGGGGCCGGCACGGGCGGATGGCGTGATCCGCTCCCCCATTCTGCCGTGCCGGGGCCGCGCGTCGGACAGCGGACCGGTGGGCACGTCCGGGCGGGGCCGAGCGGGGCGTCGCGATCGACCCGGTCGCCGGGGGCGCGGGGGTACCATGCGGTGTGCCCCCGGTACGACCCACCGCCACCCTCGGGCCCATCGGCCTGATCCTCCCGACGTTCGTGCAGCACACCGTGCCGACCTGGGCCGAGCCGGTCGACGGGGACCGCTCCGACGCCGACCCCCTGGCCGAGCTGGCCGACCTCTGCCGACGGGCCGAGCAGGCCGGGGCCGACGCCCTGTGGGCCTGCGACCACCTGTTCTGGCACGGTCCGTGCCTCGAGTGCCTCGTCGTGCTGACCGTGGCCGCCACCGTCACCGAGCGGGCCGCGCTCGGCTCCTGCGTGATCCAACTGCCCCTCCGGCGGGCGGTCGAAGTGGCCAAGCAGGCCGCCACCCTCCAGACCCTCAGCCGCGGTCGGCTGATCCTCGGAGTGGGTGTGGGGAGCCACCCCGGCGAGTACGAACAGGTCGGCGCGGCCTACCACTCGCGGGGCCACGACCTCGACACGGCGATCGGCGAGCTCCACCGCTCGTGGCGGTCCGGGCACGGCGCCAGCCACGGCGACACCGGATCGAGCGACCCGACGCAGCGCTACCTGCAGCTGCCCGCCCCCGACCCCGTCCCGGTATGGGTCGGCGGCTCGTCCGAGGCCGCGCTGCGGCGTGCGGCCCACCGGGCCGACGGATGGATGCCCCTCTTCTTGAGCGTCGACCAGTACGGCGACGCCGTCGAGCGGCTGACCAAGGAGGTCGACGCCGCCGGACGACCCCAGGAGTCGGTCACCCCGGCCATGGTGCTCTTCGTCTCGCTCGACGCCGACCGCGACC
>Ga0302279_10006792_pt1 | contig 11996 bp, 7 predicted proteins | sample III_Bog_N3_3_FD_194541 | JGI IMG/M metagenome (GOLD analysis project Ga0302279, IMG submission 194541) | Peat permafrost microbial communities from Stordalen Mire near Abisko, Sweden - III_Bog_N3_3 | ecosystem: Environmental > Terrestrial > Soil > Wetlands > Peat | place: Sweden: Abisko...
GTGGAATGCCGGCTATCTGGCCCAGCCCGTATCCAAAGAGGACCTTGCCCTCGCCACCGAACTCAACTCCGCCGGCTGGTCGGGCAAGCTCGGCGCCATGCTCGTGGCCCCGTGCTGGCAGTGGGCCGCCGCGCCGGTCCTCGATGAGGTTCCGGATTGGCTGTGGAGCCACTTCGTTGACTGGGTCTTTGTCGCGCCCTGTCAGGCCACGGCCTGCGGCGCGGCCAACGCGCATCTGCAAAAGCTAGAGAGCCTAGCCGAGGGGGTGTACCGCTGGGCGAGCCACAACCTGGGCTCGCCCTGCGTCAAGGCGGCGGTGGACAAGTTCGAGGCGAACAAGCAGGTCTCGTCGCCCCTGCGTTCGACCTTGTCGCTGAAACGGTGGATGACGGCGAAAACCGGGGTCTTCTCCCGGGCCGTGCGCGCCGACAAGGCAAAGGCTTATGCCGCCCCGGCTTACTCCCGCGAGGAGCGTCCCCTCCGCCTCGGCGTCTTTCTGCGGGACTGGAGCGAATCCCTGACCGTGCGGGCGCTGCTGCCGCGTCTGAGCGGGTTGGACCCCGCTCATTTCTCCCTCCTGCTCTTCGGCGAGCGCTTCCGGAGCGACAGCCTGGTCAATACTCTCCCGCAACTGCCGGCCACCTTCCAGGTCGTCCCCAATGGCTTCGGCGAGGGCATCGAAGTCCTCCGCTCGGCCAATCTCGACGTGCTCATTTTCGCCGGCGACCTCAGCAGCCGGTACGAGGGCCAATTTGCCCTTCATCGCATCGCCCCTTTGCAGATCGCAACCGACGAGTGCCCCTACGCCACCGGCCTGCCCGAAATCGACCTGCACTTGACCGCCGATTGCGATCAGCCGGAAGAATTTGGCGAAAAGCTCGCCCGCCTGCCGCTCCCGGGCTTCGTCTGGGACCACGACACCGCGCGGCTCGAAGTCGAGGGCACCAGCCGCACCAGCCTCGGTCTGCCCGCGACCGGAACCGTTTTGGTGTCGGCCACGCCCGTGGAGCATCTCAGTCCCGAGACCTTTCGCGCTTGGTCGGCTATCCTCACGGCCAATCCCGCCAGCACCCTCCTCCTGCTGCCGCCGGCCGGCTCCGACACTTTCGCCCTGGAGCAAATCTTTCATCGCCTCCAGGCCGACTCGGGCCTCGGCGACCACCGCTTCGTCGTCTCGGTCGGAGACCCCCGGATTGCCCTGGCCCACGGCGACATCTACCTCGACACCTACCCTTATTCCGCGCCCACCCCGCTGCTCGCCGCCCTCGCCGTCGGCCTGCCCGCGGTCACTTGGGAAGGCCGGACCCACCGTTCTCGCTCCGGATCCCGGATTCTTCGCGCCCTGGGCCAATCCCAGCTCGTCGCCGCCGACGAGGACGCCTACGTCCAATCGGTCCAAAAACTCATCCGCGACGCCGGGTGGCTCGGCGAGGTGCGCGAAAGCTTTCGGGCCACGATCGAGTCCCGTCGCGGCCTGGGCGACGCCCTTTTAGAGAGCCCCCATCTGGGCGAACTCATCGCGACCGCCTTCGACCTGCTCGTCGACCAGCGCCGCCTGCCCCCGCTCGTCGAATTGCCCGCTCCCGCCCTCTCGCCGATTGAACTAGCGGCCGCTGCGGAAGCGGCCGTGGCCCGCGGCGACGCTCCGGGCGCGATCACTCATGCCCACGCCCTGCTGCGTTCCCAGCCGGATTCAGGATCGGCGCGCTCCCTGCTCGGCCGCGGCTATCTCCTGGCGGAGCAGCCTGCCCAGGCCGTCACCTGTTTCACGTCCGCTCTACGCGGCCGGGAGCAGGAGGCGCAGTGTTGGTTGGACATCGGCGCCGCCCTGCGCGCGCAAGGCGACCACGCGCTCGCCCTGACCGCTTACAAAGCGGGGCTGCAATTGGACCACGAGGCGATCGAGGGGTGGATCGCGATTGGGGAAATGGCCCGGGCCAAGGGAGTCGATGACCTCGCCGCCGAGGCCTTCGGGGTCGCCCGGCGACTCGATGCCCAGCATCCCCGGCTGGCCGCGATCAATTTCTGAGCGGTTGGCCTGTCCCTCGCCGCCATGCGTCTTCTTTTCACCACCGCGTCGGCCTCGCTGAGGCTGGCATTGCCGGATTTGGCGGAGGAACAGATCGTGGTGGGTCCCCTCCTTTCCGACCAGGAAATTGAGGGGCGGATCTTTGCCCGGCGCGCCCCGGCCGGCGACTACGATTTGGCCGCCATCGTGGCCGCGCTCCCGCCAACGCAGCAACCGGATGCCATCGCCTGCATCGTGGACGGCCAGACCTGGGCCCTGCCCCGCAATCTCGCCGGCTGCCCGGGACGCCGTCTTTTACTGGTCGGCGACACGCAGTCGGCGCCGGACGGCTTGGCCCGGCTGGTGGACTACGCCCGAAGCGAGGGCTTCGACCACATCGTTTTTACCCATGGCTGCCTCGACGAGGGCATCTTTCTCGCCGCCGGCCTGAAGAATGTTTCCTGGTTCCCCGGCCTGCTCTGTCCGGTTCGCGACTGGCTTTTGCCCATCATTCGGCAGCCCGAGCGGACCCGGTTACTTTCCTGCGCCCGGGAGAACTCGTTGCGATGGTCGGCCTTGAACACCCGCCTGGGGGTGCTCAACCGCCAGGGCGTCAAGACCATGTTCTGGTGCGATCATGCCGAAACCCGCCTCGAGCAGATGGGCCACTCTCTGGCAACCCTTCTGCCGTCCGAGCGGGGGGAATGGTCGCCTCAATTCTTCGAAGCCCTTGCGGCCGGAAGCCTGCTGGTCACCAGCGGCCTAGGTCCCGACGCCGGACTGGAGCGCCTTTGGCCGGACGGAGCCCCGTTGGTCGCCGTGGAGGAGGCGGAAAACCTCGGCCCGGCACTCGCCACCTGGCAAAACTCTCCCGCAATGGTCGAGGCCCTGCGCGCCCAAGGCGCCGCCTGGTATGACCGCTTCCTCGGAGAATCCCCGCGGCGGGCGGGCGGGGGCGGGGGGGTGGCGGGGGGCAAAGCCGCCGTCCCCCCCCTCGCCTTAGAACGGACAGGTTGGGCCGGAATCGAGTCCGGCACGGTGCGCGCCCTGCTGCCGACCGCCGCGGCGCTGCAGTTGGCGCTGAACGCGCAGTCCCAGCCGACGGCGTGGATCGCGGCGGAGGCCCCCGCGGCCTACCTCACGTGGCTGCGGCGCTTTCCCCGCTTTGCGATCGTGCCGCAGCCTCAGCCCGGCTGCGCTTTGGCCATCGCCGCCGCGGCTGCGCCCGCCTTCTCCACTCCCTTTCTCTGGTCCCTCAGCCCGGGGGCAGTTGCACCCGGCTACGAACCCTTCGGCTCCGTTCCCGGCGTCTGGGCAGAGAGCGATTTCATGCGGTCGGTCAAGGCCCAGCAGGAAGCCCGGCGCTGCCTCGACCTGGGATTGTATCCCCAAGCCCTGGAATGGGCCCAGCGCGAGGTCACGGCCCGGCCAGAGGGGCCAGAGGGCCATCTGATCCTCGCCGACCTCTTTTCGGAAACCGACTCGGCGGCAGGCTTCGAGCGCCATCTGGCCGTCCTGCGCCGCGCCTGCCCCCAGGACCCTCGCCTCGGCGAATTGGAAAATCGCCGTTTCCAGGGCGTCCGGCTCCTGGCTGATCGCCTGGTTCGTCGGGCCTGGGATCTTTACGCCAGCGCCTCGCCGGAACCGGCCCTGGAGCTTATCGCGCCCTTGGCCCCCAAGGCTCCATTCTTGGCGGATTTGCACGTGTTGCGCGCCCTCCTTCTCACCGGCCGCGGCGATCACCCGGGAGCCCTCGAGGCCTGGCACCATGTCGTCCGGCATTTTCCGAATGAAGACGAGCTGTGGTTCACTTTCGGGCTGGCGCTCTGGCAGGCCGGACGGCGCGCCGAAGCCGGATTCGCCCTGCGCCGGGCGGCCGATCACGCGCCCCATGTCGCCGCCTACGCCCAGGCCTTCGCCCGCGCCGCTGCCGCCGAGCCCTCGATCCCTCGCCACGACGGGCGAGAACGCGACCTCGTCATCACCGGATCGGAAAACTGCCAGAAACACGGCGCGGGCGTGCTGATCAAAAGGCATTTCTCCGCCCATCTCGACACGGTCACGCTCCGACCCGCCACCTACTACCAGGGTGTCGAGGAAGTCGGGGGCACCCATCTCTGCCTGCCCTTCCAGGAAGTCCCGGCGATCGAGCTGCAGACCCGCCTCCGCCGCCTCCTCGCTCCATTCAAAATCCGGCGGATTCTCTGCATCCCCTATCACCGCCGCGAATGCGTTTACGCCCTCGCGGCGCAGGAAATTACGCGCGCGCGCCTCTGCACCTATGTGATGGACGATCGCAACGTCTGGCTGCCGGACAACGATGACGCCACCTTGCGCGCACTCTTCGAGCGCTCCGCGCTGCGCCTGGCCATCTCCTCCGAGCTCCAGATGGCCTATACGATCAAGTTCGACTTTGATTTCGAGGTCATGCCGCCGACCGTCACCAACCGGGACGCGCGCCGGACCAACCGGTGGAATCCCAAGGTGCGCCCACCCACCCATGCGGCGCTGGTCGGCAATATCTGGACCAAAGACCAGCTGGTGCAGCTCGTAAAATTTGTCGCCCGCTCCGGCCTGTCCCTGGACTGGTACGGGGGCAAGGAGTTGCCCGAATCGCTCCGGGAGTGCGGGATCAATCTCATGGGCTTTGTGCCGGAAAGCGTCCTGGCCGATCGCCTGCCCGAGTACCCGTTTGTCGTCGTGCCAAGCGGCAAGCTGGACGGCACCGAGGATAACGAATGGCTCACCCGCCTCAGTCTGCCCTCGCGCATCGTCTTTCTCCTGCAAACCCAGACGCCAGTTCTCGTGCTCGGGAGCAAGGACACCTGCGCCAGCCGGCATATCACCCATCTCGGCATCGGCCGCGTCGTCCCCTATGACCACCCGGACCCGATCAAGGTCATCAACGAATTCACCAAGCCGGCGGCCCGCGCCGATTACCTGAAAAACGCCGCCCGAGCGGCGGATGGCTTTGTCATGCCGGAAAGCGGACGTTGGATCTGGGAGTCCCTGGATGCGGGCACGCCGGCTCCCGCCCCTTTCCATGCCGTCATGGAGCGAGTGCCGCACTTCGAAGTGCTCTGGCCGCCGTCGGCCGTCGGGAAGATTCCGATCTCCCACGTCGAACTGGCGTCCGCCTAGGTCCGGGAATCAAGGGGCCGGGGGCGGCCCTAGTCGTTCCCCGCCAAGATCGCCGCAAAGACCGTCCGATCAATATTGCCGCCGCTTTGCACGACCGCCACCTTGCGCCCCCGCATCCGATCGCGCTCCTGAGCCAAGGCCGCCAAGGGGGCCGCCCCGGCGCCCTCCGCGATATTGTGGGTGTCGGTAAAAAAATGGCGCATCGCGGTTCGGATCTCCGCCTCATCCACGGCCACGATCCGCGCCGCGCCCCGCTGGATGATTTCTAGGGCCTGCGGGTCCGGCACCCGGCAGGCCATGCCGTCGGCGATGGTCGGTCCGACCTCGCGGGCCAGCGGGCGGCCGGCGGCGAACGAATCAGCGTAGGCCGGCGCGGCCGCGGCCGTCACTCCGATGATCTCGGTCGCCAAGCCCAGGGCGTCGCGCACCGCGATGGCTCCGCAAATGCCCGAGCCCAGGCCCACCGGCACATAAAGGGCGGCCAGATCGGGCACGGCGGTCAATAGTTCCAGGGAATAGCTCGCGACCCCGGCGACCAAGTCCGGGTGAAAGGACGGCACAAAATGGAGGCCCCGCTCCGCTCCGAGCCGGGCGGCTTCCTCTAGCGCGGCCTGAAAATCCTCCCCCTGCTCGATCAATTCCACACCGCGGGCCCGCATGGCGGCATTCTTTTCCCGGCTGTTCCCGCGCGGCGCCACGATCACCGCCTTGAGCCTGTGGCGCTGCGCGGCGAAGGCGATGCTCTGGCCGTGATTCCCCCGGGTGGCGGCAATGACTCCGGTCAAGGCCGGCTCCCGGCGCATCAGCTCATCAAAATAGACGATGCCGCCCCGGACCTTGAAGGCCCCGAGGGCGGTGTGGTTCTCGTGCTTGACCCAGACCTCGGCGCCGAGCCACTGGCCGAGCAGCGGCCAGCAGATCTGCGGGGTCGGCGGCATCACTTGGTGGACCAGGCGGGCCGCCTGCTCCAGGGCTTGTCGGGACGGAAGGACCACGGCCGACCGTATGAGGGAAGGGCCGGGACTCAAGGCGAGATTCCCTCTGGCCTCAGAGCTCGTTTTCCTCTAGGGAAGAGCCTGTATTGAGGCCACTTGGGCGTTTCCGCCCCGGAAGACCGCGATGAGACCCTTTTGCCTGGCGCTGCCGGCCTTGGCCGCCGCCTTATTTTTTTGTTTGCCGGCGGCGGCATCGCCTCCGCCGCCTTCCGACGCTGACCAGGCGGTCCGGGTCGAAATCTACCCGCGTCCCGTCGAGTCCTGGCTGGAGGCGCAGATCGCGCTGGCGCGGATGGACTACTCCTGCGGCGCCATCGACGGGGTCGGCGGCTATCAGTCTTCGACCGCCTTGAAGGCCTTCCAGGATCACGAGGGAATCCGGGCCAACGGCCAGCTCAATTCCGAGACCCGCGAGAGCCTGGTCCTGACTTCCGCACCCCTGACGCAGATGACCCTGAGCGCGGCGGACTTGGCCTCCCTCCAGCCCCTCAGTCCCCATTGGATCGGGAAATCGGAGCAGACCGCCCTCGCCTACGAAACCGCGCTGGAAATGGTGGCGGAACGGACCCATGCCAATCCGAAACTGATCCGCCAGCTCAACCCCGGAGTGGACTGGTCGGCGGTCACCCCCGCGACCCAGCTGACCGTGCCGGCCGTCGCCCGGACGACCGCGCGCGGGACCGCCGAGCGCCTCCATATCAGCCTGGGCGATCATGTGCTCGAGGCCTTCGACGCCGACAACGTCATCGCCCACTTCCCCGTCAGCATCGGCCACATCGCGGAGAAGCGTCCGAACGGCGAGTTGCATGTCACGGCCATCATCCCGGATCCCGACTACACCTTCGATCCCGCCAATTTTCCCGAGTCCGCGGAAGCCCGGGCCATCGACCACAAGCTCGTGCTGCCGCCCGGACCCAACAATCCCGTCGGCGTAGCTTGGATCGGTCTGGACCGGCCGGGCTACGGCATCCACGGGACCCCGATCCCGGAGCAGGTCGGGCGGACGGAGTCCCATGGCTGTTTCCGGCTGACTAACTGGGATGCGCGGATCCTAGTCGAGCTGGCCTGGGAGGGCCTGCCGGTCGACGTTGACCCCTAGCGCAAATCTCCCTTAATATCATCCAGGCCGCTGACTTGACAGACCGGGAATCGACCCTGATATGGGTCCACGCGTGGACACCGGCCCGATTCACTACCGCGACACCCGCGAACTTCCGGTCGAGGCTATGCTCGCGCTCTATCGGGCCAACCATTGGTCCTCGGCCAAGAAGCCGGCCCTCCTCCATGCGGGCCTGCTCGCCTCGCATTCCCTCATCACCGCCTGGGACGGCGAAAGACTGGTCGGACTGGGCAACACCCTTTCCGACGGCTATTTGGTCGTCTATTATTCGCATTTGCTCGTCCATCCCGCCTACCAGCGCCGGGGCATCGGCGCGGAGCTGATGCGCCGGCTCATCGCCCGCTACCGGGGGTTTCACCAGCATATCCTGGTCGCCGACGGGGGGGCCCTGAAGTTTTATCGCAAATGCGGCTTCGAACGGGCGGGCAAGACAAAGTCGATGTGGATTTATGCCGGCCACGACCATTAGCCGCCCCGCCCGGGGGCTTCCCGCGGAAACACCGGCCCGCCTGCAAACTGGAATTGACCGCCGGGGCTTTGCCCGGTTGCCTGAGCCCTTGTCCGTTTGTTTCCTCAACTAACTCTCAAGCCTAAAGTAAAGCCATGGCGCACGTAGTCACCAGCAAATGCGCGGGATGCAAATTCACCGATTGTGTGGAAGTCTGCCCCGTCGCTTGTTTTTACGAAATGGACAATCAGGTCGTCATCCATCCGGATGATTGCATCGATTGCACCGCCTGCGTGGACGCCTGTCCGGTGAAAGCCATTTACCTAGAATCGGACCTGCCGCCGGAATTCACGGCCGACACGGAATTTAACGCCGTCCAGTCCCGCCGGATCAAGGACGCCGGCACCGAGGCGATCACGACCCAGAAAGATCCGCTGCCGACCGCCGCGCAGAGGAAGATCGATTTGGGCTACGGCAAGTAAGTCCGGCCCTTTCGCGGAACGCCGCGCCGGGCGCCAACCAGACTCGCGGGGAAAGCGCGAGGGCCGCGCTCAATCCCCACCATGGAAAAGACCCAGCTGATCGATCAGACGAGGCCAATCCGCCGGCGCTGGGCCAAGCGCGGAGCGGCGATCGCCGCCCGACTCCCCTGGGGCGCCCAGCCATGAGCTTGCTCATCCGCCATGCCCGCATCCTCACGCTTGCAGCCAAGGCCAACGCCGGCGTGCTCCCGGGCGCCCGGGCGCGCCGCGGTCCGGCCCTGAAGGAACTGGGCGTCATTCCCCGGGGCGACGTCCTGGTGCAGGACGGAAAAGTCGCCGCGGTCGGCCTGGATCTGCCCATCCCCCCCGAAACCGAGCTGCTCGAAGCCGACGGCCGGGTGCTGATGCCCGGGTTCGTCGACTGCCACACCCATGCCTGCTGGGCGGGCGACCGACTGGCCGAATGGGAACTGCAACTCAGTGGCGTGCCGCCGGCCGAGGCGGCCAAGCGGGGCGGCGGCATCCCCGCCACCGTCCAGGCAGTGCGGGAGGCCACCCGCAAACAGCTCGCGGCCGGTTTGAGGGACCGCCTGGAGCTTTTGCTGCAGGGCGGCACGACCACGGTCGAGGTCAAGAGCGGCTACGGCCTCACCCTCGAGGCCGAGCTCAAGATGCTCCATGCCATCCAGCGCGCGGCCTCGGACTGGCCGGGCACGGTCGTGCCCACCGCTCTCCTCGGCAGCGTCATTGAAGGCGACCCGGCGGTCTTCACCCGCATGGTGGTGCGCGAGATGCTTCCCGGCATCTGGCACGAATTCCCGGGGATCACGATCGACGCGCGCTGCGGCGACGGAGCCTGGCCGGTCGAGGCCTGCGTGCGGCTGTTCGACCGCGCGCGCAAGCATGGACTGCCCATCCGGGTGCATGCCGACCAGTTCGCCGCCACCGGCATGGTGCCGGAGGCGCTGAAGCTGCACGCCCGCAGCGTCGACCATCTCGAGGCGGCGAGCAAAGCGGATCTCCTGGCCCTGGCCGCCAGCGACACCTTCGGCGTCGTTCTGCCCGCCACGAGCTTTCACGCCGGCACCCGCTACGCCCGGGCCGGAGCTTTTGTCGACAGCGGCGGCCTGCTGGCCCTCGCCAGCAACTACAATCCCGGCTCGGCCCCCACCCATGCCATGCCTCTGGTCATCGCCCTCGCGGTGCGCTTCTGCGGGCTGACCCCGGCGGAAGCCATCGTCGCCAGCACGGTCAACGGCGCCGCCGTCCTCGGGCTGACCGATCGCGGGACGATCGAAGTCGGGCAGCGGGCCGACCTGATTGTCCTCCGCCATCGGGATGAGCGCCAGCTCGCTTTTGAATTCGGGACCGACCCGGTGGAGCACGTGATCAGCGGCGGGAAACGGGTGCGGTAGGCGAGCGGCCGGCCCGGCGCCAGAACTGCAAGTAGGCCGCTTCGACCCCGCGGGCAAACGCCCGGGCATCCATCAGGGGCGAACCGACCAGGCGGTCCCGCAGCGTGGCCCGCAGGTCCGCCAGCCGCGGCCGGTTGCCCGCCAGCTCGACCGCGATTCGGACGAACTCGGCCGGTTCTGTCGCCACCAGTTCGCGGAGGCCGAGATGGGCCAGCAGGCTCAGGCCCGCGCGGGACACCGCCGTCTCACCGCAGAGGCTGACGACCGGCACCCCCATCCACAGGGCATCGAAATTGGTCGTGTGCCCATTGTAGGGGAAGGTGTCCAGACCGAGATCGATGTGGTGGTAGCGTTCGAGATACTCCGGCCGGGGCGCAAACTCGCAAAACTCCACCCGGTCCTCCGCCACGCCCAGGCGGCCGGCCAGGCCCGTCCGGGCCGAGCCGGCCGGGGCCATCACCCGCAGGGTGGAATCCGGCACCGCGCGCAGGACCTGGCCCCACAGCCGAAGGACCGGCTCGTTCACCTTGCAGAAATTGTTCAGGCAGCCGAAGGCAATCCGGCCCCGGCTCAGGGCCGGGAGCGGATTGACCGCCGGACCGGCGGTGAGCGGGTCGTAACACCAGAATGAGTCCGGCAGGCGGTACGACTCTTCCGCGTAAGCGCCGTCGCTCGCCCCCGGCGGGTCGAGGAAACGGTCGGTTAGCCGGTAATCGATGGCATCGAGGCCGGTGGTCCCGGGGTAGCCCAGCCAGGAGACCTGGACCGGCGCCGGCCGGAGCGCGAAAACGCCCAACCGCGGCGGGGCGGAATGGACGTTGAGGTCGACCAGGACGTCGATTCCATCCGCTCGAATTAATTCGGCCACCTCCGGATCCGTCCGCCCGGCGATCGCCCGCCACTGGTCGACGCTCCCGCGAATCCGAGCCGTTACCGAGTCCGCCACCCGGCCATCCGCATAGGCGAAGATCTCAAATTGGCGATGATCGTGGTGGGCGAAAAGCGGAATGGTAAAAAAACTTTGGCAGTGGTCGTGGAACGTGGCCGAGACGTAGCCGACCTTGACCCGCCGCTCGATGGAGCGGTCGGCCGGCATGGGTGGCAGCGGTACCGGCCCGCCAAAGGCCCGCTGCCACCGCCGGGCCGCGGCCAGGAGCGCTGCCGGCGGTTGGCCCGGGCAATAGTGCAGCGCGTAAATCAGGTTGCTGAGAAAGGCCGGCCGATCCGGTTGGAGGCGAACCGCAGTCTCTAGACAGGGAATCGCCTCCTCCACTCGTCCCAAAAACTTAAGGGCGCTACCCAGGTTGTTCCAGGCCTCGGGAAAAGCGGGCCGCAGGCCGACGGCTTGGCGAAAGGCCGCCACGGCGGCATCGATCTGACCCAGGCCGAGCAGGGCCGTGCCCACATTGTTGGCCGCCTCGGGAAAGTCCGGGCGCAGTTCCAGAGCCCGGCGCTGGCAGGCGACCGCATCGCCGAAACGCCCGGTGTTCTTGCAGACGATTCCGAAGTTATAGAAGTGGTCCGGGTTGTCCGGCTCTGCGTCCAGCAGCTGGCGATAAAGCGCTTCCGCTCCCGCCCAATCCCCTGCCTCTTGCCGGCGAAAGGCTTCTGCGGCCAGATTCAAGGCTCAGGGCTGCTCCGCGGAGAACCAGCGAAGCGCGACCCGCCGCATCCGCAGCCGGTCAAGCCCGTTCGGGTAGTCGCCGGCGCAATAGGCGAGCAGAACCTGGTCGCCGACAAAATGGATCGCCGTATAGCAGTACCAGCCCTTCGGATCGTCCTCCAGCACCCGGCGCTGCGGCCAGGTGCGGCCGCCGTCGTGGGAGATGGCCGCGATTAGCGGCGTCCGATGCTTGGGTGGGAAAGGATAACGCCCGGAATGATCGTTATAGATGGCCAGAAGATCGCTTGAATGCGGCAATCGCCGGATACTGGCGGGCGAGACGGGGGATTTTAGCTCGGTCGGCTCCGGCGCACTCCAGGTCTCGCCATTGTCAGAAGAGCGGAAACCGTATTGCGCCCCTTGATCGGTCCGCGACCAACTGAAGAGCGATCCGTCCCCCAACTGCACCACCCCGGGCTCCTGCAGACCACTCCGGCTCACGACCGGCATGGTCCACCAGGTCTTGGCTTCGCGCCAGTGCGACCCCTCGTCGTCCGACAAGTACCACATCGTCCAGGGCCGCTGATCCCAGGAGGCGCGGGCATCGGCCGTTCCGACGATGCGGTGCTGGGCCACCGGAGCGATCAGGCGACCGCTCGCCGTCTGAATCACCCGGTCGTTGTTCAAAACAAAGAATCCCGGGGCCGCGCCGACCGGGCGGCGCTCCGTCCAGGTGGCCCCGTCGTCCGTGGAAATCTGCATGTAGGGCCGGCAGTCGATCCAA
>Ga0302279_10006795_pt1 | contig 11988 bp, 9 predicted proteins | sample III_Bog_N3_3_FD_194541 | JGI IMG/M metagenome (GOLD analysis project Ga0302279, IMG submission 194541) | Peat permafrost microbial communities from Stordalen Mire near Abisko, Sweden - III_Bog_N3_3 | ecosystem: Environmental > Terrestrial > Soil > Wetlands > Peat | place: Sweden: Abisko...
CTCCCCCCATCGAAACGCGACCTTCATCCGCAGGCCGTCGATGGGCACGAGCTGGTCGGTCCTGCTCTCGAGGTGCATCTCGATCCGCGACGCGGCAGCGTTCCAGATCGCGACGTGGCGAAACCTGTCGGGATCGAAGCGCCCGCCCAGCTCGCGGTTGATTCGCGTGAGCACGTTCTTGTCGAAGGCGGCCGTCACCCCTGATCGGTCGTCGTAGGCCCGCACGAGCAGGCGCGGGTCCTTCTTCAGGTCCGTCCCGAGGACGAGCACCCCGTCGGGACGCACGCTCCTCCGGATGCGTCCGAGGAGCAGGCGCGCCTCCCGGTCGTCGTAGTTGCCGATCGAGCTGCCGATGAACAGGACGAGCTTGCGACCGCGCTGGACGCCGATCTCCCGCAGCGCCGCCTCGTGCCGGCCGACGAGGGAGCGGACGCGAACCATCGGCTCCTCCTGGGCCAGGCGCTCGGCGGCGATGGCCACGGCGGGACGGGAGATGTCCGCCGCGAGGAAGGAGACGCTTCCCTGCGCGCGGGCCACGGCGCGGAGCAGGAGCTGGGACTTCTTGGCCGTCCCGGCCCCGAGCTCGGCCACGTAGAGCCGCGCGTGCTCGTGTCCGCGCGCCGCCGCGACGATCGCCTCGGCGTGCGACTCGAAGATGCCCCGCTCCGCCCGCGAGAGGTAGTACTCGGGGAGGCGCGTGATGCGCTCGTAGAGCCGCGCGCCCTCGTCGTCGTAGAGGAGCCACGGGGGCAGCGATTTACGGGCGCCGAGGAGCCCCTCGCGCACGGCGCGGGCGACGGGCCCGGCGTCCGGCGCGCGGGGAGCCACGTGATTGCCGGCGCGCCTCACGCGTCCCTCGCGATGCGCACGCCCGTCGCCTGGAAGCGCGTGTCGGCGCTCCAGTAGTTCCGGTAGCTCGGACGCACGTGGTTGGCAGGAGTGAGGCAGGAACCGCCGCGGAGCACGATCTGGTTCACCATGAATTTACCGTTGTATTCACCTAGCGCGCCAGCCTGCGGCCGGAAGCCCGGGTAGGGCTCGTAGCTCGAGCGCGTCCACTCCCAGGCATCGCCGAAAAGCTGGCGGACGGCGAACGCGCCTGCGTCCGCGGGCCGAGGCGCGAGCGCACCGCCCTCGAGGAAGTTGCCGTCCCGTGGGGCATGCGACGAGGCGCTCTCCCATTCCGCCTCGGTCGGCAGCCGGCCCCCGAGGTAGCGCGCGAGCGCCTCCGCCTCGTAGAAGCTGACGTGGCTCACGGGCTCGTCGTCGCACGCTTGCCGCGGACCATCGAGGCCGAACACGACGTACGAGCCTCCCTCGACCCGCGCGTAGAGAGGCGCCTCGAGGCGCTGGGCTCGAACGAGCTCCCAGCCTTCCGACAGCCACAAGGTCGGCGTCCGGTACCCCCCGTCGGCGATGAACGCCTTCATCTCGTGGACCGTCAAGAGCCGGTCTGCGAGCGAGTACGGCTCGAGCCAGACCGGGTGCCTCGGCCGCTCGCTGTCGAACGCGAAGGCTGCATCCGCCGCGCCGATCTCGGCGATGCCTCCCTCGAATGGCACGAAGCGCAGCGCCTCGGGGTCCTGGCCGGCGCGGTAGCCGGGCGGGCGCGGCGCGCGCCGGTAGGACGGAGAGAGAGAGCTCTGGGAGAGCGCGTGCAGGATGTCGGTGAGGACGAGCTCCTGGTGTTGCTCCTCGTGCGCGATGCCGAGCCGCACGACCGGCTCGATGGCCCTCCAGGCTTCGCGGGGCGCGTGGAGCACGAGGTCGACGACGCGAGCGTCGATGGCCGCCCGGTACCGCGCTATCTCGTCGCACGACGGCCTCGACAGGATGCCGCGCTGGGCGCGCGGATGACGCGGGCCCGCGGCCTCGTAGTACGAGTTGAAGAGCCTGCCGAAGCGGGGCTCGACCGGCGCGATACCGTTCGGTGCGAGGACGAACGTCTCGAAGAACCACGTCGTGTGCGCGCGGTGCCACTTGGTCGGGCTCGCCGCCGGCATCGACTGGAGCATCTGGTCCTCCGGCGACAGCTCGGCCGCCAGGGTGTCGGTCCGATCGCGGGTCTCGCGGTAGCTCTTGATCAGGTCGTGGCGCGGGCCGTCGGGCATGGCCCGGTCCGATGCAAGGCGGGGTCCGGCTCGCCTCGAGCCAGCTCAGCTTTCCACGCGGGGCGGCTCGGGTACGGCTGCGCCCGGCTGTGACGGCCAGGAAGGGCTCACACGGGCTCGCCACGCGCGAGCCGCCCGAGCGCGGTGTACTCCTCCTGGAGCAGGAAGAAGGCCACGGGCCGGAAGAAGATGGCGAGCAGCAGGATGGCGGTCGACTGGTCGTTCCTGGGCACGCCCATCGCGCGGAAGACCTCGTAGACCTTCTGCGCGTTCCTGTAGTCCACGTAGATCCACCAGACGCCGCACGTGAGGAGCGCAAGGGCCAGATCGAGCCCGGGCTTGAGCGACTCGTCGCCCGTGGCGACGCGCAGCTCGTCGGTCGTCTGGTACATCCAGATCATGCCGTAGATGCCGCACGTGAGCAGCGTGAAGAGGACGACGTTGAGCGAGGTCCGCGGCGTCAGCACCTGCGCCGCCTGCGGGTTCAGCCGAGGACCGGCGTACGGGATGAGCCCGCCAGGCTGAATCGGTGCCAGGCCGTAGCCGCCGGGAGGCGGTGCGCCGTAGCCACGAGGAGGCGGAGGAGCGCCGTAGCCTCCGGGCGGGGGCGCGCCGTAGCCACCGGGAGGCGGCGGCGCACCGTAGCCGCCATCCGGCGGACTGCCACCGCCAGGAGGCTCACCGCCCCCGGGAGGAAAAGGAGGGTTGCCGCCGTTCGGGGGACCGTTGCCGCTGCCGCCACCTTGCATGCGCACAGTCTAGGCGAACTCCGCCCTGGGGGTCGGCAGAACGCTCGCCCGCCTCCGCGCGACCGGGGCCATGCGCCGGCCCGGAAGCGTAGGCGCGCGCCTCCGCGTAGACTGAGCGTGTGGCAACCTTCGAGCTGACGGACGCGGCGCTCGTCCTGCCCGCGTGGAGGTCGAAGGCGCGCGCGTGGGGGCTCGCGCTGGTGGGCGCGGTGGTCCTCGCCTGCGCGCTCGACCTCGGGTGGCTCGCCTTGCAGGCGTTCGCGATGGTGGCGACGGTCGTGGGCGTCCTCACGGGCCTTCACCTCGGGAGCAAGCGCGCGACCACGCGCCCGGTAGAGCTCAAGGCCGACAGCAGCGGCGTCTGGCTGGACGGCCGGCTCGCCATCGCCCGGGACGCGCTACGCACGGGCTACCTCGAGCCGCGCGTCGGAACGACGCCGCTCCTCCACCTCGTCGGCAAGAGCCGCCGGGAGCGCGTCACGCTCGTGCTGCAAGATGCGGAACGGGGCGCCAGGGTCCTCCAGGCGCTCGGTCTCGACCGATCGCGGCCCTTGTCCACGTTCCGGGTGCGGGCGGGCGTCTTCTCGAGCAAGAAGGCGCAGTCGTTCGTGGCGGCGATGGCGATGGCCCTTCGCTTCTCGTACCTCTGGTGGCGCCCCTTCGGAGCCTTCTGGTGGCTCGCGCTTCCCGTGCTGGCGCTGCTGGCCGTCAACCTGGCGTGGCCGACGCACATCTCGGTCGGCGCCGACGGCGTGCTCGTCAAGGGACTGCTGCGCCGCACGTTCCACCCCTTCGCGAAGATCACGCATGTCCGCAGGACGAGCTGGGGCGTGCTGCTCGTGCGGGAGAACGGCCGCGAAGTCGAGATTCGCACCGAGGGCAAGGAGAACGGCAAGGCCTCGCCGAGCCGCGACGCGCTCTTCGCCTGCGTCGAGAAGCGCGTGGCACAGCTCGCCGCGGTGCGCGGCGAGACTCACGCGGCCGCGCTCCTCGCTCGCGGCGGGCGGAGCGTCGAGGAGTGGACGCGCGCGCTTCGCACCCTGGGTTCCGAGCAGGTGGAGAGCTACCGGGCCCTCGCCCTCCCGGCCGAGGAGATGTGGCGCATCCTCGAGGATCCCTCGAGCGACGCGACGGCACGCGCCGGGGCCGCGGTCGCCCTGCGCGGCTCGCTCGACGAGGAGGGGCGCGCGCGCGTGCTCGCGGTGGCAGACCAGTGCGCCTCTCCGAGGGTCCGCGTGGCGCTTCACGCGGCGGCGGTGGAGACGGCGGAGGTGGGCGCCCTCGAGCGCGCGCTCGAGGCCTGTGACGAGGAGGAGGAGCCCGAGAGCCAGCGAGCACGCGCCCGCGGCTGACGGGGCCTCCGCCGCCGAGCGACGCAAGGATTGCGTTTCTCCCTCAAGGTTCCGGCAGAAAGGCCGTTACTAGTGCCATGGGACGGGAGGAACCAACGAGCGCGCAGCCCGCGTGCTGGACCCACACGTCTCTTCGCACGAAGCTCCTGGGGGCGTTCGGCACGGTTGCCATCTCCTGCGCCGTGACCGCCGGCATGTTCGTCGACAGGAACGTCCAGCGAACCAGCGTCGCCACGTTCGAGACGCGCCTCGCGTCCGAGACGACGATGCTCGCCCAGATGACGGTCGCCGCCCTCTTCGGAGAGCTGTCCCCGACCGACACGAGCCTCGACGAGCCCGTGCGGGCGCTCGGCAACGCCGTACACACGGAGCTGGCGGTCATCGCCAACGATGGCACCATCGTGGCCGACTCCGCGCCGGGCCCGCGTGCCGGCTCACAGAGCTCCGAGCCCGAGATCGCCTCGGCGCGAGCGTCCGGCTCCGGCCAGAGCATCCGCGATGGCCGCATGTACGTGGCCCGATCCATCGTCTCGGACGGCAAGACGCTCGGCTTCGCCCGAAGCTCCATCCCGATGAGCGAGGTCGACGCCGACGTGCTCGACGTCCGACGACGGCTGGCCTACGGCGCCTTCGTGTCGCTGCTCGTCGCGATCGTCACGGGCTCGCTCTTCTCCTCGCGCCTGCTCCGTCCGATTCGCGCGCTCTCCGTCGGCGCGCGGCGCATCGAGGCGGGCGACCTCGAGCACACGATCGCGATCGACACGTGTGACGAGCTCGGGCAGCTCGCGACCGCGTTCAACGAGATGACCGCCAAGCTACGCAGCATGGTGACCGGCGCGCTCGAGGGAAACCGGGCGAAGAGCGACTTCCTCGCCAACATGAGCCACGAGATCCGGACCCCGATGACCGCCATTCTGGGCTACGCGGACCTGCTGCTGGACCCCACGATCACCGAGGGCGACCGCTCCGCCCACGTCGAGACCATCCGCCGCAACGGCTCGCACCTGCTCCAGATCGTCAACGACATCCTCGATCTCTCGAAGATCGAGGCGGGGAAGATGACCGTCGAGCTCCTGCCGTGCTCCTTGCCGCAGGTCATCGCGGAGGTCGCGTCGCTCATGCGTCTTCGCGCGAAGGAGAAGGGGATCGGGTTCGAGGTCTGCTTCGTCGGGAGGATCCCGCAGTCGATCCAGACCGACACCCTGCGCCTGCGACAGATCGTGCTCAACCTCGTGGGCAACGCGATCAAGTTCACCGAGCTCGGCAGCGTCCGCATCGTGGTGCGATGCGACGATGCGGACGGGCCTTCGCCGAAGCTCGCCATCGAGGTCGTCGATACCGGAATCGGGCTGTCGCCGGAGGAGCTCGGCGGCCTCTTCAAGCCGTTCACGCAGGCAGACGCGTCGACGACGCGACGCTTCGGCGGGACAGGCCTCGGGCTGACGATCTGCAAGCGCCTCGCGAGCCTGCTCGGAGGGGACTTGACGGTCGACAGCTCGCGCGGCCGCGGGAGCGTCTTCAAGCTGGTCGTGCCCACCGGCGACCTCCGCGCCGTGAAGATGCTCGAGAGCGCGGCAGAAGCGATGCTGGCGCCCGAGAAGAAGAGCGCCGAGGTGCGCAGCGCGGCCGGCATACGCATCCTGCTCGCCGAGGACGGCCCGGACAACCAGCGGCTCATCTCCACCTACCTCCGCCGGGCAGGCGCCGACGTCACGATCGTCGACAACGGGCGGCTGGCGGTGGACGCCGCGCTCGCGACGGGCTTCGACGTCATCCTGATGGACATGCAGATGCCTGTGCTCGACGGTTATGGCGCCACGTCGTTACTGAGGCGTGAGGGGTACACCGGCTCGATCGTCGCGCTCACCGCGCACGCGATGGCCGGGGACCGCGAGCGCTGCGTCCGCGCGGGGTGCGACGACTTCGTCACGAAGCCCATCGCGCGAGACCTCTTGATCGAGACCGTGTCGCGCTGGGGCCGTCAGGATGCGCCGGCCAGTAGCGGCCGCGTGGCCGTGCTACTTAACGACGAGTGCGCACCTGGAGCCGCCTGTTCGCCCGAAGAGTCTTCGCGTGCGGGGTGACGATCGTTGCCGCGGCGGCGTGGGCGCCGGGGTGCATCTTCTTCGTCGACAGCTCGAGCGGCCTCCAGAGCAGCGAGTGCTCGTTCCAGGGGAGCACTAACCCCGGGTGCGGCGCCTGCATCGCCACGAGCTGCCGCAGCCAGATCAACGCGTGCTGCACGGACGGGACGTGCAAGGGTGACCTCTCCTACCTGGACGGCTGCGCGTCGGGCGACGTCGCCTCCTGCACGGCCCTGACCTCGGGCACGATCGACGGCCCGACTGGCCTCTTGACCGGCATCGGTGCGTGCGTGACGGCAAGCTGCCCCGAGTGCGCCCAGCAGGTCACGCCGGTGGACTCCGGCACGGGCGCGACGATCAGCTGCACGAGCGGGGCGACCTCGTGCTCCTGCGAATACAACACCTTCGGATCGGGCACGACCACCGCCTGCACGGCCGCAGCGTTCAGTCAGGGCATCTGCTGCCGGGACTTGAACTACCCGACGGTGCCCGGCACGTCTTGCGAGTGTAACCCCTTCAGTTGCACCGTCGACTCGTTCGGCAACGTCCTGTGTACCTCGTCCTACGACCCGGCCAGCAGCCAGAGCCCGAGCGTGTCGGATGGAATGAGCTGCTGCATCCCCGGCGACGGGCAGTGCACCTGCTCGCCGAACGAGTCATGCGACGGTACGCCGGTCGACGGGTGCACGGCAGAGAACACGGGGTGCGACGGCACGCAGGTCGCGGTCTCGTCGTGCTCGCAGTAGGCGCTCAGTCGCCTTCCCCGCCGTCGGGCACACCGCCGTCTACGTCGCACGCCGTCGCGACGATCCTCATCCAGGCGCCGCCGCTGCAATCGAAGACGTCGTAGAACGTCGCCGAGCCGCACGGCTGCGGGTTGCCGGGGCAGTCGACCTGCGAGCCCGTGCACGCGCCGCCCGGGCTCACCAAGGTGGGGTCCGGACAGGCGGGAGGAGGGGGGGCAGCATCGACGCAGTCGGGCGGAGAAGGCTCGCTGCACGACCAGACCCCCGCGCAGGAGCAGTAGACGTGGCCTTCCGAGGTGCCGTTGCACCCGACGATCGCGACGCTCGACGGGCAAGACGCGCCCGCGCTGGAACAGGAGGCCCCGTTCGTGACGGCTGCAGGTGACGGACACTGGGCGGGCGGAGGCGAAGGGCAAGGAGGCGTATCCTTCGCGCAACTCCATGTGCCGGCCGCGCACGTGCATTGCTCCGGGCCCGTCGGGTTGCCTCCGCAGTCGACGTTCTGAACGGCGCCGGCGCACGTCTGGCTTGGCGCCGAGCACGACGCCCCGTCGACCACCTGCAGAGGGGCGGGGCAGGTTGGAGCCGGCCCCACGGAGACCGTCCGTCCGCCGCAGGCGGCGAGGGCGAGCGCGAACACAGTTACGACGAAGAGTGCACGCGCGATCCGCATCCCGCGGCTCCTTACAACACTCGCGCCAACGACGGGGAGGCCGCGCGCGAGCAGATCCAGCCACTTCCAGTGTGCCAGAGCGTGCCGAGGATGGGCGGCCATGTCAGCACGACCCGGACGCCGGCGAGACATCGCTCGCGCCGAACCGCTCGCAACCGCCCCCCCGCGGTGCGAAGATCGCGTCTCCCCATGGACGATCTCGAGCTTGCGCGCACGATCGAAGCCCGGATCGAGGAAGCCAGCGACCTCGCGCGCACCATCGTCCAGCATCCGCGCGCCACGATCGAGCCTGGCGCTCGCGTATCGAGCGCGGGCAAGGCGGCCCTGCAGGCTCTCGCCGCGGTCGGCGCTTCGCTCGAGGGCAAGGTCTCGATTCACGAGACGCTCGGCGAAGGAGGCATGGGCGTAGTGCGCCTCGCGACGCAGGTGACGCTCGGTCGGCACGTCGCGCTCAAGACGCTGCGCAACGACACCGCGAGCGTCGACGCCACGCTCCGCATCCTCCGCGAGGCGTGGGTCACGGGCACGCTCGAGCACCCGAACGTCGTCCCGATCTACGACGTCGGCCTCGACGCGTCGGGCGCGCCCGTCATCCTGATGAAGCGGATCGAGGGGCTTCACTGGGGCGAGATCATGCGGTCGCCCGGCGAGATCAAGCGCCGCTTCTCGGCGACCGATCCGCTCGAATGGAACCTCCGCGTGCTCGCGAGCGTCTGCAACGCCGTTCACTTCGCCCACAGCCGCGGCATCGTGCACCGCGATCTCAAGCCCGAGAACGTGATGATCGGCTCGTTCGGAGAGGTCTACGTCCTCGACTGGGGCATCGCGGTGAGCCTCCGGGAGGACCCGAGCGGCCGGCTCCCTTCCGCTGCGTCCGCCACGGATGTCGCCGGGACACCCGTGTACATGGCTCCCGAGATGCTCCTTGGAGACCCTGCGATGCTGTCGGAGCGGACGGACGTCTACCTGCTCGGCGCCATCCTCTACGAGGTCTTCACGGGCCAGCCGCCACACCGGGGGGACAACCTCCAGGCGCTCATCGCGCAGGTCCTCCTGTCGGCGCCGGGCTTTCCGCCGGGGGTCCCCCCCGAGGCGCAGCGCATCTGCGAGAAGGCGATGCAGCGGGATCCCGCGCTGCGCTACGAGAGCGCGGAGGCGTTCCGCGTCGCGGTGGACGAGTACCTACGGCACAGGGGGTCAAGGCACCTGGCGCGCGACGCCGAGCGTAGCCTGACGTCGCTCCTTCAGACCCTCGCCGACGAGCCACCCGGCGAGGAGCGCACGCTCGCGGCGTTCAACCGGCTCGGCGAGTGCCGGTTCGGCTACCGCGCCGCCCTCGAAGCGTGGCCCGCGAACGACGCTGCCCGGAGCGGGCTCGACCGAGCTCTCCTCGCCATGGTCCACCACGAGCTGCACGAGGGGGACGCGCACGCGGCGGCCACGCTGCTGCGCGAGGTGGCGGCGCCGCCCGCGGACGTGCGTGCCCGCGTCGAGGCCGCGATCCGCGCGCGAGCCGATCAGGACAGGCGCCTCGCCAAGCTGGAGCAGGACGCCGATCCGACGGTCGGCGGACGGACGCGCACGCTCATCGGGGCGATCTTCGGGGTCCTCTGGACCGTGGCTCCCCTCGTCGGGTGGTGGTGGCAAGGGCGAGGAGGCACGGTCACCTACCCGGTCATGCTGTGCGCACCCGCCGCGTTCGTCTTGCTGGGCCTCGGCTTCTTCGCCTGGGCGCGGGAGAGCCTGACGAAGACGCGGCTGAACCGTCGCGTCTCGCTCACCCTGGGTCTCCACCTCTCCTGCGAGCTCCTCCTCTCGGTCGGCACGTACCTGGCGGGCATCTCGCCCCTCCACGGGCAGCTCCTCCACATGTTGACCTGGTGCCTGTCCCTCACCCTGGTCTCCGTGTGGGTGGAGCCCTGGTTCGGCTTATGCGCTGCCACGGACGCCGCGAGCTTCCTCGTCGCCTGCGCCCTCCCCCGTCTCATGTACCCGCTGATGGCCATCGACAACCTGGCGTTGACGGTGCTCATCGCGGTGGTGTGGTTGCCGCACGCTCTGCAGCGCCGCCCGGGGCCAGCGGTCAGCTCGGTCCGCGGAAAGCGAGCGTGGCTCGTCGAGCGGGATCCGGGCGAGGTCCGTTGACTCTCTGCCCGGGACCGTGCTCAAGGTCCGGCGCTGGCAATTGACCTGGAGAGGCAAGATGGCAACGTTGATGAAGACGGTCTCGATCCTCGGCGGCGCGGCCCTTCTGGTGACCGCGAGCGCCCTCGGCCTCGTGGCGTGTAGCAGCAGCAGCACTCCTCCCGCCGCGACGGCGGACAGCGGCGTCCCGACGGGCAACATGGATACCGGCACCGTCAAGACGGGCGACTCCGACACGGTTGCGATGGGTGACAGCGCGACCGCGCCGCCCGCAGACACGGGGAGCGGCGGGACCACCGATACGGGGAGCTGCGAACAGCCGCCGACGCTCCACCCCGAGACGGCGGCCGGCGTCTACTGCCCCTTCAGCAGCGTGAACGGCGGCAGCAACATCACGTGCGCGGCCGGCCAGCAGTGCTGCGAGACGCCCGAATCGTCGAGCGCCTCTTCGACGTGCGTGGCCAGGGGAGCTGCGTGTCCCGTCGCGGGCTCGACTCTGTGGGAGTGCACCTCGCCCCTCGATTGCACGGGCGCCACCACCGGCACCGTCTGCTGCGGTGGCGGCTCGCCGTCGCCGCTCACCGCGTGCGGGGTGACGTGGACCGAGTACCCCGGCTTCACGGGCTCCCAGTGCGTCACCTCCTGCCCGGCCCCGGGCTTCGTCATCTGCGAGTCGAACGCCGACTGCGCCGGCTCTGACGCCGGCACGACGTGCCAGCCGTCCAAGGAAATGGGCGGTCAGGTCGGCTTCTGCGCGCCGTGAGCTGCTAGAAGCGGGTGCCCAGGCCGACGGTGGCGCCGGCCTGGCGCGGCGTGGCCGTGAAGAAGAGCCACGAGCCGATACCCACCGATACGACGCCGACGCCGAGCGCGACGGCGGCCAGCGTGAAGCGCGTCCGGAGCGACGAGACCTCCGACGCGCTGCACGACTGCGTCTTCCCACAGCCGTTGCTCTGGCTCTCGTACTCGGAGTACGTCGTCGCATCGAGAATCGCGAACGCTCCCAGCAGGGCGAGCCCCGCGCCGCCGAACACGTACGCGGAGGCGGGCCTGGACGAGCGTACGTCCGCGTCCCTCCCGTCGCCGGGCGCGGCGTCGGCCTCGCCGTCGGCCGTCAGCGGCGCAAGGAAGCCGGCCGTCACCAGGCGATCGTGCTCTCCCTCCGCCAGGAGGAGGTCCTCGTCGATCGGCGCGGCGCCGCGAACCTCGAAGCGAAAGTGGTGACGACCCGGATCGAGCGGAAGCGTTACGCCATCGAGGCGCTGCAGTACCAGCGTGCCATCGACGATGACGCGAACCCCGATGACGTCGTGTCCGCGCGAGTCTCGCCCCCGCACCACGACCGACGGCATGCGCGCGTCGAGCTGGGCGAGCCACTGGACGCAGTCGCGACGAACCACGATCGGGCACGAGTCGGCGGCGCATACGACGAGGCTTCGCCGGGCCGCGACCCACCGGTGCGCCTTCACGAGGGCCTGCGCCCCTTCGGCCGTGGTCGCACACTGATCGGCCGTGTCTGCGGCCGCCATGGACGGCGTCAGCCAGGAGAGTGCGAGGAGTGGCGCCAGGAAGACGGCGCGAGGAATCAGCGCAGACAATTTCGTTTGTAGACCTTACTCCCGTCGGCACCGATCGTGAACGGGATCGCGCATTCGTCCGCGGGTGGCCTGGGGGGCCGCGGAGGATGCACGATGTGCGCGATGGGAGGCGGCGTGACTGTGGACGCTGGCGGGGCAGGCGGCGTCGCGGGCGCGGTAGTCGCCGCGGAGACGTCCAGCGAGGACGGCGGCGCGACCGTGGCCAGCGCCGCCGACTCGGCGGTCGGCACGTTGGCCTGCTCGGGCACGACGTCCCGACGGACGAGCGCGAAACCGGCGCCCGCCACCATGACCGCGGCCACCGCCAGCCCGAGCGGGAGAGGCCATCGGCGGCTGCGCCCCGCAGGCACGGCCTCGGGACCCGCCGCGACCGTGTCTTCCATCCCGAGCCGCAGCTCCGCCGAGCTCGGATAGGTGCCCTCGCGCTCGATCTTCGAGACCTCGTCCGATCGCAGGCGGAGCTTCTCTCCGGCCATGCGCGCCACCCACGCCCCGACCTCCGACGAGCGCGCCGGCGGCGTGACCGCCTC
>Ga0302279_10006799_pt1 | contig 11983 bp, 11 predicted proteins | sample III_Bog_N3_3_FD_194541 | JGI IMG/M metagenome (GOLD analysis project Ga0302279, IMG submission 194541) | Peat permafrost microbial communities from Stordalen Mire near Abisko, Sweden - III_Bog_N3_3 | ecosystem: Environmental > Terrestrial > Soil > Wetlands > Peat | place: Sweden: Abisko...
TGGCGCCGCGCGAGGTAGGAACGATCCTCAGCGTCGCGACCGGCATCGCCAAGGTCTCGGGTCTCCCCAATGTGGGCTTCGAAGAGCTCGTCACATTCCCTGGCGGCGTTCTCGGCATCGCGTTCAATGTGGATGAGGACGAAATCGGGGTTGTGTTGCTCGGCGACTACTCGCTTCTTCATGCGGGTGACGAGGTTGAGCGAACCGGCCGCGTCATGGACGTGGCCGTCGGCGACGGCTTGGTGGGGCGCGTGATCGACCCGCTGGGCGACCCGCTCGACGGGAAGGGGCCGGTGGTCGCGAGCACGCGCCTGCCCATCGAACGTCCGGCCCCGCCCATCATGGACCGAGCGCCGGTCACCGTTCCGCTGCAGTCGGGTTTGAAGGTTATCGACGCTCTCATTCCTATAGGCCGCGGCCAGCGCGAGTTGATCTTGGGCGACCGGCAGACGGGCAAGACGGCCATTGCGATCGACATGATCCTCAACCAAAGAGGAAAGAACGTCGTGTGCGTGTACTGCGCGATTGGCCAGCGAGCCTCCGCCGTGGCAAAGGCTGTGGCCGTCCTCCGAGAGAAGGGCGCGATGGACTACACCGTTGTGGTCGTGACCGAGGGTAACGACCCGCCGGGCCTCGCCTATATCGCTCCCTACGCTGCGACCAGCATTGCCGAGCACTTCATGGAGGCGGGGCGCGACGTGCTGATCGTATACGACGACCTCACGCACCACGCGCGGGCCTATCGTGAGCTCTCTCTCCTCCTTCGCCGCCCTCCCGGCCGGGAAGCCTTCCCCGGGGATATCTTCTACATTCACTCGCGCCTTCTCGAGCGCGCCACGCACCTGCGCGCGGGGCTAAAGAATGGCTCTCTCACGGCCCTGCCGATCATCGAGACGGAAGCGCAGGACATCTCCGCGTACATCCCGACCAACCTGATCTCGATCACGGACGGTCAGCTCTACCTGTCACCATCGCTCTTCGAGCTGGGCGTGCTCCCGGCGGTCGATGTCGCGAAATCCGTGTCCCGTGTCGGCGGCGACGCGCAGCGAGCGGCGTACCGCTCGGTGGCGGGTGACCTCAAGCTGGCCTACGCGCAGTTCGAGGAGCTCGAGACCTTTGCTCGCTTCGGCGCGAGCCTGGATGCCAACACGCGGGCAAGCATCGAACACGGACGGCGCATCCGCGCTTGCTTGAAGCAGGCGGAGGGCGCCCCGGTGTCTGTGCCCGCACAGATTGCGATCTTGGTGGCGCTGACGGCCAAGCTATTTGACGTGGTTCCGCTCGAGCGAATGACGGAGGCCGAGCACGCAGTGCGCGAGGCAGCAGGGGGCATTCCGGCGGAGGTGAGCGCGCGGTTCGAGGCGGCCGCAGGCTTGAGCGAAGAAGATCGCAAGACGATTGTCGATATCGCGCAGAAGGCGCTCGCGCCGTTCGCGCCCAAGCCCCCACCGAAGCCGGTGCCGAAGAAGGTGACGAACGTGGAGAAGCCCGAGGTAAGACCGGCGCCCCAGGCCGCGACGGCGGGGAAGAAGTCGTGAGTGACACGACCATGAGCCTGCGCCGGCGGATTCACAGCGCGACGGACCTGCAGTCTGTTGTCCGAACGATGAAGTCCTTGTCCGCCTCAAGTATCGGACAGTACGAGAGGTCGGTGCGCGCGCTGGCCGACTACTATCGAACCGTAGAGCTCGGGCTGGGCGCGTGTCTTCGGACGAGAGACCCCGCGGCCTCGAGGGACGAACGAAAGCCGCGAACCGAGGCCGCGGTGGTAGGCGCAGTGGTGTTTGGCTCGGACCAAGGGCTCGTCGGACAGTTCAACGACATCGTGGCCGACGATGCGGTGAAGGCCCTCGCCGCCGTACGCGGGAAAACCCGTATCTGGTCGGTCGGGAAGCGCGTGCATGCGCGACTCGTGGATGCGGGCCTCGCGCCGAGTGGCGTCTTCGACGTGCCGAGCTCTGTCGCGGCCATCGCGCCCCTCGTAGGCGAGATCCTCGTGGAGACCGAGGCGCGCCAGGATCGGCTCGAGCTCACCGAGCTCTCGCTTTTCTACAACCGATCGCGGTCCGGAGCAGCGTTCGCGCCCGTCCGTGAGCGGCTGCTCCCGCTTGACGAGGAGTGGTACCGGACGCGGGCCGCGGTGCCCTGGCCTACGAAGACGGCGCCCGAAGTGATGGGCGTCGGCACGACGACGCTGCGTGCGCTCGTGCGGGAATACCTCTTCGTTTCGCTCTTTCGAGCGAGCGCCGAATCGCTCGCGAGCGAGAACGCGAGCCGCCTGGCGGCGATGGAGCGTGCCGAGAAGAACATCAGCGACTCGCTCGAGAGCCTTCATGGCGCGTTCCATCGCGTGCGCCAAGGCGGCATCGACGAGGAGCTCTTCGATGTCGTGTCGGGCTCCGAAGCGCTCTCAGCGACCTCGCGACACGAAGGAGGCTCGTGAAATGAGGGACGAGATCGCAATCACGGCGCAGGCGCTGGTCGCGGCGATAAGGGCCTGCTCGCCATCGACGAGAGCACTGGAACCTGAAATCAGAGATTCGCTCGGTGGGGGATCCCTCAGCCCCTTGGCCCGCTGCGCACTGCGTCGGGGCCTGATGTCGTCGGCGTTTGCCCGTACTCGACCTCCATCGCGGCGAGCGCGCCCCGCAACGTATCGAAGACGTGACCGGCCGCAACGACGTCCTTCAGGCGATGGCGCCGAAGGTCGTTCAGAAGCGATGGCTTGGCATGGACCAGGACGAGCGTGACGTTGCGATGGACAAGGTCCCCCTGCAGGTCCTCGAGCACTCGCGCGGCCGAGTAATCGATGCTCGTGATCGCGCCGGCGTCCACGACCAACCAATTCACTGGCGACGGCGCCCCCTCGACGAGAGCGGTCACGTCCGCCGCGAAGCGGGCCGCGTTGGCGTAGAAGAGATCCGCCCCGAACTGAAAGACTACGAGACCGGGCCGGCTGACCGTTCCGGGTTTCGCCGGTATCGGCTGCCACTGTCCGTCCATAAAGACGAGGACAGCCGTGTGCGCGAGATAGCTGTGGCGCACGTGCCGGAGGAGCGACAGCACGATCGCCACCACGATCCCTTGCTCGACGCCGATGGTAATTACAACGAGCGCCGTGAGCGCCGCCAGATGGAACTCCCCTGGGCTCTCACGCCGGATGGCCCGAAGGCCGCGCACGTCGATCAGGCCGATGGCGGTCGTGAACACGACTGCACCGAGAACGCACTGCGGGAGAAAGCGCAGCGCGCGAGTGAGGAAGAGGAGGACGAGCGCCACGACGGCGGCCGTCGTCAGGTGGGTGACCTGGCTGCGACCTCCAGCGCGCTCGACCATCGCCGTCTGCGTCGGGCTGCCATTCACGACGAAGGTGCCGCTCAGCGCCGCGACCGCGTTGGCGGTGGACAAGCCGACGAGATCCGAATTTTCGTCCAGCGCCTGGTGGTGGCGGGTCGCGTACGCGCGCGCGGTCGCCGCGCTCTGCGCTAGGATCATCAGGAGGCAGCCGCCAGCGAGCGGCAGGAGCGAGGGGAGCTCCCGCCACGCCACCCTCGGCAAGCCGAAGGAGGGGAGCCCCGCCGGGATTGCCTGAATGAGCGCGATCCCGTGGCCAGAGAAGTCGAGCCCGGCGCTCGCCGCCATCGCCGCGGCGACGGCGATTAGCGCCCCGGGTAGCCGAGGCGCAAACCTCTGCAAGAGGAAGACCGTCGCCACCACCGACCCGGCGAGGCACGACGTCGCCAACTTCGCCCTCGGAAGGCCGTGGACGATCTGCGCGACCTGATCGAGCGTGCGCGTCGCGTCGACGGAGATGCCCATCATCTCACCGAGCATCGCGAGCCCGACCTGGAAGCCGACACCGGTGAGAAAACCCACGAGCACCGTCTGCGAGAGAAAGTCAGACAGGAACCCGAGCCGGAAAAGGCGGGCAACCAGCAGCCCGGCCGCGGTGAGAAGGCCGACCGCCCCGGCGAGGGCCATGTAGTCGGCGCTGCCCAGCGGCGCCTTTCCCGCGAGACCGCCGGCGAGGATCGCCGCCGTCGCCGAGTCCGCCGCGACGACCAGGTAGCGCGAGGAGCCGAGCGCGGCGAAGGCCACGAGCGGCAGCAGCAGCGTGTAGAGGCCCGTGACAACGGGCGCTCCGGCGATCCGCGCATACCCGAGCGCCTGTGGAACGCTCATCGCGGCGAGACTGAACCCCGCGAGCGTGTCGCGGATCACTCCGGATCTCGTGAGGGGGCGCAGGCCGCGAAAGAGCCAGGCCATCGTGCGCGCCTACCTCTCCTTGGCGGCGTGGTACTCGCGCCGGATGTGCTCGATGTCAACCGACGGCCGAGGGAACCTCATCTTCAGCCCTTCGAGATGCTCGACCACGATCCGTGCGACCGCGAGGTTTCGGAACCACTTGTGATCCGAGGGGATCACGAACCAGGGCGCGCGCTTCGTGCTGCACCGCGTGAGGGCGTCCTCGTAGGCTCGCGTGTAGTGGCCCCAGAACCGCCGCTCTTTGTAGTCCGACTCACTGATCTTCCATTGCTTCGCCGGATCGTCGAGCCGCTCCTTGAACCGACGCAGCTGCTCCTTCTTCGAGATGTGGAGGAAAAACTTCAGGATGTGGGTGTTGTCGTCGACGAGTGCGCTCTCGAAGGCATTGATCTGCTCGTACCGGTGCGACCAGACCGCCTCCGGGACAAGCTCGTGGACGCGCACGACCAGGACGTCCTCGTAGTGGGAGCGGTTGAAGATCGTCACCCTCCCCCGAGCGGGAGTTTGCTGGTGAATCCTCCACAGGAAATCATGAGCCAGCTCCTCGCGGGTGGGCTGCTTGAAGCCGACCACGCTGCACCCCTGCGGGTTCATGGCGCCGAGGATGTGGCTGATCGTGCCGTCCTTTCCCCCGGCGTCCAATCCTTGCAAGCAGATGAGAAGGGAGAAACGGCCATCCGCGTAGACCAGCTCCTGGAGCGATCGCAGCTTCGCGCGGTCCCGATCGAGCTCCTCCGCCGCATCCTTGTGAGACTCTCGGTGATCGGTGAATGCGGGGTCGATCTTCGCGAGCTTCAGCGCGCGCCCAGGCTTGACTTGGAATTGCTTCGTGTAACTCATCTCTACCTCCCAGTCATTCTTTCTTGGATAGACGATCGACTGCGTCCTAGAGTAGACGGCGCAACTGCACGATCTCTTCCTTGACCTCCTGGACTGACTGATTCAATGCGGCGTTTTCGATTGGTGGAGTCTTTGCGGTCCGGTCGATAAGATCTGTCGCAAAAAGCGCAATAGGATAGCCGGTTCCGCGACACCTGCTCACGTCAGACGGATCGCATCTCCGGCCTTGGCCCGCTCGAGGGCCTTGGCGAGGAACGTAGCCAGGTCCTCGAAGATGGGCGTCATGCATCCGGCCTGGTCCGTATCCCAGTAGAAGATGCGCCCCGTGGCCGAAGTCGTGTCGAGAAGCGCCCAGCAACGCGTTTCACCTTAGCATCCATGGTCCGGTCAGCACCGAGACGAGTCATTCTACGCCGGAGGCGCGATCGGGTCACATGGATGCCCGCGCCGATGAGGTTCGGCCGTGGATCGTCGTGCACACGATCGTCGACGGGCGGGCCCGAACCCGCCGCCAACGGAGCGTCGCTCGACCGTGAGGCGCCGCGAGCCGACGGGACGTTCTCCCCTTCCCGCCCTCGGCCAGGCTAACTACGGTACGCATCGACGATGCCGCAGCAGACTCCCGCCCACCTGATGCTGCCGCTCATCCGCGCGTCGCTCCCCGACTTCGGGGCGGTCTTCGAGACCTACGCCGAGGATCTGCGCCGCGAAGCGGAAAAGAGAGCGTGATGACGGGCGAGCTTCTGACGGCTGCCGCCGTGACCAGCAAAGAGGTGAGACGATGAAGGCCATGGCATCCCCCGGTTACGGTCCCCTCGCGACGATCGCGCTGACTGACGTATCGCTCCCCGTACCCGCACGCGGTGACGTGCGCGTCCGCGTCGTGGCGTCGGCGCTCAACCCGGCCGACTTCAAGGTCGTCCTCGGGACGCTCAAGTTCTTGCACGCGCGGAACCGGCCGCTCATCGTCGGCTACGACTTCTCGGGCACCATCGACGCGGTCGGCCCTTCGGTGACCGGGCTCTCGGTCGGCGACGACGTGTTCGGTTTCCTGCCGTACGGGCCAGGCAATTCACGCGGCGCCTTCGCCGAATCGCTCATCGCCCGGAGCGACGAGGTCGCGAAGAAGCCCGCAGGTGTGACTCACGACGTGGCGGCCGCGGCGGCAACGACGGGGCTCACGGCCATTCAGGCGATACGCGACCTGGGTCGATTGCCCTCCCGCGGGGGGCGCATCCTCGTGACCGGAGTCTCAGGGGGCGTGGGATCGATCGCCGTCGGCATCGGCAAACAGCTCGGCGCAGAGGTCACGGCGGTTGGCTCCGGCGCGGGCCTCGAGCTTGCGCGAAAGCTGGGGGCGAGCGAAGTCATCGACCGAACGTCGCAGGCACTTCCGGGAGACCTTCGCGACCGCTTCGACGTGGTGTTCGACGCAGCGGCCGCGTACCGCTGGCGGCAGTGGCGAGGTGCACTCCGTCGCGGTGGAGCGTTCGTCACGACGCTCCCGTCCCTCGCGTTCGCCGTCGACACGGTTCATAGCCTCTTCACGTCCACGCGCGTGCGCTTTGTGAACGTGAAATCACGCCCGGCCGATCTCGAGGTCCTGGGATCGTGGCTAGCGGGGGGGCTCGAGGTCCCGCTCGCGTCAACCATCCCCGTGCGCGAAGTCGCCACCGGACTCGCGACGCTCCAGCGGTCCGGCGGGCGCGTATCGGTCCGGGTCGCGGACGGTTTCTGAGTACGCTGAGGCGATGAACCCCGCTGTCCGCGTCGACTACGCGGCTCAGTACGGGCAGCCCGGAACCCGCGGGATCGTCGCGGCGCCGAACACTTGGAGCAGAATCGACGCGAGTTGCGGATCTCGTGCCCGCAGCTTCGCAGCCGTATTGAATCCTCCGTTCACGTCGGTCCTCTCCGTCACCCCAAACCACGCCTGCGTACCTTCTGCCCAGTATTCCTGGCTGTTCGCCGCGATGTAGGCCCCTTGCGGATAGCGCCCGTGGACGATCGCGCTCCGGTACGCGTCGTCGATCGAAAGCGAAAGCGCCGCATCCATGTTCGATTTCATGCTGTGTGCGAACTCGTGCACGAGAATATCCTCCTGCCAGTACGGCTGCTTGCGCAGGCAGAGGAGGTTCTCCTCTCCGATGGAACACTTGTCCGTGCCGCCGAGGCCACGCGTACCGGTATCGTAGTTGCGTCCATCGGCCGTCGTCTTGCCCTTGAGATACGCGTAGTCTGGAAGGTCCGTGAGCACTTCGTCTTTCGGAATGATCTCCACCTTGAACCGGGCCGCCTTCATCTTTTCGACGATCCGCGGCGCGTTCGAAAGCATGTGGTTCACGACAAGGTGAGCTTGCTTCTTCGCAACGTCGGCCACCGCCTCCGACCCGGTGACCTCGAGGCCCACGTCGGGCACCACGTCCTCCCTCGACGCCTCACCCACGCGGCATGCCGTCGCGAGCACGAGGATCTCCACCGCGGCCGGGTGTTTCATTCGCCGTCAATTATCACGGAGATCCGACACCGCAAGTGTCGAGGATGGCAGTGCGAGGCTCGGCCCTGCCATTCACGCCTCGTCGGCGCTTCGCTTGTGCTCAGTTCCGCGCTGCACCTTAGGCTTCCATCGGACGCTCCCTCACGGGAGCGCCCCTGCCTCGTCGGTGACGGATTCCCTCTGCCAGGGCCCCGGAAGGACTTGAATCAGCTCGTATCCAACATCTCCTCACTTTCTCGTCGGCGCCATGCTGGACGCACCCCGCCACGACGTCCCGGGCACCCTCCGGGTGCCGCATGGCCGACGTGCCGTGCTCGCGCGCCCGCTTCGGCAAGCCCACTTCGCGTTCCACGTACGTCGCTCGCGTGACGACCACGGGCGCCCGCGTCGTCGCACGCTCTACGCGACACGAGGTTTGGGCGAATGACAGCCTTGCCGATATCTTCAGGGCCACTCGCCGCCCCTCAGGGCCGGCTCCGCGCGCCCTTGCGGCGTTATGGCGAGGGTGTTCTCCTCGGTGCCGTGCCTCCCAAGATGATCGACTGCGCGAACTCAACCTCCTTTCGTCGGGGCGGCGCGTTGGCAATCGCGGCGACCTTCGTTTCGGCGATGGCATGCGGGTCCTGCTCGTCGGGGAGTGGCTCTTCTCCCGACTCAGGGGGTGCCTCAGGCTCTGGCTCGGGGTCAAGCCTAACCGGTTGCCCAGCGCTCGCTGCGTGCTGCCCAACTCTCCCCGCAACGCAGCTTCCATCTGATTGCAGGGACGTAGCCGCGAGCGGCACAATCACCGCGTGCGGTGAATCCCTGATGACGTATCAAGAGGCAGGCTTTTGCGGTGGAAATCACCTAGGCGCAGTAGACGTCTCGTTCAGTCCGGCAACGCTCGTACACGGAGTCGCGGCGTTTCAGCTCGACATCTACAGTGCCGACGGCAGTAGTCTCGGATGTTCCCCGACGGGAACGCTGAGCCCGAGCAATTCGCACCCCCAGCCGATTTACACGTCAGGAAACGCTTCGGCCACATGCACGAATAGCTTCGAGCGGTGCTTCACCGACGTCACGTTTGCGCAATCGGGACGTGCAGCCGTGCTTGTCGTGAGTGGGTACGGTGACGCCAACATGAATGTCGTCGCAAGCGGTTGTGCAACGGCAACCTTGCCGCTGGTTACCGAGTTTCTGACCGTGAATCTGACGGCGACGAACTGACGGGCAGACGTGTGAGGCGGGAGCCAACCCGCGCGCAACTCCGTGGGCGCTGGCAGGGCTCGTTGGCGTGTCGCCGCGTGCTCCCAGTTGCCCATCGGACAGCACTCAACGAACAGGACATCCGAATCCGGGCCAAGCGACCCTCTCGACGGCCCGGGCACCCTTCGGCTGCCACATCGCCGACGTGCCGGGCTCGCGCGCTCGCTTCACCAAGCCCCCTTCGCTCCCGCGCTCCACGTACGTCGCCCGCGACATCACCCCCTCCCGCCCGCCTCGTCTCCCCCTCGCGCGGCCCATCCCGCGCGCCCGGGCACCGTGGCGACCCGAAGGGCGCCACGCAGGCAAGCCCGCGCGCCGACCGACCGACGATAGGCTGAGCGCGCCTGTCGCTATGCAGGGAGATGCGGTGCTCCCAAAGCCAGTCGAGAAGCTCTCCTGCGGTTCGCCCTATCGGACAGCTCTCGTCCGGTCCTGCCGCGTCCATGAGGTAGTAGGTCCCCGTGTCCGCATTGAGTACGACGTGGGCGCTGTGGTCGGCTTGATAGAAGACCGCGAGGTAGCGGTCTGGAAGGAGGGCCTCGGCGCCCTCTGACGCGTACATCTTTACCCTCCCGAGGTCCCACTCATCCAACGGAGCGAGCCCTTCGTAAGAGCGCCCGGTCGCGAGGTCGGCCCAGAGGTGGATGCCGTTCACGCGACCGAGAAGCACACGGAGGTCGGCTGGTCGTGGGTGACGTGGCCACCGAGCCTGCCAGTTGGCGAGCGCCGCGGCGGAGGCGCCGGGCTCGAGCCTGTGCCCCGTTGCCGACGTCCGCCGCTCGACCCGACTCCGCGAGTCGGAGAGGACATCAGTCAGGCGCATGCCAACACCCTTGCGGACTGCATCGAGAAGCTCGCCCGACGCAACGCGGACGTCGCGCTCGGTCGTTCGGTCTGGCTCCGCGGTCACCTTCGCGAGGAGCTTGTCCAACGTCATCGCGAAGACAGTGTCGGCATGGTCGGCCCTCCCCCTACATGAACCTGCTGCTCATGTCCGAGCTTCGGGCTCAGACCATCGGGCACGAACCAAACGTAGACGAGGAGGCCCTCGCGCTGCACGGCCTCGACGAGCGGCACGTAGTCCTCGTCGCCGGCTAGCCGACGTGCTCTCACGCGAACGAGCGACATTTACGCACTTGTCCGCAGAGTGCGGGAGAGTTGAAGCGCCGCGCATCGGGGCGGTCGCCTCCAAGCCTGCGGCCCGGTGCGGATCATGCGCGTCGGCGCACGCCTTGCGCCGAAGGCCGGACTCGTGGTCTCGCCGCCTTGGCCCCTCAAAAAGTCCAACGGACGCCGCCACCGCCCGGCGCCGTGACGAAGCTCGGGGTCCAGTCGCGCCCCGTGGCGGGGCCGTGGACCGGCACGCGCTTCCCACCGATCATCGCGAGTGGAAGGCCCGTGACCAGGAGGGTTGCGGCGACCACGCCGATGATTCCGCCAGTGACACAGAGACCTTCGTGCGACTCAGAGCACCCTTCCCCGGCGGAGCCGAGCGCGATGCCGACCGCGACGCCGGCCTCGCCGAGCACCATCAGGGTGATCCCCGCCTTCCACAGGCCCGGGTTCGCCCGCCGCGTGGCCGTCGGCATGGTGACCGATGCCTGCACGACCGGTGCGGGCGCGCACGCACACGCCTCGAAACGACTACCCTCGCCGGAGCAGACTTGTATGCCGGTGGCTCCACCCGGGCAGGCGCACTGCACCTGCACGCCAGGTACGCACCCGGGGGCAGAAGAGGGCTGCGCAGGAGGTGTCGCGCCCGCCGTCGATGCGAACAGGAGAACGGACGCGAGGGCGGCGAGGGTGTCGCGTAGGCGCACGGATCTTCCACTCGCCAAGTGAAAGCTCGCGTCGACAGCACGGGCCCGTCCGAAGGAGCCCGCAATGTGGTGATGCAGGGGCATGGCGGTCGAACGTGCGAGGTTCGGGCCAAAGGACGGATGGGGTGACGGACCGAGGGCATGGCTTGCGCGAGTGGTTCCTTGCGGTGAGTCGTTACAGACGTGCGCCCCTTCGCCGATTCAAGATGTATGAGACCCGCGCTCGCCCAGGCGACGCGGAGGCCGCATCGTAAGAGGAGTCCCTCGATGTTCTCGGGTAGGCTCTTCCACGGTATGGATCGCTCGTTCCTCGCCGCCGTCGCCATCGTCGGTTGCGCGCACGGCGGCGCACGAACGGCGGACCTCACTCCGGCATCGACTCCACGAGAGGTGTTGCAGGCGGGGCCTGCGTTGTCGGAGCCCGCGCGCGTCGCCGAGGGCTTCTGCCTCCACGGCCTGACTCCCGAAGCGCCGCTAACGCTCGCGACGGGGCTCCCCTGGCGAGTTGGGATCGGAAGGCCGGCATCGGGCAGCTCTGCGCGTTCCGGGTCACTCGCGTTCGTCTATGACAGCGCCGATGCAGTGTATCTCACGCGCACGAATCCGGAGCGAACCTCGATCCATCGCATCGAACTTCCCTACCCCATCAAGGGCGCGCGCAGCAGCGTCGCGAGCGCGGTGAACGGTAACGAGACCGCTGTGGTCACGAATCTTTATGCGTCTGCGAAGGGACAACCTCCGAGCCTCGAGCTTTCGCTCGTCGACGGTACGGATCGACTCAGGTGGCAGACGGTTCTCGGCGAAAGCCCCGGAATCGGCCGCCCGGCCCTGGCGTGGGGGCCGGGCGGTCTGGCGGTCGCGTGGGCTCCAGACCCTGCCAACAGCGGACGTCGGATCTCGGGCGTCATTGAAGTGACCCGGGTCGATCCGACGAGCGGCACCCCAAGCTGGACGACGACTCTTCCACTCGGGTCGCCTGCGCAGGGGCTCGCGATCGTCTGGGACCGCGATGCGTACGCCGTCGCATGGATGGAGGCGAACGGCGACGTCGTGTTGACTCGCGTGTCCCCGAACGGAGCGGCGGCCGACGCGCGCGACCTCGCGCACGGCTGCGCGAGAGCCGCGAGTGAGCCGGCGCTCGGATCCAGTGTCGACACGCTCGCGGTCGCGTATCCAGTCTGCAGCACCGAGCAGCACGCGATTGCGGTCGCGCAGCCAGCCCTTTCAACGTGACTTTCTCCGTGATTCTTCGAGCACGCGCGCGGTCGAGATATGCGTCTCATCGGGAAAGCGCGTTCGCTTTGGGACTGGCTTC
>Ga0302279_10006803_pt1 | contig 11974 bp, 11 predicted proteins | sample III_Bog_N3_3_FD_194541 | JGI IMG/M metagenome (GOLD analysis project Ga0302279, IMG submission 194541) | Peat permafrost microbial communities from Stordalen Mire near Abisko, Sweden - III_Bog_N3_3 | ecosystem: Environmental > Terrestrial > Soil > Wetlands > Peat | place: Sweden: Abisko...
GCGCCGCACTCCGTGTTCTGCCGCTATTCGCGCATTTTGCGGAGAAGGCGGCATCGCCGCGACAATTTGCGGACTTGACCGCCAGCCTGTTTCGCGCGACCGCTTTGGCGCGGGTTGCGGGCACATATCCAACCCGCGCCAAAGAGTTAGCCGGCGCCGGCGCCGCCAACGCCGCCGCCGCCGCCAACGCCGCCGCCAACGCCGCCGCCAACGCCGCCGCCGCCGACGCCGCCGCCGCCGCCGACGCCGCCGCCGCCGCCGCCAACGCCTACGCCGCCGCCGCCTACGCCGCCGCCGACGCCGCCGACGCCGCCGACGCCGCCGACGCCGCCGACGCCGCTTGGGCGAATCTTAGCGAGGACGTGGGCATTTTCGAGCGGCGGGGCATGCCGGGTCTGGTTTCCACCCCGCTCTGGTCGGTCACGCGACTGGCTTGGGCGGCCGAAGCGTGGGCGGCGCTGCAATCCGCTTTGCCCAAGGGCGAAGACTGGGACGTTTGGACGGTTTGGTACGAGGATCGGCTAGCCGGGCGCAGCGACAACGAAGCCCGCGAACTCGTCTTTGCCACGGTTCGTCTCGACGTCTGGGAAAAGGGATCGAAAGCGGCCAACGCCTGGATTCGGACGGAACTGAACAAGCTTCGGCTCGTCCCATTCGCAAACCGACCCTCGGCGATCGAACCGGAAATCAATGCCGCCGGCAAGCTCGACGTCGCGAGGCGGCCTTCGGCGCTTGCCTACCCCAACAATCGCAGCGAACGCGATCGCCTCGCGCTGCAGTCCTTCTGCCAGACTCAGGCTTCACGATTGCTCGAAGAGTTGCGCGCGCGGAAATTCGGTAACTTCCGCGACGCGGACTTCGCCGATCTGCTGGCCTATTACCGGGCCGATCTTCCGGCCGAGGGCCGCGAAGGAACCTTCCTGCTCGCCGACGCGCAAGCGGCCGAGCTGCGCGATCTCGCGGATGAACTGGCGGCGATCCTACCGACTCGCTTCGCGCGCCGCCTCGGGGATTTGCTGTCGAAGCACGACGAGTTGCGCGTCTATTACGTCGAGATCGCAGATGTCGACAAAGCGGCCGCCCAATCGAAACCGCTGAACCCACCGCCACCCGCGCCGTTGATCCAATTGCAAAAGGCGCTGGAAGACGCCTCGCCTGGGGCTGTGACGCCGGAACTCGTCGAACAGGCGCGGCAAGTCTTGCGGGCGGCGCCGGCCATCGAACTCGACGAAGAGGATCGCCGTCGGGCGGCGGCGCCGGACACAGTGCATCCGCCGGCCCGGCCTGCCGGCGCGCCCGGAGCCCGGCAGCTACACGCCTACAATGTCATGGCGCTGCTGGCGAAGCTCAATGCGTTGAAGGACGGCATCGCAATGGTCGGCGGCCTGCACAACGTCGACAAACTCGTCAGCGAGGACATTCCAGCGCTTATCTCCGAGATCCTGAAGCACTGGCCGCTTTGAGAATTGCGACCGCGAATCGATTGAGCGGAAACCATGATATGATTGCCACTCGCGACGCCATCACGAGCAACTGAGCGCTCCAGGACCCTTTTCCATGCCGACGCCCCTCTTCAGCGACCCCGAAGCGCTCGCGCGGCTTTGCCGTCAACATCGCATTCGGCGCCTATCGCTCTTCGGCTCCACCCTGAAAGGCCTCGCTCGCGAGGACAGCGACGTCGACTTGCTGGTCGAGTTCGAGCCCGGCGCCAAACCCGGACTGCTGGGCCTATCGCAAATCGAGCTGGACCTTTCGCAATTGCTCGGCGGCCGCAAAGTGGACTTGCGGACCGCCGAAGATCTTAGCATTCGCTTCCGCGACGAGGTCGTGGGAATGGCGGCGCCACAATATGCGGCGTGAAGACGAGATTCGCATCGGGCATATTCTGGACGCGTCGGATATCGTTAGGAGAATCGCAGAAATAACTGCTCCATTTCCGTCATGGCCGGGCTTGTCCCGGCCATCCACGTCGTGGATCATCAATACTTTAGTGTATTACCGTAACCTGATCCAGCGCCGTGGCGAATTCTATGCAAACCATCCGATTTACTTAAACTGAACGACGTGGATGGCCGGGACAAGCCCGGCCATGACGAAGCCGGCCGATTCATTTATTCTTGAGCGTCTCCTTACCATTGGCGACAGAAGCGTTGGCTTGAACAAAATCCTTGCACGATAACTTCATCGGGCCGTGCTGAAAGGCTCGCGCAAAGACTCTACGCAAGGGCGTAGGGGCGGTCGGTGACAGCGCGTTTGCGGCATCTTCGATCAGCAGATGGAACAACGCGTAATATGCCGTCGAAACCGCGCGCCGTAAACTTGCTTGCTTAGGCCGTCGTCGCTCTTTCCTTGCAAGTAAATCGGCTTGATCGAGAAGGTCGCGCGGAAGGGTCAAAGACCTACTCGGCTTTTATTTCGACATAGGGCCAACGCTTAAATTCTGACTTGATGACTGCCGCGCGAAGCGTTTCCGCGGCTCGGTTCAGCTCGGCGATTTTCGTTTTCGACGGGCTGACGTCCGCGCTTGCGTGAATCGTGATCCAAACCGCCAGGGCGTTGTCGGAATCCTCGCAGAAGCGAAAATCGATTTTTCTGATAGTTTCCGTTAGTGGCGCCAAGCGCTGCAACTGGGAAAAAAAACGAGCTTCCTCGCCTGTGGCTGCGCCCCGATACGGGCGTTCGGTGATGTCTGTTTCCGGCATAGATCTAGCTTACTCGCTTGCGCGGATTTCTCAATTCCTGCGCGGATGTTTTCGCGCATTCCTTGTCCCCCGCCGCCACGATCTGACTCAGGGGCGCGAGCAGCCGTTTGAAGCGGGGCCGCTTCGGCAGACGGCCCTCTGCCCGCGTCGCCGCGCTATGATGCGGGCGTCAAACCTTCACCCACTTGCCATTTCCCCGCGACGATTCCACCGCCGCCTCGACGAACGCCAGACCCTTGATCCCGTCCTCGATCGTCGGGAACTGCACGCCTTCGGGAACTTTGTCGCCCGTCCGCGCGGCGCGGATCGCGTGGGCGACTTCCGAATAGATGTTGGCGAAGCCTTCGAGATAGCCCTCGGGGTGGCCTGCGGGCACGCGGGTCACGCGGGCCGCGGCTTCGCCGGAGCCCGGTCCGCCGCGGGTGATGGTGCGCGTCGATTCGCCGAACGGCGAGTAGAACAGCTCGTTGGGATTGGTCTGCACCCAGCGGATGCCGCCCTTGGTCCCGTAGACGCGCAAAGTCAGGCCGTTCTCGTTGCCGGGCGCCACCTGACTGACCCAGAGGCTTCCGCGCGCGCCGTTCTTGTAGCGCAGCATCATCTGCACGTTGTCGTCGAGCGCGCGGCCTTCGCCGAAGCTGGAGAGATCGGCGGCGAGTTCCAGAAGTTCGAGGCCGGAGACGTAGTCGGCGAGGTTGTAGGCGTGGGTGCCGATGTCGCCGAGCGCGCCGCCGGCGCCGGAGCGCTTGGGATCGGTGCGCCATTCCGCCTGCTTGTTGCCGGTCTTTTCCGTCGCCACTGTCAGCCAATCCTGGGGATATTCGACCTGGACGAGGCGCAATTCGCCGAGTTCGCCGTCCTGCGCCATTTCGCGGGCGCGACGCACCAGGGGATAGCCGGTGTAATTGTGGGTGAGCGCGAAAATCCGGCCCGACGCTTTTACCGCGGCGGCCATTTCGCGGCCTTCGGCCAGCGACAGCGCCAGCGGCTTGTCGCAGATCACGTGGATGCCGGCGTTCAGGAACGCCAGCGTCGGTCCGATATGAGCGTGATTCGGCGTGACGATCGCCACCGCCTCGACGCCGTCGGCCCGCGCCGCCTCGGCTTTCGCCATCGACTGGTAATCGTCGTAGCTGCGATCCGGCGCCAGCCCCAGGGCTTCGCCCGAGCGGCGCGCCTTTTCCGGCGTCGAGGACAGAGCGCCGGCGACGAGGTCATAATGGCCGTCCATACGCGCCGCGAGACGATGCACGGCGCCGATGAACGCGCCCTCGCCGCCCCCGATCATGCCCAGCCTGATCTTTCCGCCTTTTACGGAATCGCCACGGCCTTCAATCGCCATTGTCACTTTCCTCCCAGCCCGAAGGGGCGCCAATCGAAGACGCAACCCCGAATTCATCTTTTTGTCGCGCTCGTCGTGCGAATTCGTCAAGCGAATAAGCGTGGCTTGCCGCCCGCGCCATCGACCTTTATAGGCCAGCCGCCAATGGTGACAAGGAGCCCTAACGGGCATGGGGCAGCAAGTCACGGAACGCCGGCCCGGTCCAGACCCGGCCGCAGGGCCGATCGCGCGTTGGGCGGTATGGGCGCAGCAGCGTCGCGTCGTTTTGAGGCGGGTCGGGCTCGCCTTCAGCTTGATGATCATCGCCGGCTCGACCCTCATTTTCGGCCGGACGCTGATCGGCATCGATCCACATCGATTCGAGGCCGCTTTCGCCGCGACCGGGCTCGACCAGATCGTCATGGCCTTCGGGCTCGCCTGCGTCAGCTATACCGCCCTGACCGGCTACGATGGGTTGGCGCTGCGCCATCTCCACATCAAAGTGCCCTATCGGCTCACCGCGCTCGCCTCGTTCACCAGCTATGCGATTTCGTTCACGCTCGGCTTTCCGCTGGTGACCGGCGGCGCGGTGCGCTTCTGGCTCTACAACACGGCGGGCCTCAGCGCCGGCAAGGTGGCGAGCCTGACCATCGTCGCGGGCGTCACCTTCTGGCTCGGCATGGGCATGGTGCTCGCCATCGGCTTCATCGCCGACACCGCCGAGATCGGCGAGATCAACCATCTCGCCGATATCGTCAATCAGGCGTTCGGGTTCGGGCTGTTCGGCGTGCTGATCGCCTATATCGTTTGGGTGATGCGGATGCGGCGGCGCGGGCGGGGCGTGTTCCTGGGCCTCAAGCTGCCGGGGCCGTTTCTGACGCTCGGCCAGACCGCGCTCGGCGTCATCGACGTCTGCGCCGCCTCGGGCGTGCTGTATGTGCTGCTGCCCAAGGGCCACGCGCTCGGGTTTTCCGCCTTCGCGGCGCTGTATTCGTTCGCCTCGATGCTGGGCATCGCCAGCCATTCGCCCGGGGGCCTGGGCGTTTTCGAGGCGACGATGCTGAAGGGCGTCGGCGGCTCGAGCGATCAATTGCTGGCCTCGCTACTGTTGTTCCGCGTCATCTATTATCTGATCCCGTTCCTGCTCGCGCTCGCCATGCTCGGCGCCAACGAGGCGATTCGCCGCTGGCGGTCGCTGCGCGACGAGATGTCCAGGACCGAGCTGGACGACGAGGACTGAGTCGGGCGGTGTCCATTCGGCGACAAGGTCAAGGGGGCCGCTGACGATGGCGATCAACGATCGCGACGGGCGTGAACTCATCGCGCAGGTGCGCTCGCCGTTCGCCGCCAAGCTGATTGGCGCGATGCCGGAACCGGCGCTGCTCGTCGATTCGGAGGTGCGCGCCCTGGTCGCCAACGCGCCGGCGCGGGGCCTGCTGCCGGGCCTGAGGCTCGGCGAACCGTTGGTGCTGTCGCTTCGCTCGCCCGACGTCATCGACGCCATCCGGCGCGTCGCCGCCTCTGGCGAAGCCGAGACCGCGCATTGGAGCGAGCGTGTGCCGATCGAACGGCTGTTCGAAGTCTCCGTCGCGCCGCTGGCGACCGATTCAGGCCAAACCGTCGCGACCCTGGTCACCCTTCGCGACCTCACCGAATCGCGCCGCGTCGAGCGGATGCGCGCCGACTTCATCGCCAACGCCAGCCACGAGTTGCGCACGCCGCTGGCCTCGCTGCTCGGCTTCGTCGAAACCCTGCAAGGCTCGGCGCAGAGCGACGCGCGCGCGCGGGAAAAATTCCTGAGGATCATGCGCGAGCAAGGGCGGCGCATGGCGCGGCTGATCGACGATCTGCTTTCGCTTTCCCGCATCGAGCAGAAGCAGCATTTGAAGCCCGACGCGGCCGTGGATCTCGGGCAGGCGGCGCGGCATGTCGTCGACACGCTGGCGCCGCTCGCCAAGGAAATGGGCGTCGAAATCCTTTTGAACGCGGAGGATTCCGTCATCGTCACCGGCGATCGCGACGAACTGGTCCGGGTCGCGGAAAATCTGATCGAGAACGCGATCAAATATGGCGGCAGGGGCGACGGGCGTTCCGGCGAACGCGTCGAGGTGAGCATCGGACAGAACGCCAAGGACGGCTTCCTTTCGGTCAAGGATTTCGGCCGCGGCATCGCGCCCGAGCACCTGCCCCGGCTGACCGAGCGATTCTATCGCATCGACCCCGGACAGAGCCGCGCCAAGAACGGCACCGGTCTCGGTCTGGCGCTGGTCAAGCACATCCTGGCCCGCCACCGCGGGCGTCTGGCCATCACCAGCCGACTGGATCAGGGCTCGACCTTCACCGCTTACGCGCCGCTGCGCGGCCCCAAACCCAAATGAGCGCCATCGACGTCATTAACGCTATATATTTCAATATGATAGCCTGTCATCAGGGCGTCATCGCAGCTTCATATAAGGCGCCGCATCCGAGGCTATAAGGGCCCGGCCCCGCCGGTCGCGCATGCTGCGCCAAGCGGCGACGAGGGCCCCGTAAAGTTCCAGGACCTCCCTCGAGGTCTTTTGACGAAAGGCGTCACATGTTCTCCAGGTTCTTCCTCGGCGCGACCGTGATTGCGGTCAGCGCGTCCTGCGCATATGCCGGCGACATTTCCGGCGCGGGCGCCACCTTCCCGTTCCCGATCTACGCCAAATGGGCGGATTCCTATAAGAAAGAGACCGGCGACGGCCTCAACTATCAGTCGATTGGCTCGGGCGCCGGCATCAAGCAGATCAAGGCCAAGACGGTGACCTTCGGCGCCACCGACGCGCCGCTGAAGGCCGCCGAACTCGAAGCCGCAGGCCTCGAGCAATGGCCGATGGTGATGGGCGGCATCGTCCCGGTCATCAACATCGACGGCGTCAAGTCCGGCGAAATCGTCATCGACGGCCCGACCCTGGCGCAGATTTTTCTGGGCGCGATCACCAACTGGAACGATGCCGCGATCCAGAAACTGAACCCGAAGGTCAAACTCCCCGACCTCGCCATCGCCGTCGTGCACCGCGCAGACGGCTCGGGCACCACCTTCAACTTCACGGACTATCTGTCGAAGGTTTCGCCAGACTGGAATTCGAAGATCGGCGAGGCGACCTCGGTCGAATGGCCGGTGGGCATCGGCGCCAAGGGCAACGACGGCGTCGCCAACAATGTCGCCGGAACCCCCGGCGCCATCGGCTATGTCGAATACGCCTACGCCAAGCAGAACAAGCTGACCTACGCCGACATGATCAATCAGGCCGGCAAGGTCGTCGCGCCGACAGTCGAAGCCTTCCAGGCCGCCGCCGCCAACGCCGACTGGGCGCATGCGCCGGGCTTCTATGTGATCCTGTCCAACCAACCCGGCGACCAGTCCTGGCCGCTGACCGCCGCGACCTTCATCCTGATGTACAAGAAGCCGGCGAACGTGACGGAGTCCAATGAGGCGCTGAAATTCTTCACCTACGCCTACGACAAGGGCGCGGACATGGCGAAGGCGCTCGACTACATCCCGATGCCTGATCCCGTGATCGCGCAGGTCAAGGCCGCCTGGGCGAAGGACATCGAACAGAAGTAAACCACGACCGCCGCATTGCTCCTTCCCCCTGTTGGGGGAGGGACCCTGAGTAACGGAGCGCGTATGACCGCATCTGCCCTCGAAAGCATCGACCTCGTCAGGGACCCGGCAAAAGACCGGGCGCGCGCCCTCGGCCGCTTCAAGCTCGCCGACGCCAGTTTTCGCGTCATGACGCTCGGCGCCGCGCTCGTCGTGTTGCTGTTGCTGCTCGGCGTCGCCGTCTCGCTGTTCATCGGCGCGTGGCCGGCGTTCCACGCCTTTGGGTTCGACTTTCTGCTCAACGATTCCTGGAGCCCGCCCAAGGAGCGGTTTGGCGCTGCGGCGGCGATTTACGGCACGGTCGTCACTTCCGTCATCGCCATGGTGATCGGCGTTCCCATCGGCCTCGGCATCGCGGTGTTCCTCACCGAACTCTGCCCGCCGGCCTTGCGCCGGCCGATCGGCATCGCCATCGAGTTGCTCGCCGGCATCCCGTCGATCATCTACGGCATTTGGGGCGTCTATTATCTGAAGCCGTTCATGCAGGCCTACGTCGAACCGGCGCTCATCGCCACTTTGGGCCGCATTCCCGGCTTCGGCCTGCTTTTCAAGGGCCCGCCGCTCGGCTACGGCGTGCTCACCGCCGGCCTCGTGCTGGCGATCATGATCCTGCCGTTCGTCACGGCGATAGCGCGCGACGTGTTCGAGACCGTGCCGGCGGTGCTGAAGGAAGCGGCTTACGGCGTGGGCGCGACGACGTTCGAGGTCGTCGGCGGGATCGTCATCCCCTATACGCAAGTCGGCGTCATCGGCGGAATCATGCTGGCGCTCGGCCGGGCGCTCGGCGAGACGATGGCGGTGACCTTCGTCATCGGCAACGCCACCCACATCATGCCGTCGCTGCTGGCGCAGGGCACGACGATTTCGGCGATGATCGCCAATCAATTCGCCGACGCCGACCCCGGCCTGTTCACCTCGTCGCTGCTGGCGCTCGGCTTCATCCTGTTCGTCATCACCTTCATCGTATTGGCCCTGGCGCGCTGGATGCTGTCGCGCCTCGAGACGAAAGCTGGACGCTGATGAACCCGCTGAACCCGCTCTATCCCGGGCGCCGCAGGCGCAATGTCGCCTGGACCGTGCTGGCCTATTTGGCGACGGCCTTCGGCTTGCTCTGGTTGGCGCTGATCCTCGGCGCGCTGATCTGGAATGGAATCGGCGGCCTGTCGATCGATGTGTTCACCAAGATGACCGCCCCCCCCGGCGTCGTCGGCGGCCTGCTCAACTCGATTCTGGGCAGCTTGATGATGACGATCCTCGGGCTCGTCGTCGCCGCGCCGCTCGGCATTCTCGCCGGCACCTATCTCGCCGAATACGGCCGCTACGCCAAGCTTTCGCATGTGGTGCGCTTCATCAACGACATCCTGCTCAGCGCGCCCTCGATCGTCGTCGGCCTGTTCGTCTATCAGTTCTGCGTCGTGCCGTTCGGCCATTTCTCGGCGATCGCCGGCGCCATCTCGCTCGCCGTGATCGCGACGCCGATCATCGTGCGCACCACCGAGGACATGCTGAACCTGGTGCCCAACACTTTGCGCGAGGCCGCCTCGGCGCTCGGCATGCCGCGCTCGTTGGTGATCAGGCAGGTCGCCTACAAGGCGGTGCGATCGGGTCTGATTACCGGCATCCTGCTCGCGGTGGCGCGCATGACCGGCGAGACCGCGCCCTTGATCTTCACGGCGCTCGGCAATTCGCTGTTCACGCTCGACCCGACCGGACCGATGTCGAGCCTGCCGCTCATCATCTACGAATTCGCCAGAAGCCCCTACCCAGAGCAACAGAAGCTCGCCTGGACGGGCGCGCTGATCGTGACGGCGGCGGTGCTGACCCTCAGCATTCTCGCCCGCACCCTTTCCGCGCGCGGAGGCAACAACAAATGACCGTAGTTCTCTCGACCAGCGAGCCGCGTATGATCCCGCCCACCCAAACCAGCGTCACGCCCGTCGCCGACACCTCCAAGGCCAAGGGCGTTGCCGAGAAGCCGAGGGACAAACTGGTCGTCCGCGGCCTCAACTTCTACTATGGGGAGACGCGCGCCCTGAAGGACGTGACGCTGTCGCTGCGCGAGAAGAAGGTCACGGCCTTCATCGGCCCCTCGGGTTGCGGCAAGTCGACCCTGCTGCGCGTGCTCAACCGCATGTACGACCTCTATCCCAACCAACGCGCCGAGGGCGAAGTGCGGCTCGACGGCGAGGATTTGCTGGCGCGCGATCTCGACCTCAACTTGCTCCGGGCGCGCGTCGGAATGGTGTTCCAGAAGCCGACGCCGTTTCCGATGTCGATCTACGACAACATCGCCTTCGGCATCCGGCTCTACGAGAAGTTGCCGAAAGCGGAGCTCGACGCGCGCGTCGAAGCCGCGCTGAAACGCGCCGCGCTCTGGACCGAAGTGAAGGACAAGCTCGCCGCCAGCGGACTCGGCCTTTCCGGCGGTCAGCAGCAGCGGCTGTGCATCGCGCGCAGCGTCGCGATCAGCCCGGAGGTGATCCTGTTCGACGAGCCCTGCTCGGCGCTCGATCCGATCTCGACCGCCAAGATCGAGGAACTGATCGACGAACTCGCCGAGGATTACACGATCGCCATCGTCACCCATTCGATGCAGCAGGCGGCGCGCGTCTCGCAATACACCGCCTTCATGTATCTGGGCGAGATGATCGAATTCGACGACACCAACAAGGTGTTCACCGCGCCGCGCGACAAGCGCACGCAGGATTACGTTACCGGCCGTTTCGGCTGACCGCGAAGGATTGTCATGGTGGACCATATCGTCAGATCCTACGACAAGGAACTGGAGGCGCTGGAGCGCCGCATCGCCGAAATGGGCGGGATCGCCGAGAAAATGGTGATCGAGGCCATGGACGCGCTGGCCAGCGGCGACGCCGCGCTGGCGCATCAGGTCGTCAACACCGATCCGCGCCTCGACGCTTTGCAGCGCGAAATCGAGGAGGCGGCGGTGCTCACCATCGCGCGCCGCCAACCGATGGCGATCGACCTGCGCGAGATCATCGGCGCGATCCGCGTCGCCGGCGATCTGGAGCGCGTCGGCGATCTCGCCAAGAACATCTCCAAGCGGTCGATCAAGATCGGCGCCGAAGCGCGCGTGCCGCGCGCCATCGTCGGCCTCAAACACATGAACGAGGTCGCCACCGAACTGATGAAGGACGTGCTAGACGCCTACGCGCAGCGCGATGTCGAGCGCGCCCACGCGGTGTGGGAGCGCGACGCCGAACTCGACGCGCTCGAGGATTCGGTGTTCCGCGATCTCCTTACCCACATGATGGAAGACCCGCGCAACATCTCCTATTGCGCGCATCTGCTGTTCTGCTCGAAGAACATCGAGCGCATCGGCGACCACGCCACCAACATCGCCGAGACCGTGTTCTATCTGGTGACCGGCGAGACGCTGCCGTCCGAGCGTCCCAAGGGCCGCAACGACTACGACGTCGATGACGACGCGAGCGCGCGGCCGTGAGCGACATCCGCCGCGAATCCAATCGTTCCCCCGGCGCCCAGCCGCGGATTCTGGTGGTCGAGGACGAGGCCGATCTCGCGCTGCTGCTCACCTACAATCTCGAGGCCGAAGGCTACGCGGCCGAAAGCGTCGAGCGCGGCGACGAGGCCGAATTGCGGCTGGCGGAATCCCCGCCCGATCTGGTCATTCTCGATTGGATGCTGCCCGGCGTTTCCGGCCTGGAAATCTGCCGGCGCCTGCGAGCGCGCGAGTCGACGCGCACCCTGCCGGTGATCATGCTCACCGCGCGCGGCGAGGAGGTCGAGCGCATCCGCGGCCTGTCCGTCGGCGCCGACGATTATGTCGTCAAGCCGTTTTCGGTGCCGGAACTGATGGCGCGGGTGCGCGCGTTGCTGCGCCGCAGCCGGCCCGAGCGCATCGCCGACAAACTCGTAGCCGGCGATCTCGACCTCGACCGCGAAACCCGCCGCGTGCGCCGCGGCCTGCGCGACGTCCACCTGGGGCCCACCGAGTTCCGCCTGCTGGAATATCTTTTGGAACGCCCCGGCCGGGTGTTTTCGCGCTCGCAATTGCTCGACGGCGTCTGGGGCCAATCGGTGGAGATCGACGAACGCACCGTCGACGTCCACGTAGGGCGACTGCGCAAGGCGCTGACGCGAGGGCGGGAAAGAGATCCGATCCGCACCGTGCGCGGCACGGGGTATTCGTTTGATGAGACTTATGGGAGGGGGTGAGAGGCCTGATCCTGGCGTTTGGCTCCGTTCGCGAACGTCGCAAGAGGGCGGATAGCGGAATGGTGGCTTTTGGAGATGAGGTACCCATACGAGACATCCACAAGGCCGGCTCCGCGCAATGTC
>Ga0302279_10006806_pt1 | contig 11972 bp, 8 predicted proteins | sample III_Bog_N3_3_FD_194541 | JGI IMG/M metagenome (GOLD analysis project Ga0302279, IMG submission 194541) | Peat permafrost microbial communities from Stordalen Mire near Abisko, Sweden - III_Bog_N3_3 | ecosystem: Environmental > Terrestrial > Soil > Wetlands > Peat | place: Sweden: Abisko...
CCTCGCCCCCTCGCCGCCTCACCAAAGTTTGAACTACAATCACGTTCGCAGAACGCCGTTATCAGTATTCGTTCCCCATCGCGATAAACCCCCTATATAAATTTGACGAATTTGACTTCATGTCCGCCTGAAATGGGCAATTTTTGAAATTACATAAACTTCTTGCTGAATAGCACCGTTCATCGAACGGTGAAATCGGTATTAATATTGACATACTAAAATCAATTCAGACAAAGAGCCCGCACTTATTTCCGTCTTTGTGCGCCAGAGCCAAGGCGGACTTCGAAGCGTGACGGAGGATCGTCAACAGACGTCAGCCCAAAAAGGGCGATTTTTTAGTGAGGGATAGATCAATGCAAAAATTCAAACTGATGTCCGGCGCCGCGTTGGCGATCGCTGGGCTCGTCCCGGCATGGGGTGCGCATGCACAGACAGCGCCGGCCAATAACGCCATTCAGGAAGTGATCGTCACGGCCACCAAGACCGGCGCCACGAACCTGCAAAAAACCGCCGTCGTCGTCGACGCGATCACCGGCAACGACTTGGTCAGGGACGACATCAAGAATCTGAAGGATCTGGGTACCGAAGTGCCGGCCCTTAAGATCTCCACCAATAACGTCAACGCCCAAATCTACATCCGCGGCGTCGGAGGCTATCAAAATAACGAATCCGACGTGTCCGTCTATCTGGACGGCGTCTACGTCTCCCGGGTCATCTCGGTCCTGCAGACAGAATTCAACGATCTCGACCGGATCGAGGTGCTCGAAGGGCCGCAAGGCACGATCTACGGCCGCAATTCGGTCGGGGGCGCGATCGACTACATCTCAAAGGTTCCGCCCAAAACCTTCACGTTCCAGGACACGCTGAACGTCGGCAATTATTCCCTGCTCGATGAATCGGTCTCGGTGGGCGGGCCCCTAGCCGACAACATTCAGGGCACCCTGGCGTTCAGTCATGTTCAGCACGATGGCTATCTGCACAACGTGGTGCCGGGCGTCGGCAATCCCGACGCCGCCAACCGGACAGGTCTGAAAGGCCAAGTGCGTTGGGAGGCCACGGCCAACATCACCGACACGGTGCGCGCGGACTACTTCTATACTCACGAGAACTGGGCCACCAACGACACGCTGCTCGAACCGACGACGACGGTTTCGCCGACCTTCCTCGCCCCGATCGCCAACTCGATCATCGGCAACTATCATGACGTCGCCGTTGATACGATGCCGGTGGAAAACTTCATCGGCTACGGTCTCAGCAACGAACTGGACTGGAAGCTCAACAATCAATTGACCTTGAAGTCCGTCAGCGCCCTGCGGACTGCCCAAGACTATAACTACCAGGACCTGGACGCGACCGAGGTCTCCTATAGCTACGGCTATTCCTTCGGCAAGGAATATCAGCTTAGCCAGGAATTCAACCTGATTAACGACTTCGGCGTCGTGTCGGGCGTGCTCGGTCTGTACTATTACGATGAAGGTCTCCGCTTCATCGGCGATACGTGGAACCCCGGCGGTGTGTCCGGCAGGCCCGTGTACACTTCGGGCAGCGAGACCTACCAGAACACCTTGATCCCCAGCCGGTCGGAAGCCGCCTTCTTCGAGGAAACCTATCACGTCACGCCGACGATCGGCCTGACGGTGGGCGGTCGCTACACGCAGGACTTCAAGGGGGTCAACACCTACAACACCAGCTACGTGTTCGCGCCGGGCTTGCCGATCAACCGCACTCTTCCGCCCTCGACGGCGCAGTTCACCTATCCCTTCGTGGCGGACGTGAACCAGGTCTCGAGCAAGTTCACGCCCAAGTTCGCCGCCAACTGGCAGGCCACGCCGAACGCCATGGTCTATGCCTCGGCGACCAACGGCTACAAGAGCGGGGGGCTGTCCTACACGGCCCGCAACCTGCAGGGCATTTCCTTCGGGCCGGAGAACCTCTGGGCCTATGAAATCGGGGCCAAGACCGACTGGTTCGATCACACTCTCAGGGTAAACGTGGCCGCGTTCCATTACGTCTGGCAGGGCCTGCAATTCAACTCCCTGATCGCGCCCCAGGTGTCCGCCGTGTCCAACGCAGGCGGCGCGACCCTGGACGGCCTGGAGTGGAATATCACCTCCAAGCCGGTGGACGGCCTTACGTTGAACTTCAACACCACCCTTTTGAATTCCGACTATACGGACTTCAAGAATTTCGCGCCTCAGGGCGGCTACAAGCTATTCTTCACCGGCGATCCGCGTTGGAACGCCGCCGCGGGCACCTACAACGCCACGGGCAACCAGCTCGTGAACGCGCCTCACGTGTCCCTGGCCCTCAGCGCCCAGAAGGATTTCGATCTGGCCGATGGCGCCGACCTGTTCGTGCGGGGCGAGTACCAGTACACCTCGCTCACATACTTCGATCCCACCAATGAGCCCGTCGGCAGCCGCCCGGCCTACAGCCTGGTCAACGCTTCCATCGGCTACAGCCCCGCGCACAGCCATTGGACGGTGGCTCTGTGGGGTAAGAACCTGGGCGACACCCAGTACATCAACGGGATCAACGCCGCGTCCATCATCACCGCGCCGGTGGGCGATCCTAGAACCTTCGGCGTTCGCATAAACTATACCTATTGATCTACTCGCGCCCGCATCGGTTCTGAGCCGATGCGGGCGCCGCGCCGCGCCCAATTTGCGCGCTATCCCTGGAATCGCCGACGACGCGCGTAATCGCTCGGCGACCCTCGCGCCCAACTATCCACAGCCAAACCCATGGCGCAGCTGCAAATTTGTCCGTGTTCGGCCTCCCTGAGAGGGCGACTCACTTTATGGCCATTAACGGTCGATTAAGGTTGGTGGCTTTTCATTAACCGTATCCGGCAAAAGGATGCCCGGCGGGCGGTCGCCGGGCTGCGTTCGTAAGGAACGGGGTCCAATGGCTATTCATCTGTCTGCGCCACGCACAACCGAGCTCAAGCCTCGCATCGTCGTTTTCGGCGTGGGCGGAGCCGGCGGCAATGCGGTCAACAACATGATCGAGGCGGGGCTGGAGGGTGTGGAATTCGTCGTCGCCAACACCGACGCCCAGCAACTGCAGTTCTCCAAGACCGACCAGCGCATCCAGCTGGGCGCCACCACAACCCAGGGCCTGGGCGCAGGAGCCCACCCCGAGGTCGGCATGTCGGCCGCCGAAGAATCCAATCTCGAGATCGGTGAGCACCTGGACGGGGCTCACATGGTGTTCATCACCGCGGGCATGGGCGGCGGCACGGGCACGGGCGCGGCGCCGATCATCGCCAAGTGCGCGCGCGAACGCGGCATCCTGACCGTGGGGGTGGTGACCAAACCGTTCCAGTTCGAAGGGCGCCATCGCATGCGCCTGGCTGACGCGGGCATCGCCGAGCTACAGCGCTACGTCGACACCCTCATCGTCATTCCAAACCAGAATCTGTTCCGCATCGCCAACGAGAAGACCACCTTCGCCGAGGCCTTCGGCATGGCCGACCAGGTGTTGCACTCGGGCGTACGTTCCATCACCGACCTGATGGTGCTGCCCGGGCTGATCAATCTCGATTTCGCCGACGTGCGCACGGTGATGACCGAGATGGGCAAGGCGATGATGGGCACGGGCGAAGCCATGGGCGAGGATCGCGCGCTGATGGCCGCCCAAAACGCCATCGCCAATCCCCTGCTGGACGAGGTCTCGCTCAAAGGCGCGAAGGCCGTGCTGGTTAATGTAACCGGCGGTCTGGATATGACCCTGCTTGAAGTTGACGAGGCGGCCAACGCCATTTCGGCGGAAGTAGACCCTGACGCCAATATCATCTTCGGCGCGGCCTTCGACCCCGCGCTGGACGGCATGATCCGCGTGTCCGTGGTGGCGACTGGCATGGACGGCTCGGCCATTCAGGCAATCGAACCCAAGCCGGTCCGCGTCGCCGCGCCGGCGTCCCCGCCGCGTCGGCTCGATGAGACCCTGGCCCAGCGTACTGTGACTCCGGACCTCCGGCCGGCCGCCGCCGGGACCTTCCAACCCGAGCCCATCGCCGAGCCGCTCCGCGCCGCCGCGCGCGTTGAGCCAGCGCCGATAGCTGAGCCGGAGTGGAGCCTGCAGCCCTCGCCGCGCGAGAGCACGCGCACCGCCGCCCAGGCGCAGCCGAATCTGATCGACGACGCGGAGCCAGAACTCTACTTCGAGGAGCCCGCGCTTCGTCTTCAGGGCGCCGCCGATACGCGCCGCGAGCCTCCAATCACGGCCCCCCGCGGCTATGGCCGCGCCGAATCCCCGAAGAGCGATAGCGACGAACCGCTGTTCCCCGCCGCGCCAGCCGGCGAGGAACGCCGGGCCAAGGTCGGCATCATGAGCCTCTTCGGCGGCCGGCGCCGTCACGAGGAGTCCTATCCGGAACCCCGCGTTACGATTCCTCAAGCGCGCTCCACCTCTTCGGCCCAGGCTGTCGAGGAGGAGAAGATCGACGAAGGCGAGGATCTGGAAATCCCATCTTTCCTGCGTCGACTGGCCAACTGAGCAACCGTCGCAATATCGCCAAATTCGTCATAATTGCCGAGCACTTAAGCGCGAAACATTCCGTAACAGGAAGTGTTTTGCTGCACCGCAAACCCTCGCTTACAGAAAAGCTGGGCGTTAACGTCGGCCTTGCGAAGGTCGGCGCATTTGCGGGAAAGGGCCATCGGCCTTGTCAGAGTTCTACCAGCACACCTTAGCGGGTTCAGCGATCTGCGCCGGCGTGGGACTTCATTCCGGACAACATGTTCGCCTTTCCATTCGTCCGGCTCCGGCCGGATCGGGCATCGTGTTCGTGCGCACGGACCTGGACGGCGACAATCGCGTCCACGCGGCGACCGAGGCGGTCGTCCAGGCGCGACTTTGCACCGTCATCGCCAACGAGTCCGGCGTCACCGTGGCCACCATCGAACATCTGATGGCCGCACTGGCCGCCCTCAGCATTGACAACGCGGTGATCGAACTGGACGGTCCGGAACTGCCGATCATGGACGGCTCGGCCCTGCCCTTCGTTCAGCTGCTGGACCGCGCGGGCCGCCGTCGGCAGGACGCCGAACGCCACTACATCGAAATTCTCGACACCATCGAGATTTTTGACGGCGACAAATACGCCAGCCTGTCCCCGGCGGACCGCTTTGAAATGGCCTTCGAGATCGAGTTTCCCACGGCCCTGATCGGCCGTCAGCGGGTGGAGCTGGCGGTTGATGAAGATAGCTTCCGCTCCGAACTGGCCGATTGCCGCACCTTTGGTTTCGCTGCCGAGGTCGAGGCCTTGCGGGCGGTGGGCCTGGCCCGAGGCGGCTCGCTGGAAAACGCGGTGGTGATTGACGGAGATCGTCTGCTCAATCCAGAGGGCCTGCGTAGGCCCGACGAATTCGTGCGACACAAGGCGCTGGACGCGGTGGGCGATCTGTACACCCTGGGCGCGCCGATCATCGGCCGGTTCGAGGGCGTGAGGGCCGGTCACGCCCTAAACAATCTGGTGGCGCGGGCCCTACTGAACCAGCCCGAGGCGTGGCGCATGCGCCCCTTCGCCGAGGGTCTGGCGCGGGCCGTCTAATTTTTGCCGCGCGGATTGCAATTCGCCGCGTTTGCTCCGGACGCTCGCTGGTGTAGAACCCATCGACGAAAGACCGCCTGAAGGCCTTGCCCGAATGGTGCTTTTCCCTGCAATGACGCGAGGCGCCGTGCTCAGCCGTTTTCGTTCCCCGATCCTCGTCGGCCTGACCGCCCTGGCCTGCGCAGCCGCCCTGTCCGGCTGTGGCAAGAAGAAGCCCAACCTGGCCGAAAATGATCGCCCGGTGGAGCTGATCTACAATACCGGCGCTGCTCAGCTGGACACTCATCACTGGTCCGACGCGGTGGGGTACTTCCACGAGGTCGAGCAGCAGTTCCCCTATTCGGAATGGGCGCGGCGCGCGGTGCTGATGACCGCGTACGCCCATTATCAGGCCAATGATTACGAATCCGCGGTGGGCGACGCGGACCGGTTCATCTCCCTGTATCCCGGCAACAGCTCGGCGGTTTACGCCTATTACCTGAAGGCCATCTGCTACTTCGAACAGATCACCGACGTGGGCCGCGACCAGGCTACCACTGAACAGGCCCTGTCCACCCTGCGTGAAGTCGTGCGCCGTTATCCATCCAGCCAATACGCGGTGGACGCCCGACTGAAGATCGATATGGTCAACGATCAGCTGGCCGGCAAGGAAATGAGCATTGGGCGCTGGTATCTGCGCCAGGGCGAGCCCTTGTCCGCCATCGGCCGGTTCAAGACCGTGATCGATCGCTACCAAACCACCAGCCACACGCCTGAGGCGCTTTACCGCCTGGTGGAGGCTAACCTGACGCTGGGTCTGTTCGACGAGGCCAAACGCAACGCCGCGGTGCTCGGTTACAACTATCCCGGCGATCCCTGGTACTCGGACGCCTACAACCTCATGAGCGGCAAGGGCCTGCGCCCGATCGTGGTCCCCACCTCACGCAAGCACGGCGTGGTGCTGCCAGCAATCCACTTCCCCAGGGTCCCCAACCTGCTCAAGGTTCCGACGCTTTAGGACCATCCTCCAGCGCCATTGAGCCCGGCCAGATTCGCGGCCATCCTAGGACCATGTTGATCGGCCTGGGCATTCGCGACGTCGTCCTCATCGAGGCGCTGGACCTGTCTATCGGGCCGGGCCTGACGGCCCTGACCGGCGAGACCGGCGCGGGCAAGTCGATCATTCTGGACGCCCTTGGCTTGGCGGTGGGCGCACGCGCCGAGGCGGGTCTGGTGCGGCACGGCCGCGGCCAAGCGACAGCGTCCGCCATATTTGCGCCGCCCAAGGGCCATCCCGTATGGGACCTGCTGGAGGAAAAGGGCCTGGCCTTCGAGCGCGACGAAGATTTGGTCCTGCGCCGACAGCTCAGCGCCGACGGCCGTTCGCGCGCCTTCGTCAACGATCAGGCGGTGGGCGTGGGCGTTCTGCGCGAGATCGGCGAGCTTCTGTTGGAAGTGCATGGCCAGCACGAGACCGTGGGCCTGCTTGACTGGCGCAACCACCGCCCCTTGCTGGACGCTTATGGCGGCTGCGGTTCGTTGGGCGAGGCGGTGACGCGGGCCTGGAGCGCTTGGCGCAAGGCGCTGAAAGCGGCGGAAGACCTGCGAGCGCAGACCGCCCAAGCCCTGGCCGAACGCGAGGAAATGTCCATGCGCCTAGCCGAGCTCGATCGGTTGGATCCAAAACCGGGCGAGGAGGAAGAACTGGCTGGCGAACGGGCCCTCCTGGGCGCGGCGGAAAAGGCCTTGGCCGATATCAATGCGGCGGGCGATGCGCTGGGCGGCGACGCCTTGTCGGGAAAGCTGGCCCAGGCGTTCCGGGCGCTGGAGAGGGCGCGCGAGCGGGCTATCCAGGCGGGGGCGAGCGAGCAGAGCGGGCCGGTGCAGAAGATCATCGCTGCCGCCGCCGCCGTGGACCGGGCGCTGTCGGAGGCGCAGGAGGCGACGGCCGCGGTGGACGCCGCCGGGCAGGCCCTTGAATTCGAGCCGGACCGGCTGGAGAAGACCGAGGAACGGCTGTTCGCCCTGCGCGCCCTCGCCCGCAAGCTGGGCACGCCAGTGGAGGCCCTCCCGGAAGAGCGGCGGCGCATCGCACAGGCCCTCCATGGCGTCGAGGACGCCGAGGCGGCGCAGGTCGCGGCCGACAAGGCGGCGAAGGCCGCACATTGGGCTTACCTAGAGGATGCCGCGGCCCTCAGTCGCGCGCGCGTGGCCGCGGGTGAGGATCTGGCCCTGGCGGTCAACGATGAGCTTCCCCCGCTGAAGCTGGAGAAGGCCAAATTCCGCGTGGCGGTGGAGCCCCTGCCCGAAGACCGCGCCGGGCCAAGCGGCCTGGACCGGGTGGAGTTCGAGATCTGCACCAACGTCGGCGCCCCGTTCGGACCGCTCGGCGCCATCGCCTCGGGCGGGGAGCTGGCGCGCCTCGCCCTGGCGCTGAAGGCGGCGCTCGCGACCCGCTCGGACCAGACCCAGCCACTGATGATCTTCGACGAAGTGGATCAGGGCGTAGGCGGGGCAGTGGCCGACGCAGTAGGGTTGCGCCTCAAGCGCCTGGCCAAGAACGCCCAGGTGCTGGTGGTCACCCACAGTCCCCAGGTGGCCGCCCGCGCCGAGGCCCACTGGCGCGTGACCAAGTCGGGAGGAGATCCCGTGCGCACGGCGGTGGACGTGCTGGACGCCCGGGCCCGCGAGGAGGAAATCGCGCGTATGCTCTCCGGCGCGGAGATCACCGAGGCGGCGAGAGCGGCGGCCAGGGCCTTGATGGATGCCTAAGCCGGTCGCCGACCTCACCGAATCCGAAGCCGCCGCCGAGCTCGAGACATTGGCCGACGAGTTGGCGGGGCATGACCTGCGCTATTATCAACAGGACGCGCCGACCATCTCCGACGCGGAATACGACGTCCTGAAACGGCGCAATACCGACATCGAGGCGCGCTTTCCGCATCTGATCCGCGAGAATTCCCCGAGCCTCAGAGTGGGCGCCGCGCGCGCCGCCGCCTTCTCCCCGGTGGAGCACGGCGTGCCCATGCTGTCGCTGGACAACGCCTTCACCGATGAGGAGGTGGTCGAGTTCGAGGCGCGGGTGCGGCGCTTCCTGATGCTGGGCGATCAGCCGCTTTACTTCACCGCCGAGCCCAAGATCGACGGCCTGAGCGCCTCCATCCGCTATGAGAAGGGGGTTCTGGCGCAAGGCGCCACGCGCGGCGATGGGCGGGTGGGCGAGGACGTCACGGCCAATCTGCGCACGGTGAAAAACATACCTCACCGCCTGCACAGCTCGGGCTGGCCCGACGTCATCGAGATCCGGGGCGAGGTTTATCTCGGCCACGCCGAGTTCGAGGCTCTGAATAATGCGGCCCAGGCGGCGGGCGATCGCACCTACGCCAATCCGCGCAACGCCGCCGCCGGCTCCCTGCGCCAGATTGATGCCGCCATTACCGCCGCGCGGCCGCTGAAGTTCTTCGCCTACGCCTGGGGCCTGATCAGCGCGCCGTTCGCCGACACCCAGTGGGAGGCGCTGCAGAAGCTAAAGGCCTGGGGCTTCGCCGTCACGCCGGAAGCCAGCCGCGTAGAGGGCGCTCAGGGCCTTCTAGGCGCCTACCGCGCCTTCGAGGCGCGCCGGCCGTCCATGGGCTATGACATCGACGGCATGGTCTGCAAGGTGGACCGGCTGGACTGGCAGGGAAGGCTGGGCTTTGTCTCACGCTCGCCGCGCTGGGCCATCGCGCACAAGTTCCCGGCCCAGCAGGCGCGCACCCTGCTCGAAGGCATTGATCTGCAGGTCGGCCGCACGGGCGCGATCACCCCCGTGGCGCGGCTCCAGCCCGTCACCGTTGGCGGCGTGGTGGTGCGCAACGCCACACTGCACAACGCAGACGAGATCGCCCGCAAGGACATCCGCATCGGCGACACGGTGATCATCCAGCGGGCGGGCGATGTGATCCCGCAGGTGCTGGGTCCCGCGCCCGACACCGAGCGCGGCCCACGCCCCTTCGCCTTCCCCGATCACTGCCCCTGCCCGCTGCATACGCCACTGGCGCGCGAGACCACGGCGGGCGGGGCCGAGACCGTGGTGCGCCGCTGCACCGGCGAGCTGGCCTGCCCGTTCCAGCGCATTGAGCACCTGAAGCACTTCGTCTCGCGCCGCGCCTTCGACATCGAGGGCCTGGGCGAAAAGCAGCTGCAGGCCTTCTTCGACGAGGGCTTGATCAAAGCGCCGGCCGATATCTTCCGCCTGGCGCGCAACGAACCCGCCCTGGCCTCCCTGCGCGAACGGGAGGGCTATGGCGAGACCTCGGTGCGCAACCTGGTGGCCGGCATCGAGGCGCGGCGCGCCATCGCGCTCGACCGCTTCATCTACGGCCTGGGCGTGCGCCACATCGGCGAGACCACCGCGGTCACCCTGGCGCGCGGCTACGGCTCCCTGACCGCCTTCCTCGCCGCCATGGATCAGGTGGCGGCGCGCGACGAGACCGCCAGCGCCGAGCTGGACGCCCTGGACCAGATCGGCGAGGCGGTGATCGAAGCCGCCGCCGCCTTCTTCGCTGAGGACCACAACCGCCGCATGGTGCAGGACCTGGCCGAGCAGCTGGACGTGCAGGATGCCGCCCAGCCCCGCGCCGACACGGCGGTGGCCGGCAAGACGGTGGTGTTCACCGGCGCCCTGGAGCGTCTGACCCGCGACGAGGCCAAGGCCCAGGCCGAGGCCCTGGGCGCGAAGGTAGCCTCGTCGGTGTCGAAGAAAACCGACCTGGTGGTGGCCGGTCCCGGCGCGGGCTCCAAGCTCAAGACAGCGGCGGAGCTCGGTATCCAGGTGCTGACCGAGGATGAGTGGCTGGCGCTGGTGGCCGTTCCCTAAAGACGGAATGACGCCATTCCGCCCCGCCGGCCGCTACCTCGGCAAGGTGTCGTACCCCGGCTTGGACGCAGTGGGTGTCGGCGGGTGGGTGGCTGTGCCCGTGGCCGACACAGGCGCTGCGCTGGCCAGACAGCTCAGCCGGAACGCCTTGGCCGCGTTGGGGGCGAGCTTACGCCGTTTGGCCTCGCTGGTGCAGTCTCGCGAACGCACGGTGCGGTCCTGCCCGCTGGGCGCGGTCAGGATGCGCGCCTGAGCCGTGCCCTGGTCCCTGGTCGGGCCGGCCGGCGCCAGAGCCCCTTGGCCGCAGGTCTTGAGGAACGTCTCGCGCGCGCCGCCCTGCAGCCCGCGCTTGTCGGCCTCGTCGGCGCAAGATCTGGACCGATCGTCCGTGGGGCCCGCAAGGGCCGCGCCGCACGAGACGGCGGCCAGAAAAGCAAAACTGCACGAAACCACAAAAGACTTCATCGCAGGCCTCCATGCTATCGATGACCGTCTCAGCGCCCGAGGCGAAAAGTCCGCCGCCGGGATTTTGTTCCGAACCGGCGGCGCGAGCGCTCGCGGCGGTGGCGCGAAGCCGCGCGCCGCCCCCTCCGCTCGCAATTGTCTTTCGCCCGTCACTCCGGACCGATAACCATGCGTCAGTGGCGTTTTTCCGGTTCGTCCCTCGCGGAGACACAGAACGATGGCCGTCACCACCGAACAGTTCGAGGCCATGCCGGCCATTCCCTACAGCCAGGCGCGCAACCTGCTGCGCACCGGCGACATCCTGCTGTTCCACGCCAAGAACTTCCCCGACGACGCCATCGAGCTCGCGACCCACAGCCTTTGGTGCCACGCAGGCTTCATCTGGCGCCTACCCGACGTGGACCGCCTCTTGCTGCTCGAAAGCGTGGACAAATACGGCGTGCGGGCCATGCCCCTTTCCACCCGCATCAACGGCGACGCGGCCCATCCCAAGCCCTATCCGGGCCAGCTTCTGGTGCTGCGGCACGCCGATTTCCCGGCTGAGCCGGACAACGAAAAGATCAAGGCGATGACCGGGTTCGCCCTGGACCGGCTGGGCTATCCCTATTCTCCCGCGGAACTGGCCGCCATCGCCGCGCGCATCGTCGCCGGCGTGGCGGGGCTGACCCTGCCCGGGCGGCTGGACCCCAAGAACGGCTACATCTGCTCGGAGTATGTCGCCAAGTGCTACGAAGCGCTGGGCATCGCCCTGGCCCCGGACCGCGAAGGCTTTATCGCACCGGCCGATATCGCCAATGACCCGGGTCTGACGCCCGTCTATTCGATTGTCCCCGACAAGGTCGCCCCGCCTGCGCCGGTTCGGGCCGTCGCCGAGCCATCGCCGACTTTGGCGGCGCCAGCGCCCGCTTCCGTCCGTGCGCGCTCACCGGGGCCGGTCGAGGCCGAACCGCGTGGAATGTCTTTGGGCAACCGCCTGCTACTGCTGATCGCGCTGGCGCTGGCCGCGGCGGCTGTGTTCGTGCTGCGACACTGAGAGCGAGCGGATTGCGGCAATTGGCGTCGCTATTGCAGCAACACGCACCTCCTGCCGCGTGTGATCCCCTTCCCCCGCAC
>Ga0302279_10006808_pt1 | contig 11969 bp, 10 predicted proteins | sample III_Bog_N3_3_FD_194541 | JGI IMG/M metagenome (GOLD analysis project Ga0302279, IMG submission 194541) | Peat permafrost microbial communities from Stordalen Mire near Abisko, Sweden - III_Bog_N3_3 | ecosystem: Environmental > Terrestrial > Soil > Wetlands > Peat | place: Sweden: Abisko...
GAACCACATCTTCGCCGACGCCTCGCTCAGCGTCGCCCACGCGCGATACACCGACGCCGCCGACATCACCGCGGGGACGACGTGGGTCACGCTCGCGCCGCGGCGCTTCTTCAGCACCGGGGTCGGGATCAAGCAACTGGTGAAGCAGTTCACGATCATCGGCTCGGTCCACGTCCGCTCGATGGCCGACCGCCCCGCCACCCAGAGCTGGAGCCCCACGTCGACGAGCAAGGGGCAGCTCACGGCCACCGGCTTCACGATGGTCGACATGGAGGCGGGCTTGCGATGGAGGAATATCGAATTCGTGGGATCCATCTTCAACCTGGCGAACGTCGACTGGCGCGAGGGGCAATTCGCGGTCGACTCGAGGCTGCCGGACCGGACGCTCGCTTCGGGCGCCGTGCTTCGCGGAGACGGTCCGCACCCTGATACGGGCATCAGCTTCACGCCTGGCATTCCGAGGACGTACATGGGACACGCGGCGGTGTACTGGTGAGCGCGCACATGAACAGGGGAGAGCAGAGAAGAGAGATGAGCCTTCGAATTGCCGCGGGAGCGCTTGCCGTCGCGATGACGCTCGCCACGACGCGCTCCGCGTTCGCCGACGTGACGCCGACCGCCGACGCCACGCACCTCACGCCACCGGAATCGCCGCCCCTCGAACCGTCAACCGTCGTCGCCCCCGCGCCTGACGCGAGCCACCCCGTCGAGGTCCTCCCTGGGTCGCAGCCCGTCAAGCTGGCGGCGTACATCTTCGGCGGCGTCGCGGTGGTAGGCCTCGGCATCGGCAGCACGTTCGGCATCCTCTCGCTCAAGAGCCAGCACGACTACAACACGAGCCCGAACGCGACCTCCCTCGCGTCCGCCAATCAGGACGCCGTCGTTGCAGATGTCGCGCTCGGTGCCGCAGTCATCGCCGGCGTCACGGGCATCGTGCTCTTTCTAAAGCAGGACGACCGGGCTCCAAGCGACGGGTCCGTGAAGATCGTCAGCTCGTTCGTCATGACCCCCTTCGTCGCGCCCCACACCGCGGGCGCCGGCGCGCTCCTCCGTTTCTGAGAAACCGTCGATGACTGCTCGACTGAATCGCTTCCTCGTTGCATTGTCTCTCGCACTGCTGCCGCTCGCAGCGACGGTCGCTTTCGGATCCGGGTGCGAGCTCGCCGTGAACATCAACCCGGTCCTCGACGGCTCCGTCAGCGACGTCATCGACTGCTCCATCTGCGCCGACGTCTCCGTGGACGCGGATTACGACGCCGCCGACGTCACGATCTACGGGATTCAGCCCAACGAGGACGCCGGCGCGAGGGACGACGCGAGCACCGGCGACGCCTTGGCCGACTCGGCGCAGCACGGGTGATTGGTTGAACGCGTAAGGCCCAGGACTCAACGACCGCCTCGCGTAGGACCGTCCCCCTGCCTCGCGATCCATGGCGGTGAATCGTGGGGTGGCGGAGTGCGGTTACCCCCCCGTCACGCAAACCCCACCATCGCCGCCACCGCATACCGGTACGACAGGTCCACTCGTCCCGTCCGCGCGTCGTCCCACCCGCCGCGCCGGAACATGCGCCGCACGCGCAGCGCGCTCACGCGCGCGTCGTTCGGCCTCACGAGCACATAGTCGAGCTCGTTCACCCGACCGCTGCCGTCCTTCACGAGCTGGTTCCCCTCCGGCGTCTCGTCGAGCGTCATACGTGGCTCGCTGCCGTTCGTCGCCGCGAAGGTCGTCATCATGTCGCGGTACACGGCGCTCTCCGTCTTCCCATCCGCGTCGAAACGAGGCGTGCCGAAGTCGCCGCACAGGATGAACGGGACCCCGTATTCGAGGTTCGGCACGATGAGCTGCTCGCGAATCGCCAGCATCTGCGCGTGACGAACCCGCTCGTTCTTGCGCGTGAAGTGCGACCCCTCTTCGCCTTGGAGGTGCGTCACGATGAGCCTGAACGGCGCCACGCCGCACCGCCCGGACAGCAGCATCGCCCCCTTGCGCGACAGGCACTCGATGCCGCTGCAGTCGTCGAACTCGATCACGCGGTAGTCCGTGAGCGGATGCTTCGACAGCACCCACACGCCGCTGTTAAGCAAGAGGCTCGCGCCATCGTTGGCGGGCCCGTACCGGTACGGATACCGCTCGCCCAGCATGCGCTCGAGCACGAGCCGCGCCCCCGGGTCGAAGACCTTCTGAAGGCACACGATGTCGAAGCTCTCGTCGAGGAGCGACACCGCGATGGCCGCCGAGCGCTCCGCGTTGCGAGGGCTCTCATGCACCCAAGGGGGCATCATGAAGATGTTCCAGCTGAGGATCGACAGCGTGCGCTGCGCAGGGCACACATCGAACTCCGCAGGCACCGGAGTCGAGAGCGGAGGCACGCGCTCACGCGAGCGACACGCGGCGACGCCTGTTACGAGCGCTCCACCGAGAAGCTGGCGACGGGAGAGCGCGCGGGTCACGCTAAAAACGAAGCGTCGTATTCCCGCCCGACTCCGCCACCGTCGACGCCGAGCCGCGCACGGTGATCGGGATCCACAGCGCGCGGATACGCGAGAAGCTCCCTTCGCGCTGGTAGCCTGCGAGGCCGAACAGGACGTTCCAGAAGTAGCCCTGCGGGTCTTCGCCGTACGAGAAGAGCGGGAGCAGGTGGAACTGCCAGTCTCGACCCCCTTCGACCTTGTGCTCGAGATACAGCGTGTTCGCCGCGACCTGCGTGATGGTGCCACCTGCCGCGTCGTGGAAGCGGAAGAAGAGCGGCGCCGCGATGGTCGTGCGCTTGGTCGGGCTCGCGAAGTCCCAGAAGACGGGCGCGAGCACGGTGTGCGAATCGCTCTCGTTGCGACCGATGTACACGATGGGGTGGAAGTCGTTCTCCCAGCCGTGCGCGTTCGTGTTGATGGTGAGCGTCGGCAGGAACCACCAGGTCTTCGAGAGCCCGTACGTCTCGAAGCGACCCGCGAGCGGCGTGAGGAACACCTTCGACTCGGGGCTCGACGACGTGAAGACGAACGGCGCGACCATCGTGCTCGAGAGGCCGATGTCCTTGTCGTGGTAGTGCAAGAACAGCGGCACGATCGGCCCCGCCACAGTCAGCGACGTCGCGCCGTTGCGCGTCTCGGCCTGCGAGAAGAACGGCGTCAGCATCGTGTCGGACGTCCTCGTCACGCGACGCAGGTACCCGGGGAGCACGAACAGGCGACGCTCGGGGGTCTCGCCGTAGTGGAAGAACGGGAAGAGAGTCGTGTGCGACTCCTTGATGCCGCCTGTCTCGGGGTGCCCCGTGATGTGGTAAAACAGCGGCAAGACGTCGGTCACGTCGCGCTTCGGGGAGCTCTTCGTGAGCACCGGCCCGATGACCCGGATCTCGTTCGAGTCGATCTCGCGATCGCGGTGGTAATAGAGCAAGGGCGGGATGAGCGTGTACGTCTTGCGCGAGCCTTCGACGTTGCCGTTGTCGCCGTGGAACGCGAACGGCGCCACGCCCCAGTCGACGTCCGTCCCTTTGCGGTCGCGGTAGTAGAGGACGCTGTACGTGAAGGCCGACTTCTCGCTCCAGTGCGACGTCGTCAGCAAGAGCGGCATGTGAAGGTAGCCGCCGTCCTTGCGGGCCCCTTCGAAGTAGAGAGGCGCGAGCCAGTTGTCGTGGTCGGTGTCCGACTCGCGGTGCACGAAGGGCCCAAGCACCAGCAGGTGCGAGTCTCCGTCGCGCACCTTCCAGATGGCGGGGAAGATCGTGTCGAAGTCGAGCTTGGGCGAGCGCCGCTGGTAGTAGAGGAGCCCGTAGAGCGACTGGCGGTCTTCGTGCGTCGGCTCGCCAGCGACGGCGGCGGCAGTCGGATCCGGAAGCCCTCGCGTCAGCTCGAGCCAGAGCGGCGGGAGCTCGAGGGCGCGGAAGCGGTACTCGCCGCGGCGTTCCTCGTAATAGGGGAAGTACGACGTGTGGCGAAGCTCTCCGACCGGCGACGGCGGGCCGCTGAAGTAGTCGCTGCCTATGCGGTCGCGCACGGACGGCGGGATCGCGAGAGGGTCGGCGGGGGGCGCGATGAGGGGCTCGGTGCGCTGGAAGGGCTGGGCGCCGTCGTCCTCCTCGTCGGCTTGCCCTGCGCCTGCGCGAGGACCGACCTGGTTGTTGTGGACCGGGGCGCTCTGCGTCGGCTGCGACTGGGGAGCACGACCACCGCCTGCGCCGCCGAGCTGGGCACGGGCGGGGAGGGTCCACGTGAGGAGCATGAGGATCACGAGGCTCATCGCAAGCGCGGCTCGCAACGTCCAGCCCGTGGAGACGGAGCGCTTCAAGACGCCTCTCCGAGCTTGCGGCGAAGGGTCGCGGCCACGTCAGCGCGTGCGACCACCTCCTGGCTCCGCGCGGCGAGATCCTTCACCTGCACGACCCCCTTGGCCACCTCGTCGTCCCCCGCGATGAGCGCGAAGCGAGCTCCCACTGCCGTCGCGCGCCGAAGCTGCGCCTTGAGCGAAGCGTTCCGTCCATCGAAGTCGGTCGTGACGCCGACCGCGCGGAGGTCACGCGCCATCACGAGGCCGTACTCGACGGCCGCTTCGCCGATGGGGGCTACGTACGCGTCTATCGTGCGGACCGCGTCGGCCGCTTCGCGCGCGATCACGAGCCGCTCGAGCCCGGCCGCGAAGCCGATGGCGGGCACGCTTGGCCCTCCCAGGTCGGCCACCATCGCGTCGTAGCGACCGCCGCCGACGAGGGTGTCGCCCGCGCCGAGCTTCGCCGTGGCCCCTTTGATCTCGAAGAGAGTGCGCGTGTAGTAGTCGAGCCCGCGCACGAGGCGAGGGGCGACCTCGTAGGGCGCCCCCAGGGCGTCGAGGTGACGGCGGAAGGCGTCGAAGTGGGCGGTGTCCTCGGGGGACAGCACGTCGAGAATGCTGGGGGCCGTGGCCACCGCCTCGATGTCGCGCGGGTCCTTCGAGTCGAGGATGCGGAGCGGGTTGGTCTCGAGGCGGCGCTGCGAATAGGGGCTGAGCGTCTCCGCGCGGGGCGTGAGGTACTCCACGAGGGCCGCCTTGTAGCGCACGCGGGCCGCGGCATCGCCGAGCGAGTTCACGTAGACGCGGGCGTCGGGGATGCCGATGTCGCGAAGAAAGCGCACGAGCAAGTCGACCATCTCCGCGTCGGACGCAGGCCCGGCATCGCCGAACACCTCGGCCCCGAGCTGCCAGAACTGTCGGTAGCGCCCCCTCTGAGGACGCTCGGCCCGGAACATGGGCCCCACGTAGTACCAGCGCGTCACCGGCTCGGCCTGCGGCACCCCGTGCTCGATGTAGGCACGCACGGCCCCCGCCGTCCCCTCGGGACGGAGCGTCAGCGGCTCGTCGTGGTGCACGAACGAGTACATCTCCTTCTCGACGACGTCGGTCGCCTCGCCGATGGCGCGCACGAAGAGGCTCGTAGGCTCGACGAACGGGGTCCGCACCTCGCGAAACGCGTAAAGCTGCATCGTCCGCGCGAACGCCTGCTCGACCCGCTGAAAGCGAGATAGCTCGTCGGGGAGCACGTCGTTCATGCCCTTAACGGCGCGGAGCGGATTCATGAGGGGGACGGGGGCGTTATCTCCTCTTTGCGCGCGCACGGTCAAGCGGACACGGCAGGCCCGCGCAAACGCTTTCGCCAACGGGCTACCCGGGCTACGGTCAGGTTGGCGATGGCGACGCTGAGCGACGATGACCCCGTAGCACGAGCGCGCGGCCTGGTCGGGGAGACGCTGAGCGAGAAATGGCACCTCGACGAGCTCCTCGGAGCCGGCGGAATGGCCGCCGTCTACCGGGCGACACACCGCAACGGCAAGAAGGCCGCGATCAAGCTCCTGCACGCCGAGCTGTCGATGGACGCCTCGCTGCGAAGGCGTTTTCTCCGCGAAGGCTACGTGGCCAACGCGGTCGAGCACGAGGGGGCCGTGCAGGTCCTGGACGACGGTGTGACGGAAGACGGAGCGCTTTATCTGGTCATGGAGCTGCTCGAAGGGATGAGCCTCCACACGCGCTGGGAGCGTATGAACCGGCGCTTTACCCCCCGCGAGACGCTGTCCGTGGCCCACTCCGTGCTCGGCATTCTCATTGCTGCCCACGCCAAGGGGATCGTCCACCGCGACATCAAGCCGGACAATATCTTCCTCACGCGCGACAAGCGCATCAAGCTGCTCGATTTCGGCCTCGCGCGCCTCCGCGACAAGGATCCGGCCGCCAAGAAGCACGCGAGCTCGGCCCAGGGGGGGCGCTTCGACACGCCGGCCAACACGGGCAAGGGGGAGCTCCTGGGGACCCCTTCGTTCATGGCGCCGGAGCAGGCCCTCGCGCGTACGGAGGAGATCGACGCACGGACGGACCTCTGGTCGGTCGGCGCGACGATGTTCACGCTCCTGACCGGGCGCCCCGTGCACGAGGCCAAGACGCCGCACGAGCAGCTCATCATGGCGGCGACGCAGCAGGCCCCCTCCATTCACGCGGTAGAGCCCACGCTCCCCGAGCCGGTGCGATCGGTCGTCGATCGCGCGCTGGCGTTCAACAAGGTGGCGCGGTGGCCCGACGCGAAGGCGATGACCCAGGCGGTCGCCGAGGCGTACTCGACCGTCGCACCGAGCGAGAAGAAGCGCGAGGGGAGTCGCAAGAAGTCCGAGTCGGGAAAGTGACCCCACCGTCGTGCGTCGCACCCTCGCGCTAGATCTCGGCCGGGCCCGGATCGGGGTCGCCATCGACGACGAGCTCGGGTCGATGGCGCATGCTCGAGGGGTGATCGACGCGCGCGATCGACCGGCGATGCTCGCGCGGCTTCGAGAGATCATCGCCGACGAAGGCGTCGGGCGGATCGTCGTGGGCTTGCCGGTCGATCTCCGAGGGCACGAGGGGGACGCTGCCCGGAACGCGCGGACGATGGCGCAGGTGATCGCGGACGCGACGGGGGTCCTTGTGGAGCTGTGGGACGAGCGGATGACGACGATGGCGGCGCAGCGCTCGCTCACCGCCAGCGGGGTGCACGGCAAGAAAGCCAAGGCGCGCATCGACGAGGCGTCGGCCGTGGGCATCCTCGAATCGTGGCTCGCGGCGGCGAACGGCTCGTACGACCCGCAAGACGGGCGCGACGGGCAGAGCAAGCGCTAGTCGAGAGCCCAGGCCGGACGATGCCCGACAAGCCGCGTGCGCGGAGGTCTTCGAGGCCGCCGAGAAAGCCACGAGCGTCCAGCTCGAAGGGGCCAAGGGCCGCCGCACGCGTCGGGCAATGGACGCTCGGGGCTCTCGCGCTCGGAGTAGTCGGGGCCGCGATGTTCTTGCTGATCGCGTTCCCCGCGCAGCATGGTCCCGGCACGGGGCGCGACGTCGAGCTCGACGTGCCAGGAGGGGAATCGACCGAGACGCTCGTCGGTCGGCTCACGGCCGCGGGGCTGACCGATTCGCCCCGCCTGATGACGCTCTATCTGCGCGTGACGGGGGGAGCCGCGCACGTGGTCCCGGGGGTTCACCTGCTGACGGATGATCTACCCGCGCGCGACATCATGGGGCGCCTCGAGCGGAGCACGGCGGCGGGGCACGTGCGCGTGACGATCCCGGAAGGGTGGACGACGTTCGATATCGCGCGGCGCCTGCAGACCATGCACGTCTGCACCGTGCGGAGCTGGCTCGACGCCGTCCGCAAGCCGGACCTGCTGACGGAGCTTCACCTGACGGGCGAGAGTGCCGAGGGGTTCCTGTTCCCGGCGACGTATGACCTCGCGCCGGACAGCGACGCGACCGACATCGTAAGGCGCATGAAGGCGGAGTTCGACAAACGCTACGCCGCGATTGAAGGGCGGCACCCGGCGGGCGTCCTCGACCTCGAGACGTCGCTCGCGTGGGGAACGCGCGACATTGTCACGCTCGCCTCGCTGGTCGAGAAAGAGGCCGCCGTCGACGAAGAGCGCCCGATCATCGCCAGCGTCTTCCTGAACCGCCTGCGCGACCCTACCTTCTCGGCCACCTCCGGGAAGTACCTCCAGTGCGACCCCACGGCGGGCTACGGCTGTCTCGTGCACCCCGAACGCGCCCCGTCGTGCCTCGCCTACACGGGGAAGATCACGCACGACATCGTCGCCGACGCGACCAACCCCTACAACACGTACAAGCACGAAGGGCTCCCCCCCGGCCCCATCGCGAACCCTGGCGCCAAGTCGCTCGAGGCAGTCCTCGCGCCCAGCACGACGCACTACTTCTACTTCGTCGCGCGCGGCGAAGGGCATCACACGTTCTCGGAGACGTACGCCGGGCATTCGGCTGCCGTGCATGCGGGTTCGAGTGGTAAGAGCGCTCCGTCGCGTCCATAGATGGAGACCCGCTCGACACCCTCATGAAGCTACGAGAGACCAACGTCGCCAAGCTCGCAGCCGAGGAGTTCGACGTGCTCATCGTGGGCGGCGGCATCAACGGCGCGGTCTCGGCCGCATGCCTGAGCGCCCGCGGCATTCGCGTCGCGCTCGTCGATCGCGGCGACTTCGCGGGCATGACGTCGCAGGAGTCGTCCAACCTCGCGTGGGGCGGCATCAAGTACCTCGAGAGCTTCGAGCTCGGCCTCGTCCGCAAGCTGTGCTTGGCGCGCAACAGGCTCATCAGCGCCTACCCGTCGACCGTGCAGCCCATCGGCTTCTACCTCACGCATGACAAGGACTTCCGCAAGTCGCGCTTCATCCTGTGGGTTGGCACGTGGCTCTACTGGCTCATGGGGAGCGGCTTTCTCCGTCGCCCTCGCCTCCTGTCGACCGCCGACATGGCGAGCGAAGAGCCCATCGTGAACACGTCGCACGCGGACGGCGGCATCGAGTACGAGGACGCCTACCTGCACGACAACGACGCGCGCTTCGTGTGGAACTTCGTGCGGAGCGCCCTCGATCACGGCGCAGTCGCCGCGAACTACGTCGACGTCTCGGGGGCCAAGAAAGGCACGGACGGGAGGTGGACGGTCACCGCGCGCGACGTGCTGGGGGGCGCGCCGTTCACGATCAGGGCGAGGCTCATCCTGAACGCGTGCGGCCCGCTCGTCGACACGCTGAACGCGGAGCTCGGCACCACGACGCAGCATCACCACGTGCTGTCGAAGGGGATTCACCTCATCGTGCCCAAGCTCACGGCCACGCGCCGCGTGCTGAGCTTCTTCGCGGACGACGGGCGCCTCTTCTTCGTCATCCCGATGGGGACGCGTACCTGCATCGGCACGACCGACACGCCGTCCAGCACCCCCGACGTCGGAGTCACGCCGGAGGACCGCCGCTTCGTCCTGGAGAACATCAACGCCCGCCTCAAGCTTCCGAAGCCGCTGACCGAGGCGGACATCATCGCCGAGCGCTGCGGCGTTCGGCCTCTCGCGATGGTGTCCACGCCTGCGGACGGAAAGAAGAAGGCCGCGAACAAGGACTGGATGCAGCTGTCGCGCAAGCACGCCATCGAGGTGAAGGACGGCGTGCTGAGCATCTTCGGAGGCAAGCTGACCGACTGCTTGAACGTCGGCGAGGAGATCTACCGCGAGGTGGTGAAGCTCGGGGTGACGGCGAAATACCCGACGAGCGGCTGGTACGGTGAGGGAGCCCCCGGCGTCCGTGACGACTTCTTTCACCAGGCCAGGCTCATGGACCTCGATGCGCTCACGGCGAAGAGCTCGTCCGAGCCCCTCTCGACCCGCCTGTGGCGACGCTACGGCGCGTCTGCGATCGGTCTCCTGGAGTCGATTCGCCAGGACCCGCACCAGGCGGAGCTCGTGATCGAGAACGCCGAGTATCTACGCTGCGAGATCGAGGAGGCCGCGCGCCGCGAGATGGTCACGAAGCTCGACGATTTCTTGCGACGAAGGTCCAAGATCGCGCTCGTCGTGAGCCAGGAAGAGCTCACCCAGGCCGCAGGGCTCAAGGCCGCGTGCCGCATTCTGTTCGGTGACGAGGCCGACGCGAAGCTGGCCGAGTACTTCGCCGCTTCGTGAGCGCTACTCGACGCCGGCCGCTGCGTCGTCGAGGATCCAGACGAGCTTCCCCACGATGCCGCGTGAGATGCGCGACGGCGTCTCCTGCAGCGCGCCCGTGGTGGACGACACGCGATCGAGGGGGCCGCGCTTGGCCTTGCCCGTGACGAGGTAGAGCGCCGTACGAATCTGCTCGATGACAGGCGTAGTCACAGTGAGACGCGCTTCCCGGGCGAGCTTGGGAGCAGCCGCGATGGAGAGCACGACCCGGTCACGCACCTCGACCGAAGCCTCGCCCGGGAAGAGCGACGCGGTGTGCCCATCGTCCCCGATGCCGAGCACCGCAGCGTCGAAGACGGGGACGTCGATCGTCCCGACGCGCACGGTAGAGAGCTTGGTCGTCAGCAGCGCGGCGTAGTCGCGCGCGGCTTGTTCGAGGCTCTCGGCGTCCCCGTGCATGCGGTGCACGTTCACGGGGAGAATCGGCACACGGTCGAGGAGCGACTCCTTCGCGAGGCGGTAGTTGCTCCTGGCGTGCGTCGGCGGCACGGCGCGCTCGTCGATCCAGAAGACCGAGACCTTTGACCAGTCGACGTTCGTCTCGCGCGCGAGCTGCTCGTACGCGGGGCGCGGCGTGTTGCCTCCCGAGAGGGCGATCGATGCGGCGCCCCGTGTCGCAATCGCCTCGCGAAGAGCGTGGCCGAGCCTCGTGGCGGCCTCGGCGGCGACGGCTGCGACGTCCGGCGTGGTGACGACCTGACCCGGGAGCAACGATATCGGCATGACGGTTCTCCAAATGGGGCCATTGCGGCCGAGACGTTCAGTTGCAGACGAGGCCGTCCTCGAACACTTCCTCGGCGAACGCGACCGCTTCACTCAGGGTCGGGTCGTTCACCGGGCGATGCAGCGTGCGCACGAGGAGCTTGCCCCCCTTGTTGTCGCGCAGTCGAACCCGCTGGTGCGTCGCAGTAGGGAGGGGGACATCGAGCGTCCAGAGGACCATGTCGGCGTCGGGGGATTGCCCCTCCATGCCGCTCCCGAGATCGCGCTGAATCGAGCCTGTGGCCTTCACGCCCCCTGCCTCGGCTTCGATGACGATCCCCGCGAGAGCGGCCGGAGCCACCTCCGCAGGGCGCGCGACTGCAGTAAGCGTGACGGCGACGTGCCCTCCGTCGGGCCGACGGAAGCGCATCGCCCCCCCGAGCCTCTGGAGCTTCCAGCCGAGCCGCGTCGCGAGCCAGCCGAGAAGAAGCGCCCCCTCGGACCCGAGACGCGCCCCCTTGTCAGATGCCTGGCTGAGCGTGAGCTTCGTGATGCCGTGCGCGTGGTCCTGCATCTTGGGGTCGTCGAAGAAGCGGGCGCACAGCTCCTGCCAGACGGCGAGTCGGGTCCAGGCGAGGTCGGCCACGGCGGGGCGGCCGCTGTCGGCGCGGGTCCAGGCCGCGAGCTTCATCAGGCTCGCGAGGGACGTGTACTCGGTGTCGAGCACCACCCGCTGCGCGCGGTCGGCGAGCGCAAGGAAAACAGGGTCGTCGACGTGGACGCGGCCGAGCCACACGAGCGTCGTGGGGATCTCCGGGACGCAGAGCGCCTCGACCGCGCTGGCCACGCGCGCGCACGTGCTCCCTGTTGCCGTGAGCCTCACGCGCTCCGAGCACGCGGCTCCGCCCGCCTCGCCTCCGACGGCGCATATCGCGCTGGCCTCTCCGTCGAGCGTCGCACCCGGCGCGTCGGGCTCGAGGGCCACGAGGATGGCGCGGGCAGGGATGCTCGCCGTGACCTCGTCGACGATGCTCGTGTATTTGTCGGCCATCGCACGCGACCCGGCGATGACGATGAGGTTCATCGTACAGACGCGTGTCTTCGGCGCTTCGCCTGGACCTGCCGGCGTCGCCCAGATCTCACGCAGCTCTTTCTCGATGCGCGTGATGACCGGGCTCATCGGCGCCCCCGCGAGCCCGGACGGAGCCACGCTCCAGGGGATCGCGTCCCCGCTCACGGCTTTCTCCAGCGCCGTCCGTCGCGGGCGATGAGGTC
>Ga0302279_10006811_pt1 | contig 11961 bp, 13 predicted proteins | sample III_Bog_N3_3_FD_194541 | JGI IMG/M metagenome (GOLD analysis project Ga0302279, IMG submission 194541) | Peat permafrost microbial communities from Stordalen Mire near Abisko, Sweden - III_Bog_N3_3 | ecosystem: Environmental > Terrestrial > Soil > Wetlands > Peat | place: Sweden: Abisko...
TGCCTCGCCTGAATACATCGGCTGGACTTTCACGCCGCGCCTCGCACTGGACATTGCGGATCCATTCGGGCTGCCGGGCTGGAAGGCGGGATTCTTGGCCGGGCCCTTGTTTGCCGATCGCCGCAATGACGATTACTTCTACTCGGTTGCACCGCAGTATGCGACGCTGACACGCCCCGCCTACCAGGCGGATGGCGGTTACGCCGGTACGCAATTCATCGCGGCGCTCTCCAAGCGCTATCCCAAGTTCTGGGTGGGCGCGTATGTTCGCCACGACACACTCGCCGGTGCCGCCTTCGACGACAGTCCGCTGGTGCAGACCAAGAGTTATTGGTCGGGCGGGATCGGCATCGCGTGGATGATTCGCACATCCGCCCGCAGCGTCGACGTCCCCGACTGAAGCCAGCTCGATGCCGCGTTTCGCCAGGATCCTTTACGAGTATTTCGCGCTCTACAGTTCGCTCGCGCTGTTAGGGGTAATATGCCTCACCTGGTCGGTGTTCGCATTGCCGCTGTATTTCATATTGCCGGAGCGGCTCGGTACCGCAATCGGACGGCGCGGCATCATGGGAGGCTTTCGCCTCTATGTCTGGTCGCTGTCGATCACCGGCGCCTATCGCCTGGACCTGCGCGCCATCGACTTCTTGAGAGGTGGCCCACCGCTAATCCTGGCCCCTAATCATCCGTGCCTGATCGATGCCCTGCTGATTCTGACCCGGCACCCGAATCTGGTGTGCGTGATGAAATCCGAGCTCATGAGAAACGTGTTCCTGGGTTCAGGATCGCGGCTCGCTCGATACGTGCGCAACGACTCCTCTCGGCAAATGGTCAAGGAATCGGTGGCTCACCTGCGCCGCGGCGGGGTGCTGCTGCTGTTTCCGGAGGGCACGCGCACCATTCATTCACCCATCAATCCGCTGGTGGGCAGCGTCGGGCTGATCGCGAAGTACGCCAATGTCCCGGTGCAAACGCTGGTGATCGAGACCGACTCGCCCTACCTGAGCAAGGGGTGGCCCCTGTTCCGGAGGCCCTCGCTGCCGATCACTTACCGAGTCCGCCTCGGCAGGCGCTTCGATGCCCCCACCGATGTGGCAGCCTTTACCGAGGAGCTGGATCTGTATTATCGGCGCGAGCTCGAGGGCGCGCTTCAGTCGCGGTGGCTCGGCGCCTGACGCATGGTTGCGCGCTCCGCCACGCATGTGCTGCTCATCCCAAGTTACAACCCAGGCTCGCGGGTGTTCGCGACCGTGAGCGCGGCTCTGCGGGAGTGGAATCCCGTCTGGGTGGTCGTGGACGGCAGCACCGATGGCTCAGAGGAAGCACTTCGGGCCATGGCGGCAACGGATCCCGCCCTGCGCGTCATCGTGCTGCCAAGCAATCTGGGCAAGGGCGCCGCGGTGCTGCACGGCCTGCGCGCGGCCCGTGCCGAGGGTTTCACCCACGCATTGACCATGGACTCCGACGGGCAGCATCCGGCCGATCGAATCGCGCCATTCATGCAGGCCTCGCAGGCAAATCTCGAGGCCATGGTGCTGGGCAGCCCGGTATTCGACTCGAGCGCGCCCGCATTGCGCGTCAAGGGGCGCAAGATCTCGAACTGGTGGGCAAACCTCGAAACTCTGTGGGCCGGGATCGACGACTCGTTGTACGGTTTTCGCGTCTATCCGATCGCCCCGCTCATGCGGGTGATGCGCCGGCAATTGTGGATGCGGCGCTTCGATTTCGACGTCGAGGCGGTGGTGCGCTTGAGCTGGCGCGGCGTGCCCGCCGTCAATCTGCCGGCCCCCGTGCGCTATTTTCGCGCCGACGAGGGCGGCGTGTCGCACTTCAACTATTGGCGCGACAACGCGCTGCTCACCTGGATGCACCTGCGCCTGTTCTGCGGATTTTTGCTGCGACTGCCGCTGTTGGCGGCGCGGCGGCTGCGGCGCGCGTAGAGAATTCCGCCGCCTATTCCAGCGGCTTGCGGCCGCAATACTCGGAGAAGATGCCCAGCTCGACATTGCGGGCGACGTCGACGAATCCCGCCTCGCGTATCGCCGCGATGATCGCGCGCGGCTCGATGCACGCTTCGATGGTATCCCAGTAGTAGCGCATCAACTGAGGGCTGTCCCGGTGCGCCGCCAAATAGCGCGCCATGAACGGCACCACGCCGCGCATATAGGCCCGCAGCAGGCCGCGCGAGATTCGCCCCGGCGGGCTGGTGATCTCCAGCAGGCAGATGCGCCCCCCGGGGATGAGCACTCTGAAGAATTCGCGGAATGCCGCCGACACATCGGCGATGTGGCGCAAGGCGTATCCCATGGACAGAAAATCCGCGCTGGCCGGCCCCGACGGGATTTGCTCGGCGCTGCCGAGGAGCAAGCTCACTCCCGGCGGCACCCGTGCGCTGTCGAGCATCCCCGCGCTTGGGTCGATGCCGATCACCTGCCCGGACTCGCCCACCAAGTGCGCAGCCTCGCGCGCGGTCAGGCCGGTGCCCGTGCCGATATCCAGCACCCGCATCCCGGACTTGAGGCCTGCCCGCACCAAGGCCCGGCGCCGATACCAGGAGCCGGTGCCGAAGGCCATGGCGCGCTCTATGCGATCATAATCGCCGGCCGTGCGGTCGAATAACCGATTTACCCATCCCACCCGGTCCGACTCGTGCGCGTAGTACTCATGGAGCGGCGGGTGCGGTGCTTGCATGCCGGCGTTAGCATACGCCGTTCAGCCGCGGGTTGCCGCTTCGGGCCGCCTCTATATAATGCCTGCTACTTAGAAACCCAATCGAAAGCTTAGCCTATGTCCGACAAAGCGTCGCTCATGCAAAAGCCGGCGCCGCTGGCCGATGTCGGTTTGCAGCGGGAACTTGCCAACCTGTTCGTGCAGGCGTTGAACCTGGAGGTCGCGCCGCAGGACATCGACCCTGACGCCCCTCTGTATGGCGAAGGGCTCGGGCTCGACTCCATCGATATTCTGGAAGTGGCGCTCATCGTCTCCAAGCAATACGGCATTCAGTTGCGCGCCGACAGCCAGGAGAATCAGCAGATATTCCGCTCTCTGAGGCATCTCGCACAGCACATCGCAGCCCAGAGAACCAAGTAGCCATGAGCTGGGGGCGCAGGCTGCAGTTGGCGGCTGCGGTGGTATTCATCATCGGTTACGCGGGCCTGTCGCACTACAGCAATACCGTCGGGCAGGCGCGCGGCGTCGGAGTCGCACTCACCTTGCTGCCCATGCTGTCGCTCGGCTGCTGGCTGATCTGGCGTTCGGGCCACCGTTGGATCGCGGTGCTGCTGGCGTTCGCGGTCGCGTCCTTGCTGATCCGCTTCCGAATGCTGCTCGAGAACAATCTCACCACCATCTATTTGCTGCAGGAGTGCGTTTTCTACGGACTGATGGGCTTGAGCTTCGGCTGGTCGCTGCGCCAGGGCCACGTCGCCCTGTGCACGCGCTTCGCCGACAAGGTGCATGGTCCTCTGACGCCGCAGGAGCTGGCCTACACGCGCCAGGTTACTGCGGCATGGACACTGTTCTTCGTGCTGATGACGGCGGCGACTTTGGGCCTGTATCTGTTCGCGCCCCTGCGGGTGTGGTCGGTATTCGCCAACTTCTGCTCGCTGCCGCTCGTCGCCCTCATGTTCGCGGGCGAATACGCGGTTCGGCGCCGCGTGCTGCCGCAGGTCAAGCCGGGGATACTCTCCACGCTAAGGGTCTACTTTGCGGACTCGCCCTGAGCTGATCCCGCTGCTGTCGCATGCCTCGCCAGCGGCGATCGTGGCGTACCGCGGCGGCATCGGCATCACGGCGCAGCGCTTCATCGGCGAAGTGACTCATTTTGCGCAAACTCTGCCCCCTGGCCGGCATGTATTGAACGTTTGCGTGGACCGGTATCGATTCACCGTCGGTCTCGCCGCCTGCCTCATCACTCAGCGCGTCAGCCTGCTGCCGTCCACGCATACCCCCGAAGTGATCCGGCAGCTCGCAGGTTTCGCCCCGGATGCTTTCTGCCTGACAGACGACAGCCACTGCGAAATCGATCTGCCGCGGGTGCAATTCCCGCAAACCCTGGATGCCGCCGATGTCGGGTGGCGGGTTCCGCAGATTCCGGCGGCGCAGCTTGCGGCGATCGTGTTCACCTCGGGTTCGACGGGCTCGCCGCTGCCCTACCGCAAAACCTGGGGCCGCGTGACCCGCTGCGTGCGCGACGGCGCCCCTCGCCTGCATTTGTCGGACGGCAGATCTCACGCTCTGATCGGCACGGTGCCCGCGCAACACATGTACGGCTTCGAATCCACGGTGCTTCTCGCGCTGCAGAGCGGCAATGCGCTGAGTGCGGATCGGCCATTTTATCCGGCCGATATCGCGGCCGCGGTGAGCGCCGTGCCGCGACCGCGAGAGTTGGTGACCACCCCCATCCACCTGCGCACGCTGTTGAGGTCGGGGATCGAACTGCCGCCCATCGATCTCATCGTGTCCGCCACGGCGCCGCTGACGCAGGATCTGGCGCGCGAGGTCGAAGCTCGGTTCGGCGCGCCTCTGGTGGAAATCTACGGCTCCACCGAAACCGGCCAGATCGCCACGCGCCATACCGCCGCGTCGGAGGCCTGGCAGCTCTGGCCCGGCGTTCGCCTCGATGCCTCGCAAGGCCAGGTGTTCGCCCAGGGCGGTCATGTCGAGCAACGCACCCCGATGGGGGACGTCATCGAGATCCTGGGCAACGACGAATTTCTATTGCACGGCCGAACTGCCGACATGATCAACGTAGCGGGCAAGCGCAGCTCGTTCGGCTATCTGAACGCGCAGCTCAATGCCATACCGGGGGTGCTGGACGGCGCCTTCTTCCTACGCGATATCGAAACCGGTTCAACCGCGGTGGCGCGCTTGGCCGCCGTGGTGGTGGCGCCCACCTTGAGCGCGGAAGCGCTGGCCGAGCACCTTCGCCGGCGGATCGATCCGGCTTTCCTGCCACGTCCGCTCATCATCGTCGAGCGCCTGCCGCGCAACGCCACGGGCAAGCTGCCGCAGCAGGCGTTACAATCCCTGGTGGATCGTCATTTGCAGACCGACGGCTCGCCATGACCACGCAGCCAGCCGCGACCCTACACGGCCCCCTGGAGATCTCGGCCGATCACCCCGCTTTTGCCGGCCACTTCCCCAGGTTTCCGGTGCTCCCGGGCGCAGTGCTGATCGATGCGGCGCTGAATGTGATCGCCGCCGCGCAGCACCTCGACCTGCGGCATTGGCATTTAGCGTCGGTCAAATTTCTCGACATGGTTCGCCCCGGCGAAGCCCTCTCCCTGGAACATGGGACCCTGGTCAACGGCTCGATCCGCTTTACCATTCGCGTCGCCGATCGCAAGGCGGTCAGCGGCGTGCTGTCGCATGCGCCGGCCGAGGAGGACTCCGGGTGCCGCAAAAAGCCGTGAGTCTGGCGGTGGATACGCGCAATGCGGCGGAGTGGAGACGGCACCGCGAGCGCGGCAGCAGCCTGCTGCTGCGGATCATGGCGTTTCTGTCTCTGCGCCTCGGTCGCAGCCTAAGCCGCTGCGTGCTCTACGGAATCGCGCTGTACTTTTTCTTGTTTGCGCCGGAAGCGCGCCGCCATTCGCGCCGCTACCTGCGCCTCGCGCTCGGGCGCGCTCCGCGCGCGCGCGACCGGTTCCTGCAAATACTGAGCTTTGCCACCACCATCCACGACCGCGTGTATCTCATCAACGAGCGTTACGAGGAGTTCAATATCGCGATCGAGGGTGAGCCGCTGATGCAAGCACAGGCGGACAGCGGCCGCGGCGCCCTGCTCATGGGGACGCACATGGGCAGCTTCGAGGTCATGCACAGCCTCGGCCGGCGTCAAGCCGGACTGCGCGTCTGCATGGCCATGTACGAAGAGAATGCGCGCAAGATCAACGCCATTCTCTCCGCCATCAATCCGCGCGCGGTGCCGGACATCATCTCCCTGGGCAGGATCGATTCCATGCTCAAGATTGCCGAGCGCCTCGACCACGGCGCGTTCGTCGGCGTGCTCGGCGACCGCACCCTCGGCAACGAACCGGTTCAGGCGGTCACCCTGCTCGGCGAGCGCGCCTATGTGCCCGTCGGCCCGATGCGCGCTGCCGCCATCCTGCGCTGCCCCGTCATATTCATGGTCGGCCTGTATCGCGGCAAGAACAACTATCAAGTCATCTTCCGCCAAATCGCCGATTTCTCCGCAACTCCCGCCGGCGCCCGCGGCGAGGCGGTGCGGGTCGCAATCGATCGCTATGCGGCGATTCTCGACCAGTACTGCCGCAGCGATCCGTACAACTGGTGCAATTTTTTCGATTTCTGGCGCGCGCCGGCCGGCGGCAAGGCATGACGCCGCGCATTTTGGCAGCGGCGGCGCTGGCCTGCATTTGCGCCGCATCGGTGTGCAGCGCGGCGGATTCAAGCACGCTGGACCAGGTCATGCATCTGCTCGCGATGCGCCAGCACGGGCAGGTGGAATTCGTCGAGCAGCAATTTCTCGCCATTCTGGATCATCCCGTGGAATCCTCGGGCGTACTGCGCTACGACGCGCCGGACCGGCTGGAAAAGCGCACGCTCGAGCCGCATGCAGAGAGCCTGGTGCTCGCGGGCGGCGTCCTGACCGTGGAGCGCGGCCGCAGCCGGCGGGTGCTGGACCTGCACTCCTACCCGCAGGCGCTGCCGTTCGTCGAAAGCATCCGCGCCACATTGGCCGGCGATCGCCCCGCGCTCGAGCGGGTATTCCACCTCGACTTCACCGGCGAGCTCGCGCACTGGAGCCTCGCGCTCGTTCCCTTGGACCGCCAGATGGCGCAGAGCGTGGCCGAGGTGCGCATCGAGGGCGCGCAGGACCAATTGCTGAAAGTCGATATCCGGCAACCCGACGGCGATCGATCATCGATGAGCCTTAAGGCCTACGCGGCGCCATGAGCCGACGGCGACTCGCCCTGGGCGTGTGGCTGGGCTGCGTCACGCTGGCCGCGATCATCGTGGCGCGGGCGCACTACATCGCGGATCTGTCGGCGTTCCTCCCGGCCAATCCAACCCCCACGCAGCAATTGCTGATCGATCAGTTGCGCGACGGCCCCGCCTCGCGCCTGCTGTTGGTTGCAATAGAACAGGCGGACGCCGCCACTCGCGCGCAAATCGCGCTGGCAATGGCCGCGCGACTACGGCGGGATGCGCAATTTTCCACGGTCAATGACGGCGAGACGGTCGGCTTGGAACGTGATCGCGACTTCCTGTTCGATCACCGATACCTGCTGAGCGATGCGGTCACCGCGCAGCGCTTCTCGGCTGCGGGGCTGCACGCCGCGATCCAGGACAGCATCGATGACTTGGCGTCGCCCGCGGGACTGCTGCTCAAGTCGCTGCTGCCGCGCGACCCCACCGGCGAGTTCGCGCATCTCCTGGACCAGTTGTCCAGCGCCTCGCAGCCCTCGTCGAGCGATGGGGTCTGGACCTCCCGGGACGGCGCGCGCGCGTTGCTGGTGCTGCAAACAGCGGCGAGCGGCTCCGATACCGACGCCCAGGAACGCGCCATCGCCTCGATCCGCGGCGCATTCGCGGCCGCTCTCGCGGCCGCCTCGCGCGCACCGTTCGAGCACGCCGGTGCGCAGTTGCGCTTAAGCGGTCCCGGCGTGTTCGCCGTCATGGCACGCGCCAAGATCAAAACCGCCGTGGTGCGCCTGTCCATCGCCAGCAGCGTGCTGGTGGTCGTGGTGTTGCTGGCCGTGTACCGGTCGGTGCCGGCGCTGATCCTGGGCCTGCTGCCGGTGACCACCGGCGCGCTCCTGGGGGTTGCTGCCGTCGCACTCGCGTTCGGCGCCGTCCATGGGGTGACCTTGGGATTCGGCATCACCTTGATCGGTGAGTCGGTGGACTATTCCATCTACTTCTTCGTGCAATCCCGGCGCTCGCAGTCGGGTACGGAACCGCTTGCCTGGCAGCGGCTGTGGTGGCCGACCATCCGGCTAGGGATGCTGACCTCGGTATGCGGATTTGCCTCGCTGCTGCCATCGGGATTTCCCGGCCTGGCGCAGCTCGGCCTTTACTCCATCAGCGGCCTGATCGCCGCGGCGCTGGTGACTCGCTACGTCCTGCCGTCGCTGCTGCCGCGCGGATTTGCAATTCACGACCTGCGACCCTTCGGAACCGGCATCGCCCGTTGGTTGCGGCCGGTCAGGGAGCATCGCGGCTTGGGTGTGGCGGTGTCGATGGCGGTGGCGGCCCTGGCGATTGCGGTGCTCTATCAACATCGAACGACGCTGTGGAACCGGGAACTCTCGGCCTTGAGTCCCATATCCGCCGCGGATCAGGACTTCGATGCCAGGCTGCGCGCCGACTTGGGCGCCGCCGACAGCATGGCCCTGGTGATCGTCTCTGCGTCCACGCTGGATGCCGCCCTGCGCGGAGCCGAGCAAGCGGGCGAGGCCTTGCGGCCCTTGGCTGAAGCCAAGGCCATCGGCGGTTTCGATAGTCCGGTCAATTATCTGCCGAGCCTTCAGACCCAGGAAGCGCGGCGCGACAGCCTGCCGGATCCGGCAACCTTGAGCGACAATTTGCGCCGCGCCACCGCCGGCTTGCCGCTGCAAAGCGAACGCCTGGCGCCGTTTGCGGCCGACGTCGAGGCCGCGCGCCATGCCGGCCTGCTCAGCCGCAAAGACCTGCAAGGCAGCTCGCTCGCGGCCGCATTCGACGCATTGATCATGCAGCAAGCAGACCGGTGGAATGCCCTGCTGCCGCTGCACGCAGCCGCTCCGGGCCAGTCCATCGACACGGCGCGCGTTACCGCCGCGCTCAAGGCGGCCCACCTGGATGAGGCGCGGGTGCTCGACTTGAAGAGCGAATCCGACGCGCTGTATTCGAGCTATCTGGCCGAGGCAATTCACTTGTCCCTCGCCGGATTCGGCGCATTGATCGTGCTGCTTGCGCTGGCGCTTCGATCCGCGAGGCGCGTCGCGCGCGTGCTGGCGCCGTTGGCGCTGGCCGTGCTGGTGGTGGCCGCCGGACTGGCGGCGTGCGGCGTGCAATTGACCATTTTGCACCTGGTGGGGATGCTGCTGATCGTCGCCGTCGGCTCCAACTACGCACTGTTCATCGACCGGCAGCTGAACCTGCATGAAGCCGGCGGCGAGCCGCTCACCTTGGCGGCCTTAGGCTTAGCCAACATTTGCACCGTCATCGGCTTCGGCTTGCTGTGCTTCTCGCAGGTTCCGGTGCTGGTGGCGTTGGGCGCCACCGTCGCGCCCGGCGCGCTGCTGGCACTGCTGTTCTGCGCTGCGCTGTCGCCGCCGGAGCCGCATGCGTAGCATCATTCAGTCGGCGAATCCCTCGGTGGCTGCGGCCACGCGCATGATATGGTTGCCCGGCGCGAACACCTCCGCGCAGGAAATCCTGGACGCCGGGTTCTCGCGGGCCCTCGACTCGAGGCGGCTTTCTCTCGATCTGACCCTGCTGGATCTGGAGTTGGAGCATGTGGGCGATCGCCGGCCGCTCGAGCGGCTGCGTTCCGAGATCGTGTCGCCGGCGCGGGCCGCAGGTGCCGCAGTCTGGCTGGCCGGAATTTCGCTCGGCGGATTTTTTGCCTTGCTGTACGCCGCCAGCCATCCTGAGGACATCGACGGGCTGGTCCTGTTGGCGCCGTATCTCGGCAATCGGATGCTGACCGCCGAGATTGCCGGCGCGCGCGGCGTTGCCGAGTGGCGGCCAGGCGAACTTGCGGAGACCGACGAGGAGCGTCGAATATGGCGCTACATCAAGACCCGTTGTTCCGAGTCGCCGCCGCTGTATCTTGGATTTGGGCGCGAGGATCGATTCGCGGCGGCACATCGGCTGCTGGCGGAGGCGTTGCCGGCCGATTCGGTTGAGGTGATCGACGGCGGCCACGATTGGCGCACCTGGTCGAGGCTTTGGGAGAATTTCTTGGACTCGCGATTTATATGAACAGGCGGACCCGCTGGGTGCCAAGCCCGCTGCTCACAGCGTCGGTCGCGCTGCACGTCGCCGCGGCAGCGACCGTCGTGGCCAGGCCGCGGGCTTGGCCGTGGGCGCTGGGCGCCGTGGCGGCGAACCATGTGGCGTTGGCCGGCGCCGGGCTTTGGCCGCGCAGCCAATTGCTGGGCCCGAACTGGATTCGCCTGCCCCGAGAAAGCCCCGTGCCGAACGCCGTGGCCATCACCATCGACGATGGACCGGATCCTCAAGTGACGCCGCGGGTGCTCTCGCAACTCGCCGCGCACGGTGCGCATGCCACGTTCTTCTGCGTGGGTGAACGCGTCGAGCGCTATGCCGAGCTCGCGCAGGAAATGGTGCGCAACGGCCACGCGGTCGAAAATCATAGCCAGCGGCATCGGCATAGCTTCTCGCTGCTGGGACCTGCCGGCATGCGCGAGGAAATCGCGCGCGCCCAGGACAGCATCCTGGCGGTGACCGGCAGCCGCCCGCGGTTCTTTCGGGCGCCGGCCGGCCTGCGCAACCCTTTCCTCGATCCAATACTCACGCGGCTCAAGCTGCGCCTGGCGAGTTGGACGCGCCGCGGCTTCGATACCGTCAACGGCAATCCCGATGCGGTCTTCCACCGGCTGGCGAACGCGCTGCGGCCCGGGGATATCTTGTTGCTCCATGACGGCAACGCCGCCCGCGACCGCAACGGCAGCCCGGTCATTCTCGAAGTTCTTCCGCGCCTGCTGGACGCGCTGCAAGCGCGCCAGCTCCAGCCGATCACCCTGCGGGCGGCGTTGCCGCAATGAAGCCATTGCTCCTCAGCCAGTTCACCGCGACCAGCTGCATCGGGCAGGGCACGGCGGCGACGCTCGCCAGCCTGCTCGCGCAGCGCAGCGGCCTGAAGAAATGCGAATTCGAGACGGTGGCCATCGACACCCACATCGGCGAGGTGAGCGGCGTCGATGACACGCGGCTGCCGGCGAGCCTGCGCCGGTTCGATTGCCGCAACAATCGCCTGGCCGAGCTTGGTCTTAAGCAGGATGGATTTCTCGAGGCTGTGCAGCAGGCCGCCGGCCGCTGGGGCCGCCGGCGCCTCGGCGTATTTTTCGGCACCAGCACGGCGGGAATCCTGCAGACCGAGCTTGCCTATCGCGCGCGCGACCCGCGCAGCGGAGCCTTGCCGGCGAGCTTCGAGTACAGCGGGACGCACAACTCGTTTTCGGTGGCGGACTATGTGCGCCAACGTTGCGGCCTGGAGGGCCCGGCGGTCGTGGTGTCATGCGCCTGCGCTTCGAGCGCCAAGGTCTTCAGCTCGGCGCGACGCATGATCGAGGCGGATCTGATCGACGCGGCGCTGGTCGGCGGAGTGGATTCGCTGTGCCTCACCACGCTGTATGGATTTCAGTCGCTGCAGCTCTCATCGGCGGCTCCTTGCAGGCCTTTCGATGTGGCGCGCGACGGCATTTCCATCGGTGAAGCGGCGGCATTCGCATTGCTCGAGCGTGCGCCCGGCAGCCTGGACGCGGGCCGCGTCCTGTTGCTAGGGATAGGCGAATCCAGCGATGCCTATCATATGTCCGCGCCGCACCCGGAAGGGCTGGGCGCGCGCCGTGCGATGCTGGCTGCATTGGCCGGGGCCGAACTCGACGCCGAGCAAATCGATTACATCAATCTGCACGGCACGGGCACACCCAGCAACGATCGTTCCGAGAGCCACGCGGTCACCAGCGTTTTCGGCGCCACGACTCCGTGCAGCTCGACCAAGGGTGCAACCGGCCATACCCTGGGCGCCGCGGGCGCGCTCGAGGCGGTCATCAGCGCGCTGTCCATCGAGCAGGGGCTGATGCCGGGCGGGATGCCCGGCACGCAGATCGATCCCATGCTGACCGCGCACTACATCAGGGACAACCGGCACGCCCGCCTCGCGCGCGTGTTGAGCAATTCGTTTGGATTCGGCGGAACGAACTGCAGCCTGATATTCGGGCGCGCGGCGTGAGCTTGTCCGCTTATGTAGCCGGCATCGGTGTG
>Ga0302279_10006813_pt1 | contig 11959 bp, 11 predicted proteins | sample III_Bog_N3_3_FD_194541 | JGI IMG/M metagenome (GOLD analysis project Ga0302279, IMG submission 194541) | Peat permafrost microbial communities from Stordalen Mire near Abisko, Sweden - III_Bog_N3_3 | ecosystem: Environmental > Terrestrial > Soil > Wetlands > Peat | place: Sweden: Abisko...
TTCAGTTCTGGCAACAGAGTGTCGGTTCGATTCCGACCGCCCGCACCAATTTGACTCCCTGACATTGTGCTGTCATTTGGCCCGGCCGGTTGCAGACAAGGGCGGCGTGCCACCACCCGGCGGATCGGGGACAATCCATGCTGCTCGTCGTTGATGCCGGCAACACCAACATCGTCTTCGCCGTCCACGACCCGTCCGGCTGGCGTGGCAGTTGGCGCATCCGCACCGACCCTCAGCGCACCTCCGACGAATACGCCGTCTGGCTGCTGACCCTGATCGAGCATGCCGGCCTCAAACGCGACGATATCTCGGCCGCGGTGATCGGCACCGTCGTGCCGGCCGCGCTGTACCACCTGCGCCGCCTCTGCCGCGACTGGTTCGCCGTCGAACCCCTGATCGCGCGCGCCTCGCTGGACTGGGGCTTCGAGATCCGGGTGGACAACCCGAACGAGGTCGGCGCCGACCGCCTGCTGAACGCGCTGGCCGGCCACAAGCGCTTCGGCGGGCCGCTGATCGTGGTTGATTTCGGCACCGCCACGACCTTCGACGTGGTGGACAAGACCGGCGCCTATCTGGGCGGTGTGATCGCCCCCGGCGTCAACCTGTCGCTGGAGGCGCTGCACCAGGCCGCCGCCCGCCTGCCCCGCATCGGCATGGGCCGGCCGCAATCGGTGATCGGCCGCTCCACCGTGCCGGCGATGCAGTCCGGCGTCTACTGGGGCTATGTCGGCCTGATCGAGGGCCTGCTGGGCCGCATCAAGGCCGAATTCGGCGGCCCGATGAAGGTGGTGGCCACCGGCGGCCTGGCCCCCCTGTTCGCCGAGGGCACCTTGATGATCGAACATATCGAGCCGGACCTGACCCTGGACGGCCTGCGGATGCTGGCCGAACGCAACCCCGCGCCCAGCCTGTCACGCGAACGGACGCGGCTGATCGAACAGGAGTAAGGACACAAGATCCGCCAGAGACTGCCCCTCAACTTGCGGGAGGGGGGAGGGGGCCCGGCACGGAGAGGCTCCAACGCCGCAGGCAACTTCCAACCGACCCCTCCCCCCAACCCCCTCCCACAAGGGGAGGGGGAGTATCTGGCGTCCCGGGTGCCGCCGCCCATCACGCGCAACCAAGCCCATCGACGACGGGCACCGATCTCCCTATATAGAACGCCAACGACTGAAACCGCTTCGCCTGACCGCTTTTGAAGCGGTCGGGTCATGACCCGTTTCTGTATCCCGAACCGTCTGTCTCGAGAGGTATCAACACCCTTCCATGGATGCTGCAAGCGGCGATCTGGCCTTCCTGCCCCTCGGCGGGACGGGCGAAATTGGCATGAACCTCAACCTTTACCGTTACAGCGCCGGCGGACGAGAACGCTGGCTGGCGGTGGATTGCGGCATCGGTTTCGGGGGCGCGGAGTTCCCCGAGGTCGAGGTCATGATGCCCGACCCCGGCTTCATTGCCGGCCGGCGCGACAAGCTGGTCGGGCTGGTCATTACCCATGCGCATGAAGACCATATCGGCGCGGTGGCCCATCTTTGGCCGCAACTGCGCTGCCCGGTCTACGCGACCCCCTTCGCCGCCGCCGTGCTGCGGCGCAAGCTGGGTGAGGTCGGGCTGAACAGCCAGGTCAAGCTGCACGTGGTGCAGCCCGGGGGTACCATCGACCTCGCCCCCTTCGCGCTGCGTTTCGTGCGCATGTCGCACTCGATCCCCGAATCCCAGGCGCTGATCATCGAAACCCCCTGCGGCATCGTGGTCCACACCGGCGACTGGAAGCTCGACCCCGAACCGCTGATCGGCCCGCCCAGCGACGAAGCGGCCCTGGCGGCAATCGGCGAGCGGGGCGTGCTCGCGCTGGTCTGCGATTCCACCAACGCCATGGTGGAAGGTCATTCCGGCTCCGAGGCGGAAGTGCGGCGCAACCTCGCCGCCCTGATCCGCGGCCTGAAGGGACGGGTCGCCGTCACCTGTTTCGCCAGTAACGTGGCACGCATGGAATCGATCGCCCTCGCCGCGCGCGAGTCCGGTCGCAGCACCGCTTTGGTCGGGCGCAGCCTGCGCAATATGGACACGGCGGCGCGCGAATGCGGCTACCTGAAGGGCCTGCCGCCCTTCCTGACGGAAGATGACGTCGATGACGTGGACGATGACCGCCTGCTGATCCTGGTCACCGGCAGCCAGGGCGAGGCCCGCAGCGCGCTGTCGCGCATCGCCCTCGACACCCATCCCCGGGTGGCGCTGGGGGCCGGGGACACGGTGATTTTTTCGTCCCGCGTCATCCCCGGCAACGAACGCGCGATCGGCACGGTGCAGGACAATCTGGTACGCCGCGGCGTCAACCTGATGACCGACGCGGACCATCTGGTGCACGTCTCCGGCCACCCCGCGCGCGACGAGCTGCGGCGTCTCTACCGGTTGATCAAGCCGCGCTACGCGGTGCCGGTGCATGGCGAGTGGCGGCATCTCTCCGCCCACGCCGCCCTGGCGCAGGAGCAGGGGGTCACGGCCTTCCTGATGGAGGACGGCGATATCCTGAGCCTGGCCCCCGGCCGGCCCGAGATCGTCGACAGCGCCCCGGTCGGCCGGCTGGTGCTGGACGGGTCGCGCCTGGTGCCGCTGAAGGGCGAGGTGATGAATGCCCGCCGCCGCATGCTGTTCAACGGGGTCGTGCTGGGCAGTGTCGCGGTGGATGAGGCGGGACGGCTGCGCGGCGAACCGCGGATCAGCGCGCCGGGCCTGTTCGACCCCGACGATCCCGAAGCCGACCGGGTCGCCGCCGAGTTCGCCAACAATCTGGAGGACCTGCCCTCATCACTGCGGCGCGACACCGCCGCCTTCACCGAGGCGGCGCGGGCGGCCTTGCGCAAGGCGCTGGGGCGGCGCCTGCAGAAGCGCCCGCTGGTGGATGTGCATCTTCTGCTGGTCTAGCGGGGTGCGGTCGTGGTCGGTCTCAAACGTCACGGCCGAACCTGTCCCTATAGGCGTCATGATAGCGGTGCGGGTGGAGAGAAAACTCTCCCCCTCCCCCTGACCCAATCCCACGAGGGGCGGGGGAAAGATGTTGCAATAGCCGCGCCCCGGCCGGCGTGAAGTTGGAGACCGTCGCATGAACTGGGTCACCGGCGTCGTCTTGTATGTTTTGATCTGGTGGGTCGCCCTGTTCGCCGTACTGCCGATCGGCACCAGCCCGGTCGATGAGCCCGACGACCGGTCAGGCTGGCGCGGTGCGCCGGCGAAGCCGCGGTTACTGATGAAAGTTATCGTTACCACGACGGTCGCAACAATCGTTTGGGGCGGCGCCTTCGCGCTGATCGAAAGCGACTACCTCAGTTTCCGGCACGGCATCTTTGCCGCGCCGCAGGATTGAGATCGGTCGTTGTCTGAGTGTGGCTCTATGGCTTTGGGCTCCGCCACCTCGGTCAGGCGGAGGATCTCCTCCTCGGCCTGCCGGGCGACTGGCGTTTCCTCCCCAAACCTGGCCCGCACAATCGCTCAGCTTGGGGCCGAGAGGGTCTTAGCCAATGATGGAGGCAATGTCACGCCGTATTGTTCGATTTTCGGCTGTTAACGCAGATTTTATTGCGGCCAATCCTTGTGCAACGCACAAAAATTCTGTAAATGGGCGTTGACACTTCTCCCTCTGGCGGGACCGGCCGCATCGGGCTAGGGTCCTTCGTTGTAACCAGTTTGGATCGCGGACCCGATGCGCCTGACCCGGAGCTTTATCCCCACCCTCAAGGAAACCCCGAACGAGGCTCGGATCGCCTCGCATCGGCTGATGCTGCGCGCCGGCCTGGTACGGCAGACCGCTGCCGGCATCTATGCCTGGCTGCCCGCCGGGCTGCGCGTGCTGCGCAACATCGAGCGTATTGTCCGCGAGGAGCAGGATGCGGCCGGCGCTCAAGAATTGTTGATGCCGACCATCCAGGCAGCGGAACTGTGGAAGGAAAGCGGGCGCTACGAGGACTACGGCGAGGAAATGTTGCGCATCCGCGACCGCCACGATCGCGACATGCTGTACGGACCGACCAATGAGGAGATGATCACCGACCTGTTCCGCCAGTCGGTGAAATCGTACCGCGAACTGCCGCAGATCCTGTACCACATTCAATGGAAGTTCCGCGACGAGGTGCGTCCGCGGTTCGGCGTGATGCGCGGGCGGGAGTTCCTGATGAAGGACGCCTACTCGTTCGATCTCGACCATGCCGGGGCCGTGCAGAGCTACCGCAAAATGATGCTGGCCTATATGCGCACCTTCCAGCGCCTGGGGCTGAAGGCGATTCCGATGGAGGCCGATACCGGCCCGATCGGTGGTGACCTCAGTCACGAATTCATCATCCTGGCCCCCACCGGCGAGAGCCAGGTTTACTACGATGCGGCGTTTGAGGAGATCGACTATGTCGCGGGGGGCGCCGGCGGATTCAACCACGACAGCGCGGCCGATCTAAACCGGTTCTTCATCGAAATGACAACGCACTATGCCGCGACTGATGAAAAGCACGACCTGGCAAAATGGGCCGCGGTCGCGGATCCGCGGCGGCGCGAGGGGCGCGGCATCGAGGTCGGGCACATCTTCTATTTTGGCACGAAATACACCAAGTCGATGAATGCCGCGGTGGCGGGGCCGGACGGCAAGCCGGTCTTTCCCGAGATGGGCAGCTATGGGATCGGCGTCTCCCGGCTGGTTGGCGCGGTGATCGAGGCCAGTCACGACGAGGCCGGCATCATCTGGCCCGACAGCATCGCACCCTTCAAGGCGGCGATCCTGAACCTGAAGGTTGGCGATGCGGCCTGCGACGGGCTGTGCGAGAGCCTCTACGGACGCCTGCAAGGCAACGCGCTGTACGACGACCGGAGCGATCGGGCCGGGGTGAAGTTCAACGACGCGGACCTGATGGGCCATCCCTGGCAGATCATCGTCGGCCCGCGCGGGGCGGCGGCCGGCAAGGTAGAGCTCAAGCGGCGCGCAACGGGGGAACGGAGCGAACTGTCGCTGGACGACGCATTGGCAAAACTGGCCGGCTGAGTATGGCGCAGCAGATGCGGGCAGCCCCCCGCCGGAATTTCCCCCTCCCCTCGAGGGAGGGGGGCAGGGGGAGGGGGCTCCGCCAAGAAAAGCGCCGAGGGCTCTCTGTGCCGGGTCCCCTCCCCCCATCCCCCTCCCTCGAGGGGAGGGGGAGTCGATTGCCGCGCCCTCCCTCCCCCTGACCCCGAACCATGTTCGGCCCCTTTGAACGCATGGTCGCCGGCCGCTATTTGCGCGCGCGCAAGGGCGAGCGCTTCGTCTCGATCATCGCCATCTTCTCCCTGGTCGGCATCGCCCTCGGTGTCGCCACGCTGATCGTCGTCACATCCGTCATGAGCGGCTTTCAGACCGAGCTCGTCACCCGCATCCTCGGTGTGAATGGCCATGTCACCGTTCAGGCCTATGCCGGGCAGGGGATCGATGACTATCAATCCCTGGCCACGCGCATCCGGGGCCTGCCTGGCGTAACCTCGGCGCTGCCGATGCTGGACGGCCAGGTGCTGCTGTCCACCCAGGACGGCGGCGCGCGCGGCGGGCTGGTGCGCGGCATCGATCCGGCCGACCTGCAGGCGCTGCACCCGATCAGCGGCCACATCCTGCTGGGCAGCCTCGACCGGTTCACCGGCGACGACGCCATCGCCATTGGGGTCGGGCTGGCGGACGCTTATCGTCTTAAGATCGGCGATCCCCTGACCCTGATCTCCCCGCAGGGCGCGGCCACCGTCTTCGGCACCATCCCTCGGGTGCGGGCCTATAGGGTGGTGGCGGTGTTCGATGCCGGCCTCGCGGACTACAACACCAGTGTGGTCTTCCTGCCGCTAGCCGCGGCACAGGTGTTCTTCCAGAAGCCCCATAGCGTCACCGTGATCGAGATCCGCCTCGCCGACCCCGACCAGGTGGACGCCATCGCGCGCCCGCTGCTGGATCTGGTGAAGGGCCGGCCGGTCTATGCGCGCGATTGGCGCCATGCCAATGACACCATCATCGGCGTGCTCCAGGTCCAGAAGGATACCATGTTCATCGTGCTGGGCATGATCGTGCTGGTGGCGGCCTTCAACGTGATCTCCTCGCTGATCATGCTGGTGAAGGACAAGCGGGCCGATATCGCCGTGCTGCGCACCATCGGCGCCAGCAGCGGGTCGATCCTGCGCATCTTCCTGATGTGCGGCGCCTTCGTCGGTGTCTCCGGGACGGCGGCCGGCACGCTGATCGGCATCCTGTTCTGCCGCAACGTCGTCGCAATCCAGCACGTCGTGGAACGCATCTCCGGCGGCCAGGTCTTCGACGCCTCGGTGTTCATGCTGAGCACCTTGCCGGACACGATCGACTGGGGCGATGTGGCCCGCGTGGTGGCGTTGGGCCTGGTGCTGTCCCTGCTCGCGACCCTCTACCCCAGTTGGCGCGCCGCCCGCACCGATCCGGTCGAGGCGCTGCGGCATGAATGATCCGCTGGTGTTGCGTGCCGTCCAGCGGATCTATCGCGGCGAGGCCGGCGACCTGCCGATCCTGCTGGGCGCGGACCTGACCCTGCGCGCGGGGGAAATCGTCGCGCTGGTTGCCCCCTCCGGCGCCGGCAAGTCCACCTTGCTGCATGTCGCCGGCCTGCTGGACAAGCCCGATGGCGGATCGGTGCTGATCGAGGGCCGCGATGCCGGCACCCTCCCCGACGCCCAGCGCACCGCGGTGCGGCGCGACACGATCGGGTTCGTCTATCAGTTCCACCATTTGCTGGGCGAGTTCACCGCCCTGGAGAACGTCATCCTGCCGCAGTTGATCGCCCGCCGGCCACGCCGAACGGCGGTGGCGCGCGCACGCGCGCTGCTGGCCTCGTTCGGTCTGGCGTCACGGGCGGAGCACCTGCCGGGGAAGCTGTCCGGCGGCGAGCAGCAACGGGTCGCGATCGCGCGCGCTTTGGCCAATGGCCCCAAAGTGCTGCTGGCCGACGAGCCGACCGGGAACCTCGACGTCGCGACCGCGGCGGTGGTGTTCGGGGAACTGCTGGCGATCGTCCGCGGGCAAAGGCTGGCGGCGCTGATCGCCACCCATAATCCGGACCTGGCGGATCAGATGGACCGGATTGTCACCTTGCGTGATGGCAAGGTCGTCGCGGTCGCTCCCGCCCGCGACCGGCCAGACCATTGAACCGAAAGACCGATGAACCCGCGCACGTTCCTCCGCTTCGTTGAAAATGCCCTCGCGACGGTCATGGACCGTTGGGAGCGCCCGCCGACCCCGGCGCAACTGGCCCTGGCGGAACGGTTGAAATCCGATCTGTCGGCATTGCTGGCAGCCCAGCAAGCCGGTGAAGGCTCCGCCTTCTGGACCGGCATTTGCGCCGACCTGCACCGCCTCGCCACCGAGGCCGATCCGCTGTTCTTCATGCGATGGCCGTCGATCGGGGCCACCATGGTGCATGGTGCCACGCTGGGGACCTATCAGACGTGGTGGCGCCTGCGGCGTTCGGCGGACTGGCGCCGGGTCTGGCGTCCGGCGCTGCGCCATAAGCAGTTCGGCCACCCGCCGCCCTTCCCGCCGATGCTCTCCACCAACGCCATGGCCATCGAGCATGCCGCGCATCTGGTTCGGTATCGCCAGGACACCGGGTCGGATTTTCACGCCGCGGACGCGATCATCGAATTTGGCGGCGGTTTCGGCTCGATGTGCCGGCTGGTGCGGGCGTTGGGGTTTCGCGGCACCTACATCATCTTCGACCTGCCGCCCATCCTGGCGCTGCAACGCTTCTATCTCGGGATGCATGGCATCGCGGCGGACGGCACCGGCCGCGAAGCGGTGTGGCTTTGTCCGGACCTGGACCTGATCCGGCAACGGGTCGCCGGGATGCAATCCGAACGGGTCTCGCTGATCTCGACCTGGGCCCTGAGCGAAATGCCGCTGGCGGTGCGCGACCGGGTCACGCCGCTGTTCGGGTCGGAAGCCTGCGCCAAGGTGCTGATGGCGTATCAGCCAAGCTTCGAAGGCAACGACAACCGGCGCTATTTCAGCGACCTGGTCGCCGGCACCGCGGATCGATGGACCTGGCGGCAAACGCCGGTGGACCGGCCGGACCGGCCGCCATCGTCCCGCGACAGCCTGTATGTGTTTGGCGTCAGGCGTTGACCGGCGGCGGCGCTTGCCGGCAGGCTGGCGCGACGGAGGACACGCCTCATGATCCAGGCCCAAGCGGCGGTGCTGCGCCGGACCAACACACCGATGACGATCGAAGCGATCGAGGTCGGCCCGCTCGGTCCCGGCGACGTCCTGGTGCGCATCAGAGCCGCCAGCCTGTGTCACACCGATCTGGAGGCGATCGAGGGCGCTTTGGCCGTGCCGCTGCCCGCGGTTCTCGGGCATGAAGCGGCCGGCGAGGTGGCCGAATGCGGCGCCGCGGTCACCGGCCTGGCGCGCGGCGACCGGGTGGTGCTGTCGTGGAACCCGCATTGTGGCCGCTGCTTCTATTGCGAACGCGCCCAGCCGATCCTGTGCCGTCAGTTCCTGGCCAACGGCCCGCTGGGGTTCCATTTCGACGGCAAGCCGAGGCTGTCCTGTGACGCCGTGGCGGTGCACCAGTTGATGTATCTGGGCGGCTTTGCGGAATTCGTCGTGGTGCCAGCGCAGACCGCGATCCGTGTGCCGGCTGCCATGCCCTTCGACAGGGCGGCGCTGATCGGCTGCGGCGTGATGACGGGTGTTGGGGCGGCGACGCGCATTGCCGCGCTGCGCTGGGGCGACACAGCACTGGTGATCGGCTGCGGCGCGGTCGGGTTGTCGGCGGTGCAAGGTTGCCGCCTGGCCGGAGCCGAAACGATCATCGCTGCCGATCCCAATCCCGCCCGGCGCCAGTTGGCCGCTGCTCTGGGCGCCACCCGAACGGTTGACCCCGGGGAGGCCGCCGATCTGGCGCGCAGCCTGACCGATGGCCGCGGCGCCGATGTCGTGATCGAGGCGGCCGGTGTGCCCGCAAGCTTCCGCCTCTCGCTCGAAGCTGTCCGCCTCGGCGGCCAGGTCGTCTGGCTCGGCAAGGTTGCGGTGGGCGACGAGGTGGCGCTCCGCTGGGGCAGCCTGATGCAGGAGAAGCGCATCACCCGCAGCTCCTACGGCGGGGCCAAACCGGCGGAGGATTTTCCGCTGCTCGCGCGGGCCTATCTGGATGGCAGGCTGAAGCTGGACGAGATGATCTCGGCCCGCATCAGCCTGGCGCAGGTCAATGACGGCTTTGCGGCGCTGAAGCGCGGCGAGACGGTGCGCAGCGTGGTGGTGTTCCCATGAAGATCTACGAGGGCGGCCGCAGCCTGGATGGCGCGGTGGTGACGGTGGATGGGGTGCCGCTGGACCCGCGTCTCGATATCCGACGCTTCAGCACGACCGGGTTCGAATGGACCTACGAGGGCGACGGGCCGCGCCAGTTGGCGCTGGCGCTGCTGGCGGACCATCTGGGTGATCCGCAACGGGCGCTCGCGCTGAGCGAGCGGTTCATGCGCGAGGTGGTCGCCGTGCTGGACAACGCCTGGCGGCTCACCGGTGCGGAGATCGAGGCGGCGTTGCATTGAGGCCGGATGCGCCTCGGCCGGCGGCTGGCTCTCGCATCTGCGATCGGGGGTCGTGGCCCCGCCGGTCCGGCGCCGGGATGCCGCAATATCGGACGACGTAACGTAGAACTCATAAGGCGGGCGATCCGATACGGTAACGTGAAAGATACGACTGGCGCAGCGATTCCGGGTGCTGCGCAGTGACGCGTCTGGCAGGTTATACCAGGCGGCGAAAAGGATGACACGTCGCGCCCATTCGTCATGGCCGCAACGAGCTTGCCCACGGGCATGACCCCATAGGCGCTAACCCAGGCCCCATAACACGCTCTTCCGTCATGGCCGGCACAGGGGCAGCCATGACGAACGGGTGCGGCAACAGTCGAACATTTCGCCGCTTGGTATTACGTATCGAAATATTGCTGATCAGCACACGAATCCGTGATGACGGAACGCTGGAAACCAAATGGAAATGTCAAATTGTATCACGCCTGCCAGTCCGTCCGGTGCCGATTGACGATGTCTCGTCTTGATAGTAATGAACCGGTCGCCGGCCCGCCCCATCCAGCATCGCCGGCCCAACCAGTCCGAGGAGACCAGACACCATGCCATCATCCAACACCATGACGTTGACCGGCTCCATGATCGCGGGCATGGAGTATGTCTCCGGCTCGTTTTCCATCACCAGCGGCCAGTCCTATTCGCTGCCGCCGACCTTCTCGCAAAGCGGCTCCACCTGGACCATCACGGTTCTGGCGGACCGCAGCAAATCGTCAGGCCCGGCCACCGCCTTCATCAATGCGACCAGCGGCGCGGGCCACCAGTACTCAGCCTCGCAAAGCCCCGGCGACCAGCCGAGCGAGTTGAACTTTTCCTTCGGTGTGAATCTGCTGGTGAACGTCGGGTCCAGCACCGTGTCCGTGCCGGTCTATTTTGGCCAGGGCAATTATTCGCTGACCAACAACTGGTGGATCGGCGGCAACACGCTGCTGAGCGTCGCGCCAGTCCTGTTGCAGGCCATCAGCAACAACACGGTGCAGGCGATTTATAATGTGAGTGGGTCGGGCGCGGGTTCCTTCACCCTCGCACCCTGGGGCGGCTAGCCGAACCCGGCCGGGCCGCGCTTCGCCAGGACCGGCGATGTGGCCCCGAACGGCCGGTTCAGCGCGTGAGCAGGCCCATCCACCACAGGAACCTGCCACCGGTTTCGATATCATAGCCGCGCAGGAAGCTCAGCCGGCCGTCGTCACCGATACGGAACGTTGTCAGGCGTGTCGGGACCTCGGTGCTGTCACGTAACGTGATCCCCTGGATATGCCCCACCGCCAGCAACCGGCCAGTGGGGTCGATATGGAACGTGCGTGGATGGATGCCATGCGTATCGGCAGTCTGGATCAGGGTCGGCTCGCCGCTGGCCGGATCGATCGCGAACACCGCCAGCGTGTTCTCGCCACCGGCGAAGAGGCGCCGGCCGCCCAGGTCCACGGTGCCGCTCGCCCGATTCGCGACATAGACGAAACGTCCGTTCGGATGGACATGCACCGTGCCGACCATCTGCCGGTGCCCGGACGCGCCGGATCCGGCCAACGTTGTCTTGCGGAACTTCGGTTCGGGCGCCAGCGTGTCGGCGGTCCGCTCGAACAGCGCGACCTCGTTCTGCCGCTCCAGCGACGCATAGATCCAGTTCTTTGACGGGTGGAAGTCGAGGTGCCGCGGCCCGAAGCCGTACCCACCATCCGGCGCGACCGACTGCTCGTTGGACAAGCGGCCGTTGTCGTAGGCGAAGACTTTCAGCGCGCCCGGCTCCTCCGGCTTGCCCTTGGCGGCATCATGGCCGCGGGTGACCAGGATCACCAGCCGGTTGTCCGGTGTCGCCAGCACCTGGTGGGCGAAGATGCCGGGATCGATCGGGCCGGTCTGCACGACCTCCACCCCGGGCGTGAAGTCGGGGTTGATGGCATAGACCCCGATGCCGGCGGGGTTGCTGAACGCCACCAGCACATGGGTGGACGGCACGTCGGTCGCCATGTGGATTGGCCGGGTCGGCAGCGGGATCGGCGCGCCATGCTGGGTCAGCGCGCCGCTGGCCGGATCGACGCGCAGCGCTGTCACATGGTGCCGGTCACCCGCCGGCCCCATCCCCGAGGCGCTGTTGCTGCTGGCCGCATACAGGAACCGGCGTGAGACATGCGGCCACACATACTGCACGTTGGCCGGCAGGGTGACGGACCCGCCGCGGGTCAAGGCACCTGTTTCGATATCGACGTCGTAGTGCGTCAGGTCCGAACCGACACTGGCGTAGAGGGACAGATTGGACATGGCGTTTGCTCCCGCGGATTTTGACCCGGTTCATAGCGGTGATGCCGGGGGGGCATCTACTCCCCCTCCCCTTGTGGGTGGGGGCGGGGGGAGG
>Ga0302279_10006814_pt1 | contig 11959 bp, 11 predicted proteins | sample III_Bog_N3_3_FD_194541 | JGI IMG/M metagenome (GOLD analysis project Ga0302279, IMG submission 194541) | Peat permafrost microbial communities from Stordalen Mire near Abisko, Sweden - III_Bog_N3_3 | ecosystem: Environmental > Terrestrial > Soil > Wetlands > Peat | place: Sweden: Abisko...
CACACGACCAGTGAGTTTTGCGAGACATGCCACGCGAAGAGCGGCGTCGACGTGTCCTCGGGAGGCAAGAGCCCGCATCCGCAAGGGTGGGTGGGCCTGCGCGGCGAGTCGAACGACCACGGATCTGCGGCGTGGAGAGATCCGTCGGTGTGCGCCGCGTGTCACACGGGCGCTGGCGAGAGTCTCTGTATCGGCTGTCACCGCGTGGGTGCGATGGGGGGCAACCCACACAGACCCGGCTGGACGAGCAGGATGCGGCCGACGATCGACCAGCCTTGTCGGTCTTGCCATGAGTGAGGGATCATCATGAACACGGAGCGTCATACCAGGTGGATTGTTGCCGGCGTCGCCTGGGTCGCGTTCGCGACGGCGATCGCGTTCGGCTGCGAAGGACCCCCCGGGCCCCCGGGACCTTCCGGGCCACCCGGCGCGCTCGACGCGTCGACCGATGCACACGACGCGCACGCGGACGCGAAGACCGATGCGAGGCGCGATGGTGGACCCGACGGCAATGTCACGCCGTCTTCCGTCGTCACCGGGCCCGGACTTCAGCTCGCGATCTCGAGCTCGTCGATCAGCGCGACCGGGGTCGTCACGGTCAGCTTCACGGTCACCGACGGCTCGGGCGTGCCGCTCGACTACTCCGGCACGTACACGACCGGAGCCGTGACAGCGAAATGGGTCATCAGCTGGCTTGGCGCGGCAGACGCGGACGGCGGAATCCCCTCGGCGTACACAGCCTATACGACGCAGATCCACACGAGCGTCGACGGGACGAAGCACGAGGCGCTGCCGGATTCGGATGTCGGGGGAACGCTGACCGAGATCGGCGTGGGCCAGGGAACGTACCAGTACGTTTTCGGCACGAAGCTCCCCGCGGGCATCGATGGGACGAAGACCCACACCATTGGTGCCTGGGCGACGCGTCCCTTCGGCGGAAGCACCTACGTCGCCAACACGCTCTACGACTTCGTGCCCAACGGCACGCCGGTCACAATGACCCGCGACATCACCACGACCCAGGCCTGCAACCAGTGCCACAATCCGCTCGGCTACCACGAAGGCAACACGGCCCGGCGAAGCGTCGGGCTTTGTGTCCTCTGTCACGCCACGCCGGCTGTCGACGTGAGCAACGGCAACGGCCTCGACATGCCGTCCATGATTCACAAGGTTCATCGCGGCCGGTTCCTGCCGAGCGTGCTCGACGGCGGCACGTACCAGCTGACCGAGGACGAGACGATCACCGATGCAGGAGTCGATGGCAGCGCCGTGGTGCCGGGGCTCGTCGACCACTCGGGAGCATGGTTCCCGAACGGACAGATCCAGAACTGCGCGATGTGCCACCAGGGGGGGCAAGGGAGCACGTGGAGGACGGCTCCGTCCCGGGCAGCGTGTGGAGCGTGTCATGACCTGACATCGTTCGTGTATCCGCCACCCGCCGGGATGACGCTTCACCCAGGCGGTCAGCAGACTACGGACTCGACCTGCCTGAATGCCGGTTGTCACGGCCCGAGCGATCATTACGCGATTGCGACAGTCCACGCGACGCCGTCGACCGACCCGACAGCACCGACGCTGACGCTCAGCATCACCAGAGTGACGAGCACAGCCCCAGGTCAGACCCCTGTGCTCCACTTCACCGTGACCCAGAACGCGCAGCCGCTCGACATTCTCGCGACCCCTCTCCCGTGGCTGGCTGTGACGGTCGCCGGGCCGACAACCGATTACGTCCAGGCGGAGCCGCTGCTCTATCCCATCGAAGGCTCTGCCGGCGATGCCGGGGTCGACGCCGGCTCCCCGCTCGCGCTCGACGGGCCCATCGGGAGCTACGCGTTCACGCTGCCTGTCGCCATCCCCGCGTCGGCTACCGGAAGCTATGCCGTCGGCATGGAGGGCTATCTGCAGCCGGCCGGAGCCACCGGGCCGATCTATGCCGCTCTCAACCCGGTGATCTACGTCGCAGTGACCGATGCGTCTCCCGTCCCTCGACGGACGGTCGTGGCGCGCGAGAAGTGCAACAGCTGCCACTTCGATCTGCTCGCGCACGGCGGGACGCGCAAGAGCCCCGAGTACTGCGTGCTCTGCCATACGCCCGCCATGGTGGGTGATGAGAACGCGCCGCGCTTCGAAGTGCCGACGACGACGGCGCCGTCGGAGCACTTCAAGGTCCTCGTTCACAGGATTCACCGTGGCAACCAGCTCGCGCAGGGGTACGTCGTCGGTGGATACCCCGCACCAACTCTGGAGAACCCAGGCGGCACGCCGGTCGACTTCGGCCAGGTACAATTCCCCGGAGACCTTCGCGCCTGCTGGGCTTGCCACGCCTCGACGAGCTACCTCCCGCCACTGCCCACGGGCGTCCTGCCTACGCTGCTACAGCAGACCCTCGCGTGCACGGACTCGCCGCTCTCGCCGGCTGCCTACTGCGTCAGTCAGGCGGACGCCGGGGGAACGGTCGCGTCGCCGCTGACCGCGGCGTGCACGACGTGCCATGACGCCCCGGCGGAAGTGGCCCACGCGCAAGCCAACACGGCCCCCGACGGAACTGAAGCATGCGTGGTTTGCCACGGCACAGGTCAGCCGTGGGACGTGCAGAGCGCCCATACACTGCCACCGTGAGCTGCAAGGCCTGCCTCGGCGTGCAGGTCTTGCGTGTGGCTCGTGCGACCCGGCCGGGAGAAGCGGCGATTGTGGCCGGCACGCGACGCGCATAGGTGGGCGCATGCCGAAAGTATCCGCAGTGCTCATCGTGCCCGCCATTCTTGGCGCCGCCGCCGCCGGTTATTTCCTCGCAGACCACCGGTCGGCCACGGCGGCAACGCCGCCCTCATCGCTCTCCGACGCGCCTGGCAACGCAGGTGGCGCGGCTGCCGCAAGCCAGAAGCTGCCTTCCAACCATCCCGCCGTAGGCACAGCACCGCAGCGCAATCCTCATGGCGGGGCGCTTCCGAACGCCGAAAATCAGCAGCCGCCCGCACTCGAGTGGAAGGTTCCCGCGGGATGGCAGGCGGCCGAGAATCCAAACCCGATGCGTCTGGCGACGTACAAGACGTCGGACGGCGTGGAGGTCAGCGTTTCGCGTGCTGGCGGACCCGCCGACGCCAACATTCTCCGTTGGTCGCAGCAGTTCGAGGGAGCGCCACAACCCCAGCGCACCGAAAAGGATATCCGCGGGGTTCATGTGACCACCGTTCGGATCGCCGGCACCTATGAAGGCGGTATGGGGGCCACCGAGCCGGAGAAGCACGCAGGCTGGGCGATGCTGGCTGCGATCGCCGACGCGCCGGGCGCGCACTACTTCTTCAAGGTGGTCGGTCCTGAAGGCCAGGTGGACGCGAATCGAGCCTCGTTCGACGCGCTCCTCGACAGCATCGCTCCCCACGCGGCGCCGTGACATGCAGGTGAGCTCGACCTCGCTCGCGCTTGCGGTTGCGGTGGTCGGCGCCGCCACCTTCGCCTTCTTCCACGACGACCTGCGCGCTGCGAATGCCGCCCGGACCGTCTCTGCCCCGGCATCGCAGGCGTCCCTCGGGGGCGAGGCGTTACCGGGGGAGCACGTGCCCTTGATGGATGAGGCGCTCGAAGAACCGAGCGTCGACGCCGTCGAGCCGAGCAAGCTGAGCCCGGCGCTCACGTGGAAAGCACCGGCGTCGTGGCCGGCGGCACCGAACCCGAACGAGTTCCGGATCGCGACGCACACCGTCCCTCGCGCGAAAGGCGACTCGGACGATGCCGAGCTCACCATCTCGCGCGCGGGCGGCGACGTCGACTCCAACGTTCAGCGCTGGATCGAGCAGTTCGAAGAATCCTCGGGCGACAGGCGCCGCGAGAGAACGGCGGCGGGCTTCAAGGTGACGGTCGTCGAGGTGAGCGGGACTTATCAGGGAGGCATGGGGGCTGCGACGGCGCCGCATCCGGGCTGGGCGCTTCTCGCCGCGATCGTCGCCGCGCCGGATGAGCCCTACTTCTTCAAGCTCACGGGTCCTGCCGCCACGGTTCACGCGGCGCGTCCGGCATTCGACGCCCTCATCGACGGTCTGGTCGCCACCAGCCCTTGATCGGTCGCTCGTTGCGCGATCGCGCAGCAATTGCGCCACACTCGCCGGGCGCACGGGGCAGTCGCGCGGCGATGCGTCCGCTGCCACGGAGTCGACGAGTGGCAAGGACCTTGCTCATACGACGGTCATGACCCCAGCCAAGAGCATCGTCGTGGCCACCGACTTCTCCGAAATTGCCGACAACGCGACTGCGTACGCCGTCGATCTCGCGCGTCGACTGGGCGCAAAGGTCACGTTTCTTCACGCGTACGAGATCCCCGTCTACAGCTTCTTCGACGGCTCACTCGTAGCCACGGCGGACCTCGCGGCCAGCATCGCCAGCGCCTCCGCGGGGTCGATGGAAGCACTTCTGACCAAGTACAAGGGCTCGGGCGTCGCGGTCGACGGTGTCGTTCGCGTGGGTCCGCCGGCCGAGGAGGTCCAGCGTGTGGCCGAGGAGGTCAAGGCGGAGCTCATCGTCGTCGGCACGCACGGACGGCGCGGGCTCGCGCGGGCGCTTCTCGGCAGCGTCGCCGAGGTCGTGGTTCGCACGTCCAGCCGCCCTGTCGTCGTGGTCCCGTTCCCGCGGACCTGATCACGTCGTCCATGTGGGGCGGTATGGACCCTGCTTCTCCCCCCCGCATGAGCAAACCCATCCCCACCATCGAGAAGTACATGACGGCGTCGCCCCATTCCATCGGGGTCGAACAGACGCTCGCGCGAGCCCAGGCCATGATGCAGGAGCACAAGATCCGGCACTTGCCCGTGCTCCACGGCGGCAAGCTCGTCGGTGTCGTCACCGATCGTGATGCGCACCTCGTCGAGTCGCTGAAGGACGTCGATCCACGGCTCGTGACCGTTTCGGACGCGATGTCCCAGTCGGTCTATTCGGTTACACCCGACACACCGATCGACAGCGTCGTGTCCGAGATGGCGGCGCGAAAGTACGGCTCGGCCATCGTGATGCAGAACGAGAAGGTCGTCGGGATCTTCACGACGATCGATGTCTGTCGCGCGTTCGCCGAGCTACTTCACACGCGGCTCGCGAAGTGAGCGCCCCGGCTCCGGCGAGCTGACCCGCGCGGCACCCGCCGTCAGGAGACGAGCCCGCGCGGCCAGGTCGCGAGGTGCGTGCGCACCGTGGCGAGCGCATGGGACGCGTCGCCCGAGGTATCCACGACGAGGTGCTCGGCCGGCGGCAGCTCCGTCATCGGCTCGAAGCGCGCCAGAAAGTCATCGAGGATCGCCAGGCGACCATCGGAGACGGTGGTCTCGTGTGGGCGGCGTGCCAGGCGCTCGCAAGCGACGACACGATCGGCTCTGCACTCGACGAACCGGATGGGCACTCCCATGGCGCGCGCGCACGCTCGGGCGGCGCTGCGCTGCTGTTCGCTGCGGAAGGACGCGTCCACGACCACCGGGCGTCCGGACGAGAGCACGGCCGTCGCGCGCTGGATCACCTCGGCATAGACGCGCTCGGTCACGGCCGGCGAATAGGCACCGGTCCAGGCGGAGTCGTTGGCGTGAACGTTCGGATCGATTCCAAGCATCTGCTTGCGGGTGAGGTCGGCCTCGATCACCGGCGCCGAGAGCTCCTGGGAGATCGCCGCTGCGATCGTGCTCTTGCCCGCTGCGATGATCCCGCCCACGCACACCAGCACTGGACGGACGAGCGCGCGTCGGCCGCCGGCGAGCGCCAGGAGGAAGTACCGGCGTGCCTCGAGCTCTGCCTGGCGTCGGGTGTCCTCGAAGATGTTCGGGTCTCCTGCGACGAAGGTCGCCACCTTGCCTCGGACGTAGGCCCGATAGCTCTCGTAGAAGTCGACGAGACGGTAGAGATCGTAGTCACCCGATTCGCGCGCGTAGCGCGCCAGGAACCGCTCGGCGAGATCGACGCGTCCATTCCACGCGAGGTCCATCGACAGGAATGCCACGTCGGCGCAAACGTCGGCGATACGGAAGCGATCGTTGAACTCGATGCAGTCGAGGATCGTCAGCGCGCCGTCCGGGGCCATGTACACGTGCTCCAGCCGGAGATCCCCGTGACCGTCACGGACACGATGACGGGCGATACGCTCGTCGAAGAGGCCCGCGCGATGGTCGAGGAAGGAGAGCTGCCAGGCCTCGATCTCCGCGGCCTCGGACGCGCTGACGTGCCGCGTGACGACGTCGTGTGTCTGCGCGAAGTTCTCCGTGACGTTGCGTCGAATCGCGTCGATGGACCCGAACGTGGCCGTCTGGGCGTCCGAGCGCGCATCGCCGTGAAACCTCGCGAGCCGGTCGGCCACCGCGTCGATGTCCTTCGCGTCGAGCGTTCCGCGGTGCAATCGCACGTCGAATCGAGCCTCGTCGGGCATGCGTTGCATGTGCACGGCCCAGTCGACGAGCGTGCCCTCGCCCCCGAACGCGAGCGCTCCGCCGCGCCTGCAGACGACCGGGACGACGCCGAAGTAGACGTCCGGGGCGAGCCGACGATTGAGCGTGACCTCGGCGTCGCAGGCCTTTCGTCTGGCCTCTAGCGTGCGAAAGTCGAGGAATCCGAAGTCGACCGGCTTCTTCACCTTGTAGACGTCGCGTTCGCCCAGAAAGACGCACGAGGCATGCGTCTCTCGCACCTCGACGTGACGCGGGCGTGGCGCAGGAAAAGCCGCGGGGCGGGCGAGCTCTGTCTTCATGGGGCTCCGCCGGGATCAGTCGGCCACATGCTGGAGGGGCGCTTGCTTCCTGGTCTTCATCGCCATCATTCATGCATCCGGCGCGCCACCCGCGTGGCGAAGCGGGCCGCGGCCGGCCGCAATTCATGCGTCTGCATGCAGAGACTTCAGCACCCAGGGCCTCCCTTCTCGACATATTGGCTCCGCTTCCTCCTGGCGTGCCTCATGCACCGCTTCTCCCTGCTGGAGGATGTCATGGCCCGGACGAACGAGGACTTTCGCATCGAGATCAACAAGACCGTCGAACGCATCGTGGCCCTGCGAGATGAGGCGCGCCTAAAGCTTCACCTGGCGGGTATGGATGCGCGGGATCGGTGGAACCAGCTCGAGCCAAAGATCGCCGACGCAGAGCGCGCCGCGTCACAGGCAACGAGAACCACGCTTCTGTCCGTTCAGGCGACGGCCAAGAAGCTCGAGGATCTCCTCGCGTCGATGTGAGTCGCGTGCCGTCAGCTTCCCGCGCCAGGCGTACCGACGGGCGCCCGCGCACGCGACCGACCCCACGACATGACCGCCGCGTGGCAGACGACGGCCAGGACGCCATTGGCGAGAAGCGCGGTGCGGATGCCCCATCGTGACACAACGAGCCCGGTGGCGAGATTGCCGAGTGGGGCGCCGCCGCGGAGGGCGAGCGTGTACAGGCTCGAGACGCGTCCGCGAATGCGTCCGTCGATCGAGCTCTGCAGGATGGTATTCGCCGCGGTGTTGCTCGCGACCATGGCTCCGCCGGTGAAGAAGAGCAGCACCATCTCCACCCAGAAGATCTTCCCGAGCGCCGCCGCAACGGTGAGCAGGCCAAGACACAGCGCTGCAAGGCTCGACAGGAGCTGCCGACGCCGGTTCGTCCGGACCCCCAGCACGATTCCCGCACCGAGCAGACCGCCAAAGCCGAAGACCGACAGCGCGCCCCCGAACTCGGTCGAGCCGAGGTGAAAGCCGTCGCGAACGAGAACCGGAATGAAGGTGAGGGTCGGCAAGCAGAAGACGCTCGTGACGACCACGGTGGAGAGCGCCCGTCGCAATCGAGGCTTCTTCGCGATGGCTCCGACGGCCCCGAAGAGTGACTGCCCTGCGCCGGTTGCCGCTCTTGCCGCGGGCGTCTCTTGCGACAGCCGCACCGGAATGCGCAGCAGGTAGATGGCGAGAAGATACGGGGCATAAGACGCGGCGTTGAGCGCGAAGCAGGCAATCGGGCCGAGTGTGGCCATGACGACGCCCGCGAGAAACGGCCCGAGCACACGCGACACGTTGAACTGCGCCGAGTTCAGCGCAACAGCGCTCGCGACGTCTTCCTCGGGCACCGACGAGGGGACGAGCGCGTTGATGGACGGGCCGGAGAGCGCGTCGGTGACCCCGACGACGAGAGACATCGCGATGACGATCCAGACGTGAATGTGGCCGGTCGCCAGGAGCACCACGAGGAGGACAGGGCACACGACCTGGATCCCCTGGAAGAAGAGCGCCGTCTTGCGGCGATCGCGACGGTCTGCGAGCACGCCTCCGGCAAGGATGAGAAGCCAGATGGGGGCGTCGCCCATGAACGAGTCGAGCCCGAGCAGGAACGGCGAGTTGGACAGCCGCAACACGAGCCACGGCTCGGCCACCTGCTGCATCCACGTGCCCGTGTTCGACAGCAGATTGCCGAACAAGAGAATGGTGAAGCTGCGCGAGCGAAGCGCGCGGAGAGGCGCCGAGGACTGGCGCGAGCCTGTCGAGGCAGGAACGGGTGTCGTCGCCATGAAGACAGGCGACTATGCACCTGCGATGCGCTCTCCGCAGCCTACTTGAATACCGTCGGCTCGTTCGGCGCTTACAGGACGCCCCGCTTCTCCTGGTCACGCTCGATCGACCGGAACAGAGCCGAGAAGTTCCCCTCCCCGAACGACAGGTGATTCTCGCGCTGGATGAACTCGAAGAAGATCGGACCGACGAGGTTCTTCGTGAAGATCTGCAAGAGGTATCCAGCCTCGTCACCATCGACCAGCGCCTGGTGAGCCTTGATGCGGGCCGGGTTCTCGCCCACTCCGCGGACGCGGCGGAACACGTCCTCGTAGTACTCGGAGTCGATGTCGAGCGTGGGGAGCGCCCCCTTGATCACATCCAGCGAGCCGAGCAGGTCGCGCGTGAGCAGCGCGATGTGCTGCACCCCGGGGCCGCGATAGTCGCGCAGGTACTCGGCGATCTGCCCCGTCTGGCCCTTGTCCTCGTTGATGGGGAGAGAGAACGTGCCGCACGGTGAGCGCAGCGCGTAGGAATAGAGCCCTGACTTCTTTCCCTCGATGTCGAAGCTCCGGACCTCGGTGAAGCCGTAGATGTTCTTGTAGTAATCGCTCCAGGTCGAAAGCGTCCCTGCGAGCACGTTGTTCGTGAGGTGGTCGATCGCCAGGAAGCCCGTGTTGCGCGCGGCGTCCGGTTGATCGAGCGGCAGGAGCTCCGCGTCGATGCCGGCGCGTGCGTCGATGAAGTAGACGAGGCAGTCTCCGATCCCGTAAACGGCGGGGACGTCGAACGTGGCGCCTCGCCCCTCGAAGGGGCGGGCGCCGCGCCGGACGGCCTCCGCGTATGCAGCACGCGGGTCGTCGAACGCGAAGCCCAGCGCGCTGACACAGGGTCCGTGCATCTCGCGGAACTGCTCGGCGAACGAGCCACGCTCCCGGTTGGCGAGAAAGAGGATGGCTCCCCGTCGGAACGCGTCGACCGCCGTCGCGTGATGACGGTGCGTGCGGGGCAGCCCCAGCGCCGAGAAGATCCGGTAAAGATCGTCGGGCCTCTCGCTTGCGTACTCCACGAATGCGATGCCACGCATGCCGAGCGGATTGTGCTTCGTCATTTCAGGTCTCCTCCGGAGTCATCCACGATTTCCAGTATTCGGGCACGCTCGCCTTGCGGGCGGCGGCCGTCATCGTCAGCGGGCGGCGCGTGTCGATCATGACCGCCTGCTCGTCCGTGCGCGTCTTCGTCTTGCTGGCCACGATGGCGCGCGGCTGCGGGCCGTGGTGGATGCCCTGAGGGTGGAACGTCACCATCCCCGGGCGAATGCCGGCGCGGCTGAAGAAGTCGCCGTCGTGGTAGAAGAGCACCTCGTCGTAATCGATATTGGAGTGGTAGAACGGCACGCGAAGCGCGCCCGGGTCGCCCGTCTCGAGCGGCCGCGGAAGGAACGTGCACACCACGGCATTCGGCATCACGAACGTCGCGTGCGCGGGGGGCGGCAAGTGGTAACGCTCGCTGGCGACTGGGCGGATGTCCTTGATGTTGAGTCGCCACACGGCGAGATCCCCCTTCCATCCGACGGTCGTCGCCAGCGGATCGAAGGGATACGTGAGGGTCGTCAGACGCCGCTGCCGTTGCACGAGGAGCGGGAATGAGCCTCGCGGGGGGAACGGGCCGGCGAAGGGAAGGGGAACATCGATCACGTCCGTGTCGAACAGCGCATGCTTGCCCAGGAGGCCGCGGTCCGGAAGCTCGACCTCGCCGGCCGACTCGATGACGAGGGCCATGGTGTCGGTGCGGGGCGCCAGGCGGTACGCCGTGCCGCGAGGGATGACGAGATAGTCGCCGCGGGCGTAGCCGATGCGCCCGAAGTCAGTGTCCATCGTGCCTTCGCCGCCGTGCACGAAGAGGATCTCGTCTGCGTCGGCGTTGCGGAACGCATAAGGCATCGCGTCGCGAATGCGCGCCATGTGGAGGCGGACATCGTCGTTCTCCAGGAACGCCACGCGGCCCGCGAGCCAGTCGCCTCCGCCGCCCAGGCCAGGCAGCTCGGTGGCGTGAACGGCCTCGGGGCGGAGATCGCCGTCGATGCTCGTCCAGCCCACGGGCGGCGCTGTTCGGTAAAGATGCGATACCCGCCCCGAGAAGCCGCGGCGCGCGTACTCCTCCTCGACCGTACCCTCGGGCAGATCAACGTGCGCTTGTCGGGTCACCCTTCCGTGTACGTGATGCATGCGGAAACCTCGCTCGTGCTCATGTACGCGGCGCCTCCGGGACGCGAAAACGGAATGATTCGACTAACTCCATCGAAAAACTCGATGATGGGCGGACCATGCGGATCACGTTCGACTCTCTCGAGGCCCTCGAGGCCATCGACCGGCACGGAAGCTTTGCGGCGGCGGCCAGGGCGCTGCACAAGGTGCAGTCGGCCATCAGCTACTCGGTGCACCAGCTCGAAGAGGGGCTCGGAATCTCCCTGTTCGATCGCCGAGGTCACAAGGCGGTGCTCACCGACTCGGGGCGAATGGTGCTCGAGGAAGGGCGACGCGTGCTCGCAGGGGCCCGGCGCATCGAGACGCTGGCGGCGCGGTTCGGCGAGGACTGGGAGCCGCGGGTCGAGATCGTGGCGGACGGAATTCTTCCCCTCGATCCCATCATGCGCGCGCTTCGCACGATGACCGACGACGGTGTGCCGACGCACATCCAGCTCAAGGTCGAGTTCCTTGGCGGCGTGCAGGACCGCTTCGAGAAGGACTCGGCCGACGTGATGCTGGTCAAGGACTACGCGCGGAGCGCGCGTCTCGTGGAGCATCCGCTGCCGGAGGTGGAGGTCGTACTGGTGTGCGCTTCCGGGCATCCGCTGGCGCAGGCGGGGCGCCCCCAGTCGCTGTCGGATCTGCAGGCGCACGTCGAGCTGACGGTTCACGACTCGAGCGAGAGCCGACGCATCCGCGACGCTCGGATCTTCGGCGGGCCGCGCGTGTTCTTCCTCAGCGACTTCGTGACCAAGAAGCAGGCGATCGCCATGGGTCTCGGCTACGGATGGATGCCCACGTATCTGGTGAAGGACGAGCTCGCGCTGGGCTCATTCCGCGAGGTCCCGTACAGCGGCGGGTCGCGCTACGCGTTCGGGCCCCGGCTCGTTCACCCCAGAGACCGCCCCCTCCGGCGCGCGGGGCTGACCCTGCTTCGCCTTCTCACGTCGTGAATCTCCGAGAGACGCTCTCGCGGTAGCGAGCGAGCCCCCAAGAGCTGCGACGCACGCCCGACGTGCTCTCGGAGCGGCTGAAGTTGGGCCGATTGCCGCTCGAGACGTGCCGAGAGCCTCTCTCGCTTCACCGAGAGCGTCTCTCGCCACGTCGAGGCGGCCGCTCGACGGAATTCGCGACTCTGCAGTTTCGACGAGTTACGCGCGACGAGTGCCTAGAGCCTCTCTCGGTGCACCGAGAGCGTCGCTCGGAGTGCCGAGGGAGGCGCAGGGTTCGATCAGAGCCT
>Ga0302279_10006817_pt1 | contig 11957 bp, 15 predicted proteins | sample III_Bog_N3_3_FD_194541 | JGI IMG/M metagenome (GOLD analysis project Ga0302279, IMG submission 194541) | Peat permafrost microbial communities from Stordalen Mire near Abisko, Sweden - III_Bog_N3_3 | ecosystem: Environmental > Terrestrial > Soil > Wetlands > Peat | place: Sweden: Abisko...
ATTGCAGTTGTTTGTTTTGAAAATTGGTCCTCTATATTTGTTTTAAGATCCCCCATTTTTTTGTTTATTGATAATGTCTCATCTACCGCCCTATTGACTGCTTTCAGACATCTGTTTAATTGTTCTCTTATTTCAGTCTGACCCTGTCTCAGGTCATCAGCATCACCATCAATTCTCTTAATCTCCCCCTTCACCCAGCTCCCATGATCACTAAATTTAGAAGCTAGGTCATTGTAACTATTTGCTGTATTCATGGCAGCAAGCATATTTGCATATTCTGATCCAGAGTTGCCCGTAGTATTCAAATATTCAGCTTTATACCAGTGGAGGGGGTGACCACTTTTTGCTTTCAATATGTACCACCAAACTAATCTACCATCGGCAGATTTTTGGGGCCAGACTGAGAATTTTTGTGACTTCCCATTAGATTCATCCGATATAGAATTATTCAGAGCCTCATGATATTCATGAGGTATAAGGTCGTGTATGGTCATAACCTTAATTTGTTCAAGTGTCATCCCATGCTTGTTAAGCACAAATTCATTGACCCATTCTATGGCCCCCGATGACAAATTAATTTCAAAAAAACCCTTATCTAAATAACTTTGTCCGAGCTCTCTCATAATAACAGAGTCATACATGGGTTCATTAAAAGCCATCTTACCTAGTTAATCCAACTAAAGAATTATCGGTAAAGTTATACATGGCTATCAATAATTTAATAGTAACATGTAATAAATGCAAAGTTGCTAAAACATGTCCACGACGTGGATCGAGCCCGACTACAATACCAAACACAAAGAAACAGTTATTTTGTCAGATAATCGGTGGGTATGGTCGGGATCCTGTCGATAAATCGAGACTTAGCGCCAATTCTCTCCTTCTCTCTGAGAGAGACGGACCATGTTTGACTGTCGCTCAAGTTCCGACATGGAACGAGGACATAAACGCTTACATGATGGATCTAGTAAAGATTTTCTCTCCACCCAATAAACATCCAAGGGAGACTGTCCCTTGGAATATAAATTTAATTTTTCCTAAGGGTGGAGGTGGATCTTAGTTTTTTCTGTAAAATCTTGCTGACATAATTAAGAATTTCATCATCGGAAAGTCCGGCTTTTCTAGCCTCGGAAACCATTTCATCCATCATATTTGATATTTTAATTCTTATATAATTTTTCAAGAGCCCAAGGGTTTCATCACGAACTCGATTCTTAGTTTCAGTTTCCATGGCCCCAATAAGTTTACGGACTTCGGTCAGTGATTTTTCTTTTCTCACTTATGTTCCCCAATTTCTGTTGGGTTCAAAGCTTTACACCATTGAAACATGGATGGTAGACGTGAATTTGCGACTTTGAACATTTCATACGCAATACGTCTATATGATATGTGACCTTGAGGCTGAGTTCTAAGTTCAGTTATGTAGTATATTTCTTGAGCATCCATTTCGAACACTGAACGATGTAGATATCCAAGAGGAACCATATACTGCATCAGATCTGAATCGTGTACTACGCCATCATCATTATACGCAAGTACAGATTTCATGGCATCATGATATTCTTGTTCGAAATCTGAGCCAGCAATGTCGTCTGGGACAAGATAGCCATAATTTGTATGTAGTGGTTCTACATACTGTTCACATCGCCTATGTCTTTGCAGGTCCCGAAAGGCTCCGTAATCCATCATGATTTCAAATGCCATATTAATAGTTCGGAACGCTTTTGGAACAGCTCTTTTGTCGCGATTTTCCATGAGTTTTGAAAACGCAGACCAACTCATACCGTAACGATCTGCAATCAAGACCTCAAATGACTTTTCAACTAGATTTGGATCTGGAAGTAAATGTTTCCTATGGATATCTACATACCAATTTGGATTTGAGAAATCAAACTTTGGACTTAGACTTCCAAGCCCCTTAACTGATGGCTCAAAATTATCTGCATATGCTTTTTCAACAAAAACAGGACACATCGTGGCTACAGCTTTAGCTGCCAGATCACCGAGACTGCGAATTTCTGGATTCGAATGTCCTCTTGCGGCCGATATCATATATCGAATATCTCGCGCAAATCCTACCCAAGCAAGATTAGTACCGGTTCCTGCTGGAAGCAGATAGCGGACATTATCAAATGCCCTGGCTTTAATAACCCTATCCGTCAGAATTTTAGGATCGTTGGGATCTTTTCCCATCAATTCAGCAATTCTGCGCATTACTTTCGGGTATATACTATCATATGCGTCGTATAATCTGGCAGCAAACGCCGCCATTGTTGGCGGCGCATCGGGCGGTGTTATGAATGAATCCCTAGAAAATACTTGATATCGAGTACTTTTTTCCGAATACCCTGGTCTCTGAAACGATTCCAAAAATTTTGAAGCAACGATCGATACTCCCTCAAAGCATAGGGGAATAACCGCCAGTTCGCTGACTGAACTGTGTCCATATTCGATAACCCATTTTGACTGAAATTTATCTGCGTCCTCTGGTGTTAGTTGATCTATGAGTTGGCGTGCTGATAATGGGGAACGACTATATTTAGCTAGTATGGTAGCCTGTACAGCTGGCGGTAGAAGACGTCCGTCCTGGGATGTTAAACAAAAAACCTCTGTCTTAGAATTCATTCGAATGACGTCTCCAACCGGGTATCGTATGACTAGAAACAGGAGTGGACATGCATAGTGCTATACAAGAAGCAGTAAACAATATACAGGTCCCGTTTTTTTCTTCTTTACATGAGTTTAAAGATGTTCCGAAGTCTTTTAAACCATGGGAATGCAATCTTTCACCGTCTGCATTATATAATTGTTCCTTAGCTTGCAGAAAGCAAAAAGGAATAAAGACCATCGAAACTAAATTCATGAGTATTAAACGATGGATTTCCATCACACCAGAGTTCGGTATAACACTTCCACCTGGTGTATATCTTTCAATAAAACGAAAAGAAGAATTTGTTCCAAGTCCCAGTCCCCATTTCAATAAGGTTGAATATGTACTAATGATGTTCCCCTATGGGAACGTTTGGAGCCAAAAAGAACCAGAAGTTCCGATAGATGAAAAATGGTTATGGGAGTCCACGGGTGGTGTGACCATACTAGAGGCATTAATGCGAAAAGATGCAGCACAACCTCTTCCCGATTATTTCTCGTCTTGTTATAAATACATGAAAGATTTCCCTGAGCAGATAGGGATCCATCAGAAACGCAAGAAGAAGGAGACGGCGGGAAACGAATAATATCTAGCGAGTGATTTTTACCCATGGTACTTGTTCTTCTATTTTGAGAGATGTGTCGGCATTGTGTGACTGCGGAAAGTTCATTTCAATCTGAACATTAGGTTCCTTACAGTCCATCACTAGATTCAATTTTTGAATATACCCGATTTGTTGAGTTCCAACAAATACCCGTGCTGAAGCAGTTGTGGTGTTGACAACTATGGTAATGTCGCCATCACCATAGACTTTGGCTACATTTTCCATATCTTGCATATTATTTCTTCTCAATTACGGCTTGTAGCCAAGAATTTTGTCTGTCTATTCTATACCCATGATCATAATCAAATTGCTCCCAGTCAGTTAATGGAGCTTCTTGAAGAAGAATCGTGAGATTACATGTTTTAAGGTCCGGATTCTTTTCACGAGCATAATTGGCGCAGGCTTTTACAATGTCCCGATACGACAAAATTATTTTCATATCTCCATTACCTCAGCAGTTATCGACTCTTCTAGAGTCATTTTAATGATCGCGTTCTATGAACGCGTGCCTTCATGATAATGCATATTAAAATGCCATTCACATACGAAGAGAATAGGACCAAGTTTTGACCGTTGACCATGATCAGGTAAATTTACAAAATATCCCGATATTGGACCTCTACACAAATAGTTTTCATATGCTCTAGAGCATTTCATGATTCATAGGCCGCGTTCTTTTCGAATTGTAGCCCGAGCTTGGTCTAAAGCCTTCCCGAGAAGATTCTTTCCAAGCCACCGACCGGGCTTCGTTGCGTCTTTATGATTCTTGTCCATTCCGATGCCCCAGATCTTATCTTTAGGGCTCGCTTCTACCATCGTCAAATTTCCGGTAGCAAGAAGCTTCTCACAAAGGTCCTGATTTTGTCTGTATTTCTCAAGACTACCAGCCAACACAATGTTGAAGCAAACGGATGACCATTTGTTTGCGTCGAATTTTCGAACTTCTCGTCCCCAGCGTTTTTGATCTGCTGGATTTGATGATGACATTATCTTTTTTAAGGCCGCGTCATCTTTGAACAGCCGAGCCTTTTCGGCCATCATCCACTGTTCAGCGCAGTTATACTGTTTCTTATCTAGAGTGAAAGGAGAGTGAGTCCATTGACTTGGCCACTCTCCCCAAAATAAGGCATACCCATCTCGGACTACAAGATCATGCAATTTTTCACCTGATGCTATACGTGACATTATGCCTCCATAATTTCCCATACAGGAAATTCTTTTTCATTTACAATCACGCGCCACATTTGTCCTTCCGCAAGATTTGTGTGCATATTATTACAACACACGCCACATATTGGGAGGATTTCAGGTCCCAGTGATAGCTGCGGAGGTAGCTGAAGACGCCGTAGCCGTTCCCCTGGAAGCTCAAGACGACCTGAAGCGTGTGGTCGCCGGGCGGCACGGAGCCGCTGAATACAGGGATGGACTTCTGCGTACGTTTTTAGAACGGAATCATTACGATCATCAAATATTTCAATGATCATTGTTGCATTATCGCTACAATAAGAAATAGGAGGGATAAGTGAATACACGGTAGATTTAAAGAAACAGTCCACTAGCCCTCCATAATCTCATAAATGGAAAATTCTTCTTGAGTTAATATAACTCGACTTCCTAAATCCATCTGTGCGAAGCAAGTAGTACATACTGGACGCTTGCTTCGCACAGGCCCAAATTTATGCAAAACTTCAACTAACATGGCCGCCTTGTTACTACATAGTCTCGTAATATGATGTGAGTACACGTCCACGAGGCCGCAACATCTCATCTAGAGGAGACTGATCATGTCTTGATGAAGGGCGCCGGTTCCAATTAACACTACTGGTACGTTCGATACCTCCTCAATTTTCGAAATGAGTGCTCGGCTCTTTTTTGAAAGTTTATCGAAGGCTTCTTTACCACCCTTTAGACCATTATCTTTCCAATCTAGATACTGGACGAAATTCAAACAAAGTTTCGTCGCGCCATTCGTACGAACCGCATCCTTTAGTCCTATAAAGGAAAAATTACAGACCCGGCGAATTCTTTTTGTGACAGTAGTGCGTTCGCGTTCAGCCAAAGCCTGAGCCTCCGCGGTTGGCATTCCTGAGTCTGTTGCGATCTGCTCCCAGGTCGTTTCTTTACAATCAGAATAGAAATCGCCGGAGTAACCCATTTGATTTCCATCTTTTACAACGTTCCCCACTCTTATCGGGTAAGTGCGGAGATTCAAATAAACGTCACCCAAAACTTGTGGTGGCATCGCCATATAATCCATAGCTGCTTGAACTGTGCAATTACGTGAAGTGCATTGTGGATAGTGTGAACCGTGATCGATCGATAATGCATATCCCTGAGAACCTTCATGGAGCCAAGTTTTTTTCTCATCAATTATTGCATCTCTCGACATAGCTCTGAACACTTCCGGTTTAATGACAATTACGTGTTCGCTAAATTCAAACAATTCTGAATCAGTTAATGCAAGAGATCTTAGATCATTTTCATTAAAATCTCTTGCAAGAATCGTATCCTTCTTGCGAAGAATCTTATCGACCATCGCAGTACCTGAACCCTGCATAGTTGATGCAATGTGTTGTGTTGATTCTGAACCTTCTCGCTCACGCCGAGTATGTTCTTCAGTCACAATGCTTGCATGATCATGGATTCGAATTATTGGTTTCCCTGCCTCTTTCCACTCTTTCACTAATTGTTTCCAGGTAAACCCTGAACCTGGAGATATGAAACATTCCATGCCCATCCCACGAGTCTTCTTCAAAATTGCAGCGGTCGGAATCGCTTTAGCGATAAATTTTGTTCCATCCTCGAATACAGCCGAGTGTCCTGCATTCGGAAAATTAGCTGACGAAACCCGAGTAATTGAAAACATGTCGGCAAGTCGAGTAGATATAGCGCCCTTACCACTTGAGCCCCATGCTTGATCTATCAGAACATTAAACTTTCCGTTTTGCATCATATCTCCTTAAAGTTGTTAAGTTCGAGTTCAATGGTTGACTTTGATGATTCTTTGTCAGCTAACCAATCTTTTTCGTAAATAACCAGAAGTTTCCATCCTAAATCTATAGCGAGTTTTTGTTTATTTTGATCTCTTTGTTTTACCTTTTCACTTGAATGCCACATAGATCCCTGATATTCAATTAGTATTTTCTTTTCCGGAATAGCACAATCAAAATGAAAACGACCTATCCCATATTCTAGCTCTGTATGAAACCCAAGTTTTTTAACGAATTCATCGATTTCCAAATTTGGTTTTGTGATTTTACCACTTATACATCCACAGGAAAGGGATTTTCCTAAAATTATATCAAAAAGTCTTGTCTTATATTCACGGTTACAAATCCAGCATAAGAAATGAGCTGGATTACTCTTGCTAATGATTATTTCTTGTAGTTTAGGACCGCCAAATGGTATATGTTTTGGTAAAATTGGGGTTTTAAGCTCTTTGAGTTTTTGTTTATTTTGCAACCACCAATTAAAAATAACTGATCTACAATTTTGACAGTTTTGAGTTTCTCCTGAAGTTACAAACGATACTCTTATGAAATAAGTCGAACCACAGTCACAAAGCCATTTGACTTTTGACTCAGAATTTACTGACAAATTCTGAACATCTTTTACATCAAATATCTTAAGTCTTCCAAATTTTTGAGAATTCCACCATTCGATCGATTTTCTATTACAATATGTACATTTTTGTTGTCCTGAAAAAACATGTTTTATCGAAAAATCTGATATTGTACCGCAAACACACTGAAATTTATCTTTTAAATAAGATGAAGTATTAATAATTTGATTATTTCCTCTATAGAGGAAATAACCTACCTTATCTCCATTTTTAATTCTCAGATCGAAACAGTTACCACACCTTGATATACCAATTTTATATTTTCTAAACATTCTATTAAAAATATGACCACATTTACAAATAAATTCAAATTTGGCAGAACTATGTAATGACCAGCTACCCGGCAGATTTTTATCTATTAATTCCGGTATTTTCTCCAACCAAACTAACTTCGATAAATTTTCATGGATTATATGGGTGACATATCTTTTACCAGGCCGAAAACAACCACAACTTTTAGTAAGTCCTTTCACGACACTATTAATGCAAATACTCTTTATTTTCCCACAATCACACTTCCAATTTTTTGAATCTTTTAGTGATAAAACCATTGTTGGATCAAACATTGGGGAAAGAGACCCGTATTTATCTTTCATATTATTTTGAAATCTGAATAACGCACAATGCCCACATTTCATATTTTTATGTGACTCATAATACTTCATCTGTACGCGTCTAGTATTTCCGCATTCACATATATAATCAACATTATCTCGTTTAAATTTTGGGATCGGTCCAATTATGGTAATCATTGGTCTGCTAACTATTTTACATGTAAAGAACGTTATTTCTTTTTGAATGATTCTCGCTCCACTAAAGAGTTACGGACTTGCTTTTTCACGGCTCGAATTTTATCAAGATCTTTAATCTCTGCATATTTAGTGATCGAATACATCGGAGTATCTGGATGACCGAGAGCGGCAAGTCTGGCACCATTTAGCATCTTGGGCGTGAACTCTCGTCCTATGAGTTTCAGCTGCATACGTTTATGGGTTTTGACCGCCCATCTCATATCCAAGATCCTTCGGAGTGCTCTTTCTGATACGAACATTACACGGATAGTTAGGTCTGACGGAACAGCACCGAAAGTACGTAGAGATACCCGACAGGCATAGTCACAACCTAATGCAAATGCCTGTTGGAATGATCCGGCCCTCATGAATACATGAGCCATCCGAAACTTATCCGGAAAACATATCCGCCAAATTTTGTCTTCTGCCACAGGTTCCTCAGACCCAAGAAAGCGCTTTAAAGTATCTTTCCTGTAACTCGGAAACACCAGAGTCATGACGGCATCATAAAGTTGATCAAAACGCGTCTTGCCTGCCTCCTGTGCCGGAAGTGGCAGAGTGTTTATCAGATCCATAGGAATTACCCCCTGGTAAATCATAGCTTCCAGGAGAGATTTGAAGTATGGAGCATCCTTCCCACATCTTAATTTTCTGAGGCACTCATTTATTCGTGTGTCGACTTCAGAGTGATTTAACTCATTATTTTTAATTTTGCTCATCATATACACAATATCAGAAAGTGTTGCTCAACTGTAGAGTCCTGTTGCGGGAATCGATCAAATGACTATATGTGACAATGTATGGTCATTAATCTTTCCAGCACGCAGGGAGAAAGAGACGAATTTCTTTTCGAAATTCACATATTTCAAAGAGTCAGCCTAGAAAAACACTCTTTGAAATCTGGTCAGGAAAACCTGAGTTCCTTCGTGGTGTATCTATCCATTTTAGAGGATGGGATCTTATGATAAGGCATAATAAGATCCTGGATGATGACAAGATCTTTAGTTTTTAGATCTCTTTATCGTTCTTTTTAATTTAACGTTTTTTGTTAAATTAAAATTTTTCTAAGATCTTTAGATCTTTCTCCATTGCTTTAGCAATGAAACAATAACAAAAGTAAATGCAATAAACGAAAAAGTTAGTGAAACTAACGGTAACAGTAGTAATGAAGTCAGAGTTAACAGAGTTGGATCCAAAGTTAGATAGTTAGACACTGAACATAAACGTAAATTTTAGTACTGATCATGTAATATGGTTTGTGGGGATTTTATGGCCTCTGGAAACGTAAGAACCATTTTCATTTTTACGGATCTTCCAATCCATATAGAATTCCGAGCTGGAGATTTCCCAATCCTCGATATAGGTGTGATCGTTGAGTTTAACGCAACGGTGATAGATCACAAAGATCACACGAAAAAACGTCGTATTGAGGGTCCTCATAGAGTGATAAGATCCGTTTTGAAATATGAGACGGATCGTCCTGGTCTATCAGGTATTACTCAGTATGTAGAGTGGAAGTCATCTGACTCCTAACTGAAATTTTATTCAGAAACCGAATTTCGGTCATGTTGATTTGACTTTTTTCCTGATGTTACATATCTTTCTTGCTTTTTGACCTCAATCAAGGAGATTTTGATGCACAAGACTTTAATTTGGTGCTCCTCGACAGTTATCTGTCTATTAGCACTTTTCTCTATCACTTTTGCTTGTGGGTCACAGCAAGGTGATATAAGTAGTAATCATGTTACTTTTACTTCTGCTGTGGTCTCTGCTCCTGAAGTATTTACTCCTGAAGTATTTACCATCGCTCCTGAACCTGAGATTGAAGTAGAAAGTGCTGATCAAGCTCGTTTTAGTGAGCTTCATGGTTATGTGTTTGATGCTATGAATGCGGCAGTGAAGCCTGATCAGTATAGCGTCTCGTATGATGATGTGTCTCGAGATATTGTCACAGTTGTCCTTGACCCTAATGAACCTCCCATATGGAGAAATGATAAAACGAAAGCACGCACGAATATTATGATGGTTTCTATTGCTTATCATGAAACCAATTTTCGTGCATATGTTGACGACGGGCGCTGTAATAGTACAAAATGGCGCAATTCCGACGAAGGCGTCAAATTCATGAAGATAAGTGGGAATTGCGATGGTGGTATTGCACATAGTATGTGGCAAGTCCATACGGGCCTCGGTGGTATTGTGACGGTCCCGGTAGATTATGATTCGAACCCGTCTGATAGACGGGAGTGGTGTTATTCGTATCAATGTACAAGTCATGATGGGACGCTTGTGGCACCTGTGGAAATGACTACTAATCGACAGGCCGCCATACGGGTTGCACTACATATGATACGACGTAGTGTTAGGAATAATGTCGGACTCTGTCAATTTACTGGAGAAAAAGGTTCTTCATGTCCCAAGGGTGAAGTTCGTTATTCATGGGCAGAAGAATATAGTAAGAAACACCCGTTTGTTTCCTACAAATAGTATTTACTGATTATTCTACGACTAGCGCATAAACAACCGATGCGCTAGTCGTACGTTCATTTTCGTCTTTCTATATTGCATATCCTTGTGTTCATGTGAACACTGTAGTTTTTTCTGTATTGTGCGAAACTGCAATAAGTAATCTCCATTAGTCGGTGGTACAATCACCGCACGGAGTAACTCTGATGAAACACGTACGTATCCAAGTACCACCATTGTTTCCAATTGCTATTCCTACAACCGAACAATTTCTAAAACAGTGGTACGTGTGGACTGCGGGCAAAGTTGCACGTCATTTCAAGCGTGATAAAGAGCGTGCCAACGACACTGCTCAAAATGTTCGTCTTCGTCTTCTTTCGAAGAAATTTATCAGTCGCTGGTTTTTCAAACATCTAACTGACGAACTTGTGGACCGAAAACAAGCCGAAAAAATTCTTGGCGGGGTTTTCGAAGATAAAGATAATAAACAACCAATCCTATCATATGTAGGAGGTATACAACCCGTTTACGGACACCGTTCTTCTCTTTCTGGCTTCGGTAAAAGAGAAGAACGAAAACCTGAATTTTCAGGTCAAACACCGAATGATACTTCAATTTGGCGGATTTCTGATTTACTGAAATATGCCAAATTTGATTATGAACGTTATTTCTACTCCATACAATCACATACTATAGACTCGCCGAAAATTCTTCGACTGTTAGGATATGACTCAAACAATTTTAGTGTCCTTGAGTCACTTTATCGCCAGGGAAAAATAAAACCGTCAGAATTGACGGATCACGTATGTAAAGAGGTGATCCGTCCAGTCAATAAACGCGGCGAACTATGTGGAATTGATGATTGTGAAAAAGAACATTATTCGATGGGTTATTGTACCAATCATTATCATAAATCGCGTGTTCAGACATGTAAAGAATGTGATCACGGTCGTGAAATTTTACGTAATCGCGGCCTATCTCTTGCTAGCCGTTGGAATCGACCTGAAGTTCTGGATTCTGTTCAGAAATTACGTTGGAACGACTCACAGCTCAAGCCATATCTTCATGCTTGGAGACGTCAAAACTCGGTAAAATCCCCACCTGAATTCATAATGCGTTCATCTCCGAAAATGGGCATCGACGCTGGATTACTTCGATATGCCGAAATGATCATAGACCATGAAGTCGTTAACGATTTCAAAAGAATGAGTAGATCGGATGATCTATCTACTATGGTTCTGAAAAACCCACTTACTCCTGAATACGGAGACGCAGAAATTGTATCCTACGAACTGGATGACAAGGAGGATGATGTAGCCCGCAGAATTATTCGTGACTCCCATGCTCTTGGGAAATTTGTTCAAGCAGAGGGACTACATGATATTCGTAGACTCGTAGAAGCTGCAGACCTTACGGATGATGAGTCTGACGTAATCGTCGCCATTGATCTAGGTGATATGACACCCAGACAGTATGCCGATAAACATGATATACCCGTATCTAGAATTCAAAAAAACCTTCTATCTGGTCACCGGAAGCTTATGGCCCAGGATTTTCCTGAAACAATTACTTATGAGATTGCTGAAAAGATAGCAACTAAATATAGATGTATGGTAGAGGATATAATAGGACCAAAACTTTTCGGAGCTTGCGTTGTGGCTAGAACCGAGTTATTCTCAACTCTATTTGATATGGGTATCCCCATTCAAAGTATTTCTGTACGATTCAATACTACGGATGAACGCGTTTCGGCTGCCATAAACCGTTCCATAATTCAGGAAACCCGCGACATTTAGACTTTTGGTCCCTAGTATAGGCGATGGC
>Ga0302279_10006818_pt1 | contig 11954 bp, 11 predicted proteins | sample III_Bog_N3_3_FD_194541 | JGI IMG/M metagenome (GOLD analysis project Ga0302279, IMG submission 194541) | Peat permafrost microbial communities from Stordalen Mire near Abisko, Sweden - III_Bog_N3_3 | ecosystem: Environmental > Terrestrial > Soil > Wetlands > Peat | place: Sweden: Abisko...
CGTCAGGCGGCGCCCTGACGCCTGGGGCCAAGGGTCCGCGGGTGGCGGCGCTGAGGGACCGTCTGGCGTTGGAAGGCTACGTCACGCCCGCGGCGGCCGATCCGGCCGTCTTCGACACCGACCTCGCCGCGGCCCTTGCGGATTTCCAGCATAGGCATGGCCTCTCCTCCGACGATGGCTTCACCCCCGAGACGCTCGCCGCTCTCGATGCTCCGGTGGAGGAGCGTCTGGCGACCTTAAGCGCAAATCTGGAACGCGCGCGCTGGCTTCCCGACCGCCTCGCCCCCGATCGCATTGAGGCGGACATCGCCCAGGCGGAGGTGGCCGTCATTCAGCACGGTCAGACCACCATGACCATGCGGTCCATCGTCGGCGATGTGAAACACCACACGACCCTCTTTGTCTCCCGCGTATCCTCGATCGTTTTCAACCCGCCCTGGGTGGTGCCGGCGTCCATCGCCAAGGGCGAGCTCTACCCGAAGGAGCGAGCTTCGCCCGGCTACTTCGCTCGTGGCGGGTTCTCCGTGATCGACGGCCAACTGGTGCAGCACGCCGGGCCCAAAGCCTCGCTCGGCTATGTGAAGTTCGATATGCCCGATCCCTACAGCATCTATCTGCACGACACGCCTGCGCGCAGTCTGTTCGCCCGGGAGGACCGCGCGCGCAGCCATGGGTGCGTGCGCCTGGAGAAGCCTCGGGAACTGGCGGCCGCGATCCTCGCCCCGCAGGGCTACACGCTCGATACCGTGAACGCAGCCATCGCCGCCAAGACCACCAAACGCGTCATCCCGACGGCGGTCTACACGGTCTATCTGGTCTATCGGACGGCCGAGGCGACGCCCGATGGGGAGGCAAGCTTTCATCCCGATGTCTATGGATGGGACAGCCGCACGGTTGAGGCTATCAATCACAAATCATGACCTTGTGTTAACGCATTTGGGCGTTAATCCTGCGTTTTGGGGCCACAACCTGGGAAGCGATTCATGACCTTGGCGCGGCGCGTGCTGTTGAAACGAGGCTTTGGACTGGCCGCATTCGGGGCCGCCGCGGGAGCGGCGCCGGTGGCTATGGCCCTTTCCGGCGTGCCTGCACGCCGACTGGCGTTCGATAATCTCCACACCGGCGAAACCCTCGACGTGGCCTATTGGGAGAACGGCGCCTATGTCCCCGGCGCCCTGTCGGCCGTGAACCATGTGCTGCGCGATCATCGCAACAACCAGGTTCACGTGATCGAGCCCACCTTGCTTGACCTGCTGACCGCGCTTTCGGCCATGCTGGATACGCGCGAGCGGTTCAATGTGATCTCCGGCTACCGTTCGCCCGAGTCCAACGCGATCATGCACGAGCACAGCGGTCAGGTCGCCTCCGGCAGCCTCCACATGCAGGGCATGGCGATCGATATCCGGCTCCCGGGCGTGGCGCTGGATCGTGTCCGCGGCGCGGCCGAAACCCTGGCGATCGGCGGCGTGGGCTATTACCCGACCTCGGACTTCGTCCACGTGGATGTGGGCAAGGCGCGCACCTGGAGCGGCACCTAGGGCGCTTTAGTGAATCGCCGCGAATTCGCTATCGCCGGCTCGGCCCTGGCCGCCGCCGGCGTCCCTGTCTCAGTTTTCGCCGGACCGTCGCCGACACTTCTGGCGGCGGTGAACGGGCCTCAGCGCAGTGCGAAAAACAAGGCCCGCGATCCCTGGCGCCATCCCGCCGAAAGCCTCGCCTTCTGGGGCCTGGCGCCGGGCATGACGGTCGTGGAGATCGATCCCTCAGGAGGATACTGGACCGAGATTCTCGCCCCCTATCTCAAGGCCACGGGCGGTCGCTATATCGCCGCGCTGGACGGCGACCCCACCACCTTCAAGACGCGCTTCTCGGACGTCTCCATTTGGGGACCCATCGAGATCGCGGCCTTCGACGACGGGGCCGGCGCTCTGGCGGCGCCGGGCTCGGCGGACTTCCTGCTTACGGCGCGCAACATCCACGATTGGATGTGGACGCCAGGCGAGCTTTCCAAAGCTCTGGCGAGCTTTCACGCGGCGTTGAAACCCCGTGGAATCCTGGCTGTGGAGGAGCATCGCGCTGATCCCCGGCCGATGGTCGCTGACGCCAAAGACGGCTACGTCTCCACCGCGTTTCTGACAAAGGCCGTCGAGGCCGCCGGGTTTGCGCTCAAGGCCAGCTCCGAGATCAACGCCAATCCAAAGGACACCAAGGATTATCCTTTCGGTGTCTGGACACTGCCGCCCACTCTCCGCACCCATGCAAAGGACCAGCCGACGCCGGCGAGCTTCGACGCCGCCAAATACCCGCCGATCGGTGAGAGCGATCGGATGACCCTACGCTTCGCCAAGGTCTAGGGTCTCCCGCCCGGAACCGGCCGGGCGGATTTCACGTTTCATAGAGCGACGCCGCGCGAGCACCCGCGCTGGGCAAGGCTTTGGGAGACGGATCATGTTGGGATGGGCCATCGTTTTTGCGGTTCTCGCCCTTGTGGCGGGCGCTCTTGGCTTCTTCGCCCTGGCGGGCATGGCGGCGGTGATCGCCAAATTCCTGCTGGTGGTTTTCGTCGTGCTACTGGTGGTCAGCTTCCTGGTCAGGGCCCTGAGAGGCGGATCGCCGGTCTAGAGAGGCTCGGGGCGTTGATGCCTCACTACCGCCGCCGCACGTCGTGGCCCTTGGGGGCGACCCAATCCCACAAGACCGTTGCGCCTCGGCGGGTTTTGACGACATGAATGCGTCAGCCCGGCGCGGCGCCGCCGATCCTCGATTAGGCGGACCGCGCTCCCAGGATTGACGCCGAATACGGCGCAAGGAGACGCCCATGACCAAGCAGGAATTCTCCCGCACCGCCAAGTCGCCCTACAAGGCCCGCTACGGCAACTACATCGACGGTCAGTGGGCCGAGCCGGTCTCGGGCCGATATTTCGAAAATTCCTCTCCCGTGAACGGGCGTATCCTCTGCGAAGTAGCCCGCTCCGATGCAGCCGATGTGGAGCGCGCCCTCGACGCCGCGCACGCCGCCAAGGACGCCTGGGGTCGCACCAGCGCCGCGGAGCGCTCGGTGCTGCTCAACCGCATCGCCCAGGTGATGGAGGACAATCTCGGTCTCCTGGCGCTCGCCGAGACGTGGGACAACGGCAAGCCGATCCGCGAGACCACCGCGGCTGACGTCCCCCTGGCCATCGACCACTTCCGCTACTTCGCCGGCTGCGTCCGGGCGCAGGAAGGCGGCATCTCCGAGATTGACTCCGACACGGTGGCTTATCATTTCCACGAGCCCCTTGGCGTGGTCGGACAGATCATTCCCTGGAACTTCCCGCTGTTGATGGCCTGCTGGAAGCTTGCTCCGGCCCTGGCTGCGGGCAACTGTGTGGTGCTCAAACCCGCCGAGCAGACGCCGGCCTCGATCCTGCTTCTGGCCGAGTTGATCGACGGCATCCTGCCGCCGGGCGTGCTCAACATCGTCAACGGCTTCGGCCTCGAGGCCGGCAAGCCCTTGGCCTCAAGCCCGCGCATCGCCAAGATCGCCTTCACCGGCGAAACCACGACCGGCCGGCTGATCATGCAGTACGCCAGCCAGAACCTGATCCCGGTCACCCTCGAGTTGGGAGGCAAGTCGCCCAACATCTTCTTCGAGGATGTCGCCGCGGAGGATGACGCCTATTTCGACAAGGCTATCGAGGGCTTCGTCATGTTCGCCCTCAACCAGGGCGAGGTCTGCACCTGTCCCAGCCGGGCGCTCATCCACGAGAGCATCTATGATCGCTTCATGGAGCGGGCGTTGAAGCGCGTGGAGGCCATAGTCCAGGGCGACCCGCTCGATCCCGCCACCATGATCGGCGCCCAGGCCTCCTCCGAGCAACTGGACAAGATCCTCAGCTACTTCGACATCGGACGGCAGGAGGGCGCGGAGGTGCTCACTGGCGGTGAGCGCAACCACCTTGCCGGCGACCTCGCCGGCGGATTCTACGTCAAGCCAACGGTCCTCAAGGGCCACAATCGCATGCGCGTCTTTCAGGAGGAGATCTTCGGGCCGGTCGTTTCCGTGACCACGTTCAAGGATGACGACGAAGCGCTCGCCATCGCCAACGATACGCTCTACGGCCTCGGCGCTGGCGTCTGGAGTCGCGACGCCAACCGCTGCTACCGCTTCGGCCGGTCGATCCAGGCGGGCCGCGTGTGGGTCAACTGCTACCATGCCTACCCTGCTCACGCCGCTTTCGGCGGTTACAAGCAGTCGGGCATCGGCCGCGAGAACCACAAGATGATGCTCGATCACTACCAGCAGACCAAGAACATGCTGGTTAGCTACAGCCCAAACAAGCTCGGCTTCTTCTAAGCCGACATGGGGGCGGTCCGCGAGGGCCGCTCCCCGCATTCGTTGGATGAGTCCATGCCCGACCGGGTCACTGCCACGCCTGCCGCGCTCGTCCTGATCGAGGCTCTAACGGCCGAATACGGGCCGATCCTCTTTCACCAATCCGGCGGCTGCTGCGATGGCTCGTCGCCCATGTGCTATCCGCAGGACGACTTCATCGTCGGCGACCGCGACGTCCGCCTGGGCGAGATCGGCGGCGCGCCGGTCTATATCGGGGCGTCCCAGTTCGATCTGTGGCGACACACCCAGCTGATCATCGACGTGGTTCCCGGTCGCGGGGGAATGTTCTCGCTGGATAATGGCCGCGAGGAGAGGTTCCTCACACGCTCCAGAGTCTTCTCGCCAGAGGAATTGTCGCGGCTGGAAACGGCGCCAGCCTGACGGGCGTCAGTCTCCGCGGAAGTTGAGCTCGATCTTCAGGCCGTCCGGGTCGTGGACGAAAAGCTGACGGACCCGGGCGCCGGGAACGAGATTCTCGCCGAACGGAATCGCCAGTCCCTCAAATCGCGATTTGACGCCCACGAAATCCTGCGCTTCGAACGCCACATGATCCAGGCTGCCCGTGTCGGTTCCACTCATCGCGTCGCCGACAAGATGCACCACCGGCCGGCCTCCCAGATAGAGCCAGGCGCCAGGGAACGGAAAAGGCGGCCGCTGGCCGTCCTCCATGCCAAGCACGTCGGCATAGAAGGCGCGGGATCGCGCCAGATCGGCGCAGTTGACGGTGACGTGATCCAGTCCCTGAAGCGCCATGCGATCAGCCTTTGGAAAGGACGATGGTGGATGCGACAGGGATTGAACCTGTGACCCCCTCGGTGTGAACGAGGTGCTCTCCCGCTGAGCTACGCATCCGTCAATCGCCGAAGGGACCGGCCTATACCGGCTTGGCCCGCGCCGGACAAGGTGGAGACTAGGCCGGAACAGGTAAGAGGCGGGCGCAGGCCTCGGCGAGCTCGTCGAAGTGATCGATCAGAATGTCCGCGCCCAGGTCCTCGACCGGAACGTCCGTATAGCCGAAGCTCACCAGGATCAGAGGGATGCCGGCGCTCCGAGCAGCCCCGGCGTCGGAGGCGGAATCGCCTACCATGATCGCGTGCCTGTGGTCGCCGCCGGCCCGCTCCACCGCGGTGAGCAGATGCCGCGGATCGGGCTTGGCTGCGGGCGCGGCGTCGGCGCCGATGATGCTGGCGAAGCGATCGGCGAGGCGCAGGGCCTCCAGCAGAGCCACCGAAAGGTCGGTTCGCTTGTTGGTGCAGACGCTCAGGATCGCTCCGGCCTGCGCCAGGCGGTCGAGGGATCCGGCAAGGCCCGGGAAAGGATGGCTCCCGTCGGCGATGTGCGCGCGGTAGTGGGCGATGAAGCGCTCGAAGAGCGCCGAAAGGCGCGGCTCCTCGATCGGTGCGGCCGCCGCCTCGAAGCCTCGCGCGATCAGGGCCTTGGCGCCCTTGCCGATGAGGACCCGTCCGGCCTCATAGGGCAGAGGCGCGATCCCCTCCTGCTCCAACAGGACATTGAGGGTCCCGACCAGGTCCGGCGCGGTCTCCACAAGGGTTCCGTCGAGGTCAAAGACGATGGTGGCGCCCCTGAGGTGGGCGAGGTCGTGGGCCACGGGCGAACTCCGATGAGATGTCGTGGCCCTTTCCGATAAAGGTCGCCTCGTGGCAAGGGTGGGCCGAGCCGCATGAGGATTCGCCCATGACCGCAAAGCCGTCCCGGCCACGGGCCGCCGTCATCCTCGCCGCAGGAAAGGGCGAACGCATGCGATCGCCGCTCCCCAAGGTGCTGCATAAGGTCGGCGGGCGCGCCATGCTCGACCACGCGATCGACACGGCCCTGGCCCTTGGTTGCGAGCGGGTGGTCGTGGTCGTCGGCGCCCACGCCTCGTCGGTGAAGGATCATGTGGTCGCTCGGCTGGGCAAGGCCGCCGTGGCGGTTCAGGATCCGCCTCTGGGGACGGGCCACGCCGTGCTGGCCGCCAAGGGCGCCCTGGCCGGCTTCGTCGGCGATGTTGTTGTGACCTACGCCGATGTACCCCTGCTCACCCCGCAGGCTGTGCAACGCGTGTTCGATCGTCTGACCGGGGGCGCTGATCTCGCAGTGCAGGGATTCGAAGCCGCCGTGCCGGGCGCCTATGGCCGCATGATGCTGGGCGCCGATGACACCCTGCTGCGGATCGTGGAGGCGAAGGACGCTACGCAAGAGGAACTGGCGATCAACGTCTGCAATTCCGGCGTGCTGGCGGCGGAGGCGAACCTGCTCTTCGATCTTCTGGCCAGGGTCACAAATCACAACGCCAAGAGCGAATATTACCTGACCACAGTGGCGGCGCTGGCTTCGGAGGACGGCCGCGCGGTGCGGTTGACCTGGGCGACCGAGGCGGAAGTCGCCGGGGTCAATTCCCAAGCTGAGCTGGCGGCGGCGGAAGCGGCCTTCCAGGACCGGCGGCGATCGGACCTCATGGCCGCCGGCGTCACCATGACCGCCCCTCGAACCGTCCACCTGGCCTGGGACACCAAAATCGCCCCAGGCGCAGTCATTGAACCCAATGTCGTCTTCGCTCCCGGCGTAACTGTGGGCGCCGAGGCCGTGATCCGCGCCTTCAGCCACCTCGAAGGCGCAGTGGTCGGACCACGCGCCCTGATCGGTCCCTATGCGCGCCTGCGCCCCGGCGCAGACATCGGCGAGGATGCGCACATCGGCAATTTTGTCGAGGTCAAGAAAGTCAGGGTCGGCGCGGGCGCCAAGGCCAATCACCTGAGTTACCTGGGGGACGGCTCGGTGGGCGCGGGGGCCAACATCGGCGCCGGGACAATTTTTTGCAACTACGACGGCTTCGACAAGTTCGAGACGACGGTGGGGGAGGGCGCCTTCATCGGCTCCAACAGTGCGCTGGTGGCGCCGGTGACCATCGGTGCGGGCGCCTATACCGGCTCAGGTTCGGTGATAACGAAGGATGTGGCGGCGGACGCCCTGGCCCTGGGCCGGGGCTCACAGGTGGAAAAGCCGGGGTGGGCGGCGACGTTCCGCGAGCGCAAGCGCCGCAAGAGGGCGTCCCGATGAGCCCGGACGATCAGAAACGGGTAGCGGGTGCAGGGGCAGCCGAACTCGTCGAAGACGGCATGATCGTGGGCCTCGGCACCGGCTCGACGGCGGCCTGGTTCGTGCGCGCATTGGCGGTCCGGGGCCTGAGGATTCGCTGCGTCCCCACCTCCGAGGTCACGGCCGCCCTGGCGCGATCGCTCGGCATGACGGTGATTGATCTGGACGACGTCCAGCAGGTCGATCTCACCGTGGACGGCGCCGACGAGATCGGCCCGGCGCTCGCCCTCATCAAGGGCGGCGGCGCCGCCTTACTCCGGGAGAAGCTGGTCTGGACGGCCTCGCGACGCTGCATCGTGATCGCCGACGCCAGCAAAAACCTTTCAGCGCTGGGCGCCTACCCGCTGCCTGTTGAGGTCGTCGCCTTCGGCCATCTCGGCACCGCGGCCCGTGTGGCCGACGTCCTGGCCGGTCAACGCATCGCCGCTCTCCCGGTCCTGCGTATCAAGGAGGGCGCCCCGGTGCGGACCGATGGGGGCAACCTTATCTATGACCTCCCGTGCGGGGTGATCGCCGATCCGCCGGCTCTTGCGGTAGCCCTGAAGGCTGTGACGGGCGTCATCGACCACGGTCTCTTTCTGGGCCTCGCCGAACGCGCCCTGATCGGGACCGACGATGGCGTGATCATTCTGCGCCCCTGACGCTCAAGAAGGAGCTCGCCATGGCCCGATATGACTACGATCTCTTCGTTATCGGCGCCGGGTCGGGGGGCGTGCGCGCCGCGCGTCTGGCGGCCATGAGCGGCGCCCGCGTCGCCGTGGCCGAGGAAGACCGTGTCGGGGGCACCTGCGTGATCCGCGGCTGCATCCCCAAGAAGTTCATGGTCTACGCCAGCGAAGTTTCGAACCATTTCAAGACCGCCGAAGGCTTCGGCTGGACCCTGGGAAAGGCCTCATTCGATTGGCCCACCTTCCTGGAGCGCAAGGATATCGAGATCGCGCGGCTGTCGGGCGTCTATGTCACTAATTTGCAGAACGCCGGCGCCGACCTGGTTCACCACCGCGCCACGCTCACCGACGCCCATACCATCGCCCTGGCCGGGAGGGACAAGACCGTCAGCGCGGGCAAGATTCTCATCGCCACCGGCGGTCGCCCCACGGTGCCCGCCGAATTGCCGGGAGTCGAGCACGCCATCAGCTCGAACGAGGCCTTCCATCTGCCGCAACTGCCCAAGAAGATATTCATCGTCGGCGGCGGCTATATCGCCGTCGAGTTCGCGGGCATCTTCAAAGGCCTGGGCGTCGAGACGACCCTGCTCTATCGCGGGCCCAATATTCTGCGCGGCTTCGACAACGATATTCGCGCCCACCTCACAGGCGAACTGGAGCGGCGTGGCATCAAGGTAATCCTCGGCTGCCACCACACGTCGCTGGAGAAGACCGCAAAGGGCATCGTCAGCAAGCTCTCCAGCGGCCATGAGGAGACCAGCGATGTCGTGCTCTTCGCTACCGGCCGCGAGCCCTATACCGAGGGGCTTGGCCTGGAGGCGGCCGGCGTGGCGCTCAATGATCGCGGCGCCGTCGTTGTCGATGAGTTCTCCCGCACCAATGTGGAAAACATCTGGGCCGTGGGTGACGTTACAGATCGCATCAACCTCACGCCGGTGGCGATCCGCGAGGCGGCCGCCTTCGCGGCGACCGAGTTTCGCGGAAAACCCACCCGCTTCGACCACGAAATGGTGGCCAGCGCGGTTTTCTCCCAGCCGCCGGTGGGCTCGGTGGGCCTCAGCGAAGCCGACGCGCGCCATGGCGGCCGCAAGGTGGTGATCTACAAATCCGCCTTCCGGCCCATGAAGACCACCTTCTACGGCGGCGACGAGCGCATGCTGATGAAGCTGGTGGTGGACGAGGCCGACGACCGCATTCTTGGTTGCCACGTGGTGGGCCCCGACGCGCCGGAAATCATCCAGATGGCGGCCATCGCGCTCAAGATTGGCGTCACCAAGGCGCAGTGGGACGACACCTGCGCGGTGCACCCCACCGCCGCCGAGGAGTTGGTGACCATGCGCGAGCCCTTCATTCCCTCCGAGCTCTAGCCATCCCATCTTTGCCTTTTGGCCGCCTTTGGGCTAATCCCGCGCCCTCTGGAAAGTGAGTGTGATGACCGAGCGCTGGACGCCGGCCACCTGGAGAGGGCGGCCGGCCAAACATATCCCTATCGACTATCCCGATCCGGCCGCGGTGACGCGGGTGGAGGCGGAACTCGCACGCATGCCGCCGCTGGTCTTCGCCGGCGAGGCGCGGCGCCTGAAAAGCCTCCTGGCCGATGTTGCCGCTGGAAAGGCCTTCCTCCTGCAGGGCGGCGACTGCGCCGAGAGCTTCAAGGAATTCTCCGCCGACAATATCCGTGACACCTTCCGCCTCATCCTGCAGATGGCGGTGGTGCTCACCTTTGCCGGCGGCAAGCCGGTGGTGAAGGTCGGCCGCATGGCCGGTCAGTTCGCCAAACCGCGTTCCGAGCCCACCGAGACCATCAATGGCGTAACCTTGCCCTCCTATCGCGGCGATAACATCAACGGCATGGAGTTCGAGGCGGCGGTCCGCGCACCCGATCCGGAGCGCCTGCTCAAGGCCTATGCCCAGTCCTCTTCGACGCTCAACCTCCTGCGCGCCTTCGCCGGCGGCGGCTATGCCGACCTGCACAACATCCACCGCTGGACCTTGGGATTCGTCGACGACAGCCCCCAGGGCGCGCGCTACAGCGAACTTACCGACAAGATCTCTGAGGCCCTGACCTTCATGGAGGCCATCGGTGTCACGCCTCAGACCAATCCTGATCTGCACCGGGTGGAGTTCTTCACCTGCCACGAGGCCTTGCTGCTCGGCTACGAACAGGCCCTCACCCGCGTCGATTCAACGTCCGGCGACTGGTACGACGTCTCCGCCCACCTCCTGTGGATCGGCGAGCGCACGCGCCAGCTCGACGGCGCCCACGTGGAGTTCATGCGCGGGATCAAGAATCCCGTGGGTGTCAAGGTCGGCCCCACGGTCGAACCGGATGAGCTTCTGGCCCTCGTTGACGCCCTCAATCCGGAAAACGAGCCCGGTCGCCTGACCCTCTACGGCCGCTTCGGCGCCGACAAGATCGCCGGGCGCCTGCCGCAGCTCATGCGCGCCACCCGCGACGAGGGCCGTACCGTCGTCTGGGCCATCGATCCCATGCACGGCAACACCCTCAAGGCCGGCAACGGCTACAAGACCCGTCCCTTCGACCGCATCCTCTCCGAAGTGCGCAGCTTTGTGGACATCGCCCAGGCCGAGGGTGTTCATCCTGGCGGCGTGCATCTGGAAATGACCGGCCAGAACGTCACCGAATGCCTCGGCGGCGCCCGCGCCCTTACCGAGGGCGAGCTTGGCGACCGCTACGACACCCACTGCGACCCGCGGCTCAACGGCGAGCAGGCCCTAGAGTTGGCGTTCCTGGTGGCGGAGAAGCTGAAATCGGAGCGGGTGGCGGGTCTGACGCAGGCGGCGGAGTAGGGTTGGCCGAGGGCGCGCATCGGCTAGGACACGACATCGGGGCCGCCGCTTAGCCGCCCCAAACCTCGCGCGCGAAAGCCTGAAAGTTCAGGCCCAGAATCTTCTCGATCCGCCCGGTCGCATAGCCCCTTCCGCGCAACAGGCTCTCAAGTTTGCGATACTGCTCCACGCCCCGCAGGTCCGCCACGAACGGATAGGTATCAGCCCGCTCACCCTTGGCGCCGATGCCGGCGCGGGCGCGTTCGGCGATCTCCTGAGCTAGGTGGTCCTTGTAGGTGTCGAGATCATCGATGCCGGTGGCGTCGCCATCGGTACCGAGACCCACGTGGTCTTCCCCGCAGAGATTCACGGCGTGATCGACATGCGCGACCACATCCTCGGCGGTGGCGTGGCTGTCGGGCGCCAGGAACGGCATGAAATAGATGCCCACAAAGCCGCCGCCCTGGGCCACGGCGCGAAGCTCCGCATCGCTCTTGTTGCGCGGAAGATCGGTGAGGGCGCGGCAACCAGTGTGGTTGATCGAGATCGGCGCCCTTGAGGCGGCCAGTGCGTCCAGGCAGGTCAGTTCCCCGCTGTGCGAGAGATCGACCATGATTTTGGCCGCATTCAGGCGCTCCACCGCCGCGCGGCCAAGCGGTGTCAGGCCACGGTTCTCCGGCGCCATGCACCCGTCGCCCAGCGTGTTGGCCGGGTTGTAGGTGAGCTGGAACACCCGCACGCCGCGTCGGGCGAACTCATCGATGCGGGAGACGTCGGTCCCGATCTGAACCCCGTTCTGGAAGCCGTAGATCACCCCGATCTTTCCAACGGCGTGCGCGCGGGTGATGTCGGAGGCGCGGTCGACCTTGATGAGATCTTCGGGGTGGGAAGCGATGATCGCGTCCCATTCGTCGAGGGTCTGGAGCGTGTAGGCGAACGGATCCTGCTGTCCGGCCACATAGCCCAGGGTGACGTTGACGGCGGTGAGGCCGGCGGCGTGGGCGTCTGCGATGGCGCGGGCG
>Ga0302279_10006824_pt1 | contig 11943 bp, 13 predicted proteins | sample III_Bog_N3_3_FD_194541 | JGI IMG/M metagenome (GOLD analysis project Ga0302279, IMG submission 194541) | Peat permafrost microbial communities from Stordalen Mire near Abisko, Sweden - III_Bog_N3_3 | ecosystem: Environmental > Terrestrial > Soil > Wetlands > Peat | place: Sweden: Abisko...
TGGGACGACCCTCTACTGGGAGACCAGCGACGGCGTGGAGCTGTCCGCCACGATGTCGAGCACGACCGCCGCAACTATTACCTCAACGCAGACTGCTAACGCGGATGCAACCGAAGCGGGTGCAGGGGCGTGCGACCTGACCGACGTCGAGACGATCGCCATCAAACTGAATACTGCAACGTCTCCCAGCGCATTCACAGGATCGCTCACCTATTCGTTTTCGGCAGCTACCGGAATATCGAGCACAAATAACTGTACAGATCAGCTCGCATCGTCAGGCGGGTCGTATGCCTCGCTGCCGTGTACGGCAACGTATTCGCTCTCTGCGACGAAACAATAAGTTCACGACGGCTCCGGACTTCGCCTTCTACTAACTGTGACAGCCCTCACCGGGGGCCACTCGCCACGGTGACGCCGATGGCGCTACCGGCTGGCTGAGACCGCCACGGCAACCAGTCGCTGTCGCCATCGCGATCTCCGTGGCTCTCGGCCTCGTCCATGGGCTCGCCTTCGCGAAGCTCCTCGCCCCCACACGGTTCTGGAGCCATCCATGGCGTCGCCCCGGGGAGGATGCCGTTCCCGGGCGCTCGGCGGTGGCGATCGGGCGGCGCCGACATCTCGCCTCAGACCGACACGAGACCGAGTTGGACGAGCGCACGCTCAAGAGCAAGCATTCTTCGGCGAGCGGCGACGCGACGGCTAACCGTCGACGTACGCTGCTGCGCCGGCTCCTGGCGGAGGTTCCGCCCGAGCGGGACGCGGCGCGCGCGAAGCTGTCCTCGATCCGGAACAGCGGCATGCCTTGGCCGTACTTGAGCACTCACGTACACGAAGTGCGAGCACGCCACCGCGTGCAAGTCGACCGAGCTCCAGATCTGCGCGACCACCGCGGAGTGCCCCGCGCGCAAGACGTGCGTGGCGTTCAAGGCGACGCTCGATCTCGGGAGCTGCCAGTAGCCGCCACGCGCGTTCCTCTCACCAGCGGCCCCCGCGGCTTCACCCCTACGAGGGGTTCAAGGCTTCCTCCAGCACGTTCCTCAGATCCTGAGGCTCCCTAGGCTCCTGAGGCGGAGGGGTCGGGCGCGACTCACTGTGGGAGTGTCTGTGGGTGTGCGCCTGCGCGGCTGCGCGCGGGGTGGCAATGGCCGTCTCTTGCGCCTGCGCACCCGTGGGTACTCGCGCCACCGCGGGCACGACCGGGCACTCAAGGGCAGTCGGAGGCGGAACGGGAGCCGCGGGAGGTTTGGCCGCTGCGGGGGCGGAAACGACGCCCTGCGCCCCCATTACCACCCCAAACTGGACGGCGCCGAACGTGATCAACGCGCTGCCGAGCGCAGCCAGCGCGAGCCACCCGGGGCGCGCGAACGCGGGCCGGACGCGGTCGGGCGTCACATCCACCGCCAGAGCGGGGCTCGAGGGAAGCTCGGCTCGCATGGCCGCGTCGAACATCCACGCGCGGTTCATCACCACCGTGGCATCCTCCTCGGAAGCTTTCCACTGGTTCACCGTCAGCCTCCGTTCGCATCGCGCGGCGCCCGCGGCGACGCACGACGTTGCCGTGTGTGACTCACCTACGCGCCGGTGGGGGGACTGGATCCTTTTTCCCCCGCCGCTCCTGGCGGGGCCCGATGGCGCCAGCCCTCTGCGCGCCGGACTCGTCGATCAACTCCGCGCACGCTTCTCGTTATGGTCACGCTCCGCCACGGTGACGTCGCCGCGGTGTGCGGATCGCTGAGCGCGCGTGTGGTGCGAGCCGACGCGGATGGATCCGTCCGACACCAGGGCGCGTAGCTGGGCAAGTGCTTCACCGAATCTCTCGGTGGCCCGACGCAAGAGGTCTTCATGTACCGTTCCGCGCTGACGTCAATGGTTGCCGTGGCTTCGCTGCTCGCGCTCAACGCGTGCGCAGGACCGACGGGGGATGGTGGCGTCACGGGCACCGAAGCGTTGGACAACGGCAACCCCGCGACGGGCCACCCATCCGCCGGATACCTCATCTACTCGATAAGTCTCGGCAGCGGCGGGTCTTACAACACCCAGTGCGGGGCGGTCCTCGTCGCGCCCAACGCCGTGCTCACGACGGCGGATTGCATCGGCGCCAACGCGGGTGGCCTTGGCGGCACGCTTTACTTTCCCCACGCGTCGTTCTCGACGACGGTGACCCCCGCGGAGATCATCGTTCACCCCAACTATAAGCCGCTCACGGCGACATCGCCCAGCCTCCACGACGTCGCGCTCATCCGGCTGCCGGGCGCCGTACCCGGAATCGCACCGGCGCTCATTGCAGCTCCGGCGCTCAACCAGCCTGGGATCATCATCGGCTATACCCCGCTCTCGGACGAGGAAGAGAATCTCGACGCATACGCGCAAGCGCTCGACGCTCAGAAGCTATTTCAGGTGGCCCCGGCTCCGTCGGTCCTGATCTTCTTTCCGACGCCGGGTGATGCCTTCTACATGGATGGACTGCTCGCCGCTGGGCCGCAGACGATACTCGGTCTGGCCACGGCGATCCCGAGCGGATTCGGGGGGGCCAACCCGTCGGCGACGTTCGCGAACGTCGGGGAGGAGCTGCCGTTCGTCCAGTGTTCCGAGGCGCAGGGAGCCACCGTCAATCCCACGACGCTTGCTGCATGCATGGGCCTGTGACGCCAAGGAGATGAAGCGGAGGCCAGCTACTCTCGTTGTAACCTCTCCCTCTCGGCCAATGCTGCCCCTTGCTGGCTCTTCGCGATCCGAAGAATGGCCATCTCGAAGCCGGGGAAAGCCCCGGCCTCAGGGGAGGACGGACGTCCTAGGCCTACGCGACGAGCAAGGGTCCCCGAGGGAGTTCACGTGCCACACGTTATGTGGGACCCGGCGTCGAGTCGTGCAGCCACACTGGAAACGTCGTCCCATTTGATCCTCGGCGCGCGAAGGCTCGCGATCAGCTTCGACCGCACCGAGCCCGAGCAACCTACTCCAACGCGCGCCGGCGCGTGGCGGCTGGCCGCGGTGGTAAGCGGGCTGGCAGTCGTCCTCGTGGCGGCGATCGGCTACATGAGCGCGGTGAAGGACCTTTGCCGGACCGCGATGATGGCGCCCTCACTGGATGTTCGGCGGAGCGCGATGCGCGAAGCGAGCCGCCGGATCTGGTTCGACTGGGTGCCGGACCCCACGGGCACCGTCGGCTACTGCCGGATCGTGGCCAGTGATCTCGCCCAACTCGACGCGGGCCTATGCCCGAACAACCCCATCCCAGGCGTGCCGTGTCGGTGCGGCGCCACGCGTTGGCCCGAGGACGCGGCCTGGTCGAAGGCCTTCTGCTTCGGCGGTGCGACCTTCAAGTGCTGGCAACCATGACCGACATTCGAAGGGGACGCGGCGCTTGAATGGGGCCGACGTCTTCCCAGCGTGCACCCGGAGCCTTGACGATGCGTCAGCCCGTGACTAACTACGACGCGCAAGCCGCATGGTTCCGGGCGAACAGAGTGCGCTCGTGCTGCGCGAGCTCGTCGAGCAGTACTTGCCCGCGGAGGTCGCGGTCACAGAGCTGCACCGATCGATGCGCAGGACGACGCTGGGAGCGCTCGCCGCCGGCTCGCTGCTCACCTTGCTGGGCCACTTCGTCCACGCTCTCGGCGGGTTGCTGGGCATTGGCATCTTCGTCTTGCTCATCGCCATTTTTCCGGCGGTCTGGCTGGCGCTCCTCACCGTCGAGGACCGGTCGGCGCGTCGCAAGCGGCCGCGGGAGCGAGAGGCGTTGCTGGCCGGCGGCTACCGCGACGTCGCGATCGAGACCCGCCGGATCACCCTCCGGGGCGCGAGCTATCTCGGCGTCGGCGTGCTCGTGCAGGTCAAGGACGGGACGGTCGTCACGTTGTGGGTCGGTAAGGACGGATACGCCGCGGAGCACCTCGCCCGCCGCCTCATGGCGCACATGGACCCGGCGTTCCGCGAGGAATACGAGGCGAAGCCCACGCGCCAGGTCGCGGGGTAGGTAGGGGGTTTTCCCGCGTGCTCTGCGCGGTGCAGCCGGCACTTGACCGCGACCACGCCGACGCCACCGGAGCCGTCCTGCCTCGTGGAGGCGCAAGCTGTTCCTCGCCGTTGCCTCCGCTTTCGGAAGCCGGCGGGCATGAGCGCGGGGGCGCAGGGCATCCCGGATCGAATCGGCGACCTTCCTCAAGGTGAAATGACAGAATTCATCCATGAGCCACGCCCGCACGCTGTTTGCCCTCGCCCTCTCGACGCTGCAAATGGCGCTGTGCGCGTCCTTCTGCGCTTCCTGCGCTTCGTCCGGGGCGTCCGGCACGCTCGTTACGGCTCCCGTCTCGGCGCCTGCACCCGTTCCGAGCGGAGATGCGCCCGCCAAAGCGCCAAACGCGCGGCGGGGCTACGACGCGGCGATGGTCGCGTTCAACGCGCGCGACTGGCTCGCGTCGCAGGACGGCATGCGCGACGTGCTCCGCACCTACCCCTATTCGCGGTACGCGCGCAGTGCGGCGCTTCGCATCGCGGACGCGGACTTCGAGGAGGGGAAGCTCGGAGACGCCGTTCGCGGATACCGCAAGTTTCTGCGGGACCACAGCTGCCTGGTGGCAAATGGATGCACGGACGAGGAATTCGCGCAGCAGATCGCGTACGCGAACAGGCGCGTGAGCGAGTTGCTCGCGAAGGACCCGGGCTTGGCGGAGTGAGCCGTGCGGCTCCGTCGCACCGTGGATGGGCGAGCGTTCGTCCGATAGGTCGGTACACTGCGCGCGTGGACAACCCCTCTGTCGGCCTGCGTGCACGGCTTTCCCTGGCGGTCGCGACGACCGTAATCGTCGCATTGGCGGAGCTCGGCACGTTCTTCTGCTTCCCGATCCATCTGGGTGTCGCGGGCCTGCTGACCGTCTTCGTGCTCATGGTCCTCGGAGGGGTCGCAACCGCATGGCTCGGCGCGAGAGGAGGCTTCCTCATCGCCGTCACGAGTCTCGGGTGCATCCCGGCCACGGCCATCCTCGCGACCTGGGACCTACGGAGGACCCTCGGGCACTTTCAGGGCTCGTCGGATTTCGAGGATCTTCTCGTCTTCCTCCTCCTCCTTGCGGGGTTCGCGGCGTCGACGAACATGGCTGTTCGCCGCTCGAGCGACGCCCTCGCCGCACCGCCCGCGACGCGCCGCGCGCTACTCGCCGCGCTCGTCATCGCGGTGGCCCTCGGCGCGGGGGCGGTTTCCATGCGGGGATCGATCCAGACCGCGCCCTCGAAGGATGGGGACGCCGCCGCCGTCGTGATCGTAGCTGTGTGGCTCGGGCTCGTTCTGGCGAGCGGCCTCGGTATCGCTGCACGGCGCACGCGCCTGGAGCACGAGCTCCTGGCATCCGGAGCCTGCGCTACCCATACGGGCAATGGGTGGCTGGCGTTCAACGACGGAACGCCGCCCGCGCATCGACCGGAGCTCGCAGGCCAACCGGAGGGTCCGGTCGTGGTGCGCGACTGGGCAGGCACGACCGGTCGTGGTTATCGCGATGCCCCGACTGCCGGCGCGCCCCCCACGGTCACCTTCGGAACACCCGAGTCCATACGCAGCGCGGGAGCATGGCGCGCCGCATCGCAGGAGGCCATCGGCGTCGCCGTCCTCGCGTTCTCCCTTCTCCCCACCGTTCCGTTGCCGCTCGTGGCGACGTTCACGGATGACATGCTCCAAAACGCGCCGCTCGGTGAGGCTCGAGAACATCCCGCCGTAGCGCCGCCGTCTACTGCAGGTAGTACAGCGTTGTCCCCGTCGGGTCGTGGGCGAACCCCGTCGGCGCCGTGACGAAGGGGTAGCCCGGGAGGTCGGTGAGCAGCCCCATCTGGCCCGAGCGCGTGTCGACGTATCGGACGAAGTTGCCGCCGGACTCTTCGGGGATGGTCGAGGGGCACATCTCATCAAAGTAGAGCCGGGCGCCGTCGAAACCGAAGAAGTCGAAGCTGTCCGCTGTGGATTGGATGATCTCCGAGCAGCCCGCGCCCCCTCCGTGCAGAAGCCTTGCCCCAGCGTGAGGCGCACCACCCGGCCTCCACTCGGGTTCTCGCCGACCGGCACGTCGTCCGATACGATGTAGAGCGCCGCGGGGCACCCTCCGATGACGACCTCGCTCGCGTCACCGCCGAGCGTCACCGGGGTGCTTCAATCTCTCGGTCGAGAACCCCAAACAGCTGCAGGTGAAGTGCACCAACATGTCGTGCGACGTCATCGGGATCGGAGAGTACAGCACCACGATCACGCTCGCGTTCCGTGGCTCACCTGGCGCGCCCGTCCTCGACTCGTGGAGCGGGATCGAAGTCACGCTCGTTCCCGACTCCGAAGTGGCCCGCAGGCGCACGATCATCGCCAATGGGCTGAGGAGCCTCGCAAACGCGAAGTGCGCTCCGTAGCGAGAGTGAAGTCGGCGCAGTAGGTGTCGACGGTCACACGCTCGAGCCCTTCACCATCGCGAGGGGCGCGCTCAGCACCCGCACGAGCTCTGCCCGTTTGCTCGCGGGCAGGAGCGTCTGGTTCGTCGTGATGAAGAGCACCGGCGCCCAGGTGTCGTCCATGACGCCGTTGTTGATCTTCCGCCAACCCACGATGTCCTTCCAGCCGATGCCCCCGGCCACCGAGATCTCGCGCTCGTTGTAGCGCGGCTTCGTGAAGGTCGCCTCGACGTCCACCGCGTCACGCGCGCGCGCGGCGTAGATCCAGCCCGCGGTAGCGCACGGCTGGGCGCTGGCCTTCTGTATCAGATAGAAGCGGTACGCTACCTTGAGGCTTCGGCTGACGGAGACGTACCCGGAGTAGTCCGACCCCCAGGTGGCCTGGTGCGTGTAGTTGTCGAGCACCTCCTTGCCCCCGCGCTGATTCCACCTCTTCAGGCTCGCCGCGAAGATGTCTCGCGCGAAGCTCGTCGCGTCGGGCCCGGGGTCGACCGGGCGCGGGCCGTAGCGCAGCTCCTGCTTGTCGTCACGGATGGCGTTCGGTTGCATCCCGCCGAGCGAGCAGATGTCCGCTGGACATCGGCTGTCCGCCCGGAAGCCGTACTCGCTCGTGTACACGTAGCCGGTGGTGGGATCCTTCAGCGGGGAGCGGAAGGTCGTGTCCTCCGGGTTCGAGAGCTCGCCCGTGCTCGGGGTGTACTTCGACAGCACGTTCGAGGTGATGGCCCCTCCGTAGACGGGACTCTCGTCGCTGCCCCTCGGAGCCGCGAGGCGTCCCGCCGTGAAGCTGGCCGACGAGGTCGCGACGGGCCTGATCTCTTCGAAGCCCCCGTGGACGTCGCCGCTGAGCTTCGACGCTCCGGCGCGGATCATCCTCTTCGCGTACGCCTTCACGTCGTCGGCCGTGAACTCGCTCGTGCGGAGCCCGCCGTACGCGTCATGGACGACCCCGAGCGCGTTGAAGCCCACCTTCAGCGACTTCATCGCCAGCCCGGGGCCATTCTCGATCGCAGCCCCGAAGCTTCGTCCCTTGAAATACGCGGCGCGCGTCTCGTGCGTGAAGCCGTTCAGGCCCGTGGAGATGGCCTCCGCGAACATGTCGAGGTAGGCCTTGCGTGGCGCGTCGGCGGCCTCGAAGTCCCAGAGCAGATCGTGGGTCAACGAGGCCTTGTTGGCGGCGACGAACGGCGCACCAATCTTCATCCATCGCCTCGTCAAGCTGATGAAGATCGCACCGGCGTACCACTCGACGACGCTCGCGTCGTAGATGCTCACCGGCTTCACGAATGTCAGGAAGCATGCTCCGGGCACGCTCGTTACCTGGGTGAGGTAAACGCCAAGCTTCATCGCGGCGCTCCAGGCCACCCGCAGGTCGCGCCAGTCCTCCCTCGAGCCGCTCGACGCCCCACGTCGTCCTCCACGGTCGAAGCTTATCGTATCTCCGGGAAACGAGAGCTCCAGGCCGGATCGCCGGCCCCTTTTGCGGCCGCCATTCCCAGCGCGGCACCCTTCGTGGCACGGTGTAGGCTCGCGGCCCCACCCACGGGCAAAGGGAGCCTGTCCCCCCGCGATGGCGGGTTGCGGATGGACCTCGTGGCGCCGGACGCCGGCTGCGCTCCGCGCGGCGGAACAGCGGAGGGCTCTGCCACCCCCTCCGGGCCCGTCACCGTCTGCTGCATGCCCTGACGAGCGCAACTGCTCCGGACCGCGAAGACGAAGGGCCCCGGCGTACGTTCACGCGGTGAGCGCGGTCGTGGCGCCCGCGAGCGTCAGGAGCACGAGCGCGTCGGCGACCCACAGAGAGACCGGGCGGCCCCTGAGGACGGGCTCGCGGGGCCCGGCGACGGCGGACGTCCCCGGGAAGAGCAGCGCGACGCGCAGGCACGCGGCCGACCACGCGAGCAGCACCGCCGCGACGGAGACGTGCAGCCCGCGCCCCTCGCGCGCGGGCGTCACGAGCAGGCCGATCGCCAGACCTCCGCACCCGAGGTTCATGAGCGCGTGCGCGGCGCAATGAAAGCGCGCGTGCGGAGGCCACGCCGCGTTGAAGACGTGGAGCTCGTTCATGTCGGCCACGAGCGTCCCGAACGCGACGATGACACCGATGACGATGAGCAGAGCCCGGGCGATCTCGAATTGCAAAGGGACCTCCGATCAGTAGTGGACCGACAAGCGCAGCGCCTCGACCCCGCCCTTGAACTCGAACCGCGCGTCCTGCCACTTCGGCGGGCCCATGTGCCCGCGCGCGTCGTTCGAGGCGCCCGTGCCCTCCTTGGGGATGCCGAACAGATTCAGGTCGAGCTTGCCGTTGTCGTTCTCGTCGTGGAAGAAGGCGACGGCGTAGGCGCCGATGGGCACGCCGTCGAAGCGGCACGACGCCGCGCCCCCCGAGATCGCGGCGCGCGTGCGCAGGAGCGCGGTGCCCGGGTTGGTCGGGTACCCGTCCGCGCTCCGGTACAGTGAGCAGCGGAGGGCGCCCTTGTCGTTGCGGAGACCGGCGACTTGCACCTGGATCTGCCCCGCAAGGTCGGCGTCGGCGAGGGCGGCGCGACCCGCCCCCGACGCCGCGCAGACCGCGAGGCACAGCACCACATGACGCATGACGTTCATCATCTTGTTCTCCTCTCTGCTCAGAACTGGAGGCCGACGTTGAGGAAGACGAGCGGGTCGACGGGCGGCTCGGCGTAGGAGCGCGGGCTGTTGCCGCTCGACGCGACGCGGATCGTCGTCTCGGCGCCGACGGTGGGGGCCAGGTACAGGCCGCGGCCAAACGGATAGTAGGCGTAGCCGGCCTGCAGGCCGAGCGAGATGCCGTCGTAGTAGTTCTCGCCCGCCTGGGTCGGATCCTGGGTGGAGGTCCGGCCGTACCCTACGAGCGCGCCGGCGAAGAGGCCGGAGGTCGACGTATGCCGGTGGCCGAAGGACGGGATGGGAGCGAGGCCGAAGTAGTAGTTGGCATAAGCGGCGGCGGCAAACGTGCCCACCTTGAGCCCGTCGTTGGCATGGTCGGTGAAGGTGACGTAGCCGGCGGGCTCGTTGAACTGGTACAGCCCCACGCCGAACTGCCAGTGCTTGAGGCGCCGCGGCTTGAGCCCGGCCCACACGCCGAAGCCGCCGTTGGTGAAGGGCAGGACGTCCATGTGGACGTAGAGCCGCGTGCGGTTGGCGTCGTAGTCCTTGTCGGCGCCGGCGTCGCGGGTGGGGCACCCCCTCCAGCACGGGTCGGACTGCCCGGCCGGCGGTTGGCCCGGATCGGCGGAGGCCGGGGAGGTGGCCAGGAGGGTCGCGAGTAGGGAGGCGGTGGTGGCGGAGAAGGCGAGAACGGTGTGAAATCTCATAGCTTTGGAATAAGACCCGGGACCCGCCTTCGCCGGTCGTTCCCGACGAGAGGCGCCCGCGTCGCCCCGAGGGGGGCCGGCGTCTTGACCGAGGGGGCCCGGCATCTGGCGGCCGAAGCGCCGTCGGCCTTGTGCTACCGTGTGTACGGTGCGCGGAACGAGCGCGAGCCGAAGGGCGTGGGGGATCGCGGCCGGCGTCGGCGTGGTGTTCGTCGGGATTGGCACCCTCATGGACGCCGTCCGCGGGGGACACCTCAGCTACACGCGCCTCGGCGCGGCCGCCGTGTACCTGCCGCTCCTGTTCTTCACCCTGTCGGCGGTCTTCGCGCGGACCCGCGCGGCTCGCTTGCACCCCGCCGTCATCGTCGGGCTGACCGTCTCCTCGGGGCTCGCCATGGCCGGCGCCGCGGTGGCGTCGCTCGCGCTGCTGCGCGTCTCCTTCCCGATGTTCGGGCAGGCGTTCGGCGTGACGGGGGACGTGCCGTTCGCGCGGTACGTCGCCAGCTCGCTGGTGCTCGGTGTTATGCAGACAGGCGTGTGGGCGATCGGCTTTCTCTACCCGTTCTCGATCGAGGACGCCGCGGCGCGTGAGCGCGAGACCGAGAGGCTGCGCGCGGCGGCGGAGCTCGCGCGCCTTCGCGCGAGCCTCGAGCCGCACTTCCTGCTCAACACCCTCAACGCGATCGCGGGGCTCATGGTCGACGAGCCGGAGGAGGCGCGCGAGCTCGTCGCGCTCCTGAGCGACCTCCTCCACGACGCCGTCGAGGACCGACCCGAGATCCACTCGCTCGGGGAAGAGGCGGAGTGGCTCGGCCGGTACGCGAAGATCCTCGAGATCCGTCACCGCGGCATGCTGTCGTTTCGCTGGGAGATCGACCCCGCAGCGCGGGAGGCGCTCCTGCCGCGCCTGCTCTTGCAGCCGCTCGTCGAGAACGCGGCGCGCCACGGCGCGCTCCGCAGACCTGGCGGCGGCGAGATCGGCGTCCACGCGACGGTGGAGGGCGGGACCCTGCGCGTCGTCGTGCGCGACAACGGTCCCGGTCCCCGCGACGCGGCGGGCGGCGCAGGGCGAGGCCGCGTCGGCCTGGCCGCCGTCGCGCGGAGGGTCGCGCACGAGTACCCCGGCGCCACCGTCGTGCTCGCGCGCGTCGCGGGCCTCACCGAGGCGCGCGTCGAGGTGCCGGGCGTCCGGCTGGAGGCCGCCGCGGTGGAGCCCGCGCTCTCGAAGCGCCGCTCGTGGCCCGCCCTGCGCGCGGGGGTGGCACGACGATGACGGCCCCCTCGCGCCTGTCCGCCCTCGTCGTCGAGGACGAGTGGCCCGCCCGCAACTACCTCGTCGAGCTCATCCACGCCTCGGAGCTCGCCGAGGTGCTCGCGGCGTTCGGCACCACCGAGGCTGCCGAGGCCGCGCTCGCGGGCGACGACGGCAGCGCGCCGCTCGCCGTGGACGTGGTGTTCGTGGACGTCCACCTCGAAGGGAACGCGGACCCGGAGGCGGGGATCTCGCTCGTCAAGCGGTGGCTCGAGCGCCCAGCGCACCCGATGTTCGTCCTCGCCACGGCGCAGCGGGAGCACGCCGTCGTCGCGTTCGAGCTCGGCCTGGTGGACTACCTGCTCAAGCCGTTCACGCGCACGCGCGTGCAGCAGTGCCTCGAGCGCGTGGCTGGCCGCCGCAGGGAGCGCGTGGCGAGGCCGGGCTCGCGCATCGTGGCGCGCCGCCGGACGGGCCTCGTGTTCTTGAACCCGGACGAGGTGCTCGCGTTCGAGGCCGCCGACCGCCTGACGTTCGTCCACACGACACGCGGGCGGTTCGACATCGACCTCTCGCTCTCGGCGATCCTTTCGTCGTTCGGCAAACAGCTCCTCCGCACGCACCGCAACTGGCTCGTCAACGTGAACCACGTGCGCGAGCTCACCCGTGACTCGGGGGAGGTCGAGCTGCTCCTCGGCGCGGCAGACGAGCTGCGCGTGCCCGTCGCGCGCGACAGCGCACAGAAGGTGCGCGACGCGCTCCTCGCGGAGGCGACTGGGGTGCGGCGGGTGTGAGGGTAGGCTGTGCTCATAGGTCGGATCTTATAAGTGCCCGAGATTAAATACGTTTGCAGATTGCAGGCGACACCGGGGCCGTGACCGAAGAGTGTTGGGTTGCGAAGACCGACACCCTCCGGGAGCCCCGATGCCA
>Ga0302279_10006826_pt1 | contig 11943 bp, 10 predicted proteins | sample III_Bog_N3_3_FD_194541 | JGI IMG/M metagenome (GOLD analysis project Ga0302279, IMG submission 194541) | Peat permafrost microbial communities from Stordalen Mire near Abisko, Sweden - III_Bog_N3_3 | ecosystem: Environmental > Terrestrial > Soil > Wetlands > Peat | place: Sweden: Abisko...
GGTGGGGCTCGCACCGTCCTGGGTCGCGCCGATCGACCGGCGTGGTGGTGCACCGTTCGATCGGGTGCCGGTCCGGACCGGTCGGGTGGTGCCGGCCGGACCGGGGTCCCGGGTCGACGTGGTGGCACCCGGGAGCCCGACGGCCGACGAGGGATCGAACGGATCGGGGCCGGCCGATCCCGCCGGGGTCGTCGTGTCCACGCCTGTGCCGTCCCACCTCCTCCGCCCGTCGCCCGCCTCCCGGCCCGCCACCTCCCGGCCTGCCACGTCGGGGGTCCGGCCAGGAGGGACGGCCCGATGATCCGCTTCAGCGACGTGTCGTTCACCTACGACGGCGCCGAACGCCCGACCCTGGTGCACGTCGACCTCACCGTCGGCGAGGGAGAGCTGTGCGTGGTGGTCGGTCCCACCGGTTCGGGCAAGACCACCCTGCTCCGGGCGGTCAACGGACTCGTGCCCCACTTCACCGGCGGCAGGTTGTCGGGTGGCGTCACCGTCGACGGCCGCTCGACCCGCGAGTTCCCCCCGCGGGAGTTGGCCGATGTGGTGGGCATGGTCGGGCAGAACCCGGCCGCCAGCTTCGTGACCGACACCGTCGAGGACGAACTCGCCTACACGATGGAGAACCTGGGGCTCGCTCCCGACGTGATGCGCCGTCGGGTCGAGGACGTGCTCGACCTCCTCGGGCTCCACGAGCTGCGCGACCGGCCCCTGGCCACCTTGTCCGGCGGCCAGCAGCAGCGGGTGGCCATCGGTGCGGTGCTCACCGCCTCGCCCCGGGTGCTGGTGCTCGACGAGCCGACATCGGCCCTCGACCCGGCCGCCGCCGAAGAGGTACTCGCGTCGCTCACCCGGCTGGTGCACGATCTCGGGCTCACTGTGCTCCTGGCCGAACACCGCCTGGAACGGGTCCTGCCGTTCGCCGACTCCGTCGTCCTGGTGCCGGGGGACGGCTCGCCCCTCGTGGTCGGACCGGCGGTCGAGGTGATGGCGGACTCACCCGTGGCCCCGCCCCTGGTGGACCTGGGCCGACTGGCCGGGTGGGACCCACTTCCCCTGTCCGTGCGCGATGCCCGTCGCATGGCCGGTCCCCTGCGGGCCCGGCTCGACGGCGACCGACCGGCTGCAGCCGTGCCACCCCGTGGTGACCTGGCCGCATCGCTGACCTCGGTGTCGGTCGCCTACGGCGAGGTGACGGCACTCGACGCCGTGGACCTCGGGTTCCGCACCGGGGAGATCGTGGCCGTCATGGGCCGCAACGGTTCGGGCAAGTCCACACTCCTGTCGCAGTTGGCCGGGGTGCGTCCGCCCTCGTCAGGACGGGTGGTGGTGGGTGGGACCGACCCGGTCACCCTTGCCCCACGGGAGCTGGTCTCCCGGGTGGGACTCGTGCCCCAGGACGCCGGGGTCCTCCTCTACGGGGAGTCGGTCGGGGAGGAGTGCGCCAGCGCCGACCACGACACCGGCCTGGAGCCGGGCACGACGGCGGCGATGCTGGAGCGGGTCCTGCCCGGACTGCCCTCCGACCGCCACCCCCGCGACCTGTCGGAGGGCCAGCGGTTGGCGTTGGCACTGGCCGTGGTGCTGGCCCCGGCGCCTCCGCTCCTCCTGCTGGACGAGCCGACCCGGGGCCTCGACTACCCGGGCAAGGCCCGCCTGGTGCGACTCCTCGCCGAACTGGCCGGCGCGGGGCACGCCGTGGTCATGGCCACCCACGACGTCGAGCTGGTCGCGCAGGTGGCCACCCGCGCCGTGGTCCTGGCCGACGGCGAAGTGGTGGCGGACGGTCCGGCCCGCGACGTGGTCTGCCATTCTCCGGTCTTCGCCCCCCAGGTGGCCAAGGTCCTCGCCCCCGACCTGTGGCTCACCGTCGACGAGGTCCGCACCGCACTGCTCGGGGAGCCGGTCCGTGGCTGACCGGGTGCGCTCGGCCAGGGTCATCCGACTGCGTCCCCGGGCGTCGGTCCTCCTGGTCGTCACGTCCATGGTCGGTGTGGTCGCGTTCTGTTGGCCGCTGCTCCTGCACGGCACGTCGTCGACCGATCTCGCCCATTCCGGCGATGCCCCCTGGATCTTCCTCGCCGTGCTCCCCCTGCTCCTGGCCGTGGTGCTGAGCGAGCTGGCCGAGGGATCGCTCGACGCCAAGGCGATCGCGCTGCTCGGGATCCTGGCCGCCTGCGGCGCGGCGCTGCGGGTGCCCAGCCCGGGGGTGGCCGGCTTCGAACCGGTCTTCTTCCTGCTGATCCCGGCGGGACGGGTGCTCGGGCGGGGATTCGGATTCGTGCTGGGTGCGCTGACCATCGTGGTGTCGGCACTGATCACCGGAGGGGTCGGCCCGTGGCTGCCCTTCCAGATGTTCGGGGCGGCCTGGATGGGCTTCGGCGCCGGGTGTCTGCCTCCGGCGAAGGGCAAGGCGGAACTGGGGCTGCTGGCGGCCTACGCCGCCGTGGCGGGCATCCTCTACGGCACCCTTCTCAACCTGTGGTTCTGGCCCTTCGGCGCCGGCACGACCACGTCGTTCTCCTTCGTACCGGGGGCGGGGTTCGCGCACAATCTGCACAGCTTCGTCTTCTTCGACCTGACCACCTCCCTCGGCTTCGACATCCCCCGGGCGCTCACCAATGCCCTATTGGTACTGGTCCTCGGGCGACCGGTGCTCAATGCGCTGCGCCGGGCCAGCCGACGGGCCGCGTTCGACGTCCCGGTGATCCATGAACCGGCCACCGACCCGGCCATCGACCCGGCAACCGACCCGGCAACCGATCCGGCAACCGATCCGGCCACCGGCCCGGTGGGTGCCGGCACCCCGTGAGTCGCCTCCGCACCGGTCACCTGTCGTACCGGTCACCTCGATCCGCGCCGCCGGGCGCCGTCACTCGCGGCACCTGAGGCGCCCTAAGCTCTGTTACCGGCCGGTCACTTCGATCCCGGCATGCACGACCGGTGAAGGAGGTGGCGGCTGTGCCGCTCACGTACGAGGAAGCCCTCGAGCAGGTCACGGGCCCCGGACAGCTCTTCGAGGTGATCGAGACCTCGGTCGACGGTCATCCCGTGCGGGTCTTCGCCAACGCCCCGGCCAACCTGGGGCAGCTGTTCGCCGGCGCCCGAGACGATCAGGCCGAGTTCCTTGTCTACGAGGACGAGCGGTGGTCGTTCGCCGAGACCATGCGCAACGTGGACGCACTGGCCCACGCGCTGGTGCACACCTACGGCATCCGGAAGGGCGACCGGGTGGGGATCGCCATGCGGAACCTGCCGGAATGGATCGTGTCGTTCGCCGCCATCCTGTCGATCGGCGCCGTATCGGTGTCCCTCAACGCATGGTGGACGGAGTCGGAGCTCGACTACGCCATCGAGGACTCCGGACTGGCGCTGCTCATCGCCGATCCGGAGCGGATCGAACGGGCCCACGCCCCCGCCCACTCGCGGAACGTGCCGATGATCATGGTCCGGGGTGACCAACTCGACCCGAACCCGACCGGCGTGGCCCGCTACGACGAAGTCGTCACCCTGGGCGACGCCATGCCCGAGGTCACCGTCGACCCGGACGACGACGCCACCATCCTCTACACCTCGGGCACCACCGGATTCCCCAAGGGGGCGGTCTCCACCCACCGGGCCGTGGTCAACGGACTGATGGCGTTCTGGTGCAACACGACGATCCAGACCGCCCGCAAGGGCGAGGACCTGCTGGGCGGTGGCGGATTCGCCCCCTGCTTCATCCTCATCGTCCCGTTGTTCCACGTGACCGGGTGCGTCCCGGTGATGCTCAGCTGTTTCGGGATGAAGTTGAAGTTGGTCATGATGCACCGGTGGGACCCCGACACGGCGCTCCGCCTGATCGAGGCCGAGCGGGTCACCACCTTCGTGGGCGTGCCCACCCAGAGCTGGGACATGCTCGAAAGCCCGTCGTTCTCCAAGTACGACACCTCGTCGCTGGCCAGCATCGGCGGTGGCGGTGCACCCGCTCCGGCCAAGCTGGTCGACCGGGTGGAGAAGGGCTTCACCCGGGGTCGTCCCAACATCGGTTACGGCATGACGGAGACCAACGCATTCGGGCCGGGCAACACCGGCGACGACTACGTCACCCACCCGACCTCGACCGGGCGGGCCCGGACGTCGATCATGGACATCGAGATCCGCGACGCCGACGGCAACGCCGTCCCGACCGGGACGCGGGGTGAGATCTGGATGCGCGGACCGAACGTCATCCGCTGCTACTGGAACAAGCCGGAAGCGACCGCCGAGACCATCACCGACGGATGGCTGGCCTCGGGCGACCTGGGCCGCATCGATGAGGAAGGGTTCCTCTACATCGAGGACCGGGCCAAGGACATGGTGCTGCGGGCCGGTGAGAACGTCTACTGCGCCGAGGTGGAGAGCGCCATCTACGAGCACGGCGACGTCTACGAGGCGGCGGTGTTCGGCGTACCGCACGAGCGGCTGGGTGAAGAGGTGGGGTGCGTGATCCTCCGCCAACCCGGCTCCGACCTCGACGCCGAGGGCCTCAAGGACTTCCTGGCGGAGTCCCTGGCCCCGTTCAAGATCCCGAGCCGCATCGCGTTCGCCGACGAGCAGCTGCCCCGCAACGCCTCGGGCAAGATCCTCAAGCGCACCCTCCGCGACACCTACTTCGCCGACCCCTCGTAGCGGTCGGGCACCGCCACCCGGGACAGGTCCTCGGCGGCCACGACGTCGTCGAAGACCTCCCGGGCTTCGTCGAGCAGCACCCGCACGTCGGGGTAGCGCTGGGAGAAGTGGGTGATGACCAGTCTGCGGGCCCCCGCATCGCGGGCCACCCGTGCGGCGTCGGCGGCCGTGAGGTGCCGATAGCGCCGGGCCAGGCCCACGTCGGCAGAGGCGAACGTCGCCTCGCACACCACCAGATCGGCACCGGCCGCGAGCCGGACGGCTGCGTCGCACATGCCGGTGTCCATCACGAAGGCCATGCGCTGGCCCGGACGGGGCTCCGCCACCTGGCCGAGTGTCACCAGGATGCCGTCCACCAGGAGCTCACCGTCCGCACGGATCCGCTGGACGTCCGGCCCCTCGATACCCCGCGCCACGAGGCGCTCGGGCAGCATGCGGATGCCGTCGGGCTCCACCACCCGCCACCCGAACGTCTCGGGTTCGTGGTCGAGCCGGACCGCCTCGATGGTGAAGAGGGGGCCGACCGAGACGGCCCCGTCCCCGGTGACCGGCACCGGGCGCACGTCGAGCTCGTCACGGAAGGCCGAGGCGTGGCGCAGGCGGTCGAAGTAGACCGCCCCACTGGCCGGGAACACCACCTCCACCGGGTGGGTGACCTGATCGAGTGCGAGCCGCTGGAGCATGCCGGGCAGGCCCAGGCAGTGGTCACCGTGGAAGTGGGTGATGCACACGTGGTGGATGGAGGTGGCTCTCGCACCCGCCAGCAGCAGTTGGCGCTGGCTGCCCTCGCCCGGGTCGAACAGGATCGACCGGTCGTCCCACCTCAGCAGGTAGCCGTTCTGGTTGCGGTGGCGGGTGGGTGTCTGGCTGGCGGTTCCGAGCACCACCAGCTCCCGGGAGCTCATCTCCCCGTTCTACCGGGACGAACCATGCGGACCGGAGCGGGGCGCTTCAGAGCCGGGCGAAGCGTTCGGCCTCGAGGGCGAACCGTTCGGCCGACGCCGTGCTCACCGAAGGTCGGGTCAACTGGACGGCGCGCAGCACGTCGTCGGCCGTCACCTCGGGGGCCTCCCCGTCCAGGGCCCGGTCGAAGGCGAGCTGGGCGGCGCGCTGTGCGACCAGGGCGAAGTCCGCCGGAGTGAAACCCGGTGTCCGGGTCGCCACTTCATCGGGATCTCCGGCCGGCAGGAACTCGGCGCAGAGCTCGGCCCGCTCGGCTTCGTCGGGGGCCCCGACCGGGATGATCAGGTCGAACCGTCCGGGTCGCAGCAGGGCCGGATCGATGGCGGCGATCGAGTTGGTGGCCATGACCACCAGGCGGTCGGGGCGGGACTTGAACATGGGCACGGCCTTGAGCAGCTCGTTCACCAGGGGCTGACTGTCCGGGCGTTCGGCCCGGTCCGAGGCGATCTCGTCCGCTTCGTCGATGAAGCACACCAGCCGGTCGATCGTGCCGAGCTCCCCGAGGGCATCGCGCAGCGCCCGGGCACCGTCGACGCCCTGGCCGAGCAGCGACGGGTGCAGTTCCACGAACGCCCACGAGAGCCGGGATGCGATGGCCCGGGCGAAGGACGTCTTGCCGGTGCCGGGCGGACCGAAGAGGAGGACGGCCGCCGGCGGGCGGAGACCCAACTGGTCCGCCAGCTCAGCGTGGGCGAGCGGTGCCACCACCCGACGGTCCAGGATCTCCTTGGCCGCGGAGAACCCCTTCATCGACGCCCACAGACCATCGTCGGGGACCGAGCCGCCGAACCGCTCGACGATGGCCAGCTCCTCGGGGACCATGGACGCGTCACGGGCATAGAGGTGCAGTCCCTCCAGATGGGTGAATCCCTGGTGGACGAAGGCGTCCTCGCCGACCTGTCCGGCCTGGACCACGGCCAGGAGCCGCCCCGCCCCCCGGTGGATGACCTCCTGGTCCAGCTTTCGCAGGAGCGCGGAGCCGATGCCCTGCTGCCTCCAGTCGGGATGGATGGCGAACGCCACGACGTGCGCGTCGGATCCACTGACCCTCGCCACCACCGCGCCGACCAGATCGCCGCCGGGGGTCAGGGCGACGACCGCGGGTTGGTGCTCGTGCAGTGCGGCCACCACGTCACTGCGGCCGTAGGCGGCGCCGGTGGCTGTGCCGGCCCGCTCCACCAGGGCGACCACGTCGTCAGCGGGTGCGACCGGGTCGCGATCGCCAAGGGTGAGGACTCGCCAGGCGGTGGTCATGGGATGGTGCTCCTCGTCCTCGGTGAACGCATCGTACGGGACGGGACGCCGTCGGACCGGCGGGGGCGGCGCTTCGCCCTCGACCCGGGTGTCGTCCACCCGGGGTGTCGTCCACCCGGGGTGTCGATGCTGCCACCAGTCGTTGACCCGGGCAGCTCGGGGCCCCACACTGTGGGCGTGGCCCGACGGGCCGGTCAGGAGTGGTCGTGGGACAGTGGTCCAGGGACGAGATCGAGACGGCGTTCGCGGAGTACCAGCGACGTGCCGCCGAGTCGGGGGCGAGCGGTGACTGGCGGCCGTGGGCCGAACTGTTCACCGAGGACGCCGAGTACATCGAGCACCTCTACGGCAAGATGCACGGCCGGGAGGCCATCTACCAATGGATCCAGGCCACCATGTCGGAGTACCCCGGCAGCGACATGCCGGAGTTCCCGATCGAGTGGTACCTGATCGACGACGAGCGCGGGTGGGTGGTCTGTCAGGTGTGGAACCGGATGCGCGACCCGGGGGACGGCACGGTGCACCAGGAGTACAACATCACCATCTTGAAGTACGCCGGTGACGGACTCTGGTCCTCGGAGGAGGACGTCTACAACCCGATGCACTTCGCCACCATGATCAGCGCATGGGAGGCCGCCCGCGACGCGGCCGCGACCTGACCGAGGAGGTGTGGGGCCGGCGAACCCGGAGCTGTCGGGGTGGTCGGGCCGTGGAGCGGCGACCGCACTAACGTCGCCCCCGTGGAGACACGCAGGCTCGGACGCACCGGGCACCAGTCGTCCGTGGCCATCCTGGGCGGAGCCGCCTTCTGGCAGAGCGACCCGGTGGACACCGCCGACGCCTTCGCGCTGGCCCGACGGGCCGGGGTCAACCACCTCGACGTGGCCCCCCAGTACGGGAAGGCCCAGCAGCTGCTCGGGCCCCTCATCCCCCCGGTCCGCGATGAGCTGTTCGTCGCGTGCAAGACGCTCCGCCACGATCCTGCAGGGGTGCGGGCCCAACTCGAGGAGTCCCTCACCTTGTTGCACTGTGACTCCTTCGACCTCTACCAGCTGCACGCGGTGACCGACCTGGACGAGCTCGACGCACGGGCCGGAGCCGTCGAGGCCATCCTGGCGGCCCGTGACGAGGGACTGACCCGATGGGTGGGGATCACCGGTCACGAGCTCACCGCACCGGCGGCCCATCTCGAAGCGTTGCGCCGCTACGACCTCGACACGGTGATGTTCCCGGTCAACCCGCGTCTGTGGTCCGACCCGGACTACCGCCGTGACGCCGAATCGCTGCTCGAGTACGCAGGCGCCCACGACGTCGGCGTCATGGCCATCAAGGCCGCGGCCGCACGACCGTGGGCCGGTCGGGACGCCACGGCGACCACCTGGTACGAGCCCTACACGTCCGAGGCCGAGGTCGATCGGGGAGTCCGCTTCGCCCTCTCGACTCCCGGCGTCCACGCCTTCTGCACCCCCGGCGACGCCGGGGTGCTGGCCACCGCGTTGGCCGCAGCGTCCGGGGACGTCACCATGGACGACGACGAACGGGCGGCGGCGGTGGCCGCGGTGGCCGACGAGTCGTCCATCTTTCCGATGCCCCGCGTCTGAGCGGGCCGGGAGCGAGATGGCGACCGATGAGGGGAGTGCGGTGACGGGTCCGGCACCGGGGACCGAGGTCGGACTCGACGCGCCGTTGCAGGGGACCGTGGTCCTCCTGCCGTTCACCCCCGGCGAGGTGGTGGGGGCCGGAGCCGTCGTGGTGGTGCTCGAGTCCATGAAGATGGAACACGTGGTCCGGGCGCCGGTGTCCGGGACACTGGTGCGGCTGGACGTCGAGGTCGGCGCGCTGGTCGCCGAAGGCGATCACCTGGCCGTGGTGGCAGCCGGCGAGTCGCACCCGGGCACCGATGCGGTGGTCGTCGACGTGGACCTCGACCTCGTGCGGGCCGATCTGGCCGAACTGTTCGTCCGGCGGGGCCTGCTGTCCGACGCCGGCCGACCCGATGTGGTGGCACGCCGTCACCAGGCCGGGCGGCGCACGGCCCGGGAGAACATCGAGGACCTGTGCGATCCCGGCAGCTTCACCGAGTACGGCGGGTTCGCCATCGCCGCCCAGCGCCGCCGCCGGCCGGTCGAGGAGCTGATCGAGCGCACACCGGCGGACGGTCTGGTGGGCGGCACGGCCCGGGTGAACGGCGACCGGTTCGGGGACGACCGGGCCCGCTGCGCCGTGGTGTCCTACGACTACACGGTGCTGGCCGGCACCCAGGGCCAGCAGAACCACCGGAAGAAGGATCGTCTGTTCGAACTGGTGGAACGGCTGCGCCTCCCGCTGGTCCTGTTCGCCGAAGGGGGCGGCGGACGCCCCGGGGACACGGACTACGCGGTGATCACCGGCCTCGACACCCAGGCGTTCGCCCTGTTCGGGCGACTGAGCGGACTGGTGCCCCTGGTCGGGATCGCCTCGGGTTGGTGCTTCGCGGGCAACGCCGCCCTGCTCGGGTGCTGTGACGTGATCATCGCCACCGAAGGTGCCTCCATCGGGATGGGCGGCCCGGCCATGATCGAAGGCGGGGGACTGGGCACCTACCGACCCGAGGAGGTCGGTCCCCTCGACATCCAGGTCCCGAACGGTGTGGTCGACCTGGTGGCCGCCGACGACGCCGGAGCGGTGGACCTGGCCAAGCGCTACCTGTCGTACTTCCAGGGCCCGGTGGACGAGTGGTCGTGCGAGGACCAGCGGCTGCTGCGCTCGGCGATCCCCGAGGAGCGCCTGCGGGCCTACGACATCCGTGCCCTGCTCGACATCCTCGCCGACACGGGCTCGGTGCTCGAGCTACGACGTGGGTTCGCGGCCGGCATGGTGACCGCACTCGCCCGCATCGAGGGTCGTCCGGTCGGTGTGGTGGCCAACGACCCCACCCACCTCGGCGGCGCCATCGACGCCGACGGCGCCGACAAGGCGGCCCGATTCCTGCAGCTGTGCGACGCCCACGACCTGCCGGTCGTGTTCCTGTGCGACACCCCCGGGTTCATGGTCGGGCCCGATGCCGAGCGCACCGCCCAGGTCAGGCACGTGAGCCGGATGTTCGTGACCGGCGCGAGCCTGACGGTGCCGTTCTGCACCATCGTGCTGCGCAAGGGGTACGGGCTCGGGGCCCAGGCCATGGCCGGCGGGAGTTTCCGGGCACCCGTGTTCCTCGTGGCATGGCCGAGTGGCGAGCTCGGCGGCATGGGTCTCGAGGGCGCCGTGCGGCTCGGGTTCCGGCGTGAGCTCGAGGCTGTCGTCGACCCGGTGGAGCGCGAGGCGCTGTTCAGCTCCATGGTCGAGCTGGCCTACGAGCACGGCAAGGCGCTGAATGTGGCCACCGCCTACGAGATCGACGACGTGATCGACCCGGCGGAGTCGAGGCACCGGATACTCGAAGCGCTCCGGGCTGTGCCGCCCGCACCGCCCCGCACCGGCAAGAAGCGGAGCTGCATCGACACCTGGTGACCGGGTGACCGGGTGACCGGGTGACCTGATGGTCGCCGGGTGGCGACCATGTGGTCTCCGGTCCGGGGTCAGATCTCGGACTTGGGCTGTCGGAACACGACCACGGGGCAGTCGGCATTGGTGGCACAGTGCAGGCTGACCGAGCCGAGCATGACCCCGGTCAGTGCACGGTGGCCCCGACTGGCCACGACGAGCAGGTTGCCGTGGTGGGACGCCTCGACCAGGACCTCACCAGGGTGACCCTCGATGACGTGGGGGTGGATGTCGAGGGACGGGTGGTCGTTGCGGAGCTGCTCGAGGACCGGGTCCATCAGGTGCCGGGCATCGGCGACCGGGTCGTAGTCGTTCGGGAGCGGGATCGTGCTGCCCCACGACGTCGGGTACTCCCAGGCGGTGACCACATCCAGCCTGGCCCCGGTGCGATCAGCCTGGTCGGCCGCCCACTGCACGGCGGCTACCGAAGCCGTCGAGCCGTCGAACCCGGCGATGACGGCGTCGCTCGGATGGTCGTGGGGTTCGCTGCTCATGGTGTTCCTCCAGATGGGGCCCCGCTGTTGCGGTCCCTCTGCCTGCGAGGCTACCGCCCGGGGGTCGCCCCAGGGCCCCTGTGCCAGGTCATGGCTGATCTTCCAGTGTCGCCCTGCGGATGGCGGCCGTCGCGTCGACCTGTGCCGTACCCGGCCCACCCGAGGTCGGCACTTCCTCCCCGGCACCGGCACCGACCAGTTGGCCCAGGGTGGCGGCCACCGACACCCGCAGTGCGTCGAGGTCGTAGCCGCCCTCCAGGAAGAGCACCAACCGACCCGGAGCGGGCGCGTAGGCGGCCACCACCGCCGTCAGCGCGGCGAAGTCTCCGGCGGACAGGGCCAGATCGGCCAACGGATCCCCCCGGTGGGCGTCGAACCCCGCCGACACCAGCACCCAGGTGGGGGCGAAGGCCTCGACGGCCGGGGTGACGATGGTGTCGAAGGCGTACCGGATCACGTCGCCGGTTGCTCCCGGTGGCAACGGCACGTTGACCGTGGCCCCACGGGCGGCGCTCCCGCCGACCTCCTCGGCGCGACCGGTGCCGGGATAGGCCGGCCACTGGTGGGTCGAGACGTACAGGACGTCCGGCTCGTCCCAGAAGACGTCCTGGGTGCCGTTGCCGTGGTGGACGTCCCAGTCGATGATCAGTACCCGTTCGCCGCGTGCGGCCAAGGCGGCGGCGGTGATGGCGACGTTGTTCAGCAGGCAGAAGCCCATGGCCCGATCGGCCACGGCGTGGTGACCCGGCGGTCGGGCGGGGACGAAGACGGGCGCGTCGTGGGTCCCGGCGGCCTCGACGGCGACCAGGCCGGCGCCTGCCGCCAGCAGGGCGTCGTGCCACGAGGTGCGGCTGGCGTAGGTGTCCTGGTCGATGGCGCCACCACCTGCGGCGCTGAAGCGCTCGAGCCGGTCGAGGTGGCCGGGGGTGTGCACCCGGACCAGCTGTTCCACCGGTGCCGGCTCGGCGGTCACCACCAGGAGGTCGGAGCCGAGGTGCAGGTCGTCGACACCCCGCATGGCCGCTCCGATACGTGCCGGCCGTTCGGGTTGGCCGGGATC
>Ga0302279_10006828_pt1 | contig 11940 bp, 8 predicted proteins | sample III_Bog_N3_3_FD_194541 | JGI IMG/M metagenome (GOLD analysis project Ga0302279, IMG submission 194541) | Peat permafrost microbial communities from Stordalen Mire near Abisko, Sweden - III_Bog_N3_3 | ecosystem: Environmental > Terrestrial > Soil > Wetlands > Peat | place: Sweden: Abisko...
CCGCCGCGGGGCTCTCGCGGGGGCAGCCACGCGCAGGACGCCCGCGCGCCCGCCCGGCACCGTTCGGGCTCGACGCCGGGGCCCCGGGGATCTACTGCCGCGCGGAGGAGGCGAACGTGGCGAGCAAGGGCAGGCCGTACCGCACGGTGAACGTCGAGGGATGGGAGGTGCTCGTGGGCCGCGGCGACGAGGACAACGATCACCTCACGTTCGACGTCGCCCAGCCGCACGACCTCTGGCTGCACGTCGCCGGGGGCACCCCCGGCAGCCACGTGGTGCTGCGCAACCCCGAGAAGGGGGAGGTCCCGCGCCCGGTGATCGAGCGCGCCGCCGAGCTCGCCGCCTGGTACTCCAAGGCGCGCGGCGCCCTCCGCGTCGAGGTCCACGTGTGCCGCGCCTCCGAGGTCTCCAAGCCCCGCGGCGCCCCCCGCGGCCTCGTCGAGCTGGCGCGCTACAAGAGCGTCAAGGTCAAGCCCACGGCACCGGCCGGCGACGGAGGCGGCAGCGACGGCGGCGGGGCCGACTGATGGCCTCGATCCTGGATCACGTCGGCGACACGCCGCTGGTACCCCTCCGCCTCGCGCGCGGCCTGCCGGTCCCGGTCCTCGTCAAGTGCGAGCACCTGAACCCGGGCGGCAGCGTCAAGGACCGCATCGCCGTCGCCATCGTCGACGACGCCGAGCGTCGCTCTCTGCTCGCGCCGGGCGCGACCCTGATCGAGGCCACCGCCGGCAACACGGGTATCGGTCTGGCGCTCGTGGCGGCGGTCCGCGGCTACCACCTCGTCTGCGTGATGCCCGAGAAGATGTCGACGGACAAGCGCCGCGCGCTCGCGGCCGCGGGGGCGCGGGTCGTCGTCACGCCCAACGCCCCGCCCGATCATCCGGACAACTTCCAGAACGTGGCCCGGCGCCTCGCCGCCGAGGAGGGGTGGTTCCTCACCGATCAGTTCAGGAGCCCCGCCAACGTCCGCGTCCACGAGGAGACCACCGGGCCGGAGATCCTCGCGCAAGCCGGGGGGCGCGTGGGCGCCTTCGTCGCCGGCGCCGGCACCGGGGGGACCATCACCGGGGTGGGGCGCTACCTCCGGCGGAAGCTCCCTGCGGTGCGGGTGATCCTCGCCGACCCGCTGGGCTCCGGCCTGGGGCGCTGGGCCCTCGAAGGGGTGATCGGCCCGGACGCGCCGTATCTGGTCGAGGGGATCGGGTCGAGCCGGCCGCCGGAGATCCTCGACCGCTCGGTGATCTCTGGCGTCGAGACCGTCACCGACGCCGAGAGCTTCGCCATGGCCCGTCGCCTCTGCCGCGAAGAGGGGCTCCTGGTCGGCGGCTCCGCGGGCACCGCGGTGGTGGCGGCGCTGCGTACGGCGGCCGCCGGCGAGGGCCTCGACGGCCCCGTGGTGGCCCTGCTGCCGGACGCGTGGGATCGCTACTTCTCCCGGCCCTGGATGGCGGACTGAGGTCACCTGGCGGCGGCCGATCCCCGGATCCGGCGGCGGCCTTTCTCTGTCCGAGCTCGATACCGATGCTCGTTGTCCCCGGCGGCCTTTGGGGGCATGTTCGGCCCCTACCCAATTGCGAGGTACGGATGCCGCAGCTCGATGTTCAGGATGCCTCCTCGGAGGTCCCGATTGGCTGGTTGACCCGCCTCGCCGGCGCGACGGCGCGGGTGCGCGCGGCCCTGCGGGGCGCGCTCGGCGATCCGCAGCTGGCGGCGATTCGCGAGGCGGCGGAGGCGCTCGAGCGCGACGGCGCGGCGGTCTTCGCCAACCTGGGCGGCTGGCCGCGCCCGCCGGTGCTGGGAGGCTTCATCCCCGACGTCTACGCCGTCTTCGACGACTGCGAGGTCGCGCTCTCCATGGAGAACGAGCGGTCCGCGGTGGACGCGTCGACCCGGAGGCAGCACCTCGCGCTGACGGCCTGGTCCCGGGAGGCCGACCGCCGGGTGTACGAGCAGATCGTGGTCGCCGGGGGCCGGGGCGGGTGCGATCGGAAAATGCCGTCGACCGCGGCCATCGCGCGAGGTGCGCGCGGCCCGTGATAACGTCCCGCTCCGATGGCCTCACACGCGCGGAGACGACGCTGGGTGCCCGTGGTGACGGCGCTCTCCCTCGGTCTGCTCGACGCGAGCTGCGGGGCGCGCTCGTCGCTCTCGCTGCCCGAGCCCTGCGGGGAGGGGAGCGACGACGGGGGGGCCCCGGTCCCCACCCGGCGTGACTGCCACGACCTCTGCGGCGAGGGCACCCAGGTCTGCCAGTTCGGCTACTGGCAGCCCTGCGTCGTGCCCGCGGCCACGCGGGCCTGCTCCAACAGCTGCGGGGCCGGCACCCAGAGCTGCGTCGACGACGCCTGGCTCGCGTGCTCGGTGCCGGTCGCGACGCGCGCGTGCTCGAGCCTGTGCGGGGCGGGGAAGGAGACCTGCACCGACGACACCTGGCAGCCCTGCGACGCCGCTCTCCCCGGGCCGCCGACGCTGAACGCCACGGTCCGCAACGTCCTCCTGGGACAGCCCGACTTCCTGAAGAGTTGCTGTACCGGCGGCCAGGACCCGGGCATCGTCGCCGCGGCTCTCGGCGCCGACGGCACGCCGGTCTATGCCGGCAACCCGAGCACCGGCACCCTCACCACCCACGGCGCGGCCGACTTCCAGGTCTGGTACCACGATGTGCCGGGCATCAACCTCCGGGCGCCGCTGCCGCTGGCGCTCCTGCCGCAGGCGTCCCAGAGCGGGATCAACGTCTTCGACGACGAGGCCTTCTTCCCGATCGACGGCCAGCTCTTCGGCAACCAGGGCGCCGCCCACAACTTCAACTTCACCGTCGAGGCGCACGCCCAGATCTTCTACGGCGGGGGCGAGACCTACGGATTCTCCAGCGACGACGATCTCTGGGTGTTCATCAATCACCACCTCGTCGTCGACCTCGGCGGGCTCCACGCCGGCACGAGCGCCGGCGTCGATCTCGATCAGGTGGCCACCGACGCCGGCCTGATGACGGGCCAGACGTTTCCCCTCGACCTCTTCTACGCGAACCGGGAGCCGCCCGGCGCCGTCCTCATGATCAGCATCCCGCAGACCGACCTCTGGTCTTGCCCGTGATAGCCTCCGCGGGAAGCGGAGGTGTGGGTGAGATCACGCAGCAGGCTCGGGTTCGTCGTCCTCGCGGGGTGCCTGGCCTCGTGCTCGCACACCTGCTCGCGGAAGCAGCCCGCCGCGGACGACGACCCCTCGTCCCCGATCGCCACCTCGAGCGAGACGTCCGGCCCGACCAGTGCCGCCGCGCCGATCCACGTCACGCTGCCGAAGACGCCCTGGCCGGTGAACCAGCAGGCGCTGCACGTCCTCAATCGCCTCGCCTTCGGCCCTCGCCCCGGTGAGATCGAGGCGGTCGCCAAGGCGGGCGTGGCCGCCTGGATCGGCGCCCAGCTCCGGCCGGTCGCCGTCGCGGACACCGCGGTGGAGGCCAGGCTGCGCGCCATGCCCGCGCTCACGATGTCGATCGGGGCGCTCCACGAGACCTACCCGCAGCCGAAGGCCGCGGCCAAGGCAGCGGCGAGCGCGGCGGCGAGCGCGGTGCCCTCGATGATGCCGTCGATCCCGGTGGCGCCCCAGGGCCCCGTCAACGACATGACCCCGCCGGGGACGGCGACCGAGACCCCGAAGGACATGATCCGCCAGCTCGTCGCCCAGAAGATCCTCCGGGCGGTCGCGAGCGAGCGCCAGCTCCAGGAGGTGCTCGTCGACTTCTGGTTCAACCACTTCAACGTGACCGTCGAGAAGGGACAGGTGAAATGGTACGCCATCCCCTACGAGAGGGACGCGATCCGGCCGCACGTCTTCGGTCGCTTCCGCGATCTGCTCGGCGCCACCGCCCACCACCCGGCGATGCTCTTCTACCTCGACAACTGGCAGAGCGTGGGCGCGGACCGGGCGCACGACGGCGGCACCGCCAAGCCCCAGGGGCTCAACGAGAACTACGGCCGGGAGCTGCTGGAGCTGCACACCCTCGGCGTCGACGGGGGCTACAGCCAGAACGACGTCACCGAGACGGCCCGCGCCTTCACCGGGTGGAGCATCGAGCAGCCCAACCGCGACGCCGCCTTCACCTTCCACCCGAAGAAGCACGACCAGGAAGAGAAGCACCTGCTCGGCAAGGTCATCAAGGACGGCGGGCAGAAGGACGGCGAGCACGTCCTCGATCTGCTGGTCGCGAGCCCCGCGACGGCGCGCTTCGTCGCCTCGGCGCTGTGCCAGAAGTTCCACTCCGACCACCCGCCGGAGGCGCTCGTCAAGCGCGTCGCCGACGTCTTCTCCAGGAGTGGAGGGGACCTGACCCGCGTCTACGAGGCCATCTTCACCGCCCCCGAGTTCTGGTCGGACGCGGCCTTCCGCACCAAGACCAAGACCCCGCTCGAGCTGGTGGCCTCGGCGCTGCGGGCCGTGGGCGCGCAGACGGACGACGCGGAGCCGGTCTCGCGGGAGATCGACAAGCTCGGCGAGCCGCTCTACCACTGCGCGCCGCCCACCGGCTACAAGGAGACCGCCGACGCCTGGGTCAGCACCGGGGGGCTCCTGGCGCGCATCAACTTCGGGGTGACGCTGGCCGGGGGCCGCATCAAGGGCACCACGTTCGACCGCGAGAAGCTGGCGGGCACGCCCTTTCCCACCGAGGAGGGCGCGCTGGTGGATCGCCTCGCCGACAGCGTGCTCCACACCCCGCTCTCGCCCGCGAGCCGGGCCGTGATCGTCAAGGAGCTCGAGCACGCGGACCCCTATCAGGAGCCCTCGCCGACCACGCTACCGCTCGCCCTCGGCCTCATCCTCGGCTCCCCGGAGATGCAGAAACAATGAGTCGTCGTCCGCTCCCTCCCTGCACCCTCCCTCGCCGCGCGCTGCTGCGCGCCCTCGGGCTCTCCGCGCTGGCCTCGGCCACCAGCGCCGGGGTCGGCTTCGCGTTCGCGCAGAAGCCGCCTGCCCCCGCGGGGCCCGCGCGGCGCCGCAAGGTGCTGGTGGTGCTCTTCCAGCGCGGCGCGGTGGACGGGCTCTCCATGGTCCCGCCCGTCGCCGACAAGCACTACTACGAGCTCCGCCCCACCATCGCCGTGCCCCCTCCCGGCAAGCCGGACGGCGCCCTCAAGCTCGACGCCACCTTCGGCCTGCACCCGGCCCTCGCGCCGCTGTCGCCGCACTGGGCCTCCGGCGCCCTGGCGCTGGTCCACGCGGTCGGCTCGCCCGACACGACGCGGTCGCACTTCGACGCGCAGGACTACGTCGAGACCGGCACCCCGGGGCTCAAGCACACCGAGGACGGCTTCCTCAACCGCCTGCTCCGCGCCGCTCCGCCGGTCTCCACGGGGGCTGCGCTCGGCGCCGCGCCCCTGGGGAAAGCCGACAATCCCCTGCGTGCCCTCGCCTTCTCGCCCAGCCTACCCCGCATCCTCGTCGGACCGGCCCCGGCCGTGGCCATCAGCTCGCTCGATCAGTTCAAGGTCCAGGCGCCGGGCATGCTCGGCGCGGCCGGCGGCGTCTCCGGCGACTTCGAGCAGATGTACGCCTCCGCGGTCGACCGGGCCCTCCGCGGCACGGCGAGCGACGCGTTCGAGGCCTCCCGCACGCTGCGCGACATCAAGAAGGACAGCTTCCCTCCCGCGCACGGCGCCGCGTACCCCACCTCCCCGCTGGGCAAGCGCATGCGCCAGATCGCGCAGGTCATCGAGGCCGATCTCGGCGTCGAGATGGTGGTGACCGACTGCGGCGGCTGGGACACCCACGTCAACCAGGGCGCCGCCAAGGGGCAGCTCGCCAACCGCCTCGACGATCTGGCCCAGTCGCTCGGGGCCTTCGCCACCGATCTCACCGACCGCCTCGCCGACGTCTGCGTGGTCACCGTCACCGAGTTCGGCCGCACCGTGAAGGAGAACGGCACCGCCGGCACCGACCACGGGCACGGCTCCGTGATGATGGTGCTGGGCGGCAAGGTGCGCGGGAAGAAGGTCTACGGCCGCTGGAGGGGCCTCGCCCCCGAGGCCCTCTTCGAGGGGCGCGACGTGCCCGTCACCACCGATCACCGCGAGGTCTGGAGCGAGGTGCTGCGCGCCCACGTCGGGGTGCGCGATCTCTCGGCCATCTTCCCCGGCTACGCCACGCCGGACGGCGGCCGGCTCGGGCTCTTCGGCTGACCGTCGCGCTCAGCGCGAGCCGTCGGCTTCGCGGGTCATCTCGACCATCGTCTGCCGGAAGCCGAGCCGCGCGAACAGCGCGCGGGCGGCGGCGTTGCCGGCGGCCGCGTGGAGCACGACGCGAGGCGCGCCCTTGGCGACGAGCGCCGCGACCGTCGCCTCCACCAGCGCCGCGGCGACGCCGTGCCGGCGCTCGGCCTCCTCGACCCAGAGGTCGTGGAGCGCGCCGCACGCGTCGAGGAGCTGGTTCCAGTCGCGCTCCTCGAGCCGGCCGTACGCGTAACCGACGATGACGTCGGCGCGCACCGCGACCAGGAGCACGACGTCGGCGCGATCGATCTCGCGGCCGAACCACCACGCGTACCCCTCCTCGATCTTGTCGGCGACGAAGAAGCGGCGCTCGTCGAGCGCGTGGTGCAGGTGGACCAGCTTGGCCGCCAGGCGAGCCACGGCCGGGAGCTCGTCGCGACGGGCCGGGCGGAGGATCAGATCGTCGAGCACCGCGGGACGTTAGCAGACCGCGGCGGCGACGGCGGCCAGGCTCGGGCGGGGTCGGATCAGCGCACCACGAACGACCACACCACCGTGAACGGGCCCCCGTCGAACCTCGGGACCTCCACCTGCCGGAAGGCCTGATCCACGCAGCGGCCCACGGCCGACCCGACGAACTGGCGGTCCATCGCCACGCTCGACACCCGACCCGAGGGGTCGAGCACCAGCGCCACCTGGCCGGGCCCGCGCGGCCCCGCGTTCTTGCCGCACAGGGAGGCGCTGGCCTTGGCGTCGGCGAGCGCCGAGTAGGCGGCTCCGCGCGCCATCGGCGGCGGCGGGAGCGGCTTCGCGGTCGCGGCCGGAGGTGGGGCGACGATCAGCGAGGCCGGCACCGCGGCGTTCGCCTCGGTGAGCAGGCGCTCCAGGGACGGGGGCATGGGCTCGTTCTGGCGCAGGTGATCGAGCACGTACTCCTCGATCGCCTTGAGCACGCCCGGCTCGATCGCCTTCGGGCCCTGGGCGGCGCCCGCGTCGGGGGCCTGCTGGCGCAGCATCTCCAGCATCGCCTCGGCGGCGATCCGCTGCGCGTGCTCGGCCTCCCGCTCGGCGTGCTCCACCTCCCGCTCGGCGTGCTCCTTCTCGGTCTTGACGTGCTCCTTCTCTCGCTCCAGCCGCTCCTCGGCGGCGAGGTGCTCGGCCTGGAGGCGCCGCGCCTCGCGATCGGCGTAGCCCTCGCGCACCAGCACCCCGCCGGCGACGATCGCCAGCACCAGGGTGACCAGCGCGATCCGGCTGCGGCGCGCCGCCGCGCGGCTCGCGCGATAGAACTGCTCGGCCGCGCCGCCGAGCGCCTTGCCCTGCCGCCGCAGCACCTCGCCGACGAGGAGGACGCGGCGGCGCCGGTAGAGCAGCTCGTCGTCCCGCTTCTCGGCCCACAGACCCGAGACCCGCTCGAAGTCTTCGAGGAGGAGCCGCCCCTCGCGCTCCTCGTCGACCCAGAGCTCGAGCCTCCGCCAGTGCGAGAGCAGCGCCTCGTGCGACAGGGTCAGCCGGTGGCCCTCGCGCACCAGCAGGCGGGCCTCCTCGAGCCGGCGCACCGCCTCCGCGGCGCCGGGGCCGCCGGCGAGGAGCTCGGGGTGGGAGCGGGTGGCGCGCGCGCCCGAGGGCGTGGTCAAGGACAGGAGAACGCTCTTCAGCCGCGCCTCGTCGACCACCGGGTGACCGCCGGGGTAGAGGGTGGCCTCGGCGTACTGATCGAGCGCGCCGGCGATGCCGCCGAGCTTCTTCCAGCAGGCCCAGGTGATCTGCTTCTGCTCCGGGTCCCGCGCGCGCCACAGCTCCGCGAGGGCGAACTCGACGAGCGGCATGGCGCCGGCGGCCTCGGCGAGCGAGCCCATCAGCTCGGCGCGCAGGGCGGGGTCCTCGAACGAGTAGCCGTAGCTCTCCAGCGCCGCGTCGATGACCAGGCTCCACTCGGCGACGCCCAGCGGCGAGACCAGGGCGGTCCCCCGGATCAGCGCCCGGCCGAGCTTCTTGTGGGCGAGGATGGGGCCGAGCAGATCGTGGCGCGCGGTGACGATCACGCGCAGCGCCGGCCGCACCCGCTCGCCGAGGCGGGCCAGGAGCTCCATGGCGTAGGCGCGGCTCGCCTGGGCTGCGGGGTCGGTGGGCTCCGGCGTCGCCGGGGGTCTCGGGGCGGCCTCCAGGGTGACCAGCTCCTCGAGCTGATCGACCAGCAGCACCAGCCCGCGCCGGTGGTCGGCGAGCCAGGCGTCGATCCGCGCCACCGCCTCCTCGGCCTCGATCGACGCGTCGAGGCCCATGTGGGACAGGCCCGCGACGAGCGCCGCCCGTGGATCGGCGCCGGGCGAGAGGACGACCATGTCCCAGGGCCGGGCCCCGCCGAGCGCGCCCTCCTCCAGGGAGGGGAGGATCCCGGCGCGCGCCAGGCTGCTCTTGCCGCTCCCGCTCGGACCGACCAGCGCGAGCAGCCCGCGCGTGCGCAGCACCTCGAGCGCCGCCGCCACCTCCACCCGGCGACCGAAGAACACGTCCCGGTGCTCCCGCTCGAAGCGATCGAGCCCGCGGAACGGGCCCTCCTGCTCGGTCGGGAGCGCCCGGGCCCTCCCGGAGAACCCGGAGCGGACCAGCTCCAGCGCGACCACCACCAGCTCCGCCGAGCGGGGCCGCAGCGAGGGCTCGGGGCAGAGCAAGTCGCCGACGAGATCGTTGAGCGCCGGCGGCACCTCGGGGCGGACGTCGCAGAGCCGGGGCGGCAGCTTGCCGCCCGAGAGCACCTCCTCGTCGAGGGGGCCCTCGGCCGAGGCGGGGATCTTGCCGGTCAGGCAGACGAAGAGGAGCGCCCCGAGCGCGTAGAGATCGCTGCTCGTCGTGGGTCGCGAGGCGTCCTTCCAGCACACCGGATCGACGTACCCGCGCTTGCCCCCGAGCGCGTCGGGGCCGACCGGGAGCGCGTCGCCCCCCAGCTCGTCGGGGCCGGGCACCGCGATGCCGAAGTCGATCAGCTTGTACGCGGCGGGCGAGCCGCGCAGCGCCCGGTCCTCGATGACGTTCGCCGGCCAGATGTCGCGGTGGACGATGCCCGCCTCGTGGACGGCCACCAGCGCGGACGCCACCGCGATGCCGACGTCCACCGCCTCCGCCACCCCGAGGCGCTTCTCCACCCGGAGCCGGACGGCGAGCGACTCGCCCCCGGCGTACTCCATGGCCAGGCCGACGATGCCGCGCGCCTCGTCCACCGGCAGGGAGTAGAAGCGCACGATGTTGGGGTGCTCGACCCGGCACAGCCTCGCGGCCTCGGCGATGATGTCCTGGCGGGCCTGCTCGCCGAGGCGCGGGTCGATGGCGAAGAGCTTGATCGCGGCCTGGCGCAGGGTCGTCCGGTCCGCCCGCTCATCCGCCAGCCACACCGGCGCGAACCCGCCGCGACCGAGCTGCTGCTTGAGGTGGAACGCGCCGATGGTCCGCTCGGCCTCGGGGAGGTCGAGCAGGGCGCGCAGCCGCTCCGGCAGCGAGGTGGACATGCCCCCCGATTGTTCGGGCGGGGCGAGGGGGGTGTCAAACGTTTGGCAGGGCGCCTGTCCTCCGCGATCCTTCGGCGCGTGGAGCCCGCCCGCAAACGGTGTAAGACGGCTCGAACGGCGGACACGATGAGCGACCCCAGCCCCCTCGAGCGGCTCGAAGAGAAGCTCGGCCAGCGCTTCGAGAACCTGGCGCGCGCCCGCACGCTCTCCGCCACCACCCTGGCGCACCTCGGCGAGGTGCTCTGCGGGGAGGATCCCGCCGACACCAGCATCGTCGTCTTCGGCTCGCTGGCGCGGGGCGAGTACACGCCGGGGAGCGACGTCGACTGGACGCTCCTCATCGACGGCCGCGCCGACGAGGGACACTACGAGGCGGCGCGCGCCATCAACGGGGCCCTCAAGCGCGAGCACTTCCACGAGCCGGGCCCCACCGGGGTGTTCGGCAACGTCGCCTTCAGCCACCCCATCCTCCACCAGATCGGCGGGCAGGACGACACCAACAAGCTCACCACCCAGCGCATCCTCCTGCTCCTCGAGTCGCGCGCCGTCGGCCGGGGAGAGGCGCACGAGCGCGTGCTCGATCTGGTGCTGAGCCGCTACGTGGAGGACGACCGCGGCCTGCTCTACGGGTCCAAGGGCGACGTGGTCCCGCGCTTCCTCGTCAACGACATCGTCCGCTACTGGCGCACGGTCACCGTGGACTTCGTCTACAAGCAGCGCGACCGCGAGGACGGCTGGGCGCTGCGCAACGCCAAGCTGAAGATGTCCCGCAAGCTCATCTTCGCCGCCGGCCTCCTCGCCTGCTTCAGCTTCGAGCTCGGCGGGGAGTCGTGGCGGGACCCGGCCGGCCGCCTCTCCGTGCCGCGGCTGGTCCGCTTCCTCCGCGAGCGCAGCCGGCTCCACCCGCTCGATCAGCTCGCCGAGGCGGCGCTCCGGACCAGCGTCCGGGGGGAGACCGCGCTCGGGCTCTTCGAGGCCTACGACGCCTTCGTCGCGGTGCTCGGCGACGACGAGAAGCGTCGCCATCTCAAGCGCCTCACCTTCGCCGACCTCGACCGCGGCGACACGCTCTTCCGCGACACCAGCCGGATGGCGCGCCGCTTCCAGGAGGCGCTGCACCAGCTCTTCTTCGTCGAGGACCCGCAGCTCCGCCGGCTGGTGCTCGACTACGGAGTCTTCTGAGGGCTGTCTCGCTCCGGCCGACAGATAGAGGGTGAAAGCGCGCCGTCCGCCGCTACGCTCACCCTCGCCCCCCGATGTCTGCCGGCTCCGCCATCACCGCCCTGCTGGGCCCGACCAACACCGGCAAGACCCACCGCGCGGTGGAGCGCATGCTCACCCACCCGTCGGGCATGATCGGGCTGCCCCTGCGGCTGCTCGCCCGCGAGGTCTACGACAAGCTCACCGCCCGCCTCGGCGAGGCGCGCGTGGCGCTGGTGACCGGCGAGGAGAAGCGGGTGCCGCGGCGCGCCGACTACTGGGTGTGCACCGTGGAGGCGATGCCCATGGACCGCGAGGTCGACTTCCTCGCGGTCGACGAGATCCAGCTCGCCGCGCACGATCGGCGCGGGCACGTGTTCACCGAGCGCCTCCTCCACGCGCGCGGCCGGGAGGAGACCTGGTTCATGGGGTCCGACACCATGAGGCCGCTGGTGAGCGAGCTCCTGCCCACGGCGGTGCACGCGCACTGCGCCCGCCTCTCGCACCTCACCGCCGCCGGCCCCTCCAAGCTCTCGCGGCTGCCGCCCCGGAGCGCGGTGGTGGCGTTCTCCCTGCCCGAGGTCTACGCCCTCGCCGAGCGCCTGCGGGCGCTGCGGGGCGGCGCCGCCGTGGTCCTGGGCGCGCTCTCGCCGCGCACCCGCAACGCGCAGGTGGCGCTCTTCCAGGCGGGCGAGGTCGACTACCTGGTCGCGACCGACGCCATCGGGATGGGCCTCAACCTCGACGTCGGGCACGTCGCCTTCGCCTCGCTGCGCAAGTTCGACGGCCGCGCGGATCGCGCGCTCGAGCCCGCCGAGGTCGCCCAGATCGCCGGCCGCGCCGGCCGCTACCTGCGCGACGGCACCTTCGGCACCGTCCTCCCGGCGCGCCTCCCCGAGGACGTCGCCGCCGCCGTCGAGGCGCACCGCTTCCCCGCGCTGCGCCGGCTCTACTGGCGCAACCCGGACCTCGACCTCAGCTCGCTCGAAGGCCTCCTCGGCTCGCTCAAGGACCGCCCTCGGCACGGC
>Ga0302279_10006838_pt1 | contig 11920 bp, 13 predicted proteins | sample III_Bog_N3_3_FD_194541 | JGI IMG/M metagenome (GOLD analysis project Ga0302279, IMG submission 194541) | Peat permafrost microbial communities from Stordalen Mire near Abisko, Sweden - III_Bog_N3_3 | ecosystem: Environmental > Terrestrial > Soil > Wetlands > Peat | place: Sweden: Abisko...
CAAGCGAAACCCAACTAATGCTCACGACCGCTCAGCTCCGTCAGGCCGCAGCTCGTTCCGGCGCCCGGGACATCTCACAAGGCCGGCGGGCGGGGCAATCACGTTTTTTCGGCGGGTGGTCATGACCCGTTCGGGTCAGCCGGGTAAATAGGCTTACCATCTAGGCCGACGGCGTGAAACCTTGGCCGGAAATTCGGCCGTCAGCGAACCAGCAAGCTCGCGCTGAATCGCGGCAGCATGGGCGACCAATGCCTCCGGCACGTCCAAACGCTCGGCGTGCTCTGTCCAACGGCTCACGACAGCCGCCACTTCGCCATCGATCTCGTCGAATTCCGCCGGCGTAACGCCAACTTCCGCCGCTACATCGGCCAGTGCTTGCCGTCGGGGAGATACGCCGAACGTCGTCGGAAAAAGACCCCGCATCTCTCGATCGCGTGAATGGCTCGGTGTAAGATCGTAGGCCGGCGACAGCGTCCACCGACCCGAGTCCGGGTCGAATAGGAAACAGTGATTCTTTCCATGATCATCGGCATTCCCGCTCCGGACATTGAAGCACATCCGGCGCACGGCTTCGAGCATTTGAGCCCGGTCGCCCGTCAAATCGCGCGTCGCCACAAGAAGATCTACATAGGTGAGATCGTGCCGATGCAGGGCGCCGGCTAAGGAGAGAAGATGCAGACGACGGCCTCGCGGGGCCAAATCGAAGCGCTCGACAAAGAGATGGTGTCGCGGGCGCGTCGAGGAATTGTCGGGCAAGACCCTGGCGCGGGTGACCTTGATCCCAGCCGCCCTGGCCATGCGAAGGTAGGCCGCCTCCACTCTCCCGTCAGTCGAGGGCCGCATCGGATCGTCTTCGACATCCAATTTCAGGATTCCCAGCTTCATCCCAGGATATTGTGCGGTCGCAACGTTGCCGCCTGTTACGAGCGTTCCGTCCCGAAGGATGCCGACGGTCGCTTTCGGATACGCTCCGCCGGCAGTGCCAGCCTGGCGCAGATGCCGAAATGAGTCCGAAGCGCTATTGCGGACGACGGCCTGAGCCTCCCGCGTCAAGAGGAGCGGCGTCACCGGCTCCCAGGCGGATTGACTATCCGATACTTCGAGGGCAGGAGCAAAGGAAAGGGCCCCAAGTCCGCGTTTGCCCACCCACGCCAGCATATGCATCGGCGTTGCACTCACGTGGAGTTCACGAAATTCGCGCTCCATGATCCGGCGGCCCCACTGATCGGGAAGGCAATCGCTTAGGAATCCCGGCAATTGGTCAAAGCCATCTTCCCGCTGCCGGAACACCACGGGCGTGAAGGCCACGCTCAGCGGCGAGAGATTATAGCCGCTGGCGAGCCATGCTTCGTCGTAGCCGAAAAATGTGGCGCCTGGAACGACGACCTTTCCGACCAAGCGTCCATCCTGCCATAGGATCTTGAGGGTGGGAGCGGAATTGGCCATGGCTAGTTACTCCCGCGAGGTTTCCTGGCCCTTGCCCGCTGGCGTGAAGGGCGGCTCACGTCTTTGAGCGTCCGCTCCTCCTCAAGTTCAGGAACGACCAAGGCAATCCGATTGGCGAGGCCGAGGACGCCCAGGATACGGAGAAGGTGCGCGAGCGTGATATTTCCGTAGCCCGTCTCGAAATTCTGGTAGCTTTGGACCGAAATTCCCGCGCGACGGGCGAGCTCTGCCTGGCTCCAATTGCGCCTCAGGCGATGGGCGCGTAAGCGCTCCAAGAGACCATGCACCACCGCACGCTCGCCGGACCGTGACTCCGTGCTGGTAGAAAACTTATCCATATCGCCTATTTTGATAGGATTTAATCCATGTTTTCAAGTATAATACCTATTAAATTAGGTGTTAACTTAAAACATCTATCGTTCATTTGAAGGTTCTCCCATCAAATGTCGATAATAGCCTCATATCTCATTACGTTTTTCACCTCGGTTGTAGCCACACTTGCTATTATCTCTCGATGCAAAGCCCAACTCGATCCCCGGACACTGACTAGCGGCTCCGCACCGGCACTCGCCGATCGGTTGACACATTCATTGTGTAGGCTATTGTGTGACTATGGCAACAAACCTGCAAATCGATGATCGGCTACTCTCCAAGGCCAAGAAGGTGGGCGGATTCAGCACAAAGAAGGATACCGTGAACACGGCACTTGCGGAATTTGTTCGCCGGCACGAGCAGCGGGCTATCACCGAACTTTTCGGGACGGTCGATTTTCTGCCTGAATTTGACCACAAGAAGCTGCGGGAGAAGCGATGAGGGTGCTGGTCGACACGCCGATTTGGTCGGCCGCCTTCCGCCGGAGTGACGACGCCGGAAGCGGTTATAGAAAGGAGATGGAAAGGCTGGTGGCCCATGGGTCCGTTGAAATAATCGGGCCAATCCGTCAGGAACTGCTTTCCGGCATCCGCGACCACTCGAAATACGAGACTATCAGGGATAGGCTTCGGCGCTTCCCTGATCTTGAGATTACCACCGAGGACTACGAAGAGGCCGCCGTCTTCTACTCTCGCTGTCGGTCAAACGGAATTCAGGGGTCTTCGACCGACTTCCTGATTTGCGCCCTGGCAGCCCGGCATGATCTTCTGGTCTTTACCGACGATCGCGATTTCTCGGCCTACCAGCGGGTGATCCCGGTTCGGCTTTACCCATTTGGGCAGGAAGTCTGATTGCTGGGGCGCGGGGACGCGTTATTTCCCGGGCGCCCAGATCGACTTGAGTTCATGCACATCGAGCTCCGTGAACTTCACCTCGCCTGCCTCGGCTTTCACGCCGAGGGATCGGTCGAGGGGATCGGGCTGGAAGAGAAGCGGCACGTAGACCAGCCCGCCGCTGGCCAAGACCTCCACACCGGTGCGGTCGCAATAGATGATGAGGTGCTGCTCGCCGTCGCGCAGGGGCGCGGACGCACGGAGGTCGTTTACAGCCAGTTCCCCGGTACCGGCGTCGTAGGCTATCCGGGCGCCGCGGACAGTGAAGGCGACGATGCTCCCTTCTCCGGGCGTAAATCCGGCGCGAAGCTCAACCAGTTCGGCAGTGATCCCGGACAGCGGGTCGGGGCCCCCCGGGCGCAGGGCGACCGCGCCAAGCCGATGCGACCGGGCGCGCAACGACTCCATCTCCTTCACCGGGATGCGGACAAGCCTCGGGCCCTCGGGCGTCGCAGTCAGTTTCAGCTCATGGGGGATGGTCATGGACTGGTTGAAGGGCATCCCCGGCGTCTCGGTCTTGAACCAGCCGATTTCAATGCGGCGGCCGTCCGGCGTGTCCGAGAAAGTCTGGGGTGCGTAGCAGCCCTTGCCGACAATTCCGGGAATCCGGGATTGCCCGGGCTGGAAGGTCCTGCCGTCGAAGCGGCCGATGGCGTACGCGCCGTTGGCGGTCCTTAGGACCCACTTCCGGTCGGCGGGGTTTCCGTCCACGGGCAACTCGAAGAGGTCGGGGCACTCGTAGAGGTAGTGATCATCCCCCACCCCGCCCTTGAGCGTGCTGGCCAGGGTCCAGTCGCGCAGGTTGGGGGAGGTAAAGAAATAGAGCGTGTGCTGCTCGGCGGGGAGCCCGTCCGCGGTCTGCTCGCCCCCGGGGAGATGCGGGCCGCCGTAGAGCACCATCACCCATCGCCGGGTCGGCTCGTGCCAAAAGACCTTCGGATCGCGGTCGCCGGTCACGAACTTTCCTATCACCGGGTTTAGAGCGTATTTCGCAAAAGTCCGACCGTCCGTGCTGGATGCGATGGCCTCCCCGCCCCGCGGGCCCGCAGCGGTGTAGATGAGCACGAGCGGGGGCGCGCCCGGTTTGCCCAGGCCGCTGGTGTCGTTCCAGTCCACAACGGCGCTGCCACTGAAAATTGGACCGACCTCGTCGGGCGAGAGGGCATCCGGATGCTCCTCCCAATGCACGAGGTCGCGGCTCGTTGCGTGCCCCCAGTGCATGTTCCCCCAGTTCCAGCCGTAGGGATTGTGCTGAAAAAAGAGGTGGTACTCCCCCTTGTAGAAGGCCAGGCCGTTCGGGTCGTTGATCCAGCCGCGACGGGCGGAGAAGTGAAACTGGCCCCGGAGTCGCTCCTGGTACAGGGACGCGGCGGCCGGTCCGGCGGCATTCACGGCCGCGGCCGCGAGAAGGCAAAACGCCATCCGGGGGACAATGCCGTTCCAAGGCAGCATGCCCCAGTCGCACACGCCGCAACGGACAAGGCAACATCGCGCTCGACCCGGTTTGAGCGCCGGGGCACCCGGTTGCAAATCGGCAATTCCTTATTTTCCGTGTAGTTCATGAACGCGATGCCAACACCCGCCCCTGCAGGAGCCGACGAGAGGCTCCTGGACGCGTATTCCGACGCCGTCTCCGGGGCCGCGGCGGCGGCCCACCCGGCGGTCGTCCATATCGACGTCCAGGCGGGCGATTCCAAGCGGGGGTCCGGCTCCGGATTCTTCATCTCGCCGGACGGGTATATCCTCAGCAATAGCCACGTCGTCCACGGCGCGAACCGGATCAAGGTCTTTCTCGCGGATGGGCGCCAGCTTTCCGCCGACCTGATCGGCGACGATCCGGAAACCGACCTTGCGGTGATTCGGGTGAGCGCCGACGACATCACGTCCCTGACCCTGGCCGACAGCGCGGCCGTGCGGCCCGGGCAGATCGCCATCGCGATCGGTTCCCCCATGGGCTTCCAGCAGACCGTGACCGCCGGGATCGTGAGCGCCCTTGGCCGCTCGCTCCGGGGGGCCGGGGGGCGCACAATCGACAACATCATCCAGACCGACGCGGCCCTCAATCCGGGCAACTCCGGCGGCCCCCTGATCAACTCCAGGGGCGAGGTGATCGGCGTCAACACGGCGACGATCATGCCCGCGCAGGGGCTCTGCTTTGCCATCGCGAGCAACTCCGCCCGCTGGGTCGCGGGCTGGCTGATCAAGAACGGCCGGATCCTGCGGAGCTATATCGGCATCGCGGGCCAGGACGTTCCGCTTCTCCGGAAGCTGGTCCTGCACCATCACCTTAATCAGGCGACCGGTGTGATGGTCGGCAGCCTGGAGCCCGACAGTCCCGCCATCCGGGCGGGGCTGAAGGAGGGCGACATCCTGCTGGCGCTGGACGCCACGCCGACCCCGACCGCCGACGCCCTGCACAAGGCCCTCACAGGGGACCGGATCGGGGAAAGGTCGCTGATCGCCTTCCTGCGGGGGACGGAACTGCGGCGGCACGCGATCGTCCCGGTCGAGCTCCCGGTTCGAGGCTAGCCCGGCCCGGCCTGGGTGGACGGCCATCGGGCCTTGCCGCGCGGCAAATTCCCGCGAAGACTGGGCGGCGCTTCCATGGCCTTCCACCCGCTCAGCAAGAACACGCATCTTCTTCAATGGGTGGCCAAGATGGCGGCCCTCTGCACGCCCGACTCGATCTATTGGGTCGACGGCTCCGAGGGCGAGTACCGGGGGCTCTGCGACCAGATGGTGGCTTCGGGAACCTTCACCCGCCTGAACGAGGAGCGCTGGCCCGGGTGTTTCCACGCCCGTTCCGATCCCGGCGATGTCGCGCGCGTCGAGGAGCGGACGTTCATCTGTTCGCTGTCCCGCGAGGCCGCCGGTCCGACAAACAACTGGGTCAATCCCTTCGAGATGCGCCGCAAGCTCCGGAAATGCTTCGCCGGATCGATGCGGGGCCGGACGATGTTCGTCCTGGCCTTCAGCATGGGGCCGGTCGGTTCCCCGATGTCGCAGGTCGGCGTCCAGTTGACGGATTCGCCCTACGCCGTCGTCAACATGCGGATCATGACCCGGATCGGCCTTTCCGTCTTCGCGGAGATCGACCGGGCCGACCGGCGGGTGGTCCCCTGCCTGCACTCGGTCGGCCGCCCGCTCGGGCCGGGCGAAAAGGACGTCCCGTGGCCGTGCAACCCGGAGAAGTACATCGTCCACTTTCCGGAGACCCGCGAGATCTGGAGCTACGGCTCGGGCTACGGCGGCAATGCGCTCCTGGGCAAGAAGTGCTTCGCCCTGCGGATCGCGTCGAACCTGGCGCGCGACGAGGGATGGATGGCCGAGCACATGCTCATCGTCGGGTTGGAAAACCCGCAGGGGGAGAAGACCTACGTGGCGGCCGCCTTCCCGAGCGCCTGCGGCAAGACCAATTTCGCGATGATGGTGCCGCCCCGGGCCCTGGTTGACCAGGGCTGGAAGGTCTGGACGGTCGGCGACGACATCGCGTGGATGAAGCCGGATGCAAACGGCCGCCTCCGGGCGATCAATCCGGAGGCCGGGTTCTTCGGCGTCGCGCCGGGCACCTCGCTGAAGACCAACCCCAATGCGATGGCCGCGCTCTCGAGGAACACGATCTTCACGAACGTCGCCCTGACCCCGGACGGCGGGGTCTGGTGGGAGGGGATGACCGAGAAGCCGCCGGCGGAGTGCATGGACTGGCGGGGCCTGCGCTGGACCCCCGAGATCGCGAAGGAGTCGGGGGCCAGGGCCGCGCACCCGAATTCCCGGTTCACATGCCCGGCGTCGCAGTGCCCGACGATCGACCCGGAGTGGGAGCGGCCCGACGGGGTCCCGATCAGCGCGATTGTCTTCGGCGGCCGGCGCGCGACGACGATGCCCCTGGTCTACCAGGCCTTCAACTGGACCTCCGGGGTCTACATCGGGGCGACCATGGGCTCCGAGATGACCGCGGCGGCGGAGGGGGCCGTGGGGAAGGTCCGGCGGGACCCGATGGCAATGCTCCCCTTCTGCGGGTACCACATGGGCGACTACTTCGGGCACTGGATCGCCATGCAGAAACGGCTGGCCGAGACGCCGCGCATCTTCCACGTGAACTGGTTCCGGCGCGACGAGGCGGGCAACTTCATCTGGCCGGGCTTCGGCGAGAACGTGCGCGTCCTGCGGTGGATCGCCGACCGGACCCGCGGCCGGGCCCTGGGCCGGGAGACGCCGATCGGCTGGGTGCCACGGTATGAGGACATGGACTGGTCCGGCCTGGATTTCAGCGCGGAGCGGTTCGAGGAATTGCAGGCCTTCTCGCGGGCCGCCTGGCGGGCCGAGGTGATCAGCCAGGAGGAACTCTTCTTCGACCTGCACGACCGGCTCCCCAAGGAGATGGTCTATGAGCGGGAGCTGCTCATCTGCCGAATGTAGGTGAAAAAAGCCTTACGCGACGCGGGACGGAGCGCGAAAGACCGTTCTGGACGCACTCGCGATGGCCGGTATCACTATGATCTGATCCTGATGCCCCTCGAACCCATAGGACAGCTCATGGAGGACGCCCGGAAGGGGCGCTACGCCGTGGGGTATTTCGAGAGCTGGAACCTGGAGTCCCTGCAGGGGACGATCGACGCGGCGGAGTCGGTCCGCGCCCCCATCATCATCGGCTTCAATGGCGAATTCCTCAGCCATACCGGCCGCAAGGCCGCGGAGCGGCTCTCCTGGTACGCGGAACTGGGCAAGGAGGCCGCGCACTCCGCGGACGTCCCCTGCGGGCTGATCTTCAACGAGTGCGCGAACGACGAATGGGTGGAGCGGGCCGCGATGGCCGGCTTCAACCTGGTCATGCCCGCCGACCCGGCCGCCTCCCACGCGGACTACACCCGGCGGGTGAAGGCGCTCACCGAGCTCGCGCACCAGTGCGGAGCCTGCGTCGAGGGCGAGATTGGCGAACTGCCCTGCGGGTCCAGCGGGGCGATCGCCGACGGCGGATCGCTCACCGATCCGGAGGTCGCGGCGGAATTCGTGGCGGAGACCAAGGTCGACCTCCTCGCCGTGAGCGTCGGCAACGTCCACATCCGGGTGAAGGGCGAGAGCGGACTCAACCTGAAGCGCCTCAGGGAAATCAGGAAAAAGGTCTCCATCCCGCTGGTCCTTCACGGGGGAACCGGGATCGCGCTGGGTTCGCTGAAGGAGGCGATCGCGCTGGGGGTGGCCAAGGTCAACTATGGGACCTACCTGAAGCAGCGCTACCTCGCCGCGGTAAGGGCCGCCCTGAAGGGCGCCAATTCCAATCCCCATGAACTGCTGGGCCTGGGCGGCGACCCCGACATCATGGTCGCCGGCCGGCTTGCGGTTCGCGACGCGGTCCTCGAAAGGATCGAAACCCTCGGTTGCACCGGGAGAGCCTGACCATGCCAAAAAAAATCGGATGCGCGGGAATCATCGTTGAGGACACCATCTGCGGCCCGATCCGGGCGCTGCCCCGGGAGGGGCTCCTGCTGGCGCTCGACGCCATGCCGGTGAAGGCCGGCGGCTGCGCCGCCAACGTGGCGATCGACCTGGCCAGGCAGGGAATCGCCGTGGACATCGCCGGCTGCGTCGGACGGGACGGGGCGGCCGATTTCCTCCAGGGCTGCCTTGAGCGAAGCGGCGTGGGCTGCGCCCACCTCTCCCGGGTGGGCGGGTACCCGACGAGCAAGACGGTCATCCTGCTGATCGAGGGCGAGGACCGCCGCTACATCCACGTCTTCGGCTCGAACCGCGCCTTCAAGGTGGCGCACATGAAGCGCTCCTGGGTGAAGACGCTCGATATCCTCTACCTCGGCGGGCTCTTTGTCCTCCCGGGAATCAAGACCGGGGAATTCCTCAGCCTGCTGAAGTTCTGCCGGGCCCGGGGCATCACGACGGTCGTCGACGTCGTCCTGCCCCAGAACTGGAACAGCGCCGGGGAGCTGAAGCCCCTGCTGCCCTGGATCGACTACTTCCTGCCCAACAACGACGAGGCGGCCGCCATCACCGGCGAGCCCGACCCCATGGACCAGCTGCGCGCGCTCAGGAAACTGGGAGCGAACACGGTCATCATCACCCTGGGCAAGGCCGGCTCGATCGCGGCCAGCGGCGGCGACACCTGGCGCTGCGGCACCTATCCGGCGAAGGTCGTGGATCCCTCCGGCTCGGGTGACGCCTTCAGCTCGGGAATCCTCACCGGGCTCAGCCGGGGGTGGGACATTCCCCGCATGCTGCGCTACGCGAGCGCGCTCGGCGCATCGGCGACCCGGGTGGTCGGGACAACCGACGGCGTGTTCTCCGCGCGCGAGGCCGCGGCCTTCGTGAAAAGCCACACCCTGGAGGTCAGGAGCGGGAAACTCTAACAATGGACATCGAAATCAAAATGCCGGACCTGGCCACGACCGACTCGGCCATCAAGATCCTCCGCTGGCTCGTCGAGCCCGGCCAGCCCGTCAAGCGGGGCCAGGTGCTCATGGAGGTTGAAACCGACAAGTCGACAATGGAGGTTGAGTCCGTGGCAACCGGGGTCCTGAAGTCCCACCAGGCCAACCCGGGCGACTCCCTCTTTGCCGGGCAGGTGATCGGCGTCGTCCAGGCCTGACCGGATCCGTTCACCCCAAACCTCACGAGTTTCCCCTATGAAATCATTCGTCACCCCCGAATTGGCCGCCCGCTACGAGAGCGAGGGCTATCTCACGCTCCACACCCAGGTCCTCCCGCCCGACGCGTTCGCGCGCGTCAAGGCGCTCTCCGAGCGGAAATTCGTGGAGGCGACCAAGGACGGCCGCACGCCGGCCCTGATCGACTGCCCGCACTGGTCGGATCCGGCGCTGTGGGAGTTCATCGCCGCCGACCCGATGCTCGACCTGGTCGAGCCGATCATCGGACCGGACATCGGCATCTTCGCCTGCCACCTCCTGCGCAAGCCCGCCGGGATCGGCAAGCGCGTTCCGTGGCACGAGGACTCGTTTTACTGGCGCGGGGTCATGACGCCCATGGAGATCTCCTCGATCACCCTGGCGATCGAGCCCTCGATCTCCCAGAACGGCTGCCTCCAGGTGATCCCCGGGACCCACCGCGGGGGGTATTCCGACTACAACCCGGTGACCGGCGACCCGATCTTCGGGATCGAGATCAAGCCCGACATGATGGACGAGTCCAAGGCGGTGGATGTCTCGCTCCAGCCCAACGAGGCGTCGATCCACGAGTGCAGGATCATGCACGGCTCCAATCCCAACACGAGTCCCCTGGTGCGCTCCGTCCTGACGGTGCGCTATTTCTCAACGAGCGTGAAGTTCACGCCCGAAAACCAGCCGAACTGGAACAAGGACTTCCCCATTTACCTGGCGCGGGGAAAAGACCGGGCCGGGAACACCTACCGCGATCCCATGAAGCCGATCGGCGGCGGTGAACGCGCGGGAACAGCCGTCTGACAACCCATCCCATGAACCTCGACCGCGACTTTGTCCTCGGGCTTTACCGCAAGCTCGTCTTGATCCGGGAATTCGAGGAGCGGGTTAAATTCCTGTTCCTCGAGGGCACGATGCCCGGGACGATCCACCAGTGCCAGGGCCAGGAGGCCACCGCCGTGGGCGTGTGCGCGGCCCTCGGCGCGTCCGACTACATCACCTCGACCTTCCGCGGCCACGGCCACGCGCTGGCCAAGGGGCTTTCCGTCCAGGAAATGCTCGACGAGCTCTTCGGCGCGTCCACCGGCTGCTGCAAGGGCAAGGGCGGCTCGATGCACGTGGGCAACATGGCCAAGGGGATGGTTCCCGGGATCGCGATTGTCGCCGGGGGAATTCCCCTGGCTGCGGGAATGGCGCTGGCCTTCAAGATGCGGAAGACCGGCCAGGTCGTGGCCTGCTTCTTCGGCGACGGCGCGGTGGCCGAAGGCGCCTTCCACGAGGGGGTCAACATGGCGGCCATCTGGGACCTGCCGGTGATTTTCGTCTGCGAGAACAACCTCTACGGGGCCTCCACGAGGATAGACAAGGTCATGAAGAACCCGAAGGTCTCCGACCGGGCCGCCTCCTACGGTTTCCGCGGCGAGACGGTGGACGGCAACGACGTGATTGCCGTCTACGAGGCGGCGACCAAGGCGGCGGCCGAGTGCCGCGCGGGGAAGGGCCCCGTCCTCCTGGAACTGCTCACCTACCGGCGCACCGGGCACTCCCGCAGGGACGCCTGCCATTACCAGGCAAAGACCGAGAAGGAGGCCTGGTTCTCCCGCGATCCGATCGACCGGTTTGCCACCCAGCTCCTCGGGCGCGGCGACATAGCCATCGCGGACCTGGAGGCGATCAAGGCCGCGGTGGAGAAGGAGATCGAGGACGGGGTCGTCAATGCGAAGCAGGCCCCCCATCCCACCCTGGCCGACCTCACAACCGACGTGCTCGCCTAGGCTCCCATGACCAACGCTGAAAAGTTTGAAAACGACGGGTTCCTGATCGTTCCCTCCGTCATCCCGCAGGACCTCCTCAACCGGGTGCGCACCCGGATCGCCGCGGTGTGCGCCGGGGAGTATGAACTGGGCACCCCGCCGAACTCCCGGAACATCCCGGCCTTCACCGGGCAGCCGCCCGGGCTGGCCAAGATCGACAACGCGCACTGCTCGGACCGGACAATCCTCGAATTGGTGAGCCATCCGGCGATCGGGCAACTGGCCGCCGCGATCACGGGGGCCAGCTTTGTCCAGGTCTTCGCGACCCAGCTTCTCATCAAGCCGCAGGCCTCCGGCGCCAGCGAGCGCTCCAGCGTCGGCTGGCACCAGGACCAGGAGTACTGGGACGGCGCGCTCCAGGGCGAGCTCTTCACCGCCTGGGTGGCGATCAGCGACGTGACCGCGGAATCCGGCCCGATGCACTTCGTCCGCGGATCGCACCGCTGGGGCCTGCTCAACGCCGGCGACTTCTTCAGCGACAACCTCGACGCCCTCAAGCAGCGGATCCGCGAGAAGCAGGGCGGCGGCGCCTGGGACGAGGTGGCCGGCGTCCTCCCGCCCGGCGGCGTCAGCTTCCACCACCGGCTTACCGTCCACGGCAGCGGCCCGAACCGGGGAACAGGGCCCCGCGTGAGCTTCGCCGTCCACCTTCGCACCGAGAAGTCCGCGCTGCGCCCGGGAAAGACCTGGCAGGAGGCCGGTTACCTGACCGATTTTGCGGACCCCATCGGATCGCCGGTCTGTTTTTCAACGACAAAGCCCTAGGATC
>Ga0302279_10006841_pt1 | contig 11918 bp, 7 predicted proteins | sample III_Bog_N3_3_FD_194541 | JGI IMG/M metagenome (GOLD analysis project Ga0302279, IMG submission 194541) | Peat permafrost microbial communities from Stordalen Mire near Abisko, Sweden - III_Bog_N3_3 | ecosystem: Environmental > Terrestrial > Soil > Wetlands > Peat | place: Sweden: Abisko...
AACCCCCTCTCCCCTCGTGGGAGAGGGGCACGTGAGCGTCGCAGGAAACGCTCGGGGGGTGAGGGTCGCGGGTGAGTGTTCGAGAATCGCGATCGGTGATTTGGACGCGGCCGATGCGCGCGCCTGCGCCTGGCGTTGGGGCGCACGCGGCATGATAGTGTTCGCTCCAGATGGCGGCGTGCACGCTTCACATCGGTTCGCGCCGGGTGCTCGTGTCGGACGAGGGGCCGCCCGCTGCCGAGTTCGCGCTCTTCGACCCGAGCGACGTCGAGCTCGAGCAGGGCGACGGGGGCACGCTCCGGGAGTCGGGCTATCGGACGTCCGCGGGCGAAGCGGCGAGCCGGCTCGCCGGCGCCGGCGTGACGCGCGAGATCGCCGAGGAGTGCGCAACGCTCGTTCGGGGCCGCGTCGCCGAGGCGTACGCGCGCGGGCCGGTCGTTCGAAAGCTCGTGGGGCTCGCCGGGCCTGCGGAGCTGTTCGACGGGGGCACCTACGACGCGACGCTCCGGCGCTACGAAGGCGTCTGGCTCGACTTGCCGCTGCTCGCGAACGACGCCGGCATCGCGCGCGCGAGCGGCGTACTGCAGGCGCTGTCCCTCATGGCGCTCCTCCTCGAGGTCGCGCGCGACACGCCGGTGGTCCTGTCGACCGGCTCGGCGGACTCGCTCCGGCTCGGCGAGCGAACGTTGCGACGTCACGCCATCGCCGGGATCGACGCCGTGCCGCGCGCGCTGTTTCAGCTGTCCGCGCACGCACCGGCGCCCGCGCATGCGAGCGACGGCCCGAGTCGAGAGGCGATCGAAGCGGTGCTCAAGGAGCGGCTCGTGAAGTGCGCGACCGACGAGTCCCGCGACCACGTCCTTCGGCTGGGGCGCTTGCTGAACGAGCGGCCGCGCCCTTCGGTCGGACCGCTGGCCGACCCCGAGCTCTGGGAAATCGATCGCGCGCTCATGCGGGGTAACGCCGCCGCTGCGCTGGCGCGCGTCGAGGCACGCGAGGCTGCCACGGGACGCGAGCCCGGGACGATCTACCTCCGCGCGCGCGCAGCGCTCGCCCTCGGCCACGAGTCGCCGCGGTTGATCGCGCAGCGCATCGGCGAGCTGGCGCTTTCGATGTCGAACTTCCCGGAGGTCGAGCTGCTCGCGGCGCAGGCCTGGAATGCGGCCGGCGAGACCCGCGTGGCGCTCCCGTTCGCGCGCGACCTCGTCTCGAACCCGCGCGTTCACGACGAGCTCCGGATCGCCGCCGAAGCGATCCTCCGCACGCCGCGCGTCCCTCTCGAGGAGATCGGCGTCCGCGATTTCGAAGCATCGAGCAGCGGTGATCTCGTCCGAGCGTCGCGCCCGCCGCCATCCGCATCGCACCCCGCTCCGCGTGCCGAGACACCCGTTCCCAAGAAACTGAGCTCCCCGCTTCCGGCGACGCCGCGCTCGGCCAGCGACCCGCCTCCGCGCGCTCCAAGGGCACCCCCGCCCGCTCGCGTGTACACGCCTACGGTGCCGCTCGAGAGGGCAGCTCCGATGTCGCGCGACCCGCACGAATCGCGCGAAGCGTCGCCGATCGCCAAGTCGGTACCCCCTCCTGTCGTCGCCTCCTCGCCCGAGGCTCCCTCGCGCGATCCTCGCGTCGAGAGCGAGCCGCCCCCCCGCCCGCGCAGCCTCACGCCCCCCGAGATTCCACAGTCGCAGCCGCCGCCGCGCGATCTCCGGCGCTACCTCACGCCCCCCGAGCGCATGGCCTCGCCGCTCCCTCCGAGGATGGCGTCGGCGCGCACGAGCGCTCCCCCTCCTCCTCCTCCCGTGCCCGCGGTCATGGGCAGCGCCATCCCGACACCGCCGGACCGCCCCGCTGCCCGTACGAGCGACCGCCCCGCTGCCCGTACGAGCGACCGCCCGCCGTCGACGCGCCCGAGCGCGCGGGTCATGCAGGCCGTCGTGCCGTGGCCGACGGCGCTGCGCGCACCGCGCGAGGAGAGCGTTCGTCCGGAGGACATCGAGCACACGCCGGTCGCGCCGCGCACCGTGTCCCAGCGCTTCATGCGCGGGGCGTCGCTCCCTCCGCTGGCCTCCGAGCCCCCGAGGGCGGGGGCGATGCCACGCGCGCCGGTGATTCCGCGCGTCGATATCGACGAGCCCGACCTCATCGAGACCCTCCCGCTCCCGCGAGGCGCGACCGAAGCCACCGGCGACGCGCAGATCGCGCCGCGCACCCCGCTCGAGGCTCGCGTCCGGTTCACGCTCGACGCGCGCGAGCTTGCTCGGCGGTACCGCCACGACGATGGGCTCGAGCTGCGGCTCGATAACCGCGTCGTCTCGGCGATGCAGCGCCATCTCGCGGAACGATTCCGCTCGCGCGTCGTCGCGACCCCCGAGGAGGCGCGCGAAGCCGAGCTTCATGGCGCGCTTCTCAGCGAGCTCCTCGCGCGCCTGCTCGACGCCGAGTGGATCGACATCGCGCCGACCGAGCTGGGCTACTGGGCGATGTCGATTCCGACGCGCGACGGTGCTGGCAAGCGCGTGTGGCCCTTCGGTCGCGTCCTTCGCTTCATCGCGAGCGGCGGAGAGGACGATCTCGTCGCGTTCTTCCGCAAGCTGCGCGAGCTCGCGTAGCGTCGTCGCCCCGACACGCGACCACACGCGCAACGACGCACGAGTCGGCACCACAGGCGGCTGGAGTGTCATTCCACCGTGGCATCGCAATTCGCGCGGCGGGTGGCAGGCGCGACGACCATTGGATCTTTTCGTGCGCATCGCACGCTTGAGACGAGACGCAGACATTCCTTGCGCATGCGGTGAGAAACATCACGATGCCGCGTGAGGGATCCGAGGAAATCCAATGAATAAGCACAGGTCGCTTGTCACCAGCACGTCGCTCGTCGGTCTGTTCACCGCGCTCATTGCGGTCGCTCCCGCCTGTGGCGGGAACAACAACGGCAGCGGCTTCGGGGGCGGTGGGTCCGGCAGCGGTGGTAGTGGCAGCGGCAGCTCCGGAAGCGGCAGCTCCGGCTCCGGCTCCGGGAGCGGCACACCGATTCTGACCCTCGGCGACGGTGGCGAGCAGGTACCCGCCGGCGACGGCGGTTGCGTCGGTCTGCAGTGCCAGATCCACAGCTGCACCGGCAGCACGAACGGCACGACCATGACCGGTCACGTCTACGATCCCGCGGGCAACAACCCGCTCTACGACGTCGTCGTCTACGTCCCGAATGGGACCCCCGCGCCGATCACGTCGGGCATCGATGCCTCGTCGTGCTCGTGCGACGACCTGTACACCGGCGAGCCGATCGCCTCGGCCGTCACCGATGCGAGCGGCTCTTTCACGATCAACCACGTGCCGGACGGAACGAACATCCCGCTCGTCGTGCAGATCGGCAAGTGGCGCACGCAGCTGAAGATCCCGACGGTCTCGGAGTGCGCGCCCAACGACCTCGACACGCTCCTGCCGAGCAAGCTCACGCTCCCGAGCAAGGCGGGCATCAGCACGACCCCCGGGCCGACCATGGGTCTCGAGCAAGACATCCCGAACATCGCGGTCTCCACCGGCAAGGCCGACACGCTGGAGTGTCTGCTTAGTCGCGTCGGCGTCGATCAGTCCGAGTACACGTCGGGGCCCGGTGGCACTGGGCACATCCACATCTTCGTCGGCGGAGGCGGCGGGGCGCCGTCGATGGCGGGCAGCTCGGTCACCAGCGACTCGGGTCTCTGGACTTCCTACGATCAGCTGAAGTCCTACGACATCGTGCTCCTCTCCTGCGAGGGCTCCCCGACCTCGATATCGAACATCCCTGGGAGCACTGCAGCGATGCAGACGTACACGACGGCCGGCGGTCGCGTGTTCGCGGAGCACTATCACTACCAGTGGTTCACTGGCACGGGGTCCGTGTTCGCGAATGACAACCTCGCCGCGTGGAGCACCGGCGGCGGCGGTGGCTTCGGAGGGGGCGACAGCTACACCGGTACCGTGAACGCGGTCATTCAGACGACGCTTCCCAGCGGCGCAGCGTTCCCCAAGGGGCAAGCGCTCCAGACGTGGCTCGACACCACCGTCGGAGCCGAGACCGGCGGGCAGCTCCCGATCGCGGTTGGACGCCACGACGCGACCGTCTCGTCGGCGAACATCTCGACTCCGTGGGCGCAGACCGCCTCGGGCGTCAGCCCCGCGAGCACGCAGTACTTCTCCTTCGACACACCCGTCGGTGGCATTGCGAACACGGACGGCGGCGCCCCGAACTACTGCGGTCGCATCGTCTACAGCGATCTGCACGTGAGCGGCGGCGGTGGCGGCGGCGGCGGTGGTACCGGCGAAGACTCGGCCGAGGGGTCAGGGAGCTGCCCCACGGGCTGCACCGCCGGGAAGCTTCAGCCCGACGAGGACGCGCTCGAGTTCATGCTGTTCGATCTGTCGTCGTGCGTGACTCCGGTGACTGCGATCCCGCAGCCGCCCGTGACGCCGCCGCCGCCCATCAAGTAGCTTCGCGCCGGGTACCGAGCCACCCGGGCAGCACGGGCGAGACGCGCTGCTCGGTCCCTGACGATCACCCCTGGGATACCTGACCTCTACCCCCACCATCCCCTTCGTGGGCCGGTGGGCTCCATGGTCATGACCCGAGGGAGTCTCCTCTCGGTATCCCACTGACCCTCGTATGCCCCTGTGGGGGTAATGCCTCGGTATCCCAGTGGCCATCGTCGTGACGCCCACCGGCCCACGTCAGGACCCGGGCAGACTCTGCACGCGTATCCCTCCATCCCTCGACAGGACCCCGAGGCTCCCTCGTCACGACGCGTGGGGATCTTCCCTCGGTATCCCACCGACCCACGCGTGCCCCTGTGGGGGTAATCCCTCGGTATCCCGCGGGTCCACGTCGTAGTGCCCACGTGTCCACGTCAGGACCCGGACCACCCCTCGACTGCGCACGCGCGGGCCTGCTCGTCGCGACGACGTGCTCCCTCGTCGTGATGACCCCTTGCGAGAATCGACTACGGCGTTTCGTCGATCGCCCTTCCACAAGACTCGCTGTTGGTAAGGGACACTTCGGCTTCTCGCCGAAACGCCCGGCGACGGTCGACGACATCGACCGACTGGCGCGCACCTTCAACACGTCGTTCGAGATGAACGCGATCCGGATGGTTCAGCTAGCAACGGCGCCGCGCGCTGGCGCGATGACCTTCGGCGGCCACATCAAGTGCGCGACCGAGAACTGGATCATCCCGTCACCATGACGAGCGAGTCCTAGATCCTTCTGCCTCACCTGTCCGCTTGCGCCGTTTTCGGTAAACCGCAGCCGTCGCCTACCCCCGCGCCGCCCGTGAAGTAGAGTTCCTCTACGCGGAACTCTCCGCGCTTGCGGAGGCGCGAATGGATTCGAAGTCGATCGTGACGAGTGTCGTTTGCGTCGCAGCGTTGGCGGCCATGGCGTTGGCCCCGGCGTGCGGTAGCAGCAATTCGGGCAACGTCTCCGACGGTGGTGGAAGCGGCGGGAGCGGCAGCGGAAGCAACCCGCCCATCCTCCTCCCCGGCGGCGACTCGGGCTCCGGCAGCGGCGGCGGTTGCGTCGGCGTGCAGTGCCAGATCCACTCATGCTCGGGGAGACCGCAAGGGACCACGATCTCGGGTCACATCTACGACCCCGCGGGGAACAACCCTCTCTACAAGGTCGTCGCCTACGTGCCCGCCACCAGCCCCGAGCCGATCACCGACGGCATCAACTCCGGGTCCTGCTCGTGCGACTCGCTGTACACCGGCAGCCCGGTCGCCAACGCCATCACGGCGCCCGACGGGAGCTTCACGATCAACAACGCTCCCGACGGCGCGAACATCCCGATCGTCGTTCAGATCGGCAAGTGGCGAAACTACTTCGTCATCCCGAACGTCGCGCAGTGCGCCGACAACGACGCCGACACGCTGCTCCCCGCGAAGCTGACGCTCCCCAAGACCCAGACCGAGACCCAGTTCTCGAACATTCCGAACATCGCCGTGTCGACGGGAGGAGCCGACAGCCTCGAGTGCGTTCTGGCGCGCATCGGGGTCGCGGAGAGCGAGTACTCGGGGAATCCGACCTCGACGAGCGCGCACATCCATATCTTCCAGGGGACCGGCGGCAACAACACCAAGGGCCCCGCGGGCCCGTCGAGCCCCGGACCTGGCGGTCTCTGGGACCAGGACGGCGACATCAATCGGTACGACGTGGTGCTTCTGTCGTGCGAGGGGAGCGAGACGACGAATCCGAACCCGCAAGTGGTCGCGGACTACGTGAACGGCGGCGGGCGCGTCTTCGCGTCGCACTACCACTACGCGTTCTTCTACGACGACCAGTCCAGCCAGCCGACGCCGCCGTTCCCGAACGTCGCGAACTGGGCGCTCGCGAGCGCGGGCGGCCCTGGCGCCACCGACGACTACGGCGAGACGGTCGCCGCGAAGATCCAGACGACTCTCGCCAGCGGGGCCGCCTTCCCGGAGGGGCAAGCGCTCGCGACCTGGCTCGGTAACGTCGGCGCGCTCGGGACCGACGGCATGCCCAAGGGGGAGCTGGCGATTCCGAACGGTGCCGGCCGCTTCGACGGCGTCGTCGGCGCCACGAACGTCTCGACGGTGTGGGCGGCGACCGATCCGTCGACCATCGGCGCGGGCGAGTCGGTGAGCTCGCAGTACTTCTCCTTCGACATGCCGTTCAACGCCCCGCTCAACGACGCCGGCGTACCCAACTACTGCGGCCGCGTCGTGTACAGCGATCTCCACGTCGGCGCCGCGTCGAACGACTACTCGGGCAAGGGGCACACCGTGCCGACCGGCTGCTCCTACCCGCAGAAGCTCGCGCCCGACGAGGAAGCCATCGAGTTCATCCTGTTCGATCTCTCGTCCTGCGTGACCCCCGTGACCTCGGTCCCGCAGCCGCCGCCGACGTCTGGCCCGGTGAAGTGATTGCACGCGCGGCGACGGTCTTCGTGACCGCTCGCCGCGCTCACTTCCCCGTGGCCTTGCGCGCCTTCTCCAGCAGGTCTCTCGGGTTGAACGGCTTGGTCATGTAGTACCGCGCCCCGGCGTTGATCCCCGCGACGACGTCCATCGGCATCGCCTTCGCGGTGAGGAAGATGATGGGGGTGTTCGCCAGCTTCGGTAACGAGCGGATGCGCTTCACGAACTGGAGTCCGTCCACGGCCGGCATCGCCACGTCGCAGACCACGAGATGCGGCGTTACGAGCTCGACTAGCAGCTGCATCGCGCGCTGCGCCGAGTCGGCGACGTAGACGGCGAAGTCTTGCGAGAGCGTCGTCGCGACGAGCGTGCAGATCGTGGGGTCGTCGTCGACGACGAGAGCGATCTTCGACCCCGGAGGCGCTGGTCGGAACGGCACGGGACTCGTCATGGACCGACGAGTGTAGGACCGCCACGGGATCGAGCAAGGTATGCCTGCGCGTACAGCGCTCCGCGTTCGCGGTTCCGCCCTCACTGCATGCCCATTTTCTCCGCCTGCTGCTAGTTTGAAAGTCGTGCCTGAGGTGCCCGCCGAACCTCGCGAAGACATCGTCGGCGACAGGGGAGCGCTCCTCGGCATCGGCATGGTGGCCGTCATGGTCGCGTGCGTGCTCTTCGCTGCGCTCCGTCTCACCGTGCAGCTCGCGACCGGGCACGCGACCCCCTGGTGGGGCAACGCCGGCGCCGCGCTCGCCCTCGGAGCGCTCTACCTCTGGTACCGGGGAAACCCGGCCGCACGCTCCTCGGTCGCCGTGCATGGGACGGCCGGCCTCGCCACGATCGCGCTGCTGATTCCCGTCGCGTACGGCATGAGCTCTTCGAAGTGGTGGCTGGCGCTCATCGGGTTCGCCGTCCTGCTCCTGGGGAGGCGGAGCGAAGCGGTCGTCTGGACCGTCATCACGATCGTCCTCCTTCCGCTGGCCGCGCTCCTCGAGCCGCGCCTCGTGCTCGCCAATGCCGCGGGCGAATCGCCGATCGAGCACGCGGCCGCGGCGCTGGTGTTCGCGCTGCTCTTGCTCGGGATGACGTGGGCGTTCCGGCGCGTCGCGCAGCAGCGCGCGCGCGATCTCACCGAGACCGCGGCTTCGCTCGAGCGCGCGAACCTCGTCAAGACCCGCTTCCTCGCCCACATGAGCCACGAGGTCAGGACGCCCCTCCACGGCGTCATCGCCATGACCGACATGGCCCTGGAGGGAAATGCGTCGCCGGCCGTACGCGAGCAGATCGAGTCGGCCCAGCAATCCGCGCGCATGCTCCTCTCTCTGCTCAACAACGTCCTCGACATCGCGCGCGCCCAGTCGGATGCCATCGAGCTCGACCACCGCCCTTTCTCGATTCACGAGGCGCTCTCCGAAGTCCTCCGGCCGCTCGCTGCCCAGGCTCGCGGCAAGGGGCTCGCGTTCGTCGCGCGCGCAGAGCCCGGGATCATCGAGCGTCGCGTCGGTGACCGCGGTCGCTTCGCGCAGATCGTCCTCAACCTCGTAGGCAACGCCCTCAAGTTCACCAAGGCGGGTCGCATCGAGGTCCGCCTCCGAGAGGTGCCGACCGATCCCGACAGGCTCGTCCTGGACGTCGCCGACACTGGTGCAGGCATCCCGGCCGATCGCATCTCCGCGATCTTCGCAAGGGTCGGTCGCCGACGCGAGCATCCAGGGGGGTGCGGGGCTCGGGTTGGCGATCGTGCGCGACCTCGCGCGTCGCATGGGGGGAGCCATACGGGTCGAGAGCGACGCGGGGCGCGGCTCGAAGTTCAGCGTCGAGCTCGCGTTCCCGCGCGCCGAGAGCGCCACGAGCGCCGGCCCCGTCGAGCTTCTTGTCGTCAGCGCCCCGCCGCCACTTCGCCGGGAGCCGGCTCGCACACGAGCCCTGCATGTCCTCGTGTGCGAGGACAATCCGGTCAATCAGAAGGTGCTCCTCGCGATGCTCGCGCGCCTCGGCCACACGACGACCGTGGCGAACGACGGACTCGAAGCGTGGGAGCTCCTGCAGCACAAGCGCTTCGATCTCCTGCTCACCGACCTCGAAATGCCGGGGCTCGACGGTCTGGAGCTGGCGCGCCGGGTCCGTGCGCGGGAGGCGACGGTGCACGATGAGCACCTACCCATCCTCGGCGCGACGGCGCACGTGAGCGACGAAGAGCAACATCGATTGATCGCGGCCGGGATGGACGCCCATCTAGGGAAACCGTTCACGCTCTCCGACCTCTCAGCCGCGCTGGGTCGTGTCGCGCGCGTCGACTGACGCAGGAGCGGTCGGAAAGAGCGGACGCGGCGCTGGAGCGCGTGCGACGATGACGGACCGATGAGCAAGCGCCGCCCGCTGCGCGCGACTCCGTCGTCGCTCGGCCCCGTCGGCGCGCGCGTCCGCGATGAGCAGGTCGAGATGCTCTTCGCGCGTAACCGCGTGCCCCCTCTGGTCGGCATTCCGTTCGCGCTCCTGATCTGCGTGTTCCTGTGGACCGAGTGCAGTCACGTCGGTCTCGTCGCCTGGTTCGGGCTGAAGTCTGCGGCAGCCGCCGTGCGCCTCGCGCTCGACGTCCTGCGCCGTGGCCGAAAGGAGAGCGCGTCTTCGGCCACGTGGGCGAGCCGGTACACGCTGGCGCTCGGTTTCGATGGCCTCGTGTGGTCGCTCCTCGTCGTCCTCTTCGCCGACCCGTCGCGCAGCCAGCTCGCGCCGGTGACCATCGCCGCCGTCATCGGCGTGGGCGCTTCCGGCGCTGTCGCGCTCTCGATGGATCGTCGTGCGAACGCCGTGTTCGCGGCCACGCTCATGGCTCCCGGCTGCGTGCGCCTGCTGCTCCTCGGCACGCGCCTCGGCTTCTTCGGCGGCTTCGCCATGACGATGTTCCTCGGCATGGTGATCGAGCACGGCGTACGCGTCTCCGACGAGACGACCGAGCTGCTGCGCCTTCGCTTCGAGGTCGCGCGCGGCCGGGACGCCGCGCTCGCCGCGGCACGCCTGAAGAGCGACTTCCTGGCGACGATGAGCCACGAGCTGCGCACGCCGCTGAACGCCGTCATCGGGATGGCGGCGCTCCTGGCCGACAGCGACTTGAGCGCCGACCAGCGCGAGCGCCTGGACGTGATCCGCTCGAGCGGCGAGGCGCTCCTCACGCTCATCGGAGACATTCTCGACGTATCGAAGATCGAGGCCGGCAAGCTCGACGTCGAGGCCGCGCCGGTGGACCTCGCCCACGTCGTCGAAGAGGCGCTCGATCAGGTCGCCGCCTCGGCGTTCGGCAAGGGGCTCGAGATCGGTTACGAGATTTCCGAGAACTGCCCCGCCGCCGTCCTTTCCGACCCGACGCGCGTCCGACAGATTCTCGTCAACCTCCTCGGCAATGCCGTCAAGTTCACCGCGAAAGGCAGCGTCACGATCAACATCGAGGCCACGACGCTCGACGCCGAGCGTGTCGAGGTGACCTTCGCGGTGCACGACACGGGCATCGGCATCGACGCCGAGGGCCTTCAGCACCTGTTCACGCCGTTCACGCAGGCCGACGCGACGACGACGCGTCGGTACGGCGGCACCGGCCTCGGTCTCGCCATTTGCAAGAGCTTGAGCGAGCTGCTCGGCGGCACCATCGGCGCGGAGAGCACGCCCAACAGGGGCTCGACATTTCACTTCTCCATCGTCGGCAAGGCGCTCGCCCAATCGCACCTCCGCGCGTTCCCCATCAACGTGGGCTCGCGCGTCTGCCTGCTCGGCGACGACCCGACCGCGCGAGGTCTACTCGCAGGCCACCTCATAGGCTTCGGCTTCGTTGCCACCCCGATCGCAAGCCTGCCCGCTGCATTGGAGGCGGTCGCGGCCGACGAGGTGGACATCGTGCTCTTCGACCTGGGCGGTCTCGACGATGGGACGCTCGCCGTGCAATCGCTCCGGGGCGCGCGGGGCGACGTCCCGATCGTGCTCCTCGTCCCCCCCCGCGCAAGCTCACCCAACCGGGCCGCCTCACCCCCCGATCCGCTGGTCACGACGGTATCGAAGCCGGTAAAGACTGCCCGCTTACTCGAGGTGATGGAGGCGCTCCTCGCCGGTCGTCCCGCTCCCGCGCGGCACAGCTCCGGCGCCGACCTCGAGCCGCCGATGGCCCCCGACGCGGTGGCCGGCAGGGCGCTCGTGGTCGACGACAACGAGATCAACCGCCGCGTCGCGCTCGAGATGGTCCGGCGCCTCGGCCTCACCGTCCAGGCCGTCGGCAGCGGGATGCAAGCGATCGAAGCCGTTCGAAGCCAGCGGTTCGACTACGTCCTCATGGACGTTCAGATGCCCGACATGGACGGGTTCGAGGCCACGCGGCGGATCCTCGAGGTTGCCGGTACGCGGAAGCCGCGCGTCATCGCCATGACGGCCAACGCTCTCCCGGGCGATCGGGAGCGCTGCCTCGCGGCCGGGATGAGCGACTACATCACCAAACCGGTTCGCCCCCAGGCGCTCGCCGCAGCGCTCCGGCAGCGATACGAGCAAGCGACGGATGGCACCGAGCGTTCCGGGATCACCGACGTGCTCGACGCCCAGGTTCTCGAGGACCTTCGCATGCTCGAGGAGACCTCCGGAGCGTCGCTCATCGCGGATCTCGCCGCGTCGTTTCGCGCCGACGTTCCCTTGAGGATCGCGGAGTTACGAGCGGCCGCCGAGGGCGTCGACCTGGACCGCGTGCGAAGCATCGCCCACCGCTTGCGCGGGAGCGCCGGGGCCGTAGGGGCCAACCGCGTCTTCGTGACCGTGACGGAGATCGAGAGCGCGGCCGGAAAGATGGCTACGCCCGAGCTCCTCGCGCTGATTGATCAGGCGTCCAAAGAGACGACGCGCGCGATCGACGCGTTCAGCCGAGTCCTCGAGCGAATGCAGCGCGAGGTGAGCACGACGACGGAAGAGGACTGAGCGGGCGCGGAGTCTCCGGAACGTAAGCCGGGGGGCTGGGGCCGTGCGACGGCGGCGAT
>Ga0302279_10006844_pt1 | contig 11916 bp, 6 predicted proteins | sample III_Bog_N3_3_FD_194541 | JGI IMG/M metagenome (GOLD analysis project Ga0302279, IMG submission 194541) | Peat permafrost microbial communities from Stordalen Mire near Abisko, Sweden - III_Bog_N3_3 | ecosystem: Environmental > Terrestrial > Soil > Wetlands > Peat | place: Sweden: Abisko...
CTATGCCCTACCGCCGTCCCCCAGCCGAGGGCGGCGCCCGCGAGCAGATCGAGCACGACATGCTGCTTGGTCGCGAGGGTGGCATAGAGAATCCCCAGGCACCACAGCCAGTTCAGGACGCGGAAGGGGCCGGGCTCGCCGTTGCGCCGGAGTTCCCGGCCCAATTCGATCGCCGAGAAAACCGCAAAGGCGGCGTGGAGGGACGGGCAGGCGTTGCCGGAATGATCGATCGCCTTCAGGGCGACAAACCCAGGATAGCGGCCCCACACGACCGCCGGCAGGGCCACCTGCGTCGGCCAGATCAGGAAAATCGCCAGCCCGGCCAGCGAGAGGGCGATCGCGGCCAGGGCGTAGGCGCGCAGCTCGCGCCGGCTCACCAACATGAGGGGCGCGAGCGGAATGTAGCACCAGAGGGTGAGGTAGAGCCCGAGCGTCCAGGGCTGGAAGCCAATCAGCCGGTCGACACCCAGAACCGGCATCACCGTAACGGGATAGATCGGGAAGCGGAGGACCAGGATGTAAGCGGCAAAAAAGGCGGTCATGAGGACAAGGATGCCCGTCAATTTGAGCCGCCACAGGGCGATCATCTTCGGCCCCACCCGCCGGTACCAGGGAACCTCCCCGGCGGGTCCGCTTGCCACTGCGGGCGGATCGTCCGAAACTGCTTCCATCCGGTCAGTCCTCTTCGATACCGTCATTCCGGCAAGACAATACGATGATAAAAGCCGTCCGCCCCGCCCTTCTCGGCCTCCTTCTCGCCGTTGCCCTGCTCCGGCCGGTCCCCGCCCAGACGGCGGCGGCGCCTGCTCCGGCCGGCACCCGGCCCGAGTCGACTTCGGCCACGGCGCCGGACAACACCAAGTATCTCAACCGGCCCGAGCTGCTGCCCCCCTGCGCCGCCCGGGTGGCCGCGATCAAGGGCAGGCCCTGCCGCATCATCTTTATCGGCGATTCCATCACCGCCGGCTGGCTCACCCGCGGCAAGGCGGTCTGGGACAAATACTATGCCCGGCGCGACGCCCTCGATTTCGGGATCGGCGGCGACAAAACCCAGAACGTCCTCTGGCGGCTGGAGCACATGGACATTCACGACCTCCGCCCGAAAGCCGCGGTCATCCTCATCGGCACAAATAACCTTAACAACACGGCCCAGGAGATCGCCGCCGGGGTCAAGGCGGTCCTGGCCAAGACCCAGCAAGTCTTCCCGGGCGTGAAGGTGATCCTGGTCAGCATCATGCCGAATCAGCGGGCCAATCAAAAGATGATGGACGCCGACGAGCTGATCCGGATGTTCGCGGACGGCGACACGGTCGAATACCTCGATCTCGTTCCCTTCATGCCGCCCGTCGGCCGCAACTGGGTCGGCCTCGGCCCCGACCATCTCCATCCTGACGCCCGCGGCTACGAAATCTGGGCCACCGTGATGGAGCCGATCCTTCGTCATCAATTGCAGGCTTTCGATGGCAACTGACCGATGAGGGTGTCGCGATACCTGTTCCGGGCCGGCTGGCCCCTCAGCTGCCTCCTCTTGGCCGCGGCCGGCTGCCGCCGCCCCGTCCCCGCGCCCCCGGCCCGGCTCGCCCCCTTGACCTTCAACCAGGACGTCGAGCCGATCCTTTCGGAAAACTGCTTCCAATGCCACGGGCCCGATCCGGGCGGCCGCAAGGCCGGGCTCCGGCTCGACCGGGCGGAATTCGCCTTCGCCCGCCACGACAAGAGCGGCCCGGCCATCATCCCGGGCGATCCCGAGCACAGCCCGTTGATCCAGCGGATCGCCAGCGCGGACCCGAAGCAGATCATGCCGCCGCCGGAAGCGCACAAGACGCTTCCTCCCGCCGCCCTCGGCGTCCTGCGGCGCTGGATCCGGGAGGGCGCGCCTTACGAGGAGCACTGGGCCTACATCCCGCCCCGCCGCCCGGCGCTCCCACCCCTGCGCCGCACGGATTGGGCCCACAATCCAATCGACGTCTTCATTCTCTCCCGGCTGGAGCGCGAGGGCCTCAGCCCCGCCCCGGAGGCCGACCGCGCGGCCCTGATCCGCCGGGTGACCTACGATCTGACCGGCCTGCCCCCCACCCCGGAAGAAGTCGCGGCTTTCCTCCAGGACACCTCGCCCGGGGCCTACGAAGCGCTGGTCGACCGCCTGCTCGCCAGCCCGCGCTACGGCGAACATCGCGCCCACTACTGGCTCGATGCGGCCCGCTTCGCCGACACCCACGGCCTCTACAAGGATAATTTCCGCAGCGTCTGGCCCTTCCGCGACTACGTCATCGCTGCCTACAATCAGAACAAGCCCTTCGACCAGTTTGTCCGCGAGCAGCTGGCGGGCGACCTCCTGCCCGCGCGCAACGTCGACCAGCAGGTGGCCTCGGCCTTCATCCGCTGCGGGGTCACGACCGAGGAGGGCGGCTCGATCCTGCAGGAATTGCGCTGCAACAACCAGCGCGAGCGGAGCGAGGCCTTCGGCGCGGTCTTCCTCGGCCTCACGACCGGCTGCGCCGTCTGCCACGACCACAAGTTCGATCCCATTACCCAGAAGGACTTCTACCGCCTCTCCGCCTTCTTCAACAACCTGACCGAGCTGCCGAGCGACGACAGCCGGATGGACTGGCCGCCGAACATCCGGGTGCCGACGCCGGCGCACCGGGCCGCCTACGACGCCGTGCTGGCGGAGCGGGCCGACGTCCAGACCCAGATCGAGGCCCGCCGCGCCCGGGCCCGCGAGCTGATCGCCGCCTGGATGGCCTCCGGCGCGGACGCCCCCCGGGCGGTCGCGACCGACGGCCTGATCGTGCGCCTGCGCTGCGACGAGGACAAAGGCACCGCGTTAGCGAATTCCGCCCCGGGCGCGCTGCGGAAAAGCTTTGCCACCACGATCAGCAATCCGATCTGGGGCGAGGAGACCTGGCTCTGGCCGGCCTTTCACATGGAGGTCGGCACCCATCTCGAACTGCCCGGCATCGGGGACTTGGAAAAAAACCAGCCCTTTTCGGTCGGCATGTGGTTCATGCCCCACCGCAACACCAACACGAGCGACCTGACCGCGACTTATTTCGGGGCCATCCTGGCCAAGACCGCGGGCGGCCGAGGCTGGGAGTTGTTCCTCGATCACGGCAAGCTCTCGTTCCGCCTGATCCGGGGCTGGCCGGATAATCTGATTCTCGTCGAAACCAAGGCTCCCCTCCTCAGCCGCGGAAAATGGAGCCACATCCTGGCGGCCTACGACGGCTCGGGGCGGGCGGCGGGGATCAAGCTCTATCTCGACGGGCAATTGCAGCCGGTCACCGTGCGGCGCGACGGCCTGAGCGGCAGCATCCGGACGTTGGCTCCCCTCGAATTCGGCCGGGAGAGCCCGGATGCCAATCAGCTCCGCCAATCCCGCTACCAGGATTTCCGCTTCTACACCCGGGCCCTTTCCGGCGCGGAGGCGGCCCGCCTGCCCTATGAGGACGAGGTCGCCGAGATCCTCCGCCAGCCCCTCGGGCAATGGAACGAGGATCAGCTGAAAATCGTCAGCGACTATTACTTCGCCCACCGCGACGGCCCGACCCAGGCCCTGGCCGCCCGGCTCCCCGCCCTGAACGAGCGGCTGGCCCAGCTGGCCAAGGACGGGACCATCTGCATCGTGGCGGAGGAATCGCCCCGCCTGGCCTACGCCGACATCCTGGCCCGCGGGGTCTACTCCGCCCGGCTGGAGCGGGTGCGTCCGGGCGTCCCCCATTTTCTGCCGCAATTGCCGGCCAGCCTGCCGCAAAATCGCCGGACGCTCGCCGACTGGGTCGTCAGTGCCGCCAATCCCCTCACCGCCCGGGTCACGGTCAACCGCATGTGGCAGGAAGTCTTTGGCACCGGCCTAGTCGCGACCTCGGAGGACTTCGGCCTGATGGGCGAGCATCCCTCCCATCCGGAATTGCTCGACTGGCTCGCGGTCGATTTCCGCGAAGGCGGCTGGAACGTGAAACGCTTCTACAAGCAGCTGGTGATGTCCGCCACCTACCGGCAGTCGGCCCGGGTCACCCCGGCCCTCCTGGAAAAGGATCCGGGCAACCGCCTGCTCGCCCGCGGACCCCGCTACCGGATGGACGCGGAGATGCTGCGCGACACCGCACTGGCCGCGAGTGGACTACTCGTCGACAAGGTCGGCGGCCCGAGCGTGAAGCCCTACCAGCCGCCCGGGGTCTGGGAGTCGGGCGGGGTGACCAACAGCGACACCCTCAATTACGTCCAGGACCATGGCGACAGCCTTTACCGCCGCAGCCTGTACACCTTCTGGAAGCGCCTCGGGATCAACCCGAACATGGAGGCCCTGGACGCCCCGGTGAGGGAGTCCGCCTGCACCCGGCGCAACCGCACCGACACGCCGCTCCAGGCCCTGGTGACCATGAACGATCCCCAGTGGCTGGAGGCGGCCCGCCACTTGGCCGAGCGCCTCGTCCTGCGGCCGGGCTCGAACGAAGAGCGGCTCGACTACCTGGGGCTCCTGCTCCTGGCCCGGCCCTGGCCGGCGGCGGACCAGGCGCTCTTGCGCGAGGAGTTGACCAAATTCCAAGCCGCCTATGCCACCCAGAAAGCCGCCGCGGCCGAATTGGTCGCCGCGGGCGAATCCCGGCCCAATCCCAAGATTGCGCCGTCCGCCCTGGCCCCTTGGATGCTGGTGGCCAGTACCGCCCTCAATCTCGACGCCACGCTCAATAAATAGGCCGCCATGAAGTTCCCTCCCCTCTGCCCCTGTCCCGACCATCATGGCGCAGGTCCGACCGTGGCCGACCTGCCCATTCCCCGCGGCCTGAAGGAGGAGTGGCGGCAACTCGAGACCCGCCGGCGGTTTGTCGGCCGGTCCGGCCAGGTGCTGGGCTGGGCCGGGCTGGCCTCGCTCCTCGGCGGCAAGGCCATGGCGGGAATCGCGGCCGGTCCGGCCAGCCCCAATTTCGCCCCCAAGGCGAAGCGGGGCATTTATCTCTTCATGAGCGGGGCCCCGCCCCAGATGGATTTGTGGGATTACAAGCCGGGGCTGGCCCAGATGTTCGACCAGGACTTGCCGGAGTCGGTCCGCCACGGGCAGGTCTTGACCAGCATGACCGAGGGCCAGACCCGCTTCCCCATCGCCCCCTCCTATTGGAAGTTCCGCCAGCGGGGCAAGTGCGGCCGCTGGGTCAGCGACCTTTTGCCCTGGACCGGGCAACTGACCGACGACATCGCGCTCATCCACACCCTCAACACCGACGCGATCAACCACGAGCCCGCCAACGACCTGATCAACACCGGCAACATGGTGGCGGGCAAACCCTCCCTCGGGGCCTGGCTTTCCTACGGGCTGGGCAGCCTGAACGAGAATCTGCCCACCTTCGTCGTCCTGACCTCGAAATTGATCCCCGGGGCCGCCCAGCAGCCGATCTATCCCTACCTCTGGGGCAGCGGCTTTCTCTCCAATCGCTACGCCGGGGTGGCGCTGCGCTCCCAGGGCGAGCCGGTTCTGTACCTGACCGACCCAAAGGGCCTGAACCGTGAGCTGCGCCGGCAGATGATCGCGACAGTCAATGGCATCAACCAGCACACCTATGAAGAGTTGGGCGATCCCGAGACCCAGGCGCGGATCAGCCAGTACGAGATGGCTTTCCGCATGCAGACCTCGGTGCCGGAACTGACCGACATGCGGGACGAGCCGGCTTCGACCTGGGATCTGTACGGGCCGGAGGCGCGGGAGCCGGGGACCTTCGCCTACAACTGCCTCCTCGCTCGCCGCATGGCCGAGCGCGGCGTCCGCTTCACCCAGGTCTACCAGCGCGGCTGGGACGTGCACAACGACGCGGTCACCATGTTGCCGAAACTCTGTGCGGCCACCGACCGGCCCACCTACGGCTTGGTCACCGACCTGAAGCGGCGCGGGCTCCTGGAGGACACCGCAGTCATCTGGGCGGGGGAATTCGGCCGCACCGTCTACAGCCAGGGCGGCCTGACCCGCGACTATTACGGCCGCGACCATCATCCCCGCTGCTTCACCGTCTGGATGGCCGGCGGCGGGGTCAAGCCGGGCGTTGCCTACGGGCAGACCGACGAGTACAGCTACAACATCGTCAAGGACCCCGTGCACGTGCGCGATTTCAACGCCACCATCCTCCATCTCTTCGGCATCGACCACGACCGCCTGACCTTCAAGGCCCAGGGCCTGGAGCAGAAGCTGACCGGCACCGTACCGGCCCGCGTCGTCAAGGGCGTCGTCACCTCCTAATCCTTCTCCCCATGAATACCCGCCGTTCCTTCCTCCGCAACGTCACCCTCGCCGCCGCCGGAGCCGCCGTCCTCCCCGCCTTTTCCACCCGGGCCTCGGCCAAGTCCGGGACCAAGCTGCCGGTGACCGGGACGGGCGAGCACACCTACGAATGCGTCCACGACTGGCTCCTGCCCCCGACCGGCATGGTCTGGGGCGAGACCCACGCCGTCTGCCAGGACAAGGCGGGCAATATCTACGTCGCCCACACCGTCAACCAGGCGAGCATGCGGGGCGAAGCCGTCGTGGTCTATGACTCCGAGGGCAGGTTCATCCGCGCCTTCGGCGAAGAGTTCCGGGGCGGGGCCCACGGCCTGGATATCCGGATCGAGGGCGGCCAGGAGGTCCTCTTCCACTGCGACATCAACCGCTCCAAGACGGTCCGGACGACGCTGACCGGCGAAGTCCTCTGGTCCCACGCCTATCCCATGGAGGACCGGGCCTACTCCGCCGCTCCGACCAAGTACCGGCCGACCAACGCCGCCTTCGCCCCCAACGGCGATTACTACGTGGCCGATGGCTACGGTTCCTCCCACATCCTGCGCTACGCGGCCGACGGCCAGTACCTCGGCGAAATCGGCCGGCCGGCGACGGGCGACGGGGCCAAGAACCAGCCCGACGGCGACCTCAAGACCCCGCACGATCTCTGGGTCGATGACCGCGGGGCGGTGCCCGTCTTGGTGGTGGCCGACCGCAGCAATATGCGGATCCAGATCTTTTCGCTCGAAGGCAAGCATCTCCGGACCGTGACCGATCCGCACATGCGCCTGCCCTGCGACGTGCACACGAACAAGGATTGGCTGGTCTGCGCCGATCTCGACAGCCAGGTGCTGGTGCTCGACCGGGACTACCGCATCGCGGCGCAATTGGGCGATGGCAAGGCCCACAACGGCGTGGTCGGCTCCCGGCGGACCCAGACGCGGGACCAGTTCACGCCGGGCGAGTTCATCTGCCCGCACGACGCCATCTTCCTGCAGAACGGCAATATCCTGGTCTCCGAGTTTCTGCCGATCGGGCGGATTACGCTCCTGCGCCGGGTTTAAGCTAACACCTTTTTTTTGATCGCCGGGGTCCGGGGATTTCGGACTCCGGCTTTCCCTTTTTCCGAGTGCGCCTGAGCCGTTCGCAGTCGTACTTTCTCTGCTTCCTAATCGGTTGCACCGCCTCTCGGGCGGACGGACTGAATTTCCCGACGGAGCGTCGCGCCCTTTCTCCCGACTTGCGCTGGTCGATTCGTTGCCAGTCGGAAGCGCAGAACGGTGGCAATGCCCATACGCTTTTCATCAGCCGATTCACGGCAGAGAAGGAGGAGTTCTTATTCTCGACGGAACGAAACTGCGATGTGCTCTGGAACAAAACCAGTCCGAGTCTCGCCATCACAGATTGGTCCGGAAGCAGTTGCGCGGAAATCTACTTGGTCGATCTTGCCACCTCACCCATGGCCCTTCCCCTCCCGTTAGAGAATATCGCAACACTGGTTCCAAGGTCGGAACTGGGAGGCCATTGTTACTATGAGGCGGTGGCATGGAAAGCTCCGCATCGCCTACTCATTTGCGTGTTCGGGCACACCGACGAAAATCCTTCCCATGGATTCGCTTACAGCATCTCCGTCGAGACGACGAGCGGAGTCGCCACTCTCCGGAAGAAGCTCAATCACGAGCCCACTCCGGAGGAACGGCAAAAAATTTCTCTCTAACCTCTCAGTTGCCGAACTGGAAAGCGTAGAGCTTGGCCGTGCGCAGGCGAAACGCCAAGCGGACCGACTGGCCCGCCAAAGCTGATACGTCCGAAGCTCCGTTGCGCCAGGTCACCGATTTGGCCACATCGTTCAGGCCCAGGGCGTCGCTGTCGGCAAAGGCAAAGCCCTTCAGCGCCTTCCCATTCTGATCCTGGATTTCGACGCGGATTTCGCCCATGGCCGAGGCATCCATGTTCAGGCTCAATTTCGAACCCTTGAAAGTCAGCACCGGAGTGGTGAATCGGCCGCCCGCCGGTCCCGCGTCGAGGGAGACGAACCCATCCAGCCGCTGCACGGTCAGGAAAATGCCGCCGGAGTGCTTCACGCCGACGTTCGGCCGGAGATCGCCGTGTTCCCGGTCGTGGCCCCCGTAGTACTGGTAGATTTGCCCGTCGCGCCGGAGCATGCCGATCAGAACATAGGTGCCCTTGCTGTCGAGCGAGCCCTCCACGCCTAATCCGATGTAGGGCAACCGGGACACCCGGTGGAATTTCCGGCCGTCGCGGCTGACCGCAAGATCGGTGTCCAGGACGCCGCCATTGTGAAACGGACCCACCGGCGGCTCCGGATAGTGCCGATAAGCGCTGGGGAACATGAAATAGGCGTCGTCCGCCCAGGGATACTCGACCGTGCTCGAGGTGTAAAAGTCCGTGTCGGGCCGGTCGTCCTGGTCGGTGCCAAAGGCGTCGGGAATGTTGCTCGTGGGCGCATTGGTCGGGCCGGCCAGGCCCTTGGGGTCGCGCGGGGGAACGCTCCTGTCGTAGGGCCACGGCTCCATGAGGTCATCCAGTTCGACCACGCCGACCCGGCGCAGCGGGTTCCAGGTCCGAACGTAGGCCAGGAACTTGTGCGTGCGCCGGTCATAGAGGGCCATGTTCAGCGTGTCGGGATCGAACGGGAAAACCTTCTTCGGGTGCAGCGTCCACTTTAGGCCGTCCGGCGAAGTGTACATGTACAGTCCGGCGCCATCGGGCGCCTCGCCGTCGGGCGAGCGCGGCGCCTTGATCGCCAGGCGCCCCACGATCTTGTAGCGCTCGCTCGGCGGGGCCTTGGGATCGATCACGACCCCGGCGCTTTCCGGAGTCGCCACCATGACGATATTGTTGGCTTTCGAGCCGTTCCACTCGATCAGGCCCAGGTGTGGCTTGCACCAGTGGATGCCGTCTTCGGACTCGGCGTACATGATCCGGCCGCGCGCCCGGTCGACGATCGGCGTGGCCGGCGAACGGGCGCCATACCACAGCCGGTACTTGCCCTGGTCTTCCATCACCGTGCCGTAGCTCGAGAGCGAGTAATCGTCCCAGGACTCCGTCCCGCCCAGGACCAGCCCTCGCTTCTCCGGCGGATTCATGTGCAGTTCGACTCCGGAACCGTCGGCGACGAACTTGTCGTCGATGAAAAGCTGCTTGTGGTCGCTCACGTCAATCGGCTGGGCGCGGAGGGCGAGAGCGGCGCCGCAGGCGGCGAGCCAAAGGGCGGTTTTCTTGATCGGTGTCATGGTGGGGTGATGGGAATCAGGTGAGCAGGATCTTGCCCTTGACCGAGTTGAACTCCCCGGTGCCCGGCTGGTAGGGATAGCGGTGGATGAAATCGGCCGGGAGCTTGATCCCGAGGCCCGGGGTGTCGGCCAGGGAGAGCCGGCCGTCCTTGAGGGCCGGGGGCTCGATCCACAGATCCGTGTGGCCGGGGGCGATGATGTGGGTGTTCCGGCTCGGCTCGCCCAGGTTGATCGGGTGCATCTCCAAAATCCGGGTGTTGCGGCAGGCGAAGGCGGCGTGGAGGTTTCCCGCCAGGCCGATCGCCGCGGTGTTGCAGTGGGTCGCGATCGGCACCCCGTGCAGCTCGCAGAGATGGGCAATCTTGATGAAATTCATCAGGCCGCCCATGAAGGCGGCGTCGACCTGCGCCAGGTCGAAGGCGGGCTCGTCCAGCATCCAATCCCGCCACTCCTCCAGGCTGGTCAGGCATTCCCCGCCCGCGACCGGAATCGTGCTGCGCTTGCGCAGGGCGCGGTAGGGCTGGCGGTCGGTGTAGGGCAGCGGTTCCTCGAAGAATCCGATGGCGAAGGGCTCCAGGGCCTGCAGCACCGCCGCGGCGGTCGACTCGTTCCAAACCGAGTCGCCCTCCACCCGGTTGTCCATGTGGCCGTCGAGCAGCAGCTGGAAACTGTCGCCAAAGCGCTTGCGCAGGATCTCGGCCTTCATCACCTCGACCGCGGCGGCCCCCGAGGCCGTCCCCTCGCGCAGGTTCGGGCGGTGCTCGCCGTCGCCGTCCTCGTACAGCCCCGCGCCCAGTTTGACCGCGTTATAGCCGGTCTTGATGTACTGCTCGACCGTCCCCACCAGCTTGTCCTCCGGCCAGTAGGAAGGACCGCCCGAGGCGTAGGCCGGCAGGCTGGCGTGGCAGCGGCCGCCGAGGAGTTCGTAGACCGGGACCTTCAGCGCCTTGCCCTTAAGGTCCAAGAGCGCCATCTCGATCCCGCTCAAAACGATCGAGCCCAGGCCGACCCGGGCCCAGAATTTGCCGCAGAGAAACATCCGCTGGTAAAGGACGTCGATGTCCAACGGATCGGAGCCAATCAGGATCGGCGCATAGAATTCGACCGCCGCCGGGACCTGTTCGGGCACGAAATAGCCCGCATAGGTTTCGCCGAGGCCCACCAGCTCCGTGTCGGTCTCGATCACGATAAATCCGGCCGAACGCATGGTGCGCCCGGGCATGAACTTATTGCGATGGGGAGTGCTGCAGAGAACGGTGCGGACGGCCGTGATTTTCATCAAAAAGGGGGACGAATCGCCATAGCTACAAGAACGTTTCCCAATATGCAATCCGCCGTTCCAGACTGGCGGGCGGGAGCCAAATCTGGTGCCATAAAAGAACCTGTTAAAGTCCTTCGCCCGGCCGGGCGGCGCCCGTCAACCTGCCTCTAACGTGCTTGCCCCTGGACTACCCCGGCCCGTCGTCGCCTTCGCTTTACTTGTGCTCGCCAGCGCCCGCCTCCTCGCCGCGGCGCCGTCGGCCGCCGACCGCACCTTCGACCTGGTGGTGGTGGAGGGCACGCCGGGAGGCATTGCCATGGCGGTGCGATCCGCCCGCGAAGGGCTTAAGGTGGCCTTGGTGAATCACAACCGGCATTTGGGCGGGATACTCTCGAGCGGCCTCGGGGTTTGGGATACCGAATTCGAGGGCAAACGCTCTCCCCTTTATGATTTCGTACGCCAGGCGCTCTTTGAGCACTATCGCTCGCACTACGGGCCAAACTCGAAACAGTACCACGACGCCATTCCTGGCCCGAGCGGCCACACCAACGGCAAATTTGAGCCGCATGTGATCGAAAAGATCCTGACCGATCTGGTAGCGGCCGAACCCAATCTCACCGTACTGGCCGGCTACCACCCCGTCGCCGTGGAGCGGAACGGCTCCCTGATCGTCGCAGTCGACCTGCAGGGCGAGAGCGGCGCCCCGCCCCAGCGGCTAAAGGCGGCCATTTTCGCGGACTGCACGTACGAGGGCGACCTCCTGGCCCTGGCCGGCGTGCCCTATCGGGTCGGGCGGGAGGCCCGCAGCGAGTTTGGCGAAGCGCACGCCGGCGTGATTTTCATGCAGCCGACCCAGACGCCGCCCACCGCCGAGGTGGCCCGCGACCTCCGGGAACGCTCCAGTCTGAAATTGCGGCCATTCCGGGACCTCCAAGCGATCCTCCCGGAGAGCACGGGGGCCGCCGACCCCAGCGTCCAGGCCTATAATTATCGGACGATCCTGAGCTCCGATCCGGCGAACCGACTCCCGGTTCCCCGGCCCGCCGACTACGACCCCGCCGCCCTGCGCGGGCTCAACATCAGTTCGGTCGTCGGTCCGATACCAAACCAAAAAATCTGCTGGAACCGCCCCCAATTGATCGGCGACCAAA
>Ga0302279_10006847_pt1 | contig 11912 bp, 11 predicted proteins | sample III_Bog_N3_3_FD_194541 | JGI IMG/M metagenome (GOLD analysis project Ga0302279, IMG submission 194541) | Peat permafrost microbial communities from Stordalen Mire near Abisko, Sweden - III_Bog_N3_3 | ecosystem: Environmental > Terrestrial > Soil > Wetlands > Peat | place: Sweden: Abisko...
CCGGCAAGGTTTGTTTTGCCTGGGGGCGGGGGCGGGAGGCAGATCTCCGGGATAATGAGGCGCTAGCTGGTGGCCCGAGTTTCACGCGCGATTGACTGGTCGTTTATTTTTCTTCCTTTTGAATTTTTGTTTACGCAGACTCGCCACATGCGTTTTCGCGTTTTAGTCGGTGATGGCCAGCGCCCCGTTGAACTCGCCATAGGGTCACTTAAGGACCTCCGTTCAATCAGCCATTGGCGGGTGCCGGCAGAAGTCCGGCATCAATCCGCCGCGCGTGATGCCTTGGAATTTGCGCGCCTCGCATCCAAACGACACCGGCAGTATTCAACAACGCTCCCCACTGCCCTCGACCTTTCGGGATTTCATTCTACTTTAGCTCAGCGGGCGGAGGCCGAAATCGCATTGTTGTTCGTGGTCCGCGCCAAATGGTTCAGGCCTTCGCCGATTCTTGGCATTGCCCAATGCCGCCGCACTTACTGCCATCATTTTATATTGGAATTTCTTGCTGTCCATCCCGCGATCGTGGGGCAGGTTCAGCCGCGCGTGTCCGGTATCGGCAAGGGCCTCGTCTACGGCATAGCCGAGATTGCGAACAATTTGGGCGTCGAACTGATTTGGGGCGAAGCCACGGCTAATTCCGCGCCTTTTTATTCGCACATCCTTTTTGAGCCGGCGATCAAGGATCATTTCTTTATCGAGCAGCCGACGCTCGTCAAATGCGGCAAAGAATTTCGGGAAAAATTTTGCGGGGAGCTTGATTAAACCGCCAAAAGGAGGAAGATGTGCATATGGCGAAAGAGAAATTAACCAGGGCTGAACAAATCCGGCGCTTGCGGGAGGCCACGGCGGACGAAGACAAATACTTTCCGGGTGTGCTTGGCAATCCAGTCGCGTTTGCTGCCCGATGGGGGGTGCCACTTTCTAAGCGTTATCACGCGTTCCGAAGCGGTAATCTGTCCTCAATGCCGCCGAGTTCGCAAAGCGTTGTTGAAGCAGGCTCCTTGAACCGTCATGATGACGTGGCTGCAAGCAGTTCAATTCCAGTCCGACGGCGGTCACCTGACAAGGAGAAATCTGAAACGAAAGGCAAAAAGAGAATCAAAAATCCGATTTCCGACATGCTCGTGCGCATTCGTGACGCTGGCACAGCGAGATTACCCGTGGTCGAGGTTCCCCATTCCCGCGTGAGAGAAAGTGTCGCTAAGATTCTTGCGGCGAAGGGCTATGTTTCCGACATGGCCGTCGAAGGTAATCCACGGAAACGGATAAAAATCCGCTTAAAGTTCAACGGCAATGCAAGTGTCATCGAAGGGCTCTCATGCACTAAAAGCCCCCGTTTGCACGGGTTTAAGCCACCCTCCAAACTGCCTCACGGTCGCAACCGTTCAGGCATAACAATCGTTTCAACGTCTGAGGGCCTTCTGACGGGTGCCGAAGCCAAAAAAAGAGGTCTCAGGGGAGACTGGATCTGTTACGTTTGGTAGATTTTAGCGGGACATGTTTGATCCCTGAACCGTTTGGGAACTGATGCGAGCGGTCATCAGGTTTACAAATTGTAACGGGTTTCACCCGGGGCGGATCGTAAATTTCGCGCAGGGAATCGGGATACAGGGCGTCGCTCGCAATCAAGACGTGGACGCCAAAATCGGCGATGCGTTTGAGTTCGCTCTTGAGGTCAATGGTGGTTTCCCAATTATGAATGGCGGCGGCGGTGTCCTCGCCAATGCCCCGGACCCGCCGCAGTTCGCCCGCCGTGGCGGTGAGGATTTTGGGGGCGTCGCCGAAGTGTTCCAACAGCGAACGCGCCCGCACCGGCCCGACTCCTTCAATCAGGTTCAGGGCAATTAGCGCTTCGCGGGTATCCATCTGATTGGAATAACGGTTGCGGCGGTCCGGGGCAAGCCCAACCTTGGCCCCGGCTGCAAACCGGGCGCAGCTCTAAATCAGGACGAGGTAAATAGCTTCCATCTATTATCCATCGTTTTCAACGTTGCCATACGCCAGGGGCCACTTCCGTCTGGCCAACCTCCCGGCGTTTATTTCAACCGCCCGCTAAAGTCGTTGCCAAGTGGCGGCGGCTCGGCAAAATGGGGGGCATGGATTTCCGGAGCAAAATCATTGAATGGGACCGGTTGCCCGTATGGCGCGCGGCGTTGCGGGCCGGCGGCAAAAAGCTGGTGGTCACCAACGGCTGTTTTGACATCCTTCACCTGGGCCACATCACCTACTTGGAATCCGCCCGCAAGCTGGGCGATGCGTTGCTGATCGGCGTCAATGGCGATGAAGCGGTGCGCGGGCTGAAAGGCCCCGGCCGGCCGGTCAATTCCGAAGCGGACCGCGCCGCACTGCTCGCCGCGTTGGAAAGCGTGGACGGCGCCTGCATCTTCACCGACGTGCGGGCCACCCGCTTCCTGGCCGCCGCCCAACCGGACATTTATGTGAAGGGCGGGGATTACACGCTGGAAACCCTGGATCAAAACGAGCGGCGGGCGGTTGAATCGGCGGGCGGCCGGATCGTGCTGGTGCCGTTCGTGCCGGGCAAATCCACCACGGGACTGTTGGAGAAAATCGCGCGCCTGTGAAGATTCTGATCATTTCGCTGGCCGGCAACGGCGACACCCTGTTTGCCACCCCGCTCATCCATGAGTTGCGGGCGAACTTCCCGGACGCCACGATTGAAGCGCTGGTGCGCTGGGTGGCGGCGCGCGATTTGCTGGCGGGCAATCCCCATCTGAATCGCGTCCATCAAAAGGACCTCATGAAATGCGGCAAACTCGAGGCGCTGCAATACCTGCGCGCGCTCGGACGCAACGGCTACGATTATTCGATCAACACCCATCCGCAGAGCCGGATCCATTACCGGGCGGCGGCGCGGCTGATCGGCGCGCGGACGCGGCTCAGCCATGAATACGAATGTTCCGGCCCGCTGGACCGCTGGCTGGTCAACCGCACCCTGCCCCAGGATTATACGAAACACGCCGTCGAGAACAACCTGGCGTTCCTCCCGCTGCTGGGGGCCGCGGCGCGGCTGCCCCGGCACGAGACGGAAATCTTTCTCCCGGCGGCGGCCGAGGCCTGGACGAAAGAGTATCTCACCCGGCACCAATTGGCGGGCAAAAAACTGCTGGGCATTCATGTGGGTTCCGGCGGCACCAAGAATCTCGCGTTGCGGCGCTGGCCGCTGGAAAATTACATTGAACTGGTCCGGCGGCTCCGGCGGGCGCAGCCGGAGACCGGGATTTTGTTTTTTGGCGGCCCGGATGAGCGGGCGGATCATGAGCAGATTCAGGCCGCGCTGGGCGGGGATCATTTATACTTTCCCGCCACGCCGGGGCTGCCGCAGGCGGCGCACCTGATCAAACAGTGCGACACCTTCCTGAGCGTGGACACAGTCATGATGCACCTGGCGGCCGCCGTGAAAGTGCGCCGGCAGATTGTGATTGAAACCCCGACGTGGAACCCGCCCATTGAACCCTACGCGAATCCCTTCATCCTGGTAAAAAATCCGGTGGTAAATGGGCGCGGGTTGGAGTATTACCGCTACGACGGCGGCAACATCAAGGGCACCCGCGCGGAACTGGTGGCCTGCATGGCCTCGGTGACCGTGGAGTCCGTGCTCGCGGCGGTCTGCGGGTGAGGCGGGAGAACTCGCTAAAAACCGCCGATGGAAAGTGTAACCGCCCTGATGGTCACGGACTTTTTGGAGTGCGGTGGCAAGCGCGGCGCGACACCGCTTTGGGGTGGCACATGGGGCTGCGACCATGGATTGGTGCGGCCGGCCGTGGGGAGATTATTTTGCGGTCGCCGTTCATGAGTCGGTGGCAGCCGAGATACTGCGGCGTGAACTCCAGGTTGCATTGGTCGCCAAAGCATGAAAGGTTATGCGCCAGATGAATTTAGACAACCGACCCGTCATCGCCCCGGCCCCGGGCCCCGGGCCATCCGATTATGTCTATGCCTAAACTGGATCGCATCACCATTGATCCCGCCGTCATGGGGGGCAAACCCTGTATTCGCGGCCTGCGGGTGACGGTGGGAACCATTGTGGGATTGATTTCCGTGGGCAAATCCCGCGGGGAGATACTGGAGCTCTATCCTTATTTGGAAGCCCCGGACATTGACGACGCGCCGGCCTACGCCGCTTGGCGGGTCGAAGAGCAGGAAATCGCCGTCGGCACGGCATGAAGCTGCTGGTGGACATGAACCTCAGCCCGGCGTGGGTGGAAAACCTCCGGGCGGACGGCTGGGAGGCCGTTCATTGGAGCAGTCTGGGCAACCCTCGCAGTCAGGATGCCGAGATCATGCGTTTTGCCTTGGATCAGGGCTGGACGGTGTTCACCAACGACCTTGGCTTTCGGCCGCCCTCCCTTCGCTGAAGGTTCGTTTTTTTCGGGGTTTCGGCGGTTGAGATTGTATCTCTGCAAGATTTCTGCAACTTTTCCGGGCGCTGACTGTTCAACCAGAAGCATAAATGGCCTTTAGTTCTGTAAAAAACATGGTCGCGACCGTCGCCGAGGCGACGCCGGTTCAATTTGACGGGTGGCACAAGTCGTGGCGCGCGTCGGTGGAAAGCGGCGCGCCCGATTCGCTGTTGGGCTTTATTGCGCGCGAGCGCGGGCTGACGGAAGACGCCTTCCTGCAAAAAATCGCCAAGGCGCTGGACTGGGTGTTTCTGGACCTGGCCAAACTGACTGTCGCGCCCGAGGCCCGCAATAAAATCTCCACGAAGATCGCCTTCCAATACTCGATCCTGCCCACCGCGCTGACGGACGGCACGCTGCAGGTGGTGATCAGCGACCCGTTCGACGCGGCCATGATGAACGCCATCCGGTTCAACGCCCGGATGCCGGTGCAGTTCGCGCTGGCCCCGAAGGGCGAAATCGAGAAGGCGCTGAAGAAGTATTACGGCGTCGGCGCGGAAACGCTGGATGAAATGGGCGAGAGCGACGCGATGGACCTGGATATCGCCAGCGACAAGGAGATCACGGAGGACAATCAGGAGGCGAGCGTCATTAAATTCGTCAACCAGATCATCTGGGAGGCGTTCAAGAACCGCGCGACGGACATCCATTTCGAGCCGGCGGAAGATGAGTTGCGCATCCGCAACCGCATTGACGGCATCCTGCATCAAATCCCCCTGCCGCCGCAGCTCAAGCGCTTTCAATCGGCGCTCATTTCCCGCATCAAGGTGATGAGCGGCATGAATATTTCGGAAAAGCGGCTGCCGCAGGACGGGCGCATCAATGTCCGCATCAAGGGCGAGGAAATTGACATCCGCGTTTCCACCGTGCCGACGGTTTATGGTGAAAGCGTTTCGCTGCGGTTGTTGACGCGCGGAAAAATCTTTCTCAGCCTGGACAAACTGGGGTTCTCCAAAAAAGAGGAGGACGCCATCCGCGACATCATCATCAAACCGCACGGCATCTTCCTGGTGACCGGCCCGACGGGTTCGGGCAAATCCACCTCGCTGTATGCGTTCCTGAGTTCCATCAATTCGGTGACCAAGCGGATCATCACCATTGAGGAACCGGTGGAATACGAATTGAAGGGGATCAACCAGATCGCCGTCCGGTCGGACATCGGGTTGACGTTCGCGATGGGGTTGCGCCATATTTTGCGGCAGGATCCGAATGTGATCATGGTCGGGGAAATTCGCGACATGGAGACGGCGGAAATTGCGATTCGCGCCTCGCTGACGGGGCACTTGGTGTTCTCGACGCTGCACACCAACGACGCCCCGAGCGCGTTCACGCGGTTGATTGACATGGGCATTGAACCCTTCCTGGTGGCCTCCTCGGTGGAGGCGGTGATGGCGCAACGGCTCATCCGCACGATTTGCCCGCATTGCAAGACGGAGCAGAAGGTCACGCGCGAGTATTTGGAGCGCATTGGTTTCCCGGAGGCGGACATCCCCACGGCCAAGGTCTGGCAGGGGGCCGGTTGTGAACAATGCCGCCAACTGGGTTATCAGGGGCGCAAAGGCATCTATGAACTGCTCCTGGTCTCCGAGGCGATCCGCCCGCTGATCTTGAGCCGGGCGCCGGCCACGACCATCGCCCAGCGCGCCCTGGAAGGCGGGATGCGCACGCTGCGCACGGATGGTTGGAACAAGGTCAAGGCGGGGGAGACGACGATTGAGGAAATCATGCGGGTCACCCAAATTGAGGAACACATGGAGACGCTGACCAGCCTGGATAAAGTAGCCATCAGCCCCAAACGATAAAGCTCATGCCCCGCTGGAACTCCTGCAATATTCTCGATGTCATCTCCGGCACCCACCGGCTGTGGGATTTTGACGCGAAGGGCGACGGTTTTACTTTAAACCGCGAACACGCGGCCAAAGCCGGCGAACCGCTGACCGCCCGCCCCGCCGCCAAAAGTTGGAGTTCCCTCTGGCGGAAAAAACTCAACGTCGCCTGGCTCCCGCCGGAAGAAGTGTTCCTCAAAGTGGTGGAACTCCCGCAAAGCAATTTCGAGGAAACGCTGGCCATGGTGGAGTTGCAGTTGGAAAAACTGTCCCCCATCCCGGTCACCCAAATCATCTGGACGCTCCAAGTGCTGCCCCGGCACGCCGCGCCGTCGGCGGACGCCCCGGCCCTGCAAACCGTGGTGGTGGTCATGGTGGAACGCGCCGTCGTCGAGAAATTCCTCGGTCAGTTGGAAAGCCGGGAATATCAGGCGGACCGCCTCGAACTGCCCATGCTGGATCAGTTGGCCATGGCGGATGCGAAAACGGACGGGGTCTGGATTTATCCCGCGAGCGTGTCGGGTCAAAATGGGGCGCTGGTGGCCTGGTGGCTCGGGGGGGTGCTGCGGGAATTGAGCCTGGTGACGCTGCCCCCGGCCGGCAGCAACGGGGAGACGCTCCAGAGCCAGTTTGCGCGCCTGGCCTGGGCGGGCGAACTGGAAGGGTGGCTGACCGGCCGGCCCCAATGGCATTTGGTGGCCGATGCCGTCAACGCCTCCCTGTGGGGCGACGCCCTGCGTCAAAATTTGGGGGAGACGGTGACCGTGGTGCCACCGCCGCCGCCCGCCGAACTGGCCGCGCGCACCGCCCGCCGCGCCGCCGCCGGGAGCGCCCGCACGAGTCTGCTGCCCGCCGAATACACGACGCGCTACCACCAGCAGTTTGTGGATCGTTTATGGTTGCGGGGGCTGATGGCGGTGGGGGTGTTATACGCCGTGGCCGTGGCCATTTATTTTGCCGCCGTGTTCGCCCCCTGGATTGGTTTGGACAGCAAGACCACCGTCGCCGAGCAACGGGTGGCGGCCATGGGGGGCAGTTTCACCAACGCGCTGCAATTGAAAGCCCGTTATGAAGTGCTCAAGAAGCGGCAGAATTTGCAATACGCCGCGCTGGATTGCTGGCAGTTGATCGCCGAACGCCTGCCGGCGGGCCTGTCCATCCAGCGCCTCAGTTTTTCCGATGGCAGAAAAATCACCCTCAGCGGCACCATCACCCCGACCGACATTAACAAGATCATCGGCAAGGACACCGGTCTGATTGACGGCCTGCGCAAGGCGACCGTGCGGGGGGAACCGATGTTCAGCCCGAATGAAGGCGACCCCTTCAGCGAGCATACGGTCGGCGGCCTGGTCTCCTGGAGTTTCGGCCTGGTGCTGGCCAACGGCGAGGAGAACGTGCGGAAATGAATAAATACTTCGCCCAACTGCGACCGATGGAACGCCGCGCGGCCGTGGCGGTGCTGGTGGTCTTGTTTCTGGTGCTGAACTGGGTGTTCATCTGGCCGCATTTCTCGGATTGGGACAACCTCCAGCAACGCGGGGCGGCGGCCGACCAAAAGCTGGCCGTCTATCAAAAAGCCATCTCCCAGGCCACCGGCTATCAGAAGCTGCTCAAAGACATGGAAAATTCCGGCGAAGTGGTCGCCCGGGAGGACCAGGGCATTGATTTCATCCGCACCATCCAATCCCAGGCGTCGGCCAGCGGGGTGAGCATCTTGAACCAGTCGAAGCAGATCGCCAACACCAACGACCAGTTTTTTGTCGAGCAGATCCTGAATATCAACGTGCTGGCCACCGACGAACAACTGGTGGATTTCCTTTATAAACTGGGTTCCGGCGCCTCCATGATCCGGGTGCGCGGGCTGGAATTGCAGCCCGATCCGCCGCACCAACATTTGACGGCCAACATCGGCCTCGTCGCCAGTTACCAGAAAAATCCGCCGGTCAAGACCGGCGCGGCCAATTCGAAGTCCGTCAACGTCAACGCCAAATGAAAACGACCACGCTCGTCCTGCTTTTGTTTCTCACCAGCCTCGAACTCTGGGCGCAAACGCCGCCCGGAATGTCCCCCGCGCCCGGCGTGCCGGGGGCGCCGGGGTTCCCCCCGATCCGCCGCCCGATCCGCCGCCCCTTCGGTGCCACCAACAACCCGTTCGCCAACCCGGCCTCCGGAATGTCCGCGCTGCCGTCCACCTCCCCGATTCTGGGGGGCAATGGCAACGGCAACGGCAACCTCAATGGCACTCCCGGGCTGGGCAACGGGGCCAACGACGGCGGCAACCCAGGCGGTGGGAACGGCGGCACGGCGGCGGAGGAGATGATTTCGGCCGGCGACATTAACTTTCAAGGGGTGGATGTCAACCAGGTGCTCGAGGTCTATGCCAAGCTGGTGCATCGCACCCTGTTGCGCGGGGCCGTGCCCCAGGCGTCCATCGTTTTGAAGACGGAAACCCCGCTGACCAAGACCGAGGCGATTGAAGCCCTGCAGGCCGTGCTGGCCATGAACGGCATCGAGGTCGTGAACATCGGCGAAAAATTCGTCAAAGTCGGCGCGGTCGGGGACGCCAATTCGTTCGGCGCAAAATTCAACGATTCCAAAGTGGCGGACTTGCCGGATCTGGGCACCTACGTGACCCATATTGTGCAGTTGAAATACCTGAAACCCACCGTCGTGGCGCCCCTCATCACCCCCTTTGCCAAACTGCCCAACGCCGTGCTCGCCATTGACGACAACGGCATCCTCATTCTGCGCGACAACGCCGAAAACGTGAAGCGCATGCTCGAATTCATTGACAAAATTGACATCAGCGTGCCGGCGGAATACATCTCCGAAGTCATCCCCATCCGCTACGCGCAGGCGGCGGATATTGCCAGCGCCCTGAACAGTCTCGGCGGCCAGGGCGGTGGGAGCACGGTCAGCATCGGCAGTTCCCCCACGGGCGGCCGGGTCAGTGGTCTGAGCGGCAACTCGTCCGGTTTCGGCGGCGGCGGCGGCACGGGCGGCGGGATCAACGGCATCGGCGGCGGCGGCCAGGGCGGCTACAACAATGGTTCCGGCGTGAACGGAACGCGGACCTTCGGTTCCACCACGGGGGCCACCGCCAACGGCACTCCGACCACCGGCAGCACCTTCCAGCAGCGCCTCTCGGACATCGTCAATCGCGCCGGCTCCGGCGGCGGCGGCACCGCCGGCGGTAACGGCAAGGATCCCATCCAGGTCTTTGGCCAGACCAAAATCATCGCCGACCAGCGCAGCAATTCCCTGCTGATTTTCGCCACCCGGCAGGACATGGAAAACATCAAGCACGTCATCAGTGAGTTGGACGTGCTGCTCGCCCAGGTGCTGATCGAAGCCGTCATCATGGATGTGAACATCGGCAGCGCCTTCAGCTTCGGCACCTCCATCGCCCAGAACCCGAAACAATTCGGCAGCACCGGCGCCTCCAGCGCGACCAACGCCCTGGGCGCCCCGGTGAATGCCATTCTGGGCGGGGGCGGCGGGAACAACGGCGCCTCCTTCCTGAGCGGCCTGACCAACGGCACCGGCGGCAATTTCGCCAACAACCTCGGCAGCGGCTTCAGCTATTTCGGCAACATCGGCCCCACCTGGGATGTGGCCATGACCGCCCTGGCTTCGGATAACAACGCCACCGTCATCCAGCGCCCCCGCATTCAGACCTCCCAGGCCAAACCCGCCACCTTCTTCGTCGGCAACACCGTGCCGTATATCACCGGTTCGTATAATGGCGTTTATGGCGGCGGCAACAGTTCGTCCTACTCCCAACTCACCGTCGGCGTCGAACTGGACGTCACCCCCTTCATCAATCCCGACGGGTTGGTGGTCATGGACATCAACCAGGAAATTGATGACGTCAACGGCTCGACCCCCATTGAAGGCGTCGGCAACGTCCCCAACACCGACAAGCGCACCCTCAACTCCGAGATCGCCGTCCGCGACAAGGACACCATCATGCTCGGCGGATTCATCCGTTCCGACAAGTCCTCCACCCGCTCCGGGGTGCCCGTCCTCGAGGATATTCCCGTCCTCGGCGCCTTGTTCAGCAACCGTTCCAACAGCAAGGCCCGGGAGGAACTCATCGTCTTGATGCGCCCCACCGTGTTGAAGACCCTGGATGACTCCGCCGCCATGACCCTCAAGGAGGAACGCCGCCTGCCCGGCGTCTCCGCCGCCGCCGCCGATGACGCCGCCTACGAACGCGAACTCATCTCCACCGAGCGCAAGGCCGAGAAGAAACGCGCCAAGGCCAACGGCGAGTCCGATGGCTTCTTTAATGCGGACGACACCATCCTGCAAACCGACCGCATCGGCGTCGCCACCAATGGGCCGAATGTGCTTGTCAACCAACCGGCCGTGCGCGTCACCACGCCGGTGCCGGCCCCCGCGCCGACGACGGGCGACACCCCCGCCCAAGCCGCCGCCCGGGCCGCCCTGCTCCAAAATATGCAGGCCCAGCCCGCCGGCACCACCAACCCGTGAGGCCCGGCTGAACCCGGAACGGGAAATGGTGGCGGTCCGACTGGCCGCAGCGCGTCGAAAGGCATTGTAGCGGCGACTCGGAAGAGCGCCGCACTCTAACCCCTTTCAGGGAGGCATAATTTCGGGTGTTTCGCGGTTGATACTTTGAGGTTTCTGGTCTTCTCTCTGCGTTCTTTGTGTTTTGCGGTTAAAATCCCCCGTTTCCGCCCTGTCCGCCATAGCTTCAGCGACGGCGGATTTCCCGCTTCCCCGTGAATTTGCTTTCGTTTCGCGCCCAATCCGTGTTTAATTTTTCCCGTTTACTATGCCCAAGCGCACTGACATTCATTCCGTCCTCATCATCGGCGCCGGTCCGATCATCATCGGCCAGGCGTGCGAGTTCGATTACTCCGGCACCCAGGCCTGCAAAGCCCTGAAAGAGGAGGGCTACCGCGTCGTGCTCGTCAACTCCAACCCGGCCACCATCATGACCGACCCCGAGTTTGCCGACCGCACCTACATCGAGCCCATCACCCCGGAGTGTGTCGAGAAAATCATCCTCCGCGAAAAGGCGGAACTGCAGCGCCTGGGCGTCACCGGCAAACTGGTGCTGCTCCCCACCCTTGGCGGCCAGACCGCCCTGAACACCGCCATGGCCCTGCACAATAACGGCGCGCTCGAGCGGCACGACGTCGAAATGATCGGCGCCAAGGCGGAAGCCATCCACAAGGGTGAAGACCGTCTGGCCTTCAAGGATTTGATGCTCGAGATCGGGCTGGACGTGCCGATTTCCGGCGTGGCCCACAATCTGGCTGAAGCCCGCGCCGTGGCGGAAAAGATCGGCCGTTTCCCGCTCATCATCCGGCCCGCCTTCACCCTGGGCGGCACCGGCGGCGGCATCGGCTACAACCGCGATGAATTCGAGGAAATCGCCAAACGCGGCATCGAGCTTTCCCCCGTGTCGGAAGTCCTCATCGAGGAATCCCTTCTCGGCTGGAAGGAATACGAAATGGAAGTCATGCGCGACAAGGCCGATAACTGCGTCATCATCTGCTCCATCGAAAATTTCGACCCCATGGGCGTCCACACCGGCGATTCCATCACCGTCGCCCCCATCCAGACCCTCACCGACAAGGAATACCAGATCATGCGCGACCAGAGCTTCGCCGTCATCCGCGCCGTGGGCGTG
>Ga0302279_10006850_pt1 | contig 11904 bp, 8 predicted proteins | sample III_Bog_N3_3_FD_194541 | JGI IMG/M metagenome (GOLD analysis project Ga0302279, IMG submission 194541) | Peat permafrost microbial communities from Stordalen Mire near Abisko, Sweden - III_Bog_N3_3 | ecosystem: Environmental > Terrestrial > Soil > Wetlands > Peat | place: Sweden: Abisko...
GAAACCAGCCCAGTTTGCGAACTTCTTGAATCCCTAGCGGTTAAATACCTGTACGTCCGTTCCACCCGCGAAGACTCAGTCTACCAGCCCGCGCGTGAGGATAAATATGACGCACGAATCCATCCCACACGAGACCCGTGCATTTGCGCGCAGTGGAGGGCTCGAGGTCAAGTTTGAGCCGGAGAACCTTCGCCGCCTGGGAAGCGCCAACCTGCATGGCCGGAAACTACTTTTCAGCTTACTTTTCGGCTTACCTTTTGCTGGCGGCGCGGTCTATCTCAGCAGGATCCATTTCCTGACTCCGGAGTCGGAAACGATGAATGCAGATGCTTTGAGCCTGGAAACGGGCGTCAACCTCGCGCCGGCGCTTGCGGCTATTGCCGGCAACGCTCGCAAAAGAAGTGTGGGCACACTCAACCCGGTTTTGCGAACGTCCGCGTTGCTCGACGCAGCTGTAGCGGTGAGCACTCGTGCGCCGGGGGCGATAGAATCGTCCCCAACGATGCCAAAGGCGGCGGCGCAACCCGGCTCGAAGACTGACAGGCATGGCGGCAAGCTGACCCAGGCACAACTGGACGCGCGCGCTCTGCAACGCACCGAGGACGACGAGCTGATCCGGGAGGCTCAGCACGGCGACCGGACCTCGTTCGATTCCCTGGTGCGGCGCTATGACCAGTCGGTGCTGCGGTTGGCGCTGCACATGCTAGGCAACGAGCAGGACGCCCAGGACGTGCATCAGGAGGCCTTCCTGAAGGCGTATCGGCACCTGGGGAACTTCCGCTTCGAGTGCTCGTTCTACACCTGGCTCTATCGGATTGTGACCAACCTTTGCCTGGATCACTTGCGCCGCCGCAAGAGCCGCCGCGAAGACCCGGCGACAGTACTGGATTCCCGCGGCGATGAGATGGACCTGCTTTCGAACATCTCCGACACCCGGGCGATGGCGAACCCGGCGCGCGAGTTGGACCGTAAGCTGATGGCGGCCAGTATCAACGAAGCGCTATCAAAGCTGACCCCCCGCGAGCGCACGGTATTTGAACTGAAGCACTACCAGGGCTTGAAGCTGCGGACCATCGGCGAGATGCTGAGCACCACCGAGGAGACCGCGAAGAACACGTTGTTCCGCGCGACCCGCAAGCTGCGGGCGAACTTGGCGGAGTTGAAAGGCTAGTTGCTGGTTGTTGATTAGAGAAGGTTGAACGAAAACGGGCGATAGACCCGGACAAGGCAATGAGAAGGTGCAATCTTTCGAGGCTGGTTGAGGTGATGCGATGAAGTGCGAAAAGGCGCAGCAGCAGATCGTCCTAGTAACTTACGGTGAGCTGCCGGACGAGCAGTTGGCCTCGCTGGAAGAGCATCTGGCAGAGTGCGAGGAGTGCAACCGGGAGTTGAAGGCGTTGCTGGCGATGCACGAGGCGCTGGCATATAAGCCGATGCTCGACCCGTCGCCAAACCTGCTGGCACACGCGCGGATGCGGCTGGATGAAGAGTTGGACGCAACTCCGCCGCATGGCTGGCTAACCCGGCTGCGCAGCAATATGTTTGGTTGGCTCGGGCACGTGCAGAGCGCTCCGGCGCTGATGACGCTGCTGGTCGGCGTGGGCTTTCTGGGCGGCAATTTCCTCAACCGCTACCAGGTGGCTCGCCAGCCAAAACTGCCCTCCACGGTCGTCCTCAGCAACTCGACCAACGGCGCTATCGCGGACATCAGCGGGATTGTGCAGACCCCCAACTCCGAGATTGTTCAGGTCACCTACAACCGCGTGGTCCCGGAGACGATACAGGGATCGCTGGACGATCCGCAGATTCGGCAACTGCTGCTGATCGGTATCAAAGCCGCGTCGAACAACGGCGTGCGAACGGACTCGGTCGCTCTGCTGGCCAGCGAGTGCCGCGCTGGACACCAGTGCGTCGGCGGAGACGGTAGCATCCGCAATGGGCTGATGGTAAGCCTGCGCTACGACAAGAATCCCGCCGTGCGGCTGAAAGCGCTGGAAGGATTGCAGCCCTATGTCGCCGTGGACCAGAGGGTCCGCGACTCGGTGCTGGAAGCGCTGATGCACGATGCCAACGCAGGCGTGCGAACCCGGGCGATCAGCGTGCTGGGGCCGGTCGAGTCCGACTCCAGCGTGCGACAGGTGATGCGCACGATTTCCACTACCGACGAAAATCCATATATCCGCACCGTCAGCACACACCTGCTGCAGGGGACCGCGGACATTCAGTAAGGCAGTCTTTCGAGGGACGAGGTTAGTTAGGCGATGAAAAGCGTATTCGGATACGGGCTGATTCTGCTGGCTGCTACGACGCTTCCGACTTCGACGCCGAGCGCGCTGGCGTGGGGCGGCGGTTCAGAGGTTGAGGTGGGCACCGGTGACGCGCTCTTCTTCTTTGGCTCCGGCCCAACGACAGTGCGCGGTGCGCAGGGCTATCTGGGCGTGGATATGCGGGACGTGCCCGCAGACCAGGTTGCCGCGCTGAAACTGAAGGAGGCGCGCGGCGCCGAAATCATTCTGGTAGACCACGACGCGCCGGCCGGCAAGGCGGGCCTCCGCGAACACGATGTGGTGCTCCAGATGAACGGCCAGGCCATCAATGGCGAAGACCAGATTCGCAAGATGCTGCACGAACTTGCGCCGGGAAAGGCCATCACGCTGGTTGTCAGCCGCGACGGCCAGCAAATCACCGTGACCACGCAGATGGCCAACCGCGAAGAAGTCGAGCGCCAGGCGTGGGAGCAGCACCTGACCGTTCCCGAACCGCAGGCTCCGCCTTCCGATACTGCCGGCAGCGACTTTTCACCCACCTCGCCCGGCCCCTCCATGCGCGGCAACAGCTTCATCGGCGGCATGCTGATGAACCCGTCGTACACCGGCGCCATGCTGGAGCAGATGAGCACACAGCTAGCCGACTATTTTGGCGTGTCCAGCGGTGTGGGCTTGCTGGTGCGCAGCGTCCAACCAGATTCTCCCGCCGCGTTAGCTGGAATGCGTGCAGGGGACGTAGTGTTACAGGCCGACGCCAGGCCGGTAGCCAACACCAACGACTGGGCGAAGGCAATAAAGAACAGCCAGGGGCATCCGCTGACGATCGTTGTGATGCGCGACAAGAAGCAACAGACCCTGACCCTGACTCCAGACAGCAAGAAGCGCTCCGGAGTCGATCAGCCTGTTCCTGATTCGAACCCCGTTGCACTCGCTCGCCTCGGGCTTTCCTTCCGCCCCAGATCCTGACCTTCGCAAGGCCTACGCAGCTTTGAGCCCGTCGCGCTGGTTGCGGATGTAGTCGTGCGCCATCAGAATGTGCTCCTCCTGGGTGGTAAGCAACTGCCGGATGGGGGTGGGCAGGTCCCGGTCGAGCGCATCCTTATAAGCGCTCTTGGCCTCGTCTTCGCCCTGTTCGGCAGTTTCCAGCAAGGTATGGTCGCCGCCGCCAAGCTTCGCCTTCAGCCCTGCCCATGCGCGATACAGCGCGCCCGACACAGTTCCAGACTCGTGAACATCGGCGATGCCGTGGCGATGGAGCACGTTTTCAAGCTCGCCGCGGAAATTGGCGCGACGCAGTGATTCAGCCAGAAAGTAGCGTCGCAGGGACGGGTCTGTGAGGTGCTCCCCGATCTCGGCCATCCCCTTCTGACCATCTTCAAGGACGTTGATGACTGACTTCAAAGCGCTCTCGAGCTCATAGTTTCTTGGTGTGCCAATTGCCATAGAATTTGTCCTCTCCGTAACTTTAATATCCGGGCTTCGGTCGGCTGGTGCGGGGTCTGCCGGCTGTTCGCGATTCTCCTGCGCCGGCCGCAAGCGGGAGAAATCGCGAAAATCCCGCTCCCCCGCCAGCCATCGTTGCCATAGGGCCCATGTGTTCGTCGCCGTCCAGGGCTGATTTCCCGGGCGGTACTGCTGAGGTGGTTGGATGCCTTCCAAGGCCATGGGTTTGCATCCTGAGTCCTCCTCTGGGACTCTTCTCTTTTCGCCGTTCGCCTCTGGGATAATCGCAATAGCTCTGGCGGTTCCGGCCTTCGATTCCCCGTACGTTGTCGCGACGGGTGCGAACCGGTTTCGCGTTCCCCATGAAACCACTCAGGCTGGTCTCGACTCCAACCCGCAACCGGCGCCTCAACGAGATTCTCGGGCTCGCCGTGATCGGCTGCGCCCTGCTGCTTTTCCTGGCGCTGGCTACCTACACGCCCACCGACCCTTCAGCCGATACAGTCGGCGCGCGATCCGGCGCGGGCCTGGGTGCGCGCTTGGGAGCACAACTGCTGGGGCCTGCCCACAACTGGATCGGCATGGTAGGCGCATGGCTGGCGGACGCCATCCTGCAGACCATCGGCATCGCAGCGTTTCTGCTGCCCATCCTTCTGGGCCGCATCGGATTCTGCTGGGTGCGCCAGCGTCCCGCCGGCTCGGCCATGGCCCGCCTCCTCGGCCTGGGAATGTGGATGACCTTCGCACCCGCAGCCATCGGACTGCTTCCGCGCACCTTTTTTTGGCGGAATGCACTGCCCATCGAGGGCGTCACCGGACGCCTGCTGGCCGACTCGATGGTGCATTACCTGAACCTGCCCGGCGCGACCATCGTACTTGCCCTGCTGGTGGCAATGTCGCTGTATCTGGCCACCACGTTTACGTTCCACACTGCAGGCGAGTGGGTCGAAACCCATTTCTCCATCGTGCGGCAGATGCACGAGCGCATTCAGGATTGGCGCATCCGGCGCGCAGTCGCCAGGGCGGAGAAGCAAGGCCTTGACCAGCAGGAACGCCCGCTGGACCCCGCCGCTGGGCTGTTTGCCAGCAAGCGCGAGCAGAGCCTCGAACAGGCAGCCGCTGACCTGGAACGCGAACGCGCCACGGAGTCCGCTGAGCCGACCACGCTGCTGAGCAGCCTCTTCGGCTGGTGGGGACGCAAGCGCCGCAAGCCTGCGGCCGCCGAACCCGAACCCGCCCCCGAACGCTCCGACGCACCCGCCTCCGTGTGGCAATCCATGCCACGCACGCATGTGGACGCTCCCCCCGCGACACCGCTGAGCACCGCCGCAGCCGCCGCCGCACCGTTCGCCGAAGCTCTTGCCGCAGCCGCCGCGCCGATTCGCGACGCAAGCCAGCCCGGACGATTGGATCTTCCGGAATTGCCCCCCGCACGAGTCCCGCAGACGCGCGCACCCGAGACTCCAGCCCCGCGGCCAATCGCAGTTCCGACTCTCACCCCCGCGCCGGCACAGCCGCAGGCCATCTCTTTCGGCAAGCGCGCCGATGCCGACATCAAGCCCGTCACCATTACCCCAAAGTCCATCCGCGGTTATAAATTGCCGCCGTCTTCGCTGCTGTACCGCTCGGACGAAGTCGCCATCGTACGCGAGCAGGAACTGCGCGACGAAGCCCGCACCCTGGTGCAAAAATGCGCCGAGTTCGGCGTCGACGGCCAGGTTACCCAGATCAATCCTGGGCCCGTCGTCACTACGTTCGAGTTCCGGCCGGACGCAGGCGTGAAGTATTCGCGCGTCACGGGCCTGGCGGATGATCTCTGCCTCGCCATGGCCGCCGAGTCGATCCTGATCGAGCGCATGGCCGGCAAGTCCACCGTCGGCATCCAGGTCCCCAACCACGGTCGCGAAACCATCTGGCTGCGCGATGTAGTCGAATCCGAGTCCTTCGCGCAGACCAAGTCCAAACTCGCCATCGCACTCGGCAAGGACATCAACGGCCGCATCGTCACCGCCGACTTGGCAGCTATGCCGCACGTACTCATCGCCGGCTCGACCGGCTCCGGCAAATCCGTCGCCATCAATGCGATGATCATGAGCGTCCTGTTCAAGTCCACGCCAGAGCAGGTGCGCATGATCCTGGTCGATCCCAAGCGCGTCGAGCTGGGCATGTACGAAGGCATCCCGCACCTGTTCACGCCCATCATCACCGAGGCCAAACTCGCCGCCAACGCCCTCCGCAACGCCGTCCGCGAGATGGAGCGCCGCCTCAAGCTGCTCGCCGCCAACCATGTCCGCAACATCGATCAGTTCAACAAGCTCTTCGACAACGGCTCGCAATACCTCTTCGACGACCCTGACCAGGAGCCGCTCCCCTACATAATCATCATCATTGACGAACTCGCCGACCTGATGATGCTCGACCGCGCCAACGTGGAAGAATCGATCACCCGCCTCGCGCAGATGGCCCGTGCGGTCGGCATCCACCTCGTGCTCGCCACGCAGCGCCCGTCGGTCGACGTGATCACAGGACTCATCAAGGCCAACATCCCTACGCGCATCAGCTTCCGCCTGGCTACCAAGGTGGACTCGCGCACCATCATCGATTCGAACGGCGCGGAAAGCCTGCTGGGAAAAGGCGACATGCTGTATCTCCCGCCGGGAACCAGCCGCGTCCATCGGCTGCACGCTCCATTTGTCACCGAGAAGGAAATCTCCGCCGTCACCGAGTTTTGGAAAGCGCAGGGCGAGGCCGAATATGTCCACGGTTTCCTGGAAGGCCCCAAGGACGACGCCGGCAAAGATGCGGATGGCAACGGCGAATCCAGCCAGGAAGACGACGATCTCTTCGACGACGCAGTCCGCCTGGTCTTCGAGTTCGGCAAGGCCAGCACCTCACTCCTCCAGCGCCGCCTCCGCATCGGTTACGGCCGCGCCGCCCACCTCATCGACATGATGGAGCGCGACGGCCTGGTCGGCCCCGCCGACGGCTCCAAGCCCCGCGAAATCCTCAAATCCCCCGAATACTACAAAGAAGTAGACGCCGCCCTACGGTAGGTTCTTTCCCTTTCCCTTTCCCTTTCCCTTTCCCTTGCCCTTTCCCTTTCCCTTGCCCTTGCCCTCTTGGTTGTCATTCCCGAAGGGAATCTGCTTCTTCCTTTGTCGTTGCCTGTCCTTCGCCATTGCCTGTCCTTCGCCGTTGCCGGTTCTTGCCGTCATTCCGGCGAAGCCAGAATCGCTTCCTCACCACGTCGTCATTCTGGCGGAGCCAGAATCTCCGTATTGGCTTTTGCTATTGCCTTTGCTTCTAAGATAGGTCCGGGCTTCAGCCCGGACATCCAATCCCGTCTCATCAGCCCCGCGCGCGCCCACCCCATCCCGCCGAAACCTCTACCCACCACCCGCGCGCAATCTCCTCACGCGCCCAGGCCCTTACCCGCGCCGGGCGGCCCAGGTCTAATCGAAACCACAGAAGCGGGTACCCCATAACCCGCTTCTGAGATGTGGGCCTGCCGTTTCAAGCTCCACCATAACCCACTGATATATATGCTGTTATCGCGACTCAAACAAAATTATGCGAAAAATCCAGCAAATTCGCACTGTCAAGCCCCCAAATGACCTAACTCGCTGACCTGTAAAGAAATAGAGATGGCAGATGAGTTATGGTCAACCTGCTACCATTAAAGAAGGAATCAAGACTGAAAGACATGGCGCCGCGCCTTCCCTTTTGCTCTTGAGAGGCACAGTCGCTGATGGGGATCAAAGGTGTGGTAAATCGTATACACCCTCCCGTAACCTCCATATATTGCAACAAACCAGGTGTGGTCAATCAGACACACTAATCTGCAACCCGTTTGTTTCTTAGACTTTGTCAATTCTGCCACAGGGGAAGGGTACATCCGTTCACGTTGGCCGCCCAACATTCCGCGACGACTTGATCGCCACCACGCCCAGCGCGCAGATTGCGGCGATCAAGGCAATCCACAGCACCTGAGGGTGGCGCTCAGTGAACGGTAGCGGCGCCTCTGGTCTGGGCGTGAACTGCGGATTCGGTTGTTCCGGTCCGAGAGTCGCAACCACGGGTTTGTCGGCAACGACGAAGAGCCGCTCGTAGTCGTACACCGGGCCGGCCAACGTGGAATCGCCGTAGTAGAGGGCCAGGCCGGCGTTGTTAGCGGCTGCACCGGCATCGAAACAGAGTTCGCGTTGGCGCATCTCGAGCCGCATTTCTTTGATCGGGAGCGGCTGGTCATCCCCATTCTCGATGGCCACTTCCACCTTGGCAGGCCGCTGCAGATTGGCGCCAAGAACGGCCGGGAAGCCAAGTTCCTCCGTACGAATCTCGTGGCCGGCCTCGTTTGCGTAAACACGCAGAATGTTCCCGGTCACTGTCTCCGGTAGGGGCGCGCGATCGTCGTTGTCGACGCCTCCCTCGGTCGCGCTCGTCCGGGCCGCGCCCTTCGGCAGTGGCTCCGCGGTCGCCGTCACCTTCACGTCGCGGCTGAAGTTGGCTTTGAACCCTGGCGCGAGGACGAACTCGATCCGTTCGACGGGAACGCGAGCCGGAATCTCGAAGGTGGAGCGGCTCTCGCGGCCTTCTGTTTCCACAGATGTAGTCGCGGCCACCGTCGTGTAGAGGACCTGGGACTCGCGGCTGGGCGGGACCTGCGCGCCCTGCACCATCGCGGGAAGAGCCGCCGGCCCCAAACCCGGCGCACTTCCGGGCGCGGGCGAAATCGAAAGGGCCACATGCAGATAGTGAAAGGTCGACTCCTCCAGCGGCAGAGTGGTGTCGCGCGAGAGGTGCTGCGAGGTGAGGTCGAAGACCGTGAACGAACCGAGGGCCGTGGACTTGCCTTTGCCGCCCAGAGCGTCCATGCCCGTGACCGTGGCGGTTGCGAGAAAGTTCGTGGTATTCGGGTCGATCTCGAGCGTCACGTCGGAATACGCGCGCTCCGGCATCTCCAGGTCGAAAACAATTCTGCCGCCCTCGGTGCCGAGATTGAGCAAGCGCGCTGGCTGCGTCTCCTCGGTCACCGCTTCGCTCATGGTGATTGCGTAGGGCACTTCATGCATCCCGGCAGCCGCATTGCTGGGAAAGATTCGCAGGTCGATGAGCGCGGGCTCGGCGTGCGGAAACACCTGCGCGTCGAGCACCGCACACGCCTGCCCCGTGCCCGGAGGAACGTTGAGCGCACGCAGATAGCGCAGGTGGCTAGGCTGTGCCGCAGGCGGCTCGTTGGTTGCGGCGGCCTGCCAGAGGAGAAGTGCCATCACCATTGCAGCCTTCATTTGGAGGCCTCGGAGTTCACCGTCGGCTCCAGCTCGGATTTGCGAAGATTCAGCCAATCCTTCTGGTACGCGAAGCTGATCGCCAACAGCACTCCGCCAAGGCCGAGGAAGCTGACGACGCGGTAGCCCTGGCTGAGGCTGCGCATGTCGTAGAGGAATGTCTTGAAGATGGTGAAGACCAACAGCAGCAGCGCCTGCCAGCGCAGGAAGCCGCTGCGCCTCCAGAAGCCTATCGCCAGCAGCGCCGCGCCATAGAGCATCAGGAAGGTGGAGATGGCCAGAGCCTGTTGCAGCCCCACATCCGCGATCCCTTCACTTGGAGCGGGACTAAACGCGGCGGCAACTTCGCGCACGCCGGTGAGCACGGCGACGAGGTTGAAAGCGATAGTGGAGAGTGCGGCGCAGTTCGTCCAGAACTCCTCGCCCGCGCGTTGCCTAGCCATTTTCAGCGATACCCATACGACTCCGGCGAAGATCGCCAGCGCCAGCAACGCCATGTCAAAGTCGGTAGTGGCGAACGCCGGATGCGCCCAGCCGCCGTTCCAGGACGCACCTACCTCGCGCAGCGTCAGCAGTCCGGCCGTCATCACTATCAGCAGGAATGCTCCCATTGAAATTCTGCCCCAGGCTTCCGCACGGGTTGCATCGCTGCCTTGGCTCGATCCAGCACGCAACGCCAGCCACGCTGCGGCGGCGAAGGCGGCAACAGCCGTCAGCGCGGTACCCGTTCCTTTGTTCCACAGTGGCAGCGCCGCCACGTCCACCACATCCAGCAAGTGGAAGCACACTCCGCAGAACCCCAGCGCGAGCGACGCAGCGCCCAGCCCGCGGAGGATGCGTGAAGTGTAGGCTTGCGCTTGTTCGTCGCCGAGCCGTCCGGCCACCCAAAGGAGTGCGAGGCCTTCCACCAGCCAGCTTGCGGTAATCCACGCGCCGCTCGCCTTCAGCGGGATGGCGATGGTGAGAAAGACCACCGCTAGCGAAAGGTGGATGGCCGAAGCCACGGGCGTCTGTGGCAGGCGCGTCAGGCCTAGATACGCCGCGGCGAGTACCAGCATCAGCCACGGGAGCCACGCATGATGCCCCGAGTCCTGCAGTACGGAATAGAACGCCAAGCCCGCGAACGCCGCATTCGCCAGGGGCAGAAGAATCTGCCCAAACACGGCGTCCCTGCTGCGTGCCGTTGCGTCCTTATCGAGCGCCGTCCGCCCAATGGAGACCGCGGCAAAGGTGGCAGCAAATAGAGCGATGAATATCGCCGTGACGCCCAGTTCGTCCGCCGCAAAGTACTGCGCGCACCAGCCGATGAAGTAGACCATGGTCAGCGGAAAGGAACCGATCAGCAGCCGCGGCCAACTGCGCAGCCGCACCAGGGCGACGGCCGCGATGTCGATGGCCAGCAGGTAGGTGAAGAGAAATATCTCGTGGTTGCCGCCTGTTGACAGCAGCATGGGCGTCGCGAATCCTCCGGCGAGCGCGTACACGGCGAGCAGTTCGGAGTCCTGAACCCAGGCCATGTAGGCGTTCCAAGCGGTCACGAGGATCATCAATCCCAGCGCGGCGTCCGCTGGCAACAGGTCGTACAGGCGGAACGCCGCCCACAGCGACAGATAGAGCACGCCGCTGCCTACGGCCTTCAGCGAGTACGAGAACGTCGCGAAACCCTTGCGCCGGAACCTCTCCGACCACAACACCAGCGCGGCTCCTGCAATGAGGCCCAAAATTACCCTGCCCGCCGGACCGATAAACCCGCGATCGACGGCGAGCTTCATCCCGTAGGCCGTCCCGATAAGGAGGGTGACGATGGCGATGCGGTTGAAGACTTGCGAGCCGAGCCGACTCTCGAGCGAGTCGCGGGGCTCCGGGACGGGTGCGTATGCAGGGCGGGAGGCCCACGCCTCAGAGGTGAGCCGCTGTGCGGGGGCCGGGGCTGCGACAGGTTCCGAGCGTAAAGGAATCGGTGGTGGCGGAGACCACGCCGTGGGAGCAGCCTGTGGAGCAGCGGAGTGGGAAACCCCGGCAATCTGGCGTTGCAGTGCGGCTAGCTCACGCTCGAGACGGGCAACCCGCTCCTCAATGACCGTCAACTGGGGGCGGCGATCGTTCGTATCTGCGCTGCCCGGCGTTCCCGGTTCGTCCCCGTTTGCCATGGGCACCACTTTAGAGCATCTTACGGTCCGGCACATCAGAAGATTCGAACGAATGTCGGATTGAGGGCGATGGACGGCGAACAACGTGACCCCGGCGCGCGTCTAATGGAGGGACGAGCGCCGCGCCGTGCGTGCGAACTAGTCAGGCGGATGGCGCTCGGATACTTTGCTTGATACTCTTTCGGGGCTACTATGACGCCACAATCCAAGCCGACGCGCGTGCTGGTCGTCGACGACGACTCGATGAGCCGGGAACTGTTGAGCGTCTTGCTGGAGGCGGAAGGCTATGCAGTGGACGCTGCGGATTCTGGAGAGGCGGCACTGGCGCTGCTCGACCGGGGCGATCCAGCGCCAGACCTGGTTCTCGCGGACGTGCAGATGCCGGGCACGACTGGCGCGCAGCTGGCAGGTAAACTCCGGCGCACGTGCGGCCGATCTACGCTGCTGCTGGCGATAAGCGGAAGCCAGCCGCCAGAGAAGAGCGTCTCCGGCTACGACGGATTCCTGCTAAAGCCCTTCAAAATGGCGGAGATTGCAGCGGCTCTGGCGGCGCGCGGCCGGCAAGAGGCGAAAGCAAAAATTCCCATCAAACGAGAGCAGCCGGTTGTCGTTCGTGGTTCGGGTGGCGCCTCAGCGCCACGGCCGAAACTGGAAGGGATACATACGCCTGTGGCCGGTGCGGCATCCAAGAGTGGTATGACTAGCCCGGTTCAAGATGCGCCGCCGGCGGAACCTGTTACCGGCCCTGCGGTGCTC
>Ga0302279_10006857_pt1 | contig 11895 bp, 9 predicted proteins | sample III_Bog_N3_3_FD_194541 | JGI IMG/M metagenome (GOLD analysis project Ga0302279, IMG submission 194541) | Peat permafrost microbial communities from Stordalen Mire near Abisko, Sweden - III_Bog_N3_3 | ecosystem: Environmental > Terrestrial > Soil > Wetlands > Peat | place: Sweden: Abisko...
TCGACGAATATCCGATCCTCGCCGTCGCCGCTGCGTTCGCCAAGGGTTTTACCCGGATGCGCGGCCTGCATGAACTTCGGGTCAAGGAGAGCGACCGGCTCGAAGCCGTCGCCGCGGGCCTGCGGCAGGCGGGAATGGCGCCAGAAATCCTCGGCGACGATCTGATCGTCGAAGGCGGCGCGCCCGCGGGCGGCGGTTTGGTGGAAACCCACCTCGACCACCGGATCGCCATGAGTTTTCTGGTGATGGGGCTTGCCACCGCGAAGCCGATGCGGGTCGACGACGGGGCGATGATCGCCACCAGTTTTCCCAATTTCCGCGCCCTGATGGCGGACCTCGGCGCCGAAATCAGCGGCTGACGAAAGCGGTGGCGCTAATATTCCGCCTCTTTCAAATTTAGAATGTATGTTCTAGGCTGGCGCAACCATAAAGTGACATAGCCCAGCGCTGGACAGGGATGAACGCCCCCGCCGACTTCGAGGCGCTTAAGCGCCGATTGATCGAGATCGAGCCGAACTTGCCCAGGCGTCTGAGGCAGACGGCCGCCTTCGCGCTCGAGCATCCCGACGAAATGGCGTTGGGCACCGCCTCGGGCGTCGCCGAGCGCGCGCAGGTGCAGGCCTCGACGCTGGTGCGCTTCGCGCAGGCGCTCGGCTTTGCCGGCTTCACGGAAATGCAGGGCGTGTTCCGCGCCCACCTGCGCAACCGCTGGCCCAATTATTCCGAGCGGCTCAAGGCGCTGCACGCAGGCGCGCTGGAAAGCGGCGATCCAACGAAACTGCTGTTCGGCTTCGCCGATTCGGCCGCCCAATCGATCGCCCGGCTGCGCGAAGGCTCGCATCGCGAGGATCTCGCGCAAGCGATCGACATCCTGGCGAAGGCGGAGACCATCTATCTCGCCGGTCAGCGGCGCTCGTTCACGGTGAGCTATTATCTCGCTTACGCGCTGGCGCAACTCGGCGTGCGTGCGTGCCTGATCGACAATGTCGGCGGTCTCGGACCTGACCAAATGGCGCCCGCGACCGCGCGCGACGCCCTGATCGCGGTGAGTTTCTCGCCCTATTCGTCGGTCACCGTGTCGCTGGCGCAGCGCGCCCGCGAACTCGAGACGCCGATCGTGTTGATCACCGACAGCGCGCTGGGCCCGCTGGCCGGCCTTGCCGACGCCCGGTTCGAAGTTGTGGAAAGCGATTTCGGCGCCTTCCGCTCGTTGGCGGCGACGTTCTGTCTGGCGATGACCCTGGCGGTGGGAGTCGCGGAGCGCAGGGGCGGGGGGTAGGGTGAGGGGCAGCCCTCATTCGCGCTAGGATAACGAGTTTGGGCGTTCATCATCGGGCTTTCCCGGATGCGGAGGTCCGTGCGACGGAACTCCCGGAGCGGCGAGCCCTGTTTTTTCTTTCTGATTTAATGAAATTATGTTATTCTGGAAATTCCGCTTCCGCGCGGCAACCAGGGTCCGCCCGTGTCGCCGATCGGCGCGAAAAGCGATGGATTCGGGGCGCCAGGAGGGCGCGATCCAGGTTTCTCCCCTGCGTCGGAACACGCAAGGCGAAGTCGATCCACGCGACCCCGAGGGGCGAAATATTTGGAGAAAACGAAATCGACCTTGGCGGGCTTGCAAGACCTTGAAATCGCTCAAAACCGCCAAGGAAATGTTTGGATGGGCTTGGAGAAAAAAGGACGGAATGGGAAAAAGCTTGGCGAAAAGTTTGGAGAACAAGCAATTTGCCAGAGAGCGTCAGGCCTGACCTAGCGCCTATGGCGGCAGCCTTGCGCAGACTTGCGGCCATCGATGTCGCCCTGGGCCCATGAAGCCTTTCTCGAACGCGCGCGCCCTGCCGGCGAGCTGGTTTCGGCTACCGCCGGGGGCAACCCGCCATTCCCGCTTCGGATTTAAGGCTTTGCGCCCATTCCCCTCATTCCGCGAGCACGCTCGGGGCTGGCTCCGATGCGTGGCTTGATGTTTCCTTCGAGGCCGGTTTCGCGAATTCGGCGGTTTCCGGCATCGCAACGGCAAATACGATGGCTGCCAGCAGCGCCGCCGCGCCCAGGGTGAGAAACGCGGCCGAATAGCCGAAATGGTCGACGATCTCTCCGGCCGCGATCCCGCTCAGCGAGGCGCCGATGCCAACCATCGTCGCGATGGCGCCTTGGGCGAGGTTATAGCGACCGGCGCCGCGCATGATGTCGGCGATGACGAGCGGCGTCAGGGCGCCGTATATGCCGGCGCCGACGCCGTCGAGCACCTGGACGCCGATCAGCCAAAAGCTGTTGTCAGAGAACGTGTAGAGGACGGCGCGGATCGGCAACATGGTGAAGCCTGCGAGGAACAAGGGCTTTCGGCCCCAGGTGTCGGCGGTTCGGCCGACGAGCAGCGCGATGGGAAGCATCACCATTTGCGCCGCGATGATGCAGGCCGACATCATCGCCGTCGCTTCTTTCGGAAACGCGGCCGCCAGCTTCTGCCCAACCAGCGGCAGCATGGGCGCGTTGGCGAAATGAAACAGCATCACGCAAAGTCCGAAGATCACCAGCGGCCGGGTCTCGAGCAGGATGCCATAGCCCGCGGGCCTCGCGCCGGAGGCCTGTCCCTCGACGGGCGCCGCGGAATCCCTGGCCCGGTCATAGTCGATGGCCTTGCCCGGGATCGACAGAACTGCGGCGCTGGCGAGGGCCGCGAAGACGGGGACAAGCAGGAACACGACGCGCTGCGAAAAGAGATAGCCGACCGCTCCCGCCGCCAAGGCGATGGCGACATTGCCGCCGTGATCGAACGCCGAGTTGCGTCCCATCCGCCGGGCAAGCTGATTGCGCGCGAACAGTCCGAGCGTCAGCGCCGCGACCGCGGGTCCAAAGACGTCGCCGACGACCGACATCAGGCCGTTGGCGATCCCCACGGGCCAGAAAGTGGGCCAGGCGAAAATGACGACCGCGCCCGCGGCGAGAACGATCAGCGCCAGGATGATGGCGCCCCGTTTGGAGCGCGTCTCGTCGATCGCCGCGCCAATCGGGGTTTGGACGGCGATGCCGAGCAGGCCGCCGATGGTCGTCACCCAGCCGACCTCGGACTGGCTCCAATGTTGCTGCGTCACCAGGAAGACGTTGAGATAAGGCCCGAGCGCGCCGCGCACGTCCGCCAGAAGAAAGTTGACGGCGTCCAGCGACCAGGGAGAAAAGGCTCGCGTCGAGCCGGCCTCGGCCTTGGCAGGCGAGTCGGTCATCTTGGAATGGCTCCCGCCAGAAGCAGCGCCCCTATGGCCAGTAACAAGGCGGGAGGCATGACGAGAATTCCGAGCTTCAGGAAAGCCCAGGCGCTGACCTGCTGGTGTTCACGCTTCAGGGCGACCAGCCAGAGGATCGTGGCCAGCGATCCCGTGACCGAAAGATTGGGTCCGAGATCGACCCCGATCAGGACCGCGCTGGTGATGTTCTCCGGCACGCTCGCGGCGTGAACCGATTGGCCCGCGATCAGACCCGCGGGAAGATTGTTGATGAGATTGGACAGTACCGCGACGCCGACGCCGGCGCCCCAGGCCGTCGACGCGGCGGACGCGGCCGCGGCCTGATGCAGGCCGTCGCTCAGGGCCTGGAGGACCCCGGTATGCCCCAAGCCTTCCACCAACACGAACAGGCCCGCCACCAGCGGCAGGACCGACCACGAAACGCCGGCGAGAATTTCCCTAGGCAGTTTCCGTGCCCCGATGGCGACGATCACCATTGTGATCGCCGCCGCGAGGCAGGTCGGCCAACCCAGTTGCAAGTCGAAGGCGGAAGCGAGCAACAGCGCGGTCGCCATTCCCCCGATGCCGAACGCCGTCATGCGCCCGGCCAGCGACAGTTCCGGCGTTTCGACGTCCATCGCCACTTCGCCGCGCAGGTATTTGGCCTGAGTCAGCCGCAGCACGACATAGGTGGCCCCGATCGATAGCACCGAGGGCAAGGCGAAGCGGCCGAGCCAGGCGAGCAGCGGCGGCATGTGTTCGCCAAAAATCACCAGGTTCGCCGGATTGGAGATCGGCAGCACGAAGCTCGCGGCATTGGCGATGAAGGCGCAGATGAACAGATAGGGCAGCGGTTCGGCCTTGGCGGCCTTCGCGGCGGCATAGACCGCCGGCGTCAGAACGACGGCGGTCGCGTCGTTGGACAGAAAGACGGTGACGACGATCCCGACCAGATAGATCAGGGCGAACAGGCGCTTGGCCGATCCCTTGGCCGCGCGCGCGGCATGCGCGGCGAGCCAGTCGAACAGGCCTTCCTCGCGCGCCAGTTCCGCGATCAGCATCATGCCGGTCAGGAACAGGTAGACGTCCGTCCCCTTGCCGACCGCCGTGAGCGCATCTTGCCAGGACAGCAACCCGGCGACGACGAGGATGGTCGCCCCCGAAACCGCCCAAATGGCCTCGGGCCAATTGAGAGGGCGAGACAGGACGCCGACCGTCGATACGGCGGCGATCCCCCAGGTGGCTTCCGTGGCGAGGTTCGGGGCGAACATCGGTCAGGCCGGCCCCGAAGACGGCCGAAAGTTTCGCAGTTCCTTTGCGGCTCCCTTCATTCGGGCGCCACGGCGCGGATCGATACGGGCTCGCCGGTTCACCAATGCCTCCCGTTGCGATTGTGACATGGGGCGCCGCGGAAATCCGCCAGCCGCTTCGATTTCCCAAGGCCGCTTGCGATGTAGCCGCGATGTTACCCGTTGGCGTTGCGTTGGACGAAGCGTCGGAAACTACGCAGCGGACAGGCCGCAAGGGGGTGGGAGCGCCTCCGCCACGCCGCGCGCGCTTCGACGGGTAACGATCCCGTCTCCCGGTTGTTTGGTCCCGTTTTGCGCCGCTCTTCCGCGGCTCAAGCCCGTTCACATCGTCGCCTTGGCCCAGTCGACGATATCGCGGGCGACGGGTTGGAAGGCTTGGTTCAGGGCGGCGGCGACGGCGGGGCTGTCGGCGGCGGAGGCCGGGGCGGCGCCGTGAAAATCGCGCTCGGCGGCGATCTTGCCGTCGGCGCCGAGCCAGCGGGCGGCAATTTCGATCCGCGCCGTGGCGGGCGCGGCGGTCGTCACCTCGAACGATCGGATCTCCAGCAACAGCTGGCGGTCCGGCGTAAAACCGTCGGTCGCCTTGCTGACGTGCGCGAAGCCGGCGTTCTCGAAACTCTCGACCATTTTGGCCTGCACGAGATTGGGCACGCTGTCGGCCCATTGTCCCGCCGCCAGGGGCGTCAATTCGTCCGCCTTCGCCGAAACCAGCAGTTTTTGCGTCTGGAACGCGACCAGCGCCGTCGGTTCGGCGAGCGCGATCTGCGAAGACATCGCCGGCGTCGGCGGCTCCGGGGAGGCCGGGAATTCGGGCGCGCTCAGCAGGTACGACAGCGGCGGCGGCTTGGGCGCGCCGCCGGTCATGCCTTCGAGGCCCGCCAATATGCCGTCGACGCGCCCCGAATTGCGCCCCAGCGCCGCCGAAAACGTGCTCAGGTTGTCGATCATGTCGTGCAACGGCTTGGCGTTGTCGGCCAATATGCCGTCGAGCTGCGCCAGCGCCGTCTTCACGGCGCGCCCCAGACTTTCGGTTTCGTCGGCGGTGGCGATCAGCAGCGGCGGCCGGCCGTCGCCGTCGGGCTTCAGGGGGGCCGTCGAGGAGCCGCCTGTCAGCGAAACCGCGGCGCTGCCCATCAGCCCCTGGGAATCGATGCCGACGCGCGTGTCCTGGCGGATCGGCGTCGTCCGATCGACGGCGATTTCGGTCATCAATATTTTGGCGTCGTCGGGGTCGAAGCGCACCGAGGTCACTTCGCCGACGCGCAGACCGTTGAACAGCACCGCGACGCCCGGCCGCAATCCGATCACCGGCGCGTCGAAGCGAATGCGATAATGCGCCGCGCCGTTACCGTCGCCAAGGTCGTGCAACCAATAGACGAAGACAAATCCGGCGGCGGCGATGACCAGCGTGAACAGCCCGACGATGGTGTAGCGCGCTTGCGTTTCCATGGGTTCCGCCTCGACTCAGGGTTTTACGGCGGCGGTCGAAGGCGCGCCCCGAACGCCGCGAAAAAACGACTTCAGATAGGGATGATCGATTTGCAGCACCTGCGACAGCGCGCCCACCGCGATGATCCGGCCCTCCGCCAGCACGGCGATGCGGTCGCAAATCGTGCGCAAGGCGTCGATGTCGTGGGTGACCATGAACACGGTGAGCCCGAGCGTGCGTTGCAGCGTGCGGATCAGCACGCCGAATTCGCCGGCGGCGATCGGGTCGAGGCCGGACGTCGGCTCGTCGAGCAATACGATCGCCGGATCGAGCGCCAGGGCGCGCGCCAGCGCGACGCGCTTGGTCATGCCGCCCGAAAGCTCGGCGGGCGTCTTCTCGCCGTCCTCGGGCTTCAGTCCGACCATTTCCAGTTTCACGGTCGCGACTTCCCGCATCAGCCGCTGCGGCATTTGCAGATATTCGCGCATCGGGAATTCGATGTTCTGAAACACATTGAGCGACGAGAACAGCGCCCCCTCCTGATAGAGCACGCCCCATCGCCGCTCGAGGCCCTGCAATTGCTCGGCGGTCGCCGTGTCGCGGTCGACGCCGAAGATGACGATCCGCCCGCCCATCCTGGGGACGAGACCGAGCATCGTGCGCAACAGCACCGATTTGCCGCCGCCCGAGGCGCCGACCAGCCCGAGAATTTCGCCGCTGCGAACCTCCAGGCGCAGATGGTCGAGCACCTTGACGCCGTCGAACGCGACGACGAGATCGCTGACCTCGACAGCGTTCGCAGCGGTCGCGTTCGCCATCGTTCACATGCCTATCGAGGAAAAGAACATGGCGAACAGCCCGTCGAGCACGATGACGAGAAAGATCGACTTCACCACCGAGGAGGTCGTCCGCGCGCCCAGAGATTCGGAACTGCCGAGCACCTGAAACCCTTCGCTGCAGGCCACCAGCCCGATCACCAGCGCCATGAACGGCGCCTTGATCATGCCGATCTCGAAATCGGACATCGACACGGCCTCGCGCAGGCGGCCGACATAGAGGCTGGGCTGCATGCCGTAGATGCCGGCGACGATGCCGCCGCCGACCAGCGCCGCCATCGAGCCGATCAAGGTCAGCAGCGGCAGGGCGACGACGATCGCGACGATGCGCGGCAGAACCAGCACTTCCAGCGGGTCGCGGCCCATGGTTCGCAAGGCGTCGATTTCCTCGCGCATCTTCATCGCCCCCAGTTCCGCCGTATAGGCGCTCCCGGATCGGCCCGCGACCATGATCGAGACGATCAGCACGCCGATTTCGCGCAACGTCAATATGCCCACGAGATCGACGACATAATCGTCGGCGCCGAACCGGCGAAAATGGAAGAAACCCTGCTGGGCGATGATCGCGCCGATCAGCAAGGTGATCAGCACGATGATCGGCGTCGAACGCACGCCGACCAGATCGAGCTTGTGCACGATCGAGGGCCAGCGAAAGCGGCGCGGCGCGACGAGGGCGCCGCCGAACAGCAGCGCCAGCGCGCCCATCATGGCGGCCAGGCGGAGCCCCGACAGACCGGCCGCCTCGACGCCGCGGCCGAGGCCGGCCAGACGCTCGAGCGCCCACGGCCTTGCCTCGCGCGGCGCCGGGGCGGTTCGACGGGTCTGGCGCACGACGTCGACCAGGCCGCGAAACCTTTCGGGCAGCCCGACCAACGACACTTCGCGGGTCCGCCCGTCGCCGCGCATAAGCCGTTCCAGGGTCCAGGCGCCGAACGTGTCCAGTTCCTCGACCTCGCCCATGTCGATCTCGAGTTTCGCCGCCTCGTCGGGGCGCGCCGCGTCCAGCAAGGCCTCGAGCCGCGCCGCATTGTCGGCGATCCAGGCGCCCGACCCCGCGATCGTGATCCCTCCGGCGCCCGCCGCGCAAACGACGAGTGACTGCGACCCCATGCATGACCTCCGTTGCGCGTCAGCGCGTGCGGTGAAGCGTGATCGTGACCCGCGACAGGTCGCCGCTCTGGGCGCGGATTTTCACCGCCTGCTCGGTCCCGCGCGTGGCGACCGTCACCGCGGCGGTAAATGCCTGACCGCTCACGGTCACCTGGATGAGGCCGTTCGAGGCGCGTCCGGAAATGCCGCCCGTCACGCCCTTGGTGACTTCGTTCCAGCTTCCCAGGATCTGGCCCGCCGTGTCGACGAAATTGTCGCGCAGATCGAAATTGTAGCTGTCGCTGGCGCAATGCAGGGTCTGATCGAGCGTTTCGCCGCCGCCGCTGACGGCATAGGCCGCGTCGCAGCGCAGCCGCTCGATCGTGCCGTTGGTGAGCGCGATCGAGCCCTCGCCCGACCATTTCCCCGACAATCCGGCAAACGGCGCGGCGGCGTCCGCCCGGGCCTCCCGGGCCGCTGGAAGCCAAAGGCCGGCGCCCAACAGCGCGAGAACGACCGGGACGGCGAATGGGGATTTCGACTTGATCGGGGGCATGGCGAGCGGTCCGTTGCAACGTCGCCATAAATGCAAAAATCCCCAGCGGATGATAGGGGCTTCGTTCCGGCCTCGAGATGGCGACAAACCCGGCCCGGGGCTTTTTTCCCCCCTACAATGCCCTGCCTGCGCCCAAAGGGCGAGGTTCGGCAATTACCCATCAAGGCGGCGCGTCCCCGGAGGGACCAGGCGCTGCGCCCAGCCGAGCCGTTGGCCCATGGCGTCAATCGGCGCCGCCCTGTTCGAGGCCAAACAGGGCCGCTCCCAGCAGGGCGGCGTTGACCATCACCACCCGCACCGGAATGGCGCGCAGCAACTCCGCGAAACGGCCCTTCGCGGCGAATGCCTGCATGAAAGCGCCATCGCTGAGTTGCGGCAGCAGCCTTGGCGGCAGGCCGCCCGCGAGATAGACGCCCGCGGTCGACAGGACTTTGAGCGCGAGATTGCCGGCCTCGGCGCCCCAGATGTCGATCACGATCCGCAGGGTCTGCGCGGCCAGCGGATTGTTGGCGGCGTCGTTCAGGGCGGCTTCCAGAATCGGCGGGGTGCGATCCCGCGCGGCTTGCAACAGCGCGGCGAAGGCGGGCCGCTCGGCAAGTGGGTCGAGCGAACGGAGGAAATCGTAGACATCGGGCATGCCGGAGCCCGCGCAAACGCGTTCGTAGGCCGCGTGCCGATAGCGCGCGGTGAGGAACGCGAGCAACCCGACCTGGGTCGGGTTGGTCGGTCCGAAATCGCAGTGCCCTCCCTCGGAGGAGCAGGCAATATAATTCGCGCCGCCCCAGATCAGAAAAGCCTCACCCAATCCGGTTCCCGGGGCGAGGACGGCGATCGCCGAATGCTCGACGGCCATGCCCGGGTTGATGACCGCCATTTCCTCGGGAAGCAGATGCGGCACGGCATGGGCGATCGCGTGCAGGTCGTTGAGCAAATTGACCTTGCGGAGTTTGAGGCCGCGACAGAGCGCGGCCTCGTCGAAATTCCAGGGCAGATTGGTGAGGTGGGCGCGCCCTGCGATGACGGGCCCCGCGACGTCGAAGCAGGCGCAATCCGCGCGCTCCCCGGTGTTGGCCAGGAACGCTTCCACCACCGGCTGCAAACCTTTGTAGTCGGCGGTGTGAAACTCCTGCTCGGCGACGAATTTTCGCGGTCCCGCCTCGGATGAGACCAGCGCCAGGCGGGTCGTCGTGGCGCCGATATCGCCCGCGATGAGCATCACGACTTCAATCCTTTCCAAATCTCCTGGATCTGCTCGAGCGATTGACCCTTGGTCTCGGGAACGTAGACATAGACCCAGATCCAGCCGATCACGCTGAAGGCGGCGAACAGTCCGAACGTCAGGGAGCTTCCGATCGCATTGACCAGCGAGAGAAAGAACTGACTGACGAGGAACGCCGAACCCCAGTTGACGGCGGTGCACAGCGCGACGGCGCGGCCGCGAATCCGCCCCGGGAAGATCTCGTTGATCACCGTCCACACGACGGGCCCGAGCGAAAAGGCGAAGCTGATGATGAAGGCGACGAGACCGAACAGCGTGACTATACCCGCGACGCTGGGCGCGGACGTCGCGGCCGCCGGCGCATTGTCCTTGATGAAGTGGAAAGCTCCGCCCACGACGATGAGGCTCGCCGCCATGCCGATGAGACCCGCCAGCAGCAGTTTGCGTCGACCCAGGCGATCGATGAAGGCGATGGCGATCAAGGTGGCCAGGACGTTGACCCCGCCGATCGCCCAGGTTGTAACCGTCGTCCGGGATGCCTCGGTGGCGAAGCCCGCCGCGCCGAAGATCTGATCGGCGTAGTAGATGATCGCATTTATGCCCGTGATTTGCTGAAAGATCGCCAGCCCGAGACCCACCATCAGCGGTCGGCGCCATTCGCTGACGAAGACCTCGCCCCAGGATGCGTCGGTGGACTCAAGGCTCAACGCCTCCGAGATGGAATTCAGGTCGGCGTCGATGTCGTCGGTGGGCGCGAGCTTGCGCATTTCCACCGCCGCGTCGTCCCGGCGCATCATCTTCATCAACCAGCGCGGCGATTCCGGCGCGACGAGCGCGACGATGAACAACAACAGACCCGGTACGGCGGCCGCACCGAGCATCGCACGCCAATCCGCGTTGGCGGACAACCAGCCATCGACGAGATAGGCGAGAAAAATGCCGATCGTGATCGCCAGTTGATAGGCGGAGACGAAGCGCCCCCGCCAGGAGGCCGGCGCGAGTTCGGCCGCATACAAAGGCGCCGCGACGGCGGCGACGCCGACGCCGACGCCAATGATCAGACGTCCGCCCACGAGGATCGAAACGTCAGGCGCGAAAGCCTGAACCGCGGCGCCCAAGGTGAACAACGCCCCGGCGATCAGCACGGCGCGTTTGCGACCGATGCGATCGGCGAGCTCGCCGCCCGCGAGCGCCCCCATCAGCGCGCCCAGCGTCACCCAGCTCGTCACCACCTCGACGATCAGCGGGCTGAGCGTGAAGGTCGATTTGATGCCTGTCAGCGCGCCCGAAATCACGCCCTGATCGTAGCCGAACAGCCCGCCCGAAAACAGGACGACGACGAGCACCACGCCCAGCCACGGCGTGAACAGGCCGCTCGATCGCTCTGGCTTCGGCGCCTCTGCGACGCGGACGGGCGTCGGGGCGCGGATGACGGGACGAGGCCCGCCCGATGGCAACGCGGTCATGACTGGACCTCCGAGACTTCAGCGGCGCGCGCCATAAACGATATGATCGCCCGTCGCTCGACGGCGATAGCGAGAAATTTCAGTGAAGCGCTCATCGCGCACCTCCCGAGTTCGCGTCCTGTCAAGGCGCTGGTTCGCGCCCGTCGTGGATGTTTCACGGATGGAAAGCGGCGACGAGACGCGGAAACTACTCATGGGAACGTTTCTCGTGTCTGAGTATTTTCCGAAGCTGCTTGCGAGACGGGAGGGAGCGTTAACACCGATTCCGAAGCGAAATTCCTCTGGCGCGATTCTCGTTCCAGCCGAAGCCGTTCGTATACCCGTGCGGCGCAATCAAAGGCCCAGGTCCATGAACGTCCCTCTGACGACACACAACTTGCCGACTGACAAAACCGCGGACGCGTTCACCAAGGGTCCGGGCAGCTTGCAGTCGCACGAGTGGCGACAACTCGACGCCTACTGGCGCGCGGCCAATTATCTGTCTGTGGGGCAGATATATCTCTACGCCAACCCCATGCTGCGCGAGCCCCTGAAGCTGGCGCACGTCAAGCCGTTGGTGGTCGGGCATTGGGGAACGACGCCGGGTCAGAATTTCATCTACGTCCATCTCAATCGCGCCATCAAGCTGCACGACCTCGACATGATCTACATCGCCGGTCCCGGGCACGGCGGCCCGGCCTTGGTCGCCAATACCTATCTCGAAGGCAGCTACAGCGAAATCTATCCTGACATCAGTCAAGACGAAGTCGGGATGAAGAAACTGTTCAAG
>Ga0302279_10006860_pt1 | contig 11891 bp, 16 predicted proteins | sample III_Bog_N3_3_FD_194541 | JGI IMG/M metagenome (GOLD analysis project Ga0302279, IMG submission 194541) | Peat permafrost microbial communities from Stordalen Mire near Abisko, Sweden - III_Bog_N3_3 | ecosystem: Environmental > Terrestrial > Soil > Wetlands > Peat | place: Sweden: Abisko...
GGTTGCTCGAGCGCGAGAGAAGCTTGGGTCCGAAGCCCGCCGCACTCGAGCGCAAGCGCCACGCGATCCGCCAGGCGGAGGGTCGCGCTCGACGTAGGGACGTCGAGAAGGACTGACACGGGAAGGGCGTACGCGAGGCGTACTCTGATGCATGTAGACCGGGCGGCACATGCTGCTGGTCTATGAGCCAGCATCGTTCCGCACCAAGCCGCGCGGTCGTCGTCGCACGAGCGATCGGGATGTCGGTGCGGGAACTCTGCCGATCGCACGGTCTCACGAGGTGCGTGCTCTACCTGGCGATCGACGGAACGCCGTGGGCGCGCCGGCACGTTGCCGCGCGCCTGGGTGCCGAGCTCGCCGCCGCGGTCCTTGCTGAGGCGAGGCCGTGACCCGCCCGGAGGTGCTCCGGCGACTCGCGGAGGTGCTCGTCGCGATCGCGGACGAGGCTGCGGCGGAGCCCGTCGCGACACCCGCTCCCGCGTCCGCGGACGTGCGGTCGCTCATCGGCTGGGTACCCGTGAAGAAGTGCGGGATCTCAGAGACCACGGCGCGCGCCGCGGTGAAGTCGGGCGAGATCGCCAGCTCGCGAGTTGGGAGGGATCTGCTCGTGAAGATCGACGATGTCCGCGCGTACATCGAGGCGCGCCGTATCGACCGCGACCGCGGCGCGAGCGCGGACGGAAGCACGGTCGACCGCGCGATCGAAGCGAGGCGTCTTCGTCTGCTCGGCGGTGGCCATCGATGACGAGATCGAGGCAGAAACAAGCGGATGTAACGACTATCGGACGCAGCCGTTACATCGACGGACTCGCGTGCGACGCGGAGCGGATCGAGTGGGCGGAGCTCGCTGCGAGCGATCCGCTTGGATTCGAGGGGTTCCTGCGCCTCCGCGCGACCGAGTCCGCCGCCTCGCGCGCCGACGGCACGCCGGGTGCTCTCGATAGTGGATCTGATCACACAGCAGATCGGGAGATCACCGGAGGCGATCCTCGAGATCCCACGGCCGGAGATCGCCACGGCGTCGGTGCACATGCTCCGTCGGGAGGTGCCATCGCGCTGACGAGGGACCTGATCGCGATGGTCGGGCGTGAGCCGATCGCGGGACAGGGGGTGAAGCTCGCGCGTCTGTCGATCACGGCGCGTCGGGGCTTCGGTCCGGTGCGGATCATCGCGCACCGCTTCGCGCGGGAGTGTGCGGAGCGGGGAAGCGCGCACGGTGTGCTCCTCGCGACGGACCGACGGCGCGACGGGAGTGAGCATCTCTACGGGCTCTACGTGACTGACGACGCACGGAGGGGCGCGGAGCGCTGGTGCGAGCTCTCGGGCGCGGACATCCGGCGCGGCTGTCGATGGAAGATGGTGACAGGCTGGGACCTCTACGTGGACGAGGGGGACGATCGACTCCTCAGGGAGAACCTGCCGCGGATCTTCGACTATGCCGCACACCCATGGGCGGACGGGAGGGCACGGCGCTCGGGGGACGTGTACGCGTCCGGCGCGCTGGAGCCTCTCAGGGACGCGTTCACGCGCCTTGCGGCTCCCGAGGGGGGGTCGACGCCCGCCGACGCGTCAGAGGGGCAGCTGCGTTCGCGGGAGGCGTTACACGTCTGCGCGGCGTGCGGTCGGATTCTGCGGGGGATGCGGTCGGACGCAGTGTGGTGCTCGGGCCGGTGTCGGGTGGCGGCGTGTCGAGCACGGAGGGGGCGCGCGTGATCCGCCGGAGCCAGATTGCGCGACGAGATCGCGTCCAGGAGACTGCGGCGAAGCTCGCGGCGTACGAAGCCGGCGCGAAACTGCGGCATGCCGCAGTTAGCGAGCGGAGGGGTCACCGCGCGTCGACGATCGCGCTCATGGGCGCGGTCGACGCGGTGCTTGAGTCGTACGCCGTCCCCGTCTCGACGCGGCAGGTCTACTACCAGCTCATCTCGCGCGGCGTCGTCGCGAACGCGGAGCGTTCCTATGAGCAGGTGCAACGCCTGATCGTCACGATGCGACGCGCCGGGGACATCGCGCACGACAAGATCGTCGACCGCGGACGGACGAAACACCAACGCCCCGGATGGGATGGCGCGGCGGACGTCATGGCGGAGCTTCACTCGCAGTATCGGCGCGACGTGTGGAGCGCGGCGGAGACGGTCGTGATGATCGGGCTCGAAAAGGCGGCGCTCGAGGGCGTCATCGCGGAGGCGGCGGACGCCTACGGCGCGAGCGTGTGGACGCTGCGCGGCTTCGCGTCGGAGTCCTTCGGCTACGAGTGGAGCGAGGAGATCAAGCGCCACACGGAGAACGGACAGCGCGTCGTCGTCGCGTTCTTCGGCGACTTCGACCCGTCGGGACTCGCGATCGAAGCCGACGCGAAGGAGAAGCTCGGGAGACATGGCGCCGTCGTCGAATGGGCTCGCCACGGGCTCCTATGGAGCGACTTCGACGAGCACCGACTCGTTAACGTCGGGGTGAAGGACGGAGACAGCCGCACCGCCCGCTACCGCCAGACCTTCGGCGCCTGCGCGGCGGAGCTCGATGCGCTCGACCCTACCGAGCTCCACCGCCGCGTCACGCGCGTGCTCGAGCAACACGTCGACCGAGACGCGCTCGCCAGACTCCGCCGCGCCGAGAGCGCCGAGAAAGCATCCCTCGCGCTCGTCGCGAACAATTGGACCGCCGCACTCGCCGGAGCACGCGCCGCAAACGAGGTCCGACAATGACGCACGAGCGCCGCACGGAAACCGCCGACGAACGGCCCGAAGCGTGCCCCGGGAACGACCGCCGGACGCCCGACCCCGCAGACGACCGGCCGGACGCACACCACGTCTTCGCATCGCACGACGAAGACACGCACGCCGCCGAGGATTCACGCACGCAACGCAGGCCGTTCGATTCCCCGCGACGGATGACGATCGAAGGAGTGTCGACATGGAGGGCGGCGGAGCGCTCCGCGCGCGTACCCGCTCGCGCGGTCACGGGCTCGCCGGGAGGACGGGACATCCACCCGTTCCCGCCCTCTCTCGCGGGCTCCGGCGACGTGGGATCGCGCACTTCCCGATCCGCGCTCCCGCGCCCGACGCGTGCCGATCTGCGCCACGTCTGTCCGGACAGTGCATGGGGGCGCTCGTGAGGACGAGCAACGGCAAGGTGCGCCCCAACCTCCCGCGGCGCGGGGAGCTCCCGCGCGTGGACGCGGCGAAGGTCCAGGCGCGTCAGGACGCGTCGAAAGCGGGGCGGACGACGTCTGGGCGCTTCGCGGCGGGAAACTGCGTCTCCGCGGATCGTGGGTGGAGGACGGCTCTCTCTCGCATCGTGGGCGGGAGCCGAGCGATCCCGTGATGCGCACGATCGCGACGGACGCGGCCAGACTGAACGGCGCGATCCTCCGCGACCTCCCGTCTGGCGCCGTGCTCGTCCGGACGAACGTCGCGAGCCTGGCCATGCACGCGGCGGTGGAAGGCTACTGGTCCGCGCAGGCGCTCGACCTCGGCTTGTCCACGCCGGAGGGGCAAGCGGCGTCGAAGCTCGCGCTCGAGCACGGACTCCGCGTGGAGCGGCTCTCCGTCACTGTCGCCGCACTCGCCGCGAAGCTGGCGACCGACGAGCGGCTGACGAGCACGGCTCCCGCGCTCGCGGCGGCGGCGCGGCGTCTTCGCGAGCGTCGGGCGGAGCGGGTCGAGGTCGTCGACGACGACGGCCAAGGGGAGAGCGAGACGCCGTGAGCACGCTTCGCGCCTCCCTGCTTCGATCGGTGTCGCCGGAGGCACGCGAGCGCCTCTCCTCGGCGCGCGAGTTCGCGCCCGTCGCCGTCCAGGTCGTCGCGGAGCACCACGCGCCCGACCTTGTGGTCGACCACAGCCCGGAGCTCGCGTCCCCAGTCGCCGCGGAGCACTCATCGTCGTCCGACGTTGCCCGCAGACACGTCGATGTCGCACCGGACGACGTCAGGAGCCGCCGCGCGTCGTCGCGCGTCCAGGACGAACCCAGCGCGGAGCGCCCGACCGCGGAGGAGGTGACGCGGCTCGCCAGGTTCGCGATGGGCGAGCGTCTGCCCCTCACCGTCGACACGGGGCGCGGTCCGCTTCTCGTGCTTCTCGACCTCGAGATGACGGCTCGCCGTCCCCCGAAGACGGCGCACTTTCGCGGGCGATCGCGCGTCGGCCCGTTCCATTTCCGCGCGGACGAAGTGCTCCGCCTCGCTGTCGACACCGAGGCGCCGGCGCGCGCTCGCGCACAGGTGCTCGCGCTCGCGATCGGTCACGCGCCCCTCGTCGTCCACGTCATCGACGGGCGGTGCATCGTGGGGCGGATGGCGTCGGGGTCGGAGTCCACGATCCCGCTCGACCGCTTCACGCTCCTCGGTCGCGACGATCGTCCTCTCGCAACGATCCGCTACGGCGAGGTCATCTCCGTCCGGGAGGTGCTGACGTGACCACGCTCGCGGAAGTGCTCGACGGTGTGCCGTGCGCGACGGCGTTGGTCGACCTCGCGGGAAAGCGCGCGGCGGTCGGCGAGATCGTGTGCACGTTGCTCGACGCGCTCGACGGGCAGAAGCCGACGCGGGCGCAGCGGCGGATCTGGCGCACGCTGAGCGCGGCGCCATGGCCGGAGGGGATGCCGCTGCTCGTGCTGCTCGTGCTCGGGCGGCGGTGGGGAAAGACGTTCGCCGTCGCGATCGTCACCGCCTTCGAGGTGCTTGTACGCGGTGCGGAGCACGAGCGGTACACGCTGCCGGGGACGCAGATCACCTACAGCGTGCAGGCGCCGCAGCTCTTCCTCACGCGCGACTTCATCCGGGCGTTCCTGATCGTGCTCGAGTGGTTCGCGCCGCTCGGGTTGCCCGTGCCGGTCGTACGCGATCAGGCGGGGAACGCGGAGATCGTGGTCGAGGTGCCCGGACGGCGGTGTGTGCACGTCGTCCAGGTGCTCGCCGCGAACGCGACGGTGGGCGGGAGGTCGCTCGCGGTGGCGTTCGCGCTTTGGGATGAGGCGGGCGGGATGCCGTCAGAGCCCCACCTTGCGCAGACGGACGAGGACCTTCTACGCGCGCTTCGCCCGGCGATGCTTCAGTTTCCCCGCGCGCGCTTCATCCTCGCGGGGACGCCGGGCATCCCGCAGACGGTCTTTCATAAGTGGGTCGAGAAGGAGACGCCGAAGGGGGCGCTCGTCGCGTGCGCGCCGACGTGGACGAACGGGCGTTACACGGAGGCGAGGTGCCGCGAGCTCGCCGACAACGATGAGGCGACGTTCGAGCAAGAATTTGCGGCGCGGCGCTGGGGATGGGCCGGTCAGAACTTCATCGACGTCGGAGGGCTGAAGGTCGGGAGCCCGTACGCCGATCAGGGACCGCGCGCCGGGTCCTTCGTCATCGCGCTCGACGCGTCGTCGGGCGCCGGCGCAGACGCGATCGCGATCGGGGCTTACTCGGCGTTCGACGTCGAGGTGTCTCCGGGTCATGCGCCCGTGCGGAACGTGGTGGTCGAGCACAGCGAGAGCATTCCTCCGGACCGCGACAACCCGCCGTCCATCGAGTTCGTGGTGTCGAGAGCCGTGAAGCTCTCGAGGTCGTACGGGGACGCACCGATCGTCTTCGATCAGTGGAGCGCGTCGGAGGTGAGGCGGCTGTTGACGGAGCGTCACGGATACTTCGAGTGCGAGGCGCCCGACGTGCCGGGGCGTCGACAGTTTCAACAGGCGAGCATGGCACCGCAGCACCAGACGCCTCGCTTCCGCGCGGTCAAGGCGCTCGTGCTTGGCTCGCGTCTGCACCTCGGGAGGGGGCACGAGAACCTCCGTGGGCAGATCGGGAAGCTGAAGGCGACGCAGCTCACGTCTGGTGATCTTCGCGTCGAAGGACGGAAGCGGGACGATGAGGCGGACTGCGCGGCGCTGGGCGTGGCGATCGCGATGCGCCTCCCGCCGACGCCGATCAAGGGGGGGGTCGAGATCGTCCAAGTGGACGACGGCGTGCACTTCGAACGCGCCCGGCCCGGACAGTACAGCGTGACCCTCCCGACGTACGCGCGCGTTCACCCGAACGGCGACGTGGAGCCGTGCGAGATCCCCGAATGGTCCCCCGCCTTCCCCGACTACGCGGCGGACATGGTGCAGCGCGGCCAGCGCACGGCGGCGGTGGAGCGGTGGGAAGCCGAGCAACGCGCGCATGGCGGCGGGGTGGACGCGGGCGTGACGATCCGAGTGCAGCACTGACAGACACGAGAGAAAGAGAGACGAGAGATGCCCCCGAGATTCCTCGATGTGACCGACCTACCGTCGGAGCTCCGCGTGCGCGCGGAGGAGGCGCAGCGCCGCCTCGAGACGAAGACGACCGAGCTTCGCTCGCTCGACGCGAAGATCGCCGCGCTGGACGATCTGGACAGCGCCCCGCTGCGCAAGCGGTGCCGGACGTGTCAGAAGGTCGTCGCGGACGTGTTCGAGGGCGTCGGGCTCGCGCTGAACTTGCTCCACACGACCTACCTTCGGAACGGCGCGGCGCTGCAGACCGCGAGCGACCGCGAGATCGCGCGGATGACGGTCGAGGCGCAGCGCGCCGGGCAGATGGGGCTCGACCCGCAGACGATGAAGCGGATCGGGCTCGACCTCGAGAGCCAGGTTCAGATCTCAAGCGGTCGCGTCGTGCTCGAGTCCGATCGCTTCGCGCTGGACGACCGCGGAAAGCAGGTACGCGCGTCCGGCTCCGTCATCGACGGGGCGATCAAGATCGCGACGAAGGGTCGCGAGGTGCTGATCAAATCGCGTGACGCGACCGTGTACGAGATCCAGAAGGCGAAGCTCCCAGGGACCTTGAAGGGGGCGAAGCAGGACGTAGCGTCGCTCCTCGCGCAGGCGGAGTCCCGTCAGTGGGTGCGCGGGCTCGGACCGCGAGAGGCGATGAAGTGGGCGCTCGCGCAACTGGACAGCGCGATCAAGGCCGACGACATCGCGCACCTCGTGCGCATCGAGGCGGGCGTGGGCCCGTACGCCGCGGAGCTCACGCGCATGGGCAACGCGAAGATCGCCGCGGAGCTCACGGCGATGAGCAACGCGAGCACGATCCGCGATGGTCTGGTGTCGGAGGTCACGGCCGGAGCGCACAAGGTCGTCCGCGTGCTCGACGAGCTCCGCGAGGCGCGTGCCCCGCGGGACGCGAAGCTCGCGCTCGCCATCGTCGAGACGTGCATCACGCTCTGGCAGCGCACGTGCGGCCTAGGCGACGTCCAGTCGATGACACCTCAAGACTTCAGGACGCTCCTCGGGAAGAACGACCTCGGCGGGACGATGAACGCGCTGGTGTGGCAGGTCGACTGCTCCTACCTCCTCCGCGACGCTCTAGGTCCGGCCGGTGCGGCGGCGCTGCGTCAGATTCCCAGCATGAAGGCCGCTGTGCAGGCGTTCGACGCCAGGGTACTCACGTCGATGCGGACGGGTCGCTCGCAGGGCGGAAGCTCGTGAGCCGCTTCGTCGTCCTCTTCGACGTGAAGGTCGAAGAGCAAACCGTCTGCGGTCCGCGGCACTTCGCCGCGCGTCTGGAGCTCCCCATCGACGCGGAGACGCCGGACGGCGCGGCGAAGAAGGTGGCCGACGCGCTCCGGGTCGTACTCGCCGATCCGCGTCCGCTGCCTCCGGGCAGAACGGGCGTGCTGCAGCCCGTGAGGGAAGGCGTGCCGTGACGATCGTCCTCCTCCCGTTCGATGCGGTCCTGAACGGGCTCCTCCGTCACTTCTACGCGGGGGACGCGCAGCTCGTCGCGCCGACGCCCGCGCTCACCGCTGCTGCTGCGCTCGCCTGTTGGCGGCGCACGCGGGGCGACACCGGGATCGAGGTCCGGCTGATGCTCCTCGCGGCGGTCCTCGGAGCGACCGTACCTCTCACGCTCATCGCCAGTCTTACGGGTCCGGGCGCGACCTCGTTGCTTTCGTTCCCGCTCACGCTCGGCGCCATCGCGCAGGGCTGCACGGCGAGCGTCATCGTCAACGGCTGCGCGCAGGTCATGACGGTCGGGACCGGCGGCTCCGAATCGCTCGGGGATTGCTACTCGCTCTGGACGCGCTGGACGGTCAAGAGCGTCTCGGGGTCCGTCGTCCTCGTGCCGAACATCACGCGCGCGCCGAAGGTCGACGCGAATGATTCGATGACAGACGTGGAGATCATCCCAGCGGGTTCAGCGGGAAGCGTCGTCATGTCGGTCACGAACGGGGAGCGGATCGGGACGGGCTGCGTCGTGAAGTACAGCCTCGACGTATCGATCGCGTTCGCGACGGGGTGACCGTGGTCCGCGCCCCCGACGCGTCGGCGCTGCGGGCGCTCGAGCGCGCGCTTCCCGGCGTTCGCCTGACGGGGAGCGGCTCCGCGCGATCGATTCTCGTTGCCGGCGCGGAGGTCGCGCTCCGCCTTGCGGACGGGCGCGCGCTGGTCGGTCGCGTCGTCGTGGAGGAGGTGGACGGCGCGCGGGTGTTCCTGCGCCCGTGGGGATGCGTGAGCCTGGCGGAGCGACCTCGAGTCGATCGCGCTGGCGGCGACGGTGCGGGCAAGGGGGGAGGTCGTCTCGCGGATCGGGACGAGACAGCGGCGCGAGGGCTGGCGATGAGGTCGACCTCACGAAGCGCGTGACGGCGGAAACGTCACGAGGTCGGCGAGCGTGACCTCGAGCGCGTCTGCAACCTTGCACAGCGTGTCGAGCGTCGGCGAGCGAGTACCGCGCTCGAGCTGAGAGACCCACTGCGGTGTGGGCGTGAACTTGAGCCGGAGGGCGAGGTCCGCCTGTGACATCCCGCGCTCTCGCCGGAGCTGCGCGATCCGCCGTCCGAGCTGCTTCACAACGCGATCGGGGTCGTACGGCACGCGCTACCGTCCCAAGTGCGCGCGCCGCGAGGTATGAAGCAGTTGCTTCACACATACTCCCCGCCGACGTACCATCGGAGCGGGCGCCGCCCAGTGGTGCGGAGCCCGACGAGGTTCCGATGAAGCCGAGGATCGTGGGCGTGTGCTCGCTAACGCTTGTGGCGGGCCTATCAATCATCGCGACGCGCGGCAGCGACGTCGCGCGTGCTCAGTCCGGTCGTGCGACAGCTCCACCACCGCCAAGCCAGAGGACGACCGATGCGGGCGCCCTACGATGTCCCGTTACCTGGACTGCGGAGAGCCTCCGAGCCTACAACGCGACCGCGCCGGAGAGAGCCGCGGCGGCGCGCGTTGCCGCCGACGAGGCGAGGCTCGATGCGAGCGGCGGCTACCTGCGCACCGAGTTCAAGCGCATCACGGACGACGCCGTCGCATGGCATTCGGCGCATCCGAACCTACCGGACGCGACCGCGCCGACGGAAGATCCGAGCGTGCTCCACCCGATCTGCGAGCACGCAGTGTGCGGCACAAGCGACCGGTGCACCTCGCAGTCCATGGCGGCGCGGGCGACGTACGCTGGGCGCGAGCGCATCGAGGCGCCGGAGATGGCCGGGATGCGGGCGTGCACCATGGCGTGGCTGCAGTTCCGGCTCGATGACGCGATCGACCGGTACGGGTGCGGAGATCATTGGACGCCACACGGACCGCGAACACCCTCGGGGGTCATGCAGGCGCCCGCCTGCCCGAAGCCGCTCACCGGGCTTGCGGCGTGTCCGCCGCCCCCACCGCAGCCCGCACCGAGCGCTTTCCACTGTCCGAAGCCCGTCGTGAAACGCACCGCCAGCGGCCAGACGTCCACGGTCATGCCCGACCCGTCCCTGAACGAGGGGTGCATCCCGTGAGGTCGACCTCACCCTCCGTCGTCGGGCATGCTCGCGAGCATGAACAGCGCGTCCGCTCCGAGCTCCGCGCCATCGTCGGCTGAGACCGCGCTCGGCCGCCGTCCTCACCGCGACGCAATCGTGCGGGCAGAGGTCGCGGAGGCGCTCGCCCGTCAGAGCGTCGTCGTGGAGCGGCTCCCGTGCTGCCGCTGCCGCGAGGATCGCCCGGTCGTGGATTCACGTTCCGCGACGGCGGCGCGCTGTAGGGCGCAGTCGCGACAAGGACGGAATCAGACACGAGCCGGACCCACCGTCGATACCCGCGAGGAGGTGTTCCGATGAGACAACCGAAGAAGAAGCCAGCCGACGCGCACCGAGCTTCAGTCGACGCGGACGAGACTGACAAGCGCCGACGGCTGGGATCGCTTCTGGCCGAGTACCTCGCAGTTCAGATCGCAACGGGCAATAGAGAGACGGCGCGGCGCGCGCTCGCACGCCAGATGCTGGCTACCCCTCATGGGTGGGAGGCGGACGGCGAGACGGAGGCGCTCGAGCAGGCTGCGGGCGAAGCCTTCGAGAAGGCGGACCGTCGCCTTCGCCGGCTCGCCCAAGCATTGGATGCCTGCACGGAGCGCTACCAAGCGACCGTCGCTAAGCTTTCAAAGCCCGACGCGAAGTAGATCGGGAGACCTCCTCCGAAGCGTGGTCGACCACACCGCGACCTCCGGTGCTACGGTCGACGGAAGTAGTGCTCCCGCGCCGCGCTAACGGCCGGGAGCGTGACCGAGGAAAGGGACTCCCCGATGACGATGACGGTAGCAGGCGAGAGCCAAGAGACGCCGCGGAAGATCGCGCCGCGAGGCGCAGGGACGATCGAATGGGTCGCCCCGAAGCCGGGCGAGGAGCGAGGGCACTACGTCGGGCGGATCTCGCTCGCGGACGGGACGCGTCCGTGGGTGCGCTGTCCCCCGTCGGCGCATTCGCCACAGGCAGAGTTCAAAGCGCGGGAGTACGTCGGGCACGAAGCCGAGAAGGCACGAGCGCACGGGCTTACGGGCGTGGACTTCGGGATCAAGCCGAGGGGGAAAGCCGCCCCTGTCGCCGTCGCACGAGGGACGGGGGAGACGGTCGCGGACTACGCGGATCGCTGGCTTAAGAGCCGGAAGGGGAAGATCGCGACCGTCGGATCAAACGGCGGTCATCTCGCCCACCACATCCTCCCCGTCCTCGGCTCGTACGCGATGACCGCGGTGACGTCGAAGGAGATCGAGGATGTCGTCGCGGCGCTGGACGCCAAGGTCGAGGCGAGCGAGCTGAGTTCGAAGACGGCGAAGAACGTGTGGGGCACGTGCTCCAAGATGTTCGACGACGCCACGCACTCGAAGCCGGCGACCGGGCTCCGATGCCTCACCGCGGACCCCTCGGAAGGCGTCCGCGGACCGGACGACGACGACCCGGACAAGATCCTCCAGTTCCTCTACCCATCCGACTTCGCGACCTTCATGGCGTGCGAAGCGGTGTCGCCGTGGTGGCGGCGGAACGTCGCGATCGCCGTCTACCTGTGCTTGCGGCACGGAGAGCAACGGGCGCTTGCCTGGCCGTCCATCGACCTCGAGCACGGCGTCGCGACCGTGTGCGAGACGTTCGATCGCTCGACGCATGCCGTACGGGAAGGGACGAAGAGCGGCGCGGCGCGTGTCGTTCCCATCCGGCCGGAGCTGCTCCCGCTGCTGAAGGCGATGCACCGGGAGAGCGGCGGGGTTGGGCTCGTCTGCCGACTGCAGTTCCACAACGACATGGCTCATCGACTCCGGGAGCAACTGCTACGGGCTGGCGTCGACCGCCTGCAGCTCCACAAGGGGACGAGCGTCTCCAAGGTGCTGCGGTGGCACGACCTCCGCGCAACCGGGCTCACGTGGCTCGCGGTCGAAGGCGCGAGCCCCACCGAGATCCGGGACATCGCGGGGCACACCCAAACGAGCATGACGGATCGCTACATGAGGGCGGCGGGCATTCTCCGGAGCGGCCGCTTCGGCCAGCCGTTCCCCCCCATCCCGGAAAGCCTCTGGACAGCACCCCCCGTCTGTCTAAGGGGCCGAAAACCGCGCCAAGCCATTGATATTACAGTGCGAAGGAGGGGACTTGAACCCCTATGCCAATTACGGCGCTAGCACCTCAAGCTAG
>Ga0302279_10006875_pt1 | contig 11872 bp, 5 predicted proteins | sample III_Bog_N3_3_FD_194541 | JGI IMG/M metagenome (GOLD analysis project Ga0302279, IMG submission 194541) | Peat permafrost microbial communities from Stordalen Mire near Abisko, Sweden - III_Bog_N3_3 | ecosystem: Environmental > Terrestrial > Soil > Wetlands > Peat | place: Sweden: Abisko...
CGAGGTGAACTCCAGCGAGTTGTCGGGGTAGACGAAGGGCATCCCCACGCTGAACCGGTGGGCCGCGGCGGCCAGCGTCGGCATCTTGGCGATCAGCCGGATGATCTGCTTGTGCCGCGACTCGGCATTGAAGATGTCCTTGGCGTCGAGGTAGAAGGTCGACAGGGCGGCCATGGCCGACACCAGCATCCCCATGGGGTGGGCGTCGTAGTGGAACCCCTCGAGGAACCGCTTGCGGACGTTCTCGTGGATGAACGTGTGGTGGGTGATCTCGTGGCGCCACTCGTCGTACTGGGTCTCGTCGGGGAGCTCCCCGTTGAGCAACAGGTAGGCCACCTCGAGGTAGCTCGACTTCTCGGCCAGCTCCTCGATCGGGTAGCCCCGGTAGCGGAGGATCCCCGCCTCGCCGTCGAGGTAGGTGATGGCGCTCTCGCAGGCGGCCGTGGAGACGAACCCGGGGTCGTAGAACCAGATGCCGGGGAGCAATTTGGACCAGGCGGCCGCCGAGATCCCCCCGTGCTCGAACGGGATCTCCAGTGACTCGCCGGTGCGGTTGTCGGTGATCGTGATGCTCTCGGCCACGGTCATCAATCCCTTCTCGTCGTCACAGGGGACGATCCTACGTCCACGGGGGGTGGTCACTGCCAACGCGGCCGGTCCCTCCGGCGGTCGGTGGGGTCACGAGGCGACCTGGAGCGTGAACCGCTGGCTCGATCCCGAGGCCAGGATCTGATCGGCCGGGGTCGTCACGGCGACGGTGAGGGTGTAGGTCCCACCGCCGCGGACGGGGAGCGGGGCCAGCGACACCCCGGTGGACGACAGCGGCGCCAGTTGGACCGCCTGCGACGTGGCGGTCGTGCCGCCGGTGCCGGTGGAACGTCCGGGGGGCGGGGTCACGGTCACCAGGGTGGCCGAGACCGTGAGGTGGGACTCGGCCACCGTCCCGCAGTTGGTCACCGTGACCTGGGCCTGCACCGTGGAGGTCGGGGGCAGCAGCGTGGCGGGACCGGACGGGACGGTCGACGACGGGTCGTCACAGCCCGTCCCGGCGATGCCCGGGGACCCGGTGGGGACGGCGGCCGGCGTCAGGCCCACGGCCGACACGATGACCTTGTGGTAGGCGGCCAGGGCAGGCATCGAGGCCAGGGACGTGGCCGCCGCGCCCAGGGCCTGGGGGCCGAGGGCCGCCGTGGCCACGGGGGTCGGCGCCCACACCGACACCGGGAGGCGGGCCCCGCCACTCTGCCGGCGCAGGACGGCGGACAGCGAGGCGTACCGGGTGTCGGCCAGCACGATGAGGGAGCCCTCGTTGGTCATCTGGGTCACCGCGTCGTCGGTCGAGATGAGGTTGGCGGCCTGGGCGGGACCACCGGTCGGTGGGGCGCCGGCGACCGGTGCCGGCGACATCCCGAGCAGCCCGTCGACGGTGGACCGCAGGTTGGCCACCGCCGTCGAGCGGTCGGCCAGCACCGCGGCCAGACGCGGTCCCACCGACGCGTCGGGCTGGGGGGGGACCAGCAGGGCCCCCGCCTGGGCCTGGGCCGCGGCCTCCCGGGCGGCCTGGTCGAGGGCCTGCTGGAGGTGGGCCCGGTCGACCACCGGGAGCACCGTGCTCGGCACCAGGGTCATCACCTGGGCCAACCGTGCGCCGGTGGCGTCCGATTCGGACACCACGCCGGCGGCCAGGCTGGCGAACGACCGGTTGGTCGAGGTGCGGTAGGCCGACGAGCGGGCCGGGATCTCGGCGAACGAGGCCACGACCAGGAAGAGCACCAGGGCGACGGCGACGACCGTCAGCAGCGTCGGGACGACCGACCGCCGATTTGCCCTCCGGCGGCGAGCTCTCGACATCCCGACGACGATAGTGCGACCTCCTCCGGCACCCACAGCGGCCGGCTCAGGCGGTGGCCGTCACCCCGGAGCCGGCGTCCCCGAGCGCCGCCGCCACCCGTTCGACGGCGGCGGGCAGGTCGGGGATCTCCCGGACCACGGCCCCGTCCTCGCGGAGGAACAGGAAGGCGCAGCGGGTGACCGGACGCCCGACGGCCCGGCCGACGGCCAGGGCGTAGGTGGCCCCCTGGAGCACGTACCGCCCGAAGGCGGCGTCGAGCTCCTCGTCGGTGCCGGCGGCGTCGGTCTTGTAGTCGACGACGGTGAACCCGTCCGGGGTCTCGAACAGGAGGTCCACGATGCCCTCGACCACCGGCCCGTCGGCTCCGTCGGTCACCGGTGCCCCGACGTAGAGCTCGCGCCAGAAGCGCCCGGCGTCCACGGCCTGGCGCACCAGCTCCGAGCCCAGGGCGGCCGAGGCCAGGTTCCGGACCTCCCGCCAGCGACCCCCGACACCTTCGGCGTTGGCCTGGGCCCGGGCGATCTCCTCGAGCCCGCCCCCGGTCGCCAGGTCCACCACCTGGAGGGTGCCGTGGACCGCCCGGCCCACCGCGGTGCCCGCCCGCCCCCGCCGCCACGGCGGGAGGTCGGTGTCCGACGAGCCGTCGTCGGGTTCCGGCCCGTCGCCCGGGTACCGGCGCTCCTCCTCCCGGGTCCGGGCCAGCCGGGCCACGGCCGTGGCGGCCAGCACCCGGGGCCGGGCCCCCGGACCGACCAGCCGTTCGCGGCCGGCGATCCAGGCGTCGCGGGTGGACCAGTCGTCGTCCGGGTCGGGACCGTCGTCGTTCCCCGCACCACCGGCCCCGAGGCCGGTATCCCCGCCGGTCGCCCCCCCGGTCGCCCCGCCGGTCGCCCCGCCCCCGGTCCCCGCACCGACCTCCTCCTCCTCCGGGAGGCGGCCGCAGGGGACGTCCGGGCGGTCGCAGAGCGGCTCGAGCAGCGCCGCGGCGCACGTCGCCCCGGCCTTGTGGTGGAGGCTGACCACCAGGTGGTCGGAGGCCCGGGTGGCCGCCACGTAGAGGAGGCGGCGGGCCTCGGCCTCGTCGGCCTCCTTCTCCAGGGCGGCCCGCTCGTCGTAGCCACCGGTCCGCACCGCGGCGTTGACCTTCACCTCGGGCCCGTCATGCCCCCACAGGACCACGGTGGACCGGGTGGCCGACCCCGTCCGGTTGAGCCCGGTGAGGAAGACCACGGGGAACTCCAGGCCCTTCGAGGCGTGGACGGTCATGATGCGCACGGCGTCGTCGTCGGACTCCGGCAGGACCACCTCGACGGCCTTCACCCGATCCTCCTGCTGGAGGGTGGCCCACGCCAGGAAGCGGTGCAGATCCCCGCCGTGGTCGTCGGCGAACTGCCGGGCCTGGTCGGCCACGAAGCGGAGCCTCCGCCAGGTGTCCCGGGCCCGACGGTCGTCGAGGGCCAGTTCCATCATCCGTCGCCCGTCGATGACCTCCTCGACCAGCCGGCTCACGTCGAGCCAGCGGCGACGTCCGTGCAGCTCCCGCAGCACGCCCATGGCCTGCACCACCGGGTGGTCGCTGCCGGCCGCCGCCGGCGGCACGGCCAGGTAGTCCCAGGCCCCCCCGGCCGCGGCGTACCCGACCAGGTCGTCGTCCCCGCAGCCGAACGACGGGGACCGGAGCGCGGCCACCAGGTGCACCTGGTCGGCCGGGTCGTCGACCGCCCGCAGGACGGCCAGGAGCTCCTGGACCTCGTCGGAGGCGAAGACCAGCGAGCTCGACTCGAGGCGGTAGGGGACGCCGGCCCCGTCGAGGGCGTCGAGGAGCAGGGGCAGGCCCGTGCGGGTCGGGACGAGCACGGTCTGGTCCCGGTACCGGGCCGGATGTTCGCGTCCCGCCGGGCCCACGGGCCAGCCCTCGTGGCGGATCCTCCGCATGGTGGCGGCCAGCTCCCGGGCCTCGGCGACCCGGATCACGTCGACCCCCGGGGTCTTCCCGTCGGGGCCGGGTCCCACCGCCCCGCCCAGGAGCACCACGGGCGGCACCGGCGAGTCGTGGGCCGGCAGGGAGGCGTCGAGTCCCTCGTACGCCGGTTGCAGCCCCGGTCGTCCCGGTCCGATCAGTTCGGCGAAGACCCCGTTGACCCAGTCGATGACCGGGGGGACCGAGCGGAAGTTGACGCTCAGCGAGAGGCGGTCCCCGGCGAAGCGGTCCCGCATCCGGAGGAAGAGCCCCATGTCGGCCCGGCGGAAGCGGTAGATGGCCTGCTTGGGGTCGCCGACGAAGAAGAGCCGGCCCCCCTCGACGTCCAGCTCCTCCCACGGCACCGACCCGTCCCCCGGGCCCGACGATCCGCCGGCGATGCGGACGGCCAGCTCGGCCTGGATGGGGTCGGTGTCCTGGAACTCGTCGATCAGCAGGCGCTCGTACTCGCGGCCGAGCAGTTCCCGGGCCGCCGGGACGTTGCGCACCATCTGGCGGGCCAGCACGAGGAGGTCGTGGAACTCCAGCCGGCCCTCGGCCCGCCGTCCCGCTGCACCGTCGAGCGTCAACCGCTGCAGGGCCGGCAGGACCTCGGACAGCGCCGCCTCGGCCACCGCGGCCACGATCCCGGCCCGCGCCGCCTCGGCGTCCTTCAGCTCCGCCCGGACGTCGGCCACCGGGCACGACCAATTCCCCTTGGTGCCCCGGCTACAGGTCAACCTGGGGGAACCGACCAGCAACTGGAGGACGGACCCCTCGTCGGTCGCCGCCCGGAGCTCGTCCCGGAACCCGGCCAGCGACCCGATGTGGCGGACCAGCTCGTCGCCACCGGGGACCGTGCACCGGTCGGTCATCCCCGCGGCGCGGTCGAGGTGGTCCAGTACCGCCGAACCGTCGACCACCGGCGCCGGTCGGCCCACGACCTCGTGGTCGACCAGCAGGTCCCAGTTGCCGTCGAACGCCTCGGCCACCGATCGCAGGTCGTCGGTCTCCACCCCGCAGGCCAGCAGACGGGTCAGCGCCGGCTGGGAGCCGGCGTCGGCCAGCAGCCCGTCGAGGAACCCGTTCCACCGTTCGTCGAAGTCGACGGCCGACTGACCGGCGTCGAGCACGTCGAAGACCGGCGGGAGACCCGCTTCGAACGGGTGGGCGGACAGGATCCGCCGGGCGAACCCGTGCAGCGTGGCGATCGCCGCCCCGTCGACGGCCCCGAGGGCCTCGCGGGCCCGCTCGGACCGGACGGGGTCGACCTCCCCCGACCGGGCCACGTCCTCGAGACGCATGGTGATCCGGTCGCGGAGCTCGGCCGCCGCCGCCTCGGTGAAGGTGATGGCCGCCAGGTGCTCCAGGTCGCACCGGCCGCTCGTGACGAGCTCGACGATGCGCCCGACCAGGGCCGTGGTCTTCCCCGACCCCGCCCCGGCCTCGACGAAGAGGTTCCGGTCCAGGTCCTCGGCGATCGTCCGGCGCGCCGGCTCGTCGACGGTCGGTTCCGTCACGACGCCTCCGCCGGGCCCGCCCCGGGGTCCCCCTCGGCCAGGGCCACGTAGCGGGCGAGCCCGGGGTCGTCCCGGACCCGCTCCCAGGCACGCGGCCGCTCGTCCCTGGCCGGGCAGAGGGGCTGGTAGGCGCAGTACGTGCAGTTCGACTCCTTCGGGCCGGGCCGGGCCGGGAAGCGCCCGCCCTCGATGCCGTCGACCAGGGTGGCCACCACCTCGGTGCACCGGTCGAGCACGGCCGGGCCCACCACGGTGCCCACCCGCTCGAACTTCCCCTTCTCGCTGATGAACCAGTAGGCGGCATACGTCGGAGCCGCACCGAGCCGGCCCTGGGCGGCCAGGGCGTACAGCGGGAGCTGCAGCTTCGTCCCCCGCACCACCGGGTCGTCGTCGATACCCTCCACCCCGTAGGCGCTCCCCGTCTTGTAGTCGAGGACGGCCAGGGCGCCGTCGACGGAGCGGTCGACCCGGTCGACCATGCCCTTGAACGCCACGTCCCGGCCGTCGGACAGGCGCAGGGTCACCGGGCGGCCGTGCCCCGGGCCGAACCGCAGCTCGGCCTCCTCCGGGACGACCCCGTGCTCGGCCCGGAACCGGTCGTCCTCGACGAGGAAGCGGTGGAGGTCCCGGAGGATGGCCGCCGCCGCCTGGCGCCACAGGAGCGGGCGGCCGACGAGGCCCCGCTCCTCGGCGGCGGCGAACTCCTCGACGGCGATGGCCTCCAGCGCCCCGTGGTCCTCCGCCGACCAGCGCTCCCCCGGACCGATCCTCCGGTCGCGGGGCCGGGCCAGCTGCCGGGCGAAGAAACGTTCGAGCACGGTGTGGACCAGCGTCCCCCGGTCGGCGGAGCTGATGGTCGGCACGTCCTCGGGGCGGTCGGCGACCCCGATCCGCAGGACCCGCTCCATCAGGTGCCGGCGGGGGCACTGGGCGTAGGTCTCGAGGCTGGTGGCCGACACCGCTCCCCCGCCCAGCGACGGGCCCGGTCCGACCAGCCCGTCGAAGCGGGTGAACCCGTGACCCCGGCGGCCGGCGCGTGCCGCCAGCGACCGGGCCAGCGGTCCACCGGGGGCGGCCAGCGGGTGGCCGGCCAACGGGCGTCCCGAGTCGGCCCAGTGCACCAGCATGCGCAGGTCCCGGTCGGCCAGGGACAGGGGCTCGCCGGGGTCGCGGACGGCCGCCGTGTACGACGGGACGGTGCGGAACCCCTGGACCTCCCCCAGGTCGTCGAGGTCACCGCTGAACAGGCGGCGGCCCGTGCCGGCCAGGGCACCGAGGGTGTCGAGCAGCCACCGGGACGGGCGCTGCTCCCGGCCCCGGCGCTGGTCACCCCGGGCGGTGGACAGGATCCGCTCGTCGGCGGCGGCCAGCGCGGCCAGGTAGTCACGGCCGGCGTCGCGGTTGCGGGTGGACCGGAGGGGGACGTCGTCCCCGCCCTCGGCCCGCTCCCGGTCGGGCAGCAGGGCGTCGTCCGCCGCCCGTCCGGGGAACGCCCCGTCGACCAGGCCGACCACGAAGACGGCGTCGAGGTCGAGCCCGCCCAGTGCCTCGACCGGTGCCACCAGCACGCCGTTCCCGAACTTCGTGGTCTGCGGGGCCAGCCCGTCGAGCTCGGCCACCAGGGCCTGACGGAAGGCGCCCCGGTCGGGGGGACCGGCGAAGCCGTCGAGGACGGCCAGCCCGTCCACGGCCCCGCGCAGCGCCTCGAGCGCCTCCTCGGCCTCGGTGGGCCAGTCGTCCCGGTCGGACGGGCGTCCGAGCAGGTCGTCGAGGACGGCCCCGACCCACGCCGCCCAGCCCGCCCAGGTCAACGGGGGCTCGGCGAACCGGGTGGCCAGCCGCTCGACGAAGGCGGCCAGCGAGCGGGCCAGTCGGACCTCGCGCCGGAGGACGGCGGCCCGGCCCGACGGTGGCCCGTCGGTGGCCCGGTCGAGCCCGGCCACTGCGGCCTCCCGGTCGTCGGCGAACGCCTCGAGGTGACGGCGCCAGTCCTCACGTCCCGCCACCACCCCGGCGGCCCGGGACACGAGGTCCCAGGCCACGACGGGTGCGGGCTCCCGCCCGTCGAGGACCGGGGCGGCGGCCAGCCAGGCCACCAGTCCGTCACGTGGCCAGTCGTCGTCGGCCAGCTCGAAGAGGCCGAGGACCAGGCGGCCGGGGACGGTGTCCGACAGCGGGACGCCCCCGACCCAGTGGTACGGGATGCCGGCCGACGCCAGGGTCTCACGCACCAGGCGCTCGTAGACGCCGCTCCCCCCGTGGACCACGGCCATGCGTTCGAACCGGACGCCCGCCACGGCCCGCCGCATGACCTCCCGGGCCACGATCCGCACCTCGGCGTCGGCCGTGGGGGCACTGACCACCGAGGTGCCGCGGGGCACGGTGGGGTCGGGCCCGCCGGTGGCCCCGATCACGGCGCCGGGGACCCGGCCGAGGCGGTCGACGATGCGGACCGCCGTCGAGTCGGCCGTCGGGTCGCCGGTCAGACCCACCACGACGACCACCGGTCGGTTGCCGGCCAGGGCCACGACCAGCCGCTCGTCGTGCAGGGACAGCCGGGGCGGCAGGTAGACCACCACCGGATCCGACCCGCCGGCGCCCTGCCGGACCAGGTCGACCGCCCGCTCCGTGCGCCGGCCGACGTCGGTCCACCGGTCACCCAGCAGGTCCTCCATGTGCCCGACGGCGGCCAGCACCGAGGCGGCACGCCCGCTGGTGGCCGCCATGGCCTCCCGCGAGGGGGCCGGCACCCCCTGCAGGTCCCGGTAGGTGGCGACCAGGGCCCGGGCCGTGGCCGGATGGTCGGCCACGGCGGCGAAGGACCGTTCGGGCGAAGCGGCCAGGGCACCGCGGGCCGCCGCCCGCAGTACGGCGTCACCGGCGGCGGACACACCGGCGGCGGCCAGGTCGGCCCCGGCGATGTCCTCGGCCAGCCGGGACGTGGTGGTGAAGGTGACGTTCACCACCCCCGGGCGGCCGCCGCCCGGCGGCGGGCCCAGGTCGCCCGAGGCCAACAGCCGGCGCACGGCCAGTCCGGTGAGGTTGCGGGGCACCACCACGGTGACCGGCGCCAGGGGGTCGTCGGCCTGTGCCGCGGCGAGCTCGTCCCGGAGCACCAGGGCCGCCTCCCGGCCGTAGGGGACCGTCCGGACCCGGAGCGTCACCTGGTCAGACCCCGTCCGGGTCGGCGTCGCCGGTGGCCGGCAGGGACGGGACGGCCAGTTCCGGCGACTGGAGCACCCGGGACGTTGCGTCGACCGGCGACGGGCGGGGGAGCTCCTTCTCCGCCCCGCCGACCACACCCAGGTCCACGAACCGCCGGGCCGTCACCAGGACCCGACTCTCCAGGGAGCCGACCGCCTGGTTGTAGGCGCCGACGGCGTTGTCCAGGCCCTTGCCCACCTTGGCCATGTGGCCGCCCAGCACCGAGAGCCGTTCGTAGAGCTCCTTGCCCAGGAGCTGGACCTCGCGGGCGTTCTCGGCCAGGGAGTCCTGCTGCCAGCCGTAGGCCACGGCCCGCAGCAGGGCGATGAGGGTGGTCGGCGTGGCCAGCAGGACGTGGTTGGCCACGGCGTGCTCCATGAGGTCCTGGTCGTTCTCCAACGCGCTGGTCAGCAGGGCGTCCCCGGGGACGAAGGCCACCACGAACTCGGGGGACGGCTCGACCCGCTTCCAGTACTCCTTCTTGGCCAGGGCGTCCACATGTGCCCGGAGCTGGCGGGCGTGGCTCACCAGCAGGGTCCGACGGACCGTCTCGTCGTCGAGGTCGGCGTCGTGGGCGTCGAGGAAGGCCTGCATGGGCACCTTGGAGTCGATGGCCACGTTCTTCCCCCCGGGGAGGTGGACGACGAGATCGGGCCGCATCCGGACCCCCTCCTCGTCCGAGTGGACCTGCTCGTCGAAGTCGCAGTGCTCGAGCATGCCGGCCATCTCCACCACCCGCCGCAGCTGGAGCTCGCCCCACCGCCCGCGGGTCTGGGGGGACCGCAGGGCGGTCACCAGGTTGCGGGTCTCCTTCTCCAACTTGTCGTGGGAGGTGGAGAGGTGCTTCATCTGCTCGGTCAGGGTCGAGTAGGCCCGCTGCCGCTCCACCTCCAGCCGCTGGATGCCCAGCTCGTACTTGCCCAGCTGCTCGCCGATGGGCTTGAGCAGCGCCTCGATGGCCTGCTGACGGCGGGCCAGGTCCCCGTCGGCGGCCTGGCGGGTCTCGTTCAGCCTGGTGTCGGCCAACTGGAGGAACTGCTCGTTGTTGCGCTGGAGGGCCTCGGTGGACAGCCGGGCGAACTCGCCGGTGAGCAGGGTCCGGGTCTCCTCGACGGCGACGGCCTGCTGCTCGGCGGCCTGGCGGGCGTAGGCCAGGTCGGCGGTCAGCCGGGCCGACTCCCCCTGCTGGGCGGCCACCTGCTGCAGGGCCGAGGCCAGCTCGGCCGCCGTCCGTTGCTGGTGGGCCACGGCGTCGGCCAGCCGGGCCTCCGCCGTAGCGGCGGCCGTGGCCGTGCCCGAACGCACGAGCAGCCCGACCACCACGCCCAGCGCGGCGCCGGCCACCAGTCCGATGATGAGCCCTGTGACCATGGATTCTTCCCCTCGGGGCCGGCGGCGGGGAGCCGGACCGGCTGTCGCCGGTCAGCGTACCGGGGGGGCGCGACATGGACCCGGGGCTACCGCGAGCGCTTCAGGTCCATGGGGATCCGGGTCGGCCACGGTCGACACGCCGCAGGGAGTCGGCAAGGATTCCGGCGTGGAAGCTCCTCACCCAGACGAAGGGATCGGAACCGGCGACCGCCCATTCGTCTCCGTAGTCGTTCCGATGCGCAACGAGCTCGGCTTCATCCAGGTCTGCCTGGCCGGGTTCGAAGATCAGACGTGGCCGCTCGACCGCCTCGAGGTCCTGGTCGTCGACGGTGGTTCGGACGACGGGTCACGGCAGGTCGTGGAGCACCTCGCCTCCAACCGTCCCTGGGTCCGGATCGTCGACAATCCCCGGCGCAAAGCCTCGGCCGCGTTCAACCGGGGCATCGAGGCGGCGAGGGGGGAGGTCATCTTCCTCTTCTCTTCCCATGGCCTCCCGGCGGTCGACTTCGTCGAGCAGTCCGTCGCCGCACTTGAGGAATCGGGCGCCGGTGGTGTCGGTGGCCGCCTGGAGCATGCCGGAGTCGATCCGGCCTCGACGTCGATCGGCCTGGCCATGATGTCGCCCTTCGGCATGGCCTCGCCGTTCCGCTTCGGGAAGGTGCAGACCGAGGTCGACACGATCGGGCACCCAGCGTACCGTGCCGAGGCCGTCGCTTCGGTTGGGCCGTTCGACGAGACCCTCGATCGGAATTCCGACTACGAGTTCAACTGGCGAATGCGCGAACACGGCCTGAAGCTCATCTTCGATCCGGCCATTTCGTCCGTCTACCGCCCACGCCCCGGCCTGGCCGATCTGGGTCGTCAGTTCTGGTGGTACGGCCGGTGGAAGGCGGAAGTCATCCGCCGCCACCCGCGGTCGATACGGCTCCGCCACCTGGCCGCCCCCCTGTTCGTGATGGGGCTCGCCGCCGCACCGTTCCTCGTCCACCGACGATCGGGGAGGAGGCTGACGGCCCTGGCGCTGGGTACGTACGCCTTCCTGGACGTGGCCGCCGCGGTGCAGGTCCGGCATGACCACCCGAACGATCCGGTCGCCTTCGGAGTTCTCGTCGCCGCGTTCCCGGTCATGCACATCGGCTGGGGTGCCGGGGTGCTTTCGTCGATCGTGTCGAGACCGAACGCGCCGACGTCCGGAACCTGACCCGTTCCGGCCGTCGGGGGTCGGGCACGTATCGGTACACTGCTGGCATGTGCGGCATCATCGGCGTCGTCAGCGCGCCGAGGTCCGGTCGGATCGAGGCCGTACGGGAGGGCGTCCGGGCCATGGCCCACCGGGGTCCTGACGGCTCCGGGGTCTCCGATCTGGAGTTCGCCGTGCTCGGGCACACCCGGCTGGCCGTGCTGGACCGGTCGGATCTCGCCGAACAACCGATGATCGACGCCACCACGGGTTGCGGGCTGGTGTTCAACGGGGAGATCTACAACTTCGTCGAGCTCCGCGACGAACTCGCCGCCCGGGGCCACGCGTTTCACAGCTCGGGCGACACGGAGGTCCTGCTGCGCTCCTATCTGGAATGGGGGATCGGGTGCCTCGACCGGCTGAACGGGATGTTCGCCTTCGCCATCAGCGACCCGGGGCGACGGGCGGTCTTCGTCGCCCGGGACCGGTTCGGAGAGAAGCCCGTCCACCTGGTGCGCCAATCGGACCAGGTGTGGTTCGCCTCCGAGGCCAAGGCGCTGTTCGCCGCCCGGGCCATCGGACCGCGGGTTGACCGGGACCAGCTCTTCGGGTTTCTGGCGACGGGCGACCTCGGCCACCCCACGCGTACGGCCTTCGATGGCGTGGAACAGCTCCCCGCCGCCCACGCCGCGTGGGTCGACGAAACGGGCATCCGCACCTGGCGCTGGTGGAGCGTCCCCGAGGATCCCGAGAGGTCGGACGCTGCGGACGAACCGGTCCCGGAC